>OOIG01000147.1_pt1 | contig 63317 bp, 47 predicted proteins | sample 1692091 | NCBI WGS metagenome assembly OOIG01 (sample SAMN06348188, study PRJEB24527) | human gut metagenome | biome: human gut; feature: ankylosing spondylitis patient; material: feces | host: Homo sapiens | place: China | collected 2015-10 | reverse complement strand
TGAAGAAGGAATTCGTTTGTCTTATATGAATATTATCTACGCAGCAATGGTAAGAATAATCGCTGAAAGACCTTATTTAAACAGGTTTGCAATGAATGGTAGTCTTTATGCAAGAAATAAAATCTATGTTTCTCTTGTAATCAAAAAGAATTTTTCTGATGAAGGAACTGAAACATCTATAAAATTACCTTTTGATGGTACTGAAAACATATTTGAAATAAAAGAAAAATTAGACTCTGCTATAGAAAAGAACAAAGATAATGCTGTAACTAACAATACAGATAATTTGGCAAAAGCATTAAGTCTAATTCCTGGTGGAGCGATTCGATTGGCTGTAAAATTTCTAAGCTTTTTAGACAAGCATGGAATAATGCCTAAATCAATTATCGAAGCAAGTCCATTTCACACCAGCGTTTTCTTAACAAATGTTGGGTCCCTTGGTATTGATAGCATATATCACCATTTGTATAACTTTGGAACAACCAGTATGTTCTTTGCAATGGGTAAAAAGAAAAAGAGCTATGTTTATGATGATGACGAAATTCATGAAGAAAAATGTATTACACTAGCATTCGTTGGTGATGAGAGAATTTGCGATGGTTATTATTACGCAACCTCCTTCAAGCAATTATCAAAATATTTAAAGAAATCTGAATTGCTAGAAACTCATGCAGAAGTAAAACAAGATATAGAATAATCTTTATAAAAAAATGCAGAATATAAACATTATGTTATATTCCGCATTTTTTTCATTCTTTTTTCTTTTACCAACATACAGATATGAATAGCAACTTCCCGATTTTTTATCATACCAATAGTCACTATAATAAGCCTGAGATTCTAGGAAATAATAAACATCCTCTTTTTCAAAATCACATTCTCGAACGTAATATGATTGATGTTCTGATATATATCTACGAGTTAATAAAAAAATCACCACATCAATTTGTTTTGTCAAAAAAGCATTCGAAATTTGTTTTCTACAAAAATTAGAACCTTCAACAGAATGTATAATATTATTACATAAATCCACAACAGACTGGTTAAAAACAAAGATATCTCCTTTCGGATTCAAGCCTGCATATTTACCATCATAAATAAACAACCCACGAGAACAAGAATCACCCAGATTACGAGCAACATACAAATATCCCCATCGATTATATTGAGGGGAAAGATATAAATGTGATTTATTCAAAGCAAATATCACATAAGCAAAATCACAATCATCTTGGTTTATATAAAAATACGTGTTATGAGCTGAAAGATTCGTTGGTATGACAATCCGACTTGTCAGATCCAACATGGACATCATTTTTTCTTTTTTCTCATGCAACACACACTCAATTTGCTCTATATAAAAAGATATGTCGTAATCATTTTTGATAGACAGTTTTTCCAAATTATCCGTTATTTTTGGCACATTTTCTCTTTCCCAAAACACAATCGAAGCATTTCGCATTGGCACAATAATTTGGTCATCATATATTAACAAATCTGTCTTTGGTATTTGCCAACAATAATTATTTAAAAAATAGCTATCTATATTTTTCATAGCAATTTTCAAATACGAATCAGCCATAATCTTAGATTTTAGAGATTTTGTTTGCTGAATAAATCGTTGCTTCTCAGACTTTGATATAAAATCGAAAAAATATGCACCTACTATTTTGATTACAAACACCCCTTCTATTTTTTCCAGTATTGATTTGTGAATTGCAATCACATCACCATCTTCACATTTATACGTTCGCCTATATACAATTCTCCCATCTGACACTTCTAATTCTGATGCTTTTACAGCGATAACGGACCCTATACTAAAACACATTACAAAAACTATTATGATTCTTATTAATTTCATTTCACAGTAGACATTATACATCTGAGAACTACACTTTTTTTGCAATTACTCACACAGACATGTCCAAGACCTCTTTTCTTCCCTCTACAAGATGAAACACGTCAATAAACTGTGAAGTCAAAAATACAAATAATCACTTTTTGTTCAAAATAAAATTAACTTTATCCATAATATAAAAAACCGTTGCCGGTCAGCCGACAACGGTTTTTCCATATTTATCATTTACGTTATGTTTCAAAACGTAGGATACGGATAGGTGATATCCCAAAGGAAGAGCGCGTTTCCGGGAACTGATGTTCCGGCACTGCAGCGGTCCTTCTTCTCGATAATTTCGCAGAACTGATGTTCCGTAATCTTGCCGCGGCCCACTTCCACCAGCGTACCGACTATGGCACGCACCATGTTGCGGAGAAAACGGTCGGCCGTCACGGTGAACACCAGTTTGTCGCCCTCCATCTGCCAACAGGCATAGTCGATGCGGCAGTTGTTTGTCTTCACATCCGTATGAAGCTTGCTGAAACTCGTGAAGTCGGTGTAGTCAAACAAACGCTGTGCCGCGCGGTTCATCGCTTCCACATCCAACTTATAGGGAGGAGTCCAGCAGAAATGATAGCTGAACGGCGACTTCTCCAAGCCGATGAAATATTTGTAGGTACGGCTCGTAGCATCAAAGCGTGCGTGTGCCTCGTCGCCCACCCTTACTATCTCATAAACGGCTATATCGCGTCCCACGATGCTGTTCAACTGGCGAACCAGTCGGGCAGTGTCGGCAATAGGCTCTTCCACATCGAAATGCGCCACCATCGTACGGGCGTTCACTCCCGTGTCCGTCCGTCCTGCACCGGTGATTGCCACCGGCATGCGCATCACCATCGACATGGCCTTCTCCAGCGTTTCCTGCACCGAAACGGCATTAGGCTGGGTCTGCCATCCGTGGAAGGGCGCACCGTTGTACGCCAGACGCATAAAATACCTGCAAGCCATCCGACAGCCGTTAATCCTTTTCGAGATAAGTATATCCGTAAAGACCCGAACGGTAGTTGCTCAGGAACTCACGACCTTCTTCCGGAGTAATCTTGCCGCTCTTCATGGCACGTGTCACCCACGTTTCCACGTTGCGCACCAGCTTCTTCGGATTGTATTGCACATAGTCGAGCACTTCGTCCACCGTTTCGCCGTCGATAATCTGGTCGATTTCGTAGCGGTCGGCATATACGCTGATATGCACGGCATTCGTGTCACCGAACAAGTTGTGCATGTCGCCCAGAATTTCCTGGTAAGCACCGACAAGGAACACACCGAAATAATACGATTCGTTGTTCTTCAGCGAGTGTACCGGCAAAGCATTGCAGATGCCGTGGCTGGATATGAAGTTATTGATTTTTCCGTCGGAGTCGCAAGTGATATCCTGAATAGTAGCCGTACGTGTCGGACGTTCGTCAAGACGGGCAATCGGCATAATCGGGAACATCTGGTCGATAGCCCAGGAATCAGGCAGCGACTGGAAGAGCGAGAAGTTGCAGAAATACTTGTCGGGAAGCATTTTTGAAATTTTCAACTCATCAGGAATGTGCTTCATGCCCTGAGCCATATCGTTGACATCGCGGGCAACTGACCAGAACAGTTTTTCGATTTGCGCACGCGTACGCAAGTCGAGCATTCCCAGACTGAAAAGGTCGAGTGCTTCTTCGCGGATCTGCAGCGCGTCGTGCCAGCTTTCGAGCAAACGCGGCGGATTGAGTTTGTCCCAAATATCGTAAAGTTCGCGAGCCAGTTCGTGGTCGGTTTCCGAAACTTCCTCATTTTCATTCCATATCGGAAGCTGCGTAGTTTCCAGCGCTTCAAAAATCAGCACAGAGTGATGGGCTGTCAGCGAGCGTCCGGATTCCGTAATGATGTTCGGCTGCTTCAATCCGTTTTTCTCACAGGCATCCACCAAAGCCGAGATAGCGTCGTTGGCATATTCCTGGATTGAATAGTTCATGCTGCTTTCACTGGCACTGCTGCGTGTTCCGTCGTAGTCAACGCCCAGACCACCACCAATGTCAAGGAAATCAAGATTAAAGCCCATTTTCGACAGTTGCACATAGAATTGTGTAGCCTCGCGCAAAGCCGTCTTGATACGGCGTATTTTGGTAATCTGACTGCCGATATGGAAATGTATCAGCTTCAGACATTCCTTCATCTTGTTCTTTTCAAGGAAATCAAGCGCCTCAAGCAGTTCGCTGGAATTCAAGCCGAACTTGCTGTGGTCGCCACCCGATTCTTCCCATTTTCCGCTGCCGGAGCTCGACAGCTTGATGCGGATACCCACATTCGGACGCACACCAATGCGCTTTGCCAACGTAGCAATCAGGCGCAGCTCGTTGAGTTTCTCCACCACAAGGAAAATGTGGCGTCCCATTTTCTGAGCCAGCAAAGCCAACTCGATATAATTTTCATCCTTATAACCGTTACAGATAATCAGGTTGCTCTCGTCGATATTCGTTGCGAGCACCGCATGAAGTTCCGGCTTAGAACCGGCTTCCAGACCGATATTGAACTTTTTGCCGTGGCTGACAATTTCCTCCACCACCTGACGCATCTGATTTACCTTAATCGGGTAAATGATAAAGTTCTGGGCTTCATATTTGTACTCGGCAGCAGCCTGCTTGAAACAGCGCGAAATCTTTTCAATACGATTGTCGAGAATATCCGGAAAACGGAGCAGTACGGGCGACGTAATGTCCCTCACCTGCAATTCGTCCATCAAATCCTTCAAATCGACGGATGCATAACCCTCGCGCGGAGTCACCTGAACGTGACCCTTGTCGTTAATCGAGAAATACTTGAGCCCCCAACCGGAAATGTTATACAGCTCAGCACTGTCCTCAATACGCCATTTTCTCATTCTTCTGTCAAAGTTAAAAAGGTTACAAATATCTGTAATTTAAAATAGTCTACAAATGTACGAAAAAACACGTTAAAACTACGGATACGGCCGTAATAATTCACATGTCCGCGTAATTTTCACCTTACAGGCTTACATTTACCAAAAATCAGCCTATGAATCAAAAACCTATCGAGAAATTGCGGAGTTCGGCGCGGAGGGATTTTGCAGTCCCGGGACCGCCGGTCATGCTGTCGAGCAACGCCCAGAATTTCGGGCCGTGGTTCATTTCGCGCGTATGAGTCAGTTCGTGGAGAAGCACATAGTCCATCAAATGCGGCGGGAGAAGCATCAGATAGCAGGAAAGGTTAATGGTACGCGCTGCCGAGCAGCTGCCCCAACGCGTCCTCGCACCGTTGATTTTCACTTTGTTGTACGGAAGATTGTAGCGTTGCGACCACTCGTCGAGCAACGGCGGAAGAAAGTCGGCAGCCGCCACCTTCAACGCGCGCAGAACACCCGCTTTCAGCAACTGCTGGACACGACTATCGGAAAAATCCGCACCGGAAGGGTAGAAAATCACAGCCCCGTCGTCGGTACGTCGCAACATAAAATTACGTGATGCACCCTGCCGTAGAGAAAGCCGGAAACAAGGGGCATCAATGCGAAAATCGGCATCCATCTCAGCCGGCTTGACTTTGCGATAGCTTTCCAACAGTTTCGCACGATACTGCTCCACCACTTTCATCGCCTCATAGGTCCGGCTCATGAACGGCACCGTCACATACAGTCCGTCGGGCTTCACACGCATGGTCACACCACGCGCTCCACGCCGGGTACGCAGCACGATGCGCCCGAAATCCTTGTCAGCTATCACTCCCCGCGTCGCCATCGTTCTGCCCTATTTTGCCTTCATCGTCACAATCGGCACAAGCATTTCCTCCATCGAGATACCGCCGTGCTGGAACGTGTCCTTATAGTATTGGACATAGTAATTGTAGTTGTTCGGATAGGCAAAGAAATCGCCGTTCAGCGTAAAGATATAGGTCGACGACACGTTTGGCGAAGGCAGTCCGTAACGCTCCGGACGTTTTATTTCGTAAACCTGTCGTTCGTTGTAGCTCAAGTTCTTACCCACCTTGTAACGCAGATTGGTATTCGTGTTCTTGTCTCCGATGACCTTGATGGGATTGTCGACACGGATAGTGCCGTGGTCGGTTGTCAGCACGATGCGTGCGCCGCTTTCAGCTATGCGCTTCATCAGTTCGATGGCCGAAGAATGGCGGAACCATGATTCCGTAATCGAACGGTAGGCGGCATTGTTGACTGCCAGTTCACGAATCATCTTCGATTCGGTACGCGCATGCGAAAGCATATCGATAAAGTTGAACACAATCACGTTCAGGTCGTAGTTGGCAAAATTGCTGAAGTTTTGCAGCAGTTTTTCGCCGTAGGAAGTTTCATACACTTTATTGTAGGAAAACTTATAGCGTTTGCGATAACGGTCGAGCTGTGTCTGGATAAGCGGTGACTCATTGAGGTTCTTGCCCTCTTCCGAATCCTCGTCCACCCACAGTTCGGGGAACATCTTTTCAATCTGCAACGGCATCAGCCCCGAGAAAATGGCATTGCGGGCATATTGCGTAGCCGTCGGCAAAATACTGCAATAGAGGTCTTCCTCCACATTGAAATATTCCGACAGAATGGGCTTGATGATACGCCACTGGTCGAGACGGAAATTGTCAATCAGAATGAAGAACACCTTTTCTCCGGCATCAAGCAGCGGAAACACCTTCGTCTTGAAAATCTCGTGGCTCATCAGCGGATGCTTATCGGTTGTCACCCACGACTCGTAGTTCTTTTTCACGAACTTGCAGAACGTGGAGTTTGCCTCGTTCTTCTGCATCATCAGCAGCTCGTCCATGTTCGTTTCCGTCTGTGCCAACTCCATTTCCCAGAAAACGAGTTTCTTGTACAGTTCATACCAGTCCTCGATGGTGTACGACTCATTGATTTGTTCCGTGATGCGGCGGAATTCCTGCTGATAGTCGGAAGTGGCCTTCTGCGACACCAGCGTACCGGAATGCAGATTCTTTTTGAGCGACATGAGAATCTGGTTCGGATTGACCGGCTTGATAAGATAGTCGGCAATCTTGTTGCCGATAGCCTGGTTCATTATGTTTTCCTCTTCGCTCTTCGTAATCATAATCACCGGCACATCGGGATGCAGCTGCTTGATTTGCGACAACGCCTCCAAACCGCTGATACCCGGCATGTTTTCATCGAGTATCACCAGGTCGAAATGCTGTTCCGCCACACAGTCGAGCGCATCGCTGCCGTTGTTGACCGTTGTCACTTCATAGCCTTTCTGCTTCAAAAACATGATATGTGGTTTGAGCAAATCAATCTCATCGTCTGCCCACAATATAGTGCCGTTTTTCTCCATTCTGTCAAATCGTTTTAGATTCTACAAATTTAGTCCATGCTTTGTTCTTCTGCAAACGCAAGTTTCCGTAAAGTTAGCATTTTTTGGGAAACAATCACAAGGTTATGACATTTTCCAATACTTTCTCCAACTGACCGGCATAATAGTAAGGCAGATTATACAATTTATATTCCTTTCCGCTATCCAGACGAATCGTATCGGAAGAAAATGGCGACGACCAAAAACGGAACGCAACATGTCCGGCACTTTCCTCCATAAACAGCTGCAAAGATTTCAGCCGTGCGTTTGTTCCGCTTTTCACCTCAATCGGCACCAAACCATAGCGACGTGAATTATACAGATAATCCAATTCAGCCTGGGTATTTCGTGCCTCTCGAACCCAGAAACTCCGTTCGCTCAAAAACACATTGTCCTGCCCTAAAATTTCCTGCCCTACAATATGCTCCGCTATTCTTCCACGCCACGCATCGTTTATATCCTCCTTTCCTAACAGTTCCGACTGCACACCGGCCGAATAATTCACCAAGCCTGTGTCCAACCACAACAATTTGGGGCGCTTTTTCAAATCACTGTTCAACGGCAATCGGGTTTCGGTTGTAGGATAGACCAACTCCAGCAACATTGCCTTTTGCAATGTACGGAAAGCGTCACCGACCTCACGACTTTTATAATTGGAGTTCCCAAAACGCTCAAAAGTTATCCGCTCGGCAGCGAAATTCCAACCGTGCGAAATGATATAACGAAGCACATTTCGCGACATTTCCGACGACTTATATTTCTCCACATCATCGCGATATCCTGTCAACAACGACTGATATACACCGTCAAGCGCCACCAAATCACGTGCTTTCGCATAGTCAGCTACAGCCTGTGGCATTCCTCCGACCAAGGCATATTTGTTGAACAACAACATCGCCTTCGGATGCAACGGCTCAGGCACCGCCGCATTCTTCACCATTTCTTCCAAAGCCGTTTCACCCAATGCCCCTAAAAACTCGACAAAAGTGCAAGGTCGCAAAGCTATGTACTCCACCCTGCCGACCGGAAACGACAACTGACGGTTCAGCATCGTTTCCAACAACGAACCGGCGGCTATCACATGAATTTCCGGCATTTCCTCATAAAAATAGCGCAACAATTTGATGGCATATGGAGAATTCTGAATTTCATCAATAAACAGAAGTGTCGCACCTTTTGACTTTGTCCGGTTTTTCATCGCCAACAACAGTTCAAAAAGCTCCTTCACCGGCAGTTCACGCTGAAACAAAGCCAAATCCTCCGACTTCTCCAAATTGAAAGACAAAAACAAGTCAAATTGTTTGCCAAATTCTTCCACCAAAGATGTCTTTCCTACCTGCCTTGCTCCACGAATAACCAACGGTTTTCTGTTCTCTTTTGTTTTCCAAGTATTTAACCAGTCTATTGCGCTTCGTCTGAACATATTTTTTTGGCAAATATACATCATTTTGTCACAAATCCAAACATAAATCACGAAAATTTTGTAACAGATCCAAACATAAAACGGAAGATTTTTGTCACAAATCCAAACATAAAATACAGAAATCTTGTAACAGATCCAAACATAAAACCCTCCCATCTTGTCATAAATCCAAAGATGAGAGGGAGTATATTTCAAGTAAAACAACAGTCAGGCGTTCTTATGTCGGAGTTTCCAATAGCGCACACCACTGTCAATCAGCACAACTATTCCCGTAAGCAAAAGTGCAATCACGGAATTGACCAGCAGATTTCCGTCCTTCCATTCTTCATAAGGCGAGAGTCTGCGAATCAAGCCATTAAGAAACAGAAACACGAAGAAAGCAAGAACGTAATACAAAACCCGTTTTCTATTCATAGCTCAAAGACTTACCAAAATTTCTATTTTTTGTTCTTCCAATGGCGTATAGCATTGTCAATCAAAGCAATCATTCCTGTAAAGAACAGTGCAGCCACCGAGTTGATCAACAAGTTGCTGTCGATTCCGCTTTCCGAGGGCGACAACCGGCACACAAGAATAATAGCCGCCAAAATCACAAAAAAGATGACCAGATAAACCAGCCAACGTTTGTTCTTACCGTTTTCCATAATTATCTATTTATTCTTCCCCGGAACTTTCTTCCGGTTCTTCTCCATTCTCGATACGCTCTTCCGCCTGCTGAATCTTTTCTTCGACTGCATCGTCCGACTGCTCAGCTATGAAACGGAAATATTCTTCAAATGAACGGCCTTCCTTGAGCAGGAGGTCAAAGTTCTTTTCGCTGATAAATACGGGCTTCACTTTCTCCGTAATCCGCACCTGTTTGTCGGCAAACAGTTCACGGCTGTACTGTTCCAAATCGGCGAAACTTGTAAAGCCTTTAATCACGATGATACCCAATTGACCGAACGTCATCCGGTCAATATCAAAGTCGCGCACGGCATAGGTCGAGAAGTTGTGTTTTGCCACATCAAACAGCAGACGGTTGGATGAAACGCTGTCTGTCGGATAGGTAAGCAGACAGATATGCGGTCCTTCCTTCGACGGGTCGAACGGTGTCAGCTCGCGGTTCGGGTCGGTGGCCGTCGTGTCGTTAGTCAGACGAATCGACCAAATCATGCCGCGCATGCTCGTTGCCCCTTCGTTCACTTTACGGCCTTGCGCCATATCCTTCAAAATGGATGATGCAAGCGGCGTAATGTCGGTTTCCGGATAGCGCACAAGCAGTTCCTTGAGCGTCTCGCGGAATTTTTCGTAATCCTTTTCCGGGATATACGACATGGCGTGAAGCAACATGAATTTCGGCATAATCTTCGACAGCGGGAAACGGCGCATCATTTCGGCATAAGCATCGTGCACGGCCTGCGTACGGTTGTTGAGATAATCGTCGTAGGTCTTGGCATACATGTCCTCCTGCACGCGCTCCATGTTGCGCAGGTTCTCGATGTAGTTCGGATCGGCAAGCGCCAGTCCATATTTTGAATCGGCAAAGTCGCGCAAAACGAGCTGCCGCATCTGTTCCGCCTTGTCGGCAAATCCGTAGCGGATATACATCAGATACATGTTGTAGTACACATCCAGACGATAGATATTGTCGGGATAGCGTTCCAACAATTCATTGAACGCATTTTCAGCCGCTCTCACGTCTTCCAATTTGTCCTTCAGGATAATGCCCATATTGAACAGACCTTCCTGCACCACATTGTGAGAAGTCTGTATTTCCTCTTCCGTCTTCGGAATCTGTACCAAGTAGTACTCCGGATAGTGCGGGTCCTGTTCGCGTGCCAGTTCTTCTTCCGCCTTCTTCACCTCGGCTATCTGCTCATCGGAAAGCGGATTGCCCAGCGAGTCGGTCATGACGGTTTCTTCCTCCTCTTCGTAGTTGGCTTCTTCGAAATCCGACATAGAAAAAGTTGTCTTGTTCGAGCGTCGCCAGTCATCTTCCAGCTTACGGCTACCCCACATTTTCTGGAACTGTGTCTTACCGGCATTTTTCGTAGCCGTATTATAGAAATACCACGACTTGTCGGTGTTGAGCGTATAGGTGGTAGTGTTGCTCTGCAACTGGTTTCCAGCGGCATTCTGCTGTGCCAGATATTCCTGGCGGCGGGCTTCCTCAGCCGCTTTCCGTTCCTTTTCCTTCAGCTCTTCCGCCAGTCGTTCCGCCACTTTCCGCTGCTCTTCGGGCGTGAGTTTTGCCAATTCGAGCAAGGAGTCCTGCAACGTAACGTTCTGCGAATATACGGCCAGTTCGTCGAGCACATCGGAACGGCGTTTCAGCATTGCGTAGTCGGGATAATCGTCGGGCAACTGCGGTACGGCTTCCGAATAGCACGGCTGTGCCTTGTCGTATTCAAAACGTTCGAAATACAGTCCGCCGAGAGTTATCGAATTGATAGCCTTGTCAATGCCGTTGCGCGTGCTTTTTTCGTTGGCCAACACATAATTGTCAATCGCCTTCAGCGTGTCGCCGCGCGAGAGATACAGGTTACCGATGGCATAGTACACCTGATCGAGATAGTCCTTGTTGCGGTCCTGCCGCGCCATCCGTTCCAGCGACTTCACCTCCGGCTCGATGTTCGTGCCCATATACACCTCGCTCTGCTTGATGCGGGCATTGAATTTCGTACGGTAGGAAGCGTTCGAGGCATCGGCCACTTTCTTGAAAGTCTGATAGGCTTCCGCCTTCATTCCGTTCTGCTCCTGAAGCTGTCCGAGCAGGAAGCGCATACGTGTTTTCTGCACACCTCCGGCGGCATTGACTGCCTGCGACAGATAGGTGACGGCATCTTTTCCGCGGTTAGCCTTAATGAGATAGTCGGCATACGCCATATTGTACATTCCACGCAGCTTCTTGGTGGTCAGTTCTTCGGGTTTCAGCCGGGTAGCCACATTCTCCGCCTCATTTGTCCAACCCAAGGCACAATAGGAGCGCAACTGCCATATTTTCGCCTCGGTCACCAATTCAGGCAACCAGTTGAAATAGCGTTCCACATAGCGGAATGTGGAAGCGGCTCCGAGAAAATCACCGTTCAGATACTGGGCTTCGCCCATCAGCCGCCAGGCATTATGGAGAAATGGATTATATTCGCCGCGTTTCAGATATTCGCGGTATTTCGGGTCACGCATCTTGCTGCGATCCTTTTTCGGCTTCTTTTGAATGGAATGCAGGGCAATGGCCTTTTGCATCTTTTCCAGCGTGCGGTCGAAGTTGGCCGACGGCTTTGTTGCTTTAGGGTCGGCATGCGCTTCGGCAGGATGAATAAACAAAAGGTCTGAATAGTCGTCCTCGTATTCGTCCTCCATTTTCTTCAATTCTTCCTTGTAATGCTCCTCTCCGTTGAAATACACGTTGTAGCGTGTCGTGAACGCTTGGTAAAAACGCGACCCGGCGGTATTCTTTTTTGTGCTGCACGAAGGCAGCACCATCGAGAACATCGCTAAGAAAAGCAGAAAATATATAGGACGACGTGTCAAAATTCAGTCTATTTTAATCAATTATTCTAACGTTTTTCGCTGCAATTTATTGCCTGTCAGCACTCATTTTGCGCACTGCCGCTTTCTCATTTCCTTGCCAATACGAACAACAGCGTAAGCGGCTATCAGTGTCAGCACGATAGTGGCAGAAGCCGGCACGTTGGTATAGTAGGAAATGAATAATCCGGCCACAGAGCAGAACAGGCTCACCACCACAGCCAATGCTATCATCGGGCGCAAGCGCGTGGTGAACACTTCGGCAATCATCTGCGGTATGGCAAACAGCGACATCAGCAGCATGATGCCGATAAGTTTCAGTGTCAAAACGATGCACACGGAAACGAGTACCATCATCGCACTGTTGATAAGCCGCACGGGCATACCGATGGTGCGGGCAAAGTCACTGTCGAAAGCGCAAGCCATAATCGGGCGGAAATACACACCCACAAACCCCAACAGCACAAGCAGATAAGCGGCGAATATCAGCAGATCCGTCTGACTGATGGTGAGAATGCTTCCAAAAAGGAAATTGTTGAGTTCGGGCACATAACCGGGCGTAAGGAATATAAACAGCACACCGATAGCCATGCCCAACGCCCAAACGACGGAAATGGCGGAATCCTCCCGCACATGATAGCGTGTCGACACCCATTCCACACCCAACGACGAACCGACGGCAAACACGCCTGCCATCAGCAACGGGTTCATACCCAGATAATAGCCCAATCCCAATCCGCCGAAACAGGCATGGGTAACACCGCCGCTGACAAACATCAGCCGGCGGACAATGACATACGTTCCGATAACGGCCGACGCCACACTTATCAGCATCAGCCCCAACAGAGCGTTTCTAAAGAAAGTATATTCCAGTATTTCCATTCGTTTCCTTTTTCATTCAGCGGCAAACGGCTACCCGTTCACCTTGCGTTCGCGCTCTTCGCGCACAATGAGGAGCAGTTCTTCCTTCACAATGTCGGGCAGGTTAATGCCGCGCAACTGCAACGAGCGTGCCCATCCGGCAATGTCGTCGGGGAGCAGCGTCAGCAGCACATCGCGGAATGCCTCTATCTGCTCTTCGTTATATCCGTCGGCAGGAATGCCGGCATATACATCGAGTTCTTCATCGTCGTAGTAGACCACTTCCGCCGACACGCCCTGCACCAATGAATCGCGTTCGCAGGTGATATGCATGCCGCAGCAGCCCGGCTCGCTGCCGCCGTTATCAGCGGCAGGCGTTTCCTCCGGCTCTTCTATGCCTTTTGCCTTGCGGCGTTTTTCGCCGATAGTATGGGTGATGTAAAGCACCAGCCCGAACACGACGGTAACCGCCAATATTATCAATGCTCCTTTCATTGTTCTTCGTCCTCCATTCTAAAACCGACATCCGAAAGGTGTTTCCAATAGTCGGGGTACGACTTGCTCACCACTCCGGCATCCCGAATCACCAGCCCCGGGAATTTCACGGCCGCCGGAGCAAATGCCATTGCCATGCGGTGGTCGTCGAAAGTCTCGATTTCGGGTTTCTCCGGCGGCTCGGTTCTGCGGCCGTCCCAACGGAGCGAATAGTCAGGCTCCACATCGAGCGGATAGCCCAGTTTTGCCAGTTGTGAACGCAAAGCCTCTATGCGGTCGGTTTCCTTGATTTTCAATGTCGACAAACCGGTTATCCGGAAAGGGATACCGGCCAGACAAGCCGTCACGACAAGTGTTTGTGCCAAATCGGGTTGACCGGAAAGGTCGAAATCCACCCGTGCCGGCCGCTGACCTGCCGGGCAGTTCAGTGCCACTCCTTCTTCAGCATAAGCCGTTTCCACTCCGAAACAAGAGAAAAACTCCGCCACACGGCTGTCGCCCTGCACACTCCGCTGCTGGAGTCCGCTCAAACGCACCTTCAGCTGCGGAATCAGCGTCTGCATTTCGTACCAGTAGCTTGCCGCCGACCAGTCGCTCTCCACGGAAAAATCGGTCACCGCATAGCGTTGCGGAGCAATACGCACCTCGCCGTCGGCAACCTCGACTTCACCGCCGAAACGGCGCATCAGCGAAGCTGTCATTTCGATGTACGGACGCGATATCATGCCGCCCGTCAGACGCAATGTCAGTCCTCCGTCCATATACGGAGCCACCATCATCAAGGCTGAAATATATTGCGAGCTAACGTTTCCCGCCAGTTCCACCGGGCCGTCGGCATGCAACCGCCGCCCTTCAATGCGCAAAGGAGGAAAACCCGCCTCGCCCTCGTAACTGATTTTTGCGCCGCACTGACGCAAAGCGTCCACCAACACACCGATAGGCCGCTGTCGCATGCGTGCCGTGCCGTCGAGCGTCACCGTCCTGCCCTCACATCCGGCAAAATAAGCCGTAAGGAAGCGCATGGCCGTACCTGCGGCTCCGATATTCACATAGTCGCCCGTTTCACGAAGTGCACGCTGCATGGCATCCGTATCGTCGCACACGGCAACATTGGAAATTTTTCCGCCGCCACCCGCCAAAGCGTTCATGACCAGCACACGGTTGCTGATGCTTTTCGACGCCGGCAACATCACCGTTGCCTCACGCGCAAAATCGAAAGTCACTTTCAAATTCCGTTTCATAACCACAAACTTACAGAAAATCGTCGGAATAATCGTAAAATCCGACAATGGAAATTTCGCAAACGGCGACTTCCACTCTTCACAAAACAACAAACAATACCTTTTCTATTTTTCTCATTTCCCCTTTTTCCGCAAAGGAGGACGGAAGAAAGCATATTTTTGCAGAAAAGAAACAACCATGGAAAACACAATTTTTACAGCGGAAATGACGGAAAGGCTGCTATGGATACTGGCTATTGTGGTAGCGGAATACTTTTTGGTGCTGGCGGCTGCGGCAGCCGATTTGGCAAGCGGCCTGCGCAAGGCCCGAAGGCGTGGCGAAACAACCCGGAGCCGGGCTTTGCGGCGCACGGTGGACAAACTAGCACGTTATTATAATGTGCTGATTGTTCTGACGGTAGTCGATGCGATGCAAATCACAGCAGCGGTGTTCCTTCGCACAGTGGAAAGCTACGACGTTCCCACCATTCCCATATTTACACTTATCGGTTCGCTGGGAATGGCGTTTATCGAAGTGAAAAGCATTTTCGAGAAAGGCGACGACAAGGAAAAACAACAGTTGGCAGAACTCGTTTCTATCCTTGAAACCATTGCCGACAACGACCGGCTGAAACGAATTATTGAAAAACTTAAATAAAAGTTTACCGTTTACGGTTTACAGTTTACGGCGGAGATAAAAGTCATGCCCCCATTGCAGTAAACCCAAAACCGTAATCTGTAAACTGTAATCCGTAAACTGTAAACAGTAAACCATAAACCTTATGTCCTACTTTACCATCTCCGAACTGACCCGCTCGGCCACTGCCGCACGCGAGGGTATCGACAACACGCCGCCACAATCGGCTGTCGACAACATGAAACGACTTATCAATACCGTCCTCAATCCGGCACGGCAGCAACTGAATGCCCCCATCTATGTGAACAGCGGCTACCGCTGTCCGGAACTCAACCGCCGGGTGGGCGGTGCCCTACGCTCCTACCACCTGCAAGGCCGCGCCGCCGACCTCACCACCCGTCCCAACCGAAATGCCGAACTGATGGCCATTCTACGCCAACTTCCGCACACGGAACTCATCAACGAAGGCAACGGCGCATGGATACATGTGGCACTCTGAAAAACGGGAATCCAAATATTTTGTGTAGATTTTACGCAAAATATTTGGATTTCTCATTTTCATTTCATATCTTTGTGTAAAAATAACACATACTATGTCAGAGGAATTCAAATACCATTACAAATACCCTCACCCTTCGGTCACGACCGACTGTGTCGTATTCGGGTTTGACGGTGTCCGCCTCAACCTGCTTCTGATTCGTCGCGGACTTGAGCCGTTCAAAGGAAAATGGGCTTTTCCGGGCGGATTCATGCGCATTACGGAAACCGCCGAAGAATGTGCACGCCGCGAACTGGAAGAAGAGACCGGCGTTTCCAACATTTTTTTGGAGCAGATTCACGCTTTCAGCGGTGTGGACCGTGACCCTCGCGAACGCGTGGTGACCATCGCCTTCTTCGCACTAGTACGCCATTCCGACTATAAGGTGATAGGCGGCGACGATGCGGCAGAAGCTCGTTGGTTTCCGCTTTCGGAAATTCCGCCACTGGCATTCGACCACGACCATATCCTCCGCCATGCGCTGAAACACATGCGGCAGAAAATCCATTTCGAACCCATCGGCTTCCGACTTCTTGACGAGAAATTTTCCATGTCGGAACTGCAACGGCTCTACGAAAGCATCCTCGACGTGAAATTCGACCGTCGGAATTTCAACAAGAAAATCATGTCGTTGGGCATTGTCGAGCCGACCGATGAAAAAGTTGCCACCGGAGGCCGGGCTTCACAGCTCTACTCCTTCAACGAGGAAAAATACTGGGAACTGAAAGAAAAAGGCATGCGTTTGGAATTTTAACTTTCTTTAATGATAGATATCGATGAAAAATCTTCTCTATTCTGCTATAATAGGTGATATATGTGGCTCTGTCTATGAATTCAGACCGACACGCAACTATGACAAAATCAACCTGACGGACAGCCGTTCGTTTTTTACCGACGACACGGTCTGTACCATCGCGGTGGCCGACGCACTGATGTCGGGAAAAACCATGGTTGACTCCACACTGGAATGGTGCAACCGCTATCCGGCAAGCAACTATGGCACAATGTTCTACCAATGGTTGAAAAACGGCGGCGGAGCACCCTACAACAGCTTCGGGAACGGCTCGGCCATGCGCTGCTCGGCTGTCGGATTCTGCGCCCGTTCCGTTGACGAGTGCATTCATCTGGCAACGGCATCCGCCCATTTCACCCACAACCACCCGGAAGGTATCAAGGGAGCTGTAGCGACAGCCCTCTGCATCTATTACTTAATGGAAGGAAAAGACAAGGAGTTTGTCCGCGAAAAGGTGTTGCGAGCCTATTATCCGCACCACGCCGACACGAAACTCGATGACATACGGCCCACCTACCAGTTCAACGAAACCTGTCAGGAAACCGTACCGCAGTCTATCCTCTGCTTTCTGGAATCAGAAAGTTTTGAGGACTGCCTGAAACTCTGCTGCTCGATGGGCGGCGATGCCGACACGATGGGAGCCATAGCGGGACCGATGGCCTACGCCTACTACCGCCACATTCCCGACTATCTGATAGAGCTGGCCGACGACCGGTTACCGAAGGAAATGACAGCCGCCTGCCGGAGATTCGACCGCTTTGCCGACGAAATCAAAGGCCGCCCACGCGTTTCGCGGGCGAAAATCATCACCCTCGACCCTAATGAGGTGTTCGTTTTCGGAAGCAATCTGCGAGGAATGCACAACGGCGGCGCAGCACGCTACGCCATGGACCGCTTCGGAGCAGAGCCGGGAACAGGCGTGGGAATGACAGGACGATGCTACGCCATACCGACCATGCAGGGAGGAGTGGAAACAATCGTCCCCTATGTGAACGACTTTTTTGACTATGCACGGAACCATCCGGAACTGAAATTTCTTGTCACCCGCATCGGCTGCGGCATAGCAGGATTTAAAGATACCGACATCGCCCCACTTTTCAAGGCGGCCTACGATGTTACAAACGTACTACTACCAGCGACGTTCTGGGATATTTTAGACTATATGTAGATTTCGGGCTGAAGCCCGTCGGACAACTAATGGACTGACAACGGCGTAGACGTATGGGATTTTTACGACAACCGCAATGAAGAAGTGTAAAAAATCAGGCAGTGATGCCTGTTTCTTATCTAAAACAACTTCCGCGCGACTGCGGAAACATGAAATATTGACGCCGTAGCAGTATTGCGTGCACTCAAAGGCAATTCTGCCACACGCAAAAAGGCATTCTTTCCCGAGCGAGTCGGAGAAGAATGCCTTTCATTTTAACCCAAATCGGTCATTAGACTTTATGGTGGATTTCGTGCTGCTGTCAGGCAGATTGATTTCTGTCTTTGTCGAAGATGTAGCGGGCTACATCGAGAAAAAGCAGGAAGCAAGATGCCGACTGCAGTGCGGAAGACTATTAAAGAGCCAACAAAAGCATACCGTCAACAGCCCAACCTTGTTTGACGGTCTAATGACCGTTTTGGGTTTAACAGCAAGACTGCCGTTTCTATATCAACTTTTCCAAATCCTTCGTATTTTCACGCACCATTTCGTCAGTCACCTCATAGTTGGCAAGATCGCCGGACAGGTACATGTCGTAGGACGCCATGTCAATGAGCCCATGGCCCGACAGATTGAACAGAATCACCTTGCTTTCGCCCGCTTCCTTTGCCATCTTGGCCTCACGAATGGCCGCCGCAATGGCGTGCGACGATTCAGGAGCCGGAATAATGCCCTCGGTTTGAGCAAAAAGCGTGGCTGCCGCAAAGGTTTCAAGCTGAGGAATGTCGACAGCGTCTATCAATCCGTCTTCCTTCAACTGGCTGACTACCGCCCCTGCTCCGTGGTAGCGCAAGCCACCGGCATGAATATTGGCCGGAGAGAAATTATGTCCTAACGTGCACATCGGAATCAACGGCGTATAGCCGGCTTCGTCACCGAAATCATACTGGAATACACCACGTGTCAGTTTCGGACACGACGACGGTTCCGCGGCAATGAAGCGCGTGTTGCGTTCGCCCGTAAAGTTATGGCGCAGGAACGGGAAAGAAATACCTGAGAAATTGCTTCCGCCACCGAAACAGCCGATTACCACATCCGGATACTCGCCTGCCATAGCCATCTGCTTTTCTGCTTCAAGGCCGATGACTGTCTGGTGGAGCGCCACGTGGTTCATCACTGAACCCAATGTATATTTACAGTTGGGCGTAGACATGGCCAACTCTACCGCCTCGGAAATCGCCGTACCCAACGAGCCCTGATAGTTCGGATTGTCGGTAATTATCTTGCGCCCTGCCTTTGTCGACATACTCGGAGAGGCAATGACCTCAGCTCCATAGGTCTGCATAATGGAGCGGCGGTAAGGCTTCTGATTGAAAGACACCTTTACCATATACACGGCAAGCGCCAATCCGAAATGCTTGGCAGCCAATGACAACGCCGCACCCCACTGCCCGGCACCGGTTTCAGTGGTAATGTTCGTCACTCCCTGCTGCTTAGCGTAATAGGCCTGCGCTATAGCGGAATTCAACTTATGGGAACCCACCGGACTGACACTCTCGTTCTTGAAATAGATATGCGCCGGAGTGTCCAACGCCTTTTCCAAACCACGCGCACGAACCAAAGGCGTAGGACGCCAAATCTTGTACATGTCGCGCACTTCCTCCGGAATTTCAATCCAACGGTCGGTAGTGTTCATTTCCTGGTTCGCAACAGCCTCTGTAAACAGAGGGTACAAGTCTTCAGCCTTCAACGGTTCTTTTGTGGCAGGATTCAACATCGGACGCGGTTTCACCGGCATATCGACCACTACGTTATACCATGCTTCCGGTATTTCTTTTTCCGCCAACAAGAATTTCTTTGATTCGTCTTTCATAATAATTCTATATTTATACAGTTTTATTGTATATCCACTACAAATATACAACATTTTTATGAAAAACAAATATTTTCAGCAAAAAATTCATCGGATTTACACAAAAAAGGCGGAATATGTGAGAAAAACACACATATTCCGCCTCAATTATTCAAATATGCCACCTATAACAGCATTTTGGTGACAATCCAACATTTCATTACAGGCTACGCTCTACTGTCCAGCAGAAAGCACGCAATCCCAATTGATGGCTGCCTTCATCGATTTTCTTCAGCTCAGCAAAGAAACTGTCGATCAGTTCGTCGGGCACCATCACCATGTAGGCACTGTTAAGCGTTGGCCAGGCATGTGAGCCCAAATGCGGTTCACCGCTGTTAGAGCCGGCACCGATAACGGTTTCCCATCCGGTAAAGCCCTTCAAACCCAAACGCAGCATTACCAAATTGACATCTTCAAGATGCGCCTGATTGAAAGATACAAAAACTGCTTTCATAGTTCCTTTACTTCTATTTGTTAGCTGAAATCTCTTTTAGTTCCTTTTTACGTTTGCGTTTCACGCCACGGGCTGCAAACGAGCTGTACATTGTCGGGATGATAATCAAGGTAATCAATGTGGAGAACGAAAGACCCCAAGCCACTGACAAACCTAATGAACGCCACATTTCCGAACCTTCGCCGGTACCCATTGCCATAGGAATCATACCGAAGACTGTAGTAAGCGTAGTCATCAAGATAGGACGAAGACGAGACTTACCGGAAGTGACAACTGCATGCACAATACCCAATCCGCGCTCACGGCAGAGCATGATGTAGTCGATAAGCACGATACCGTTGTTCACCACGATACCAATCAACATCAGCACACCCAGCAACGCCATTACGCTCATCGGTGTTCCGGTCACATAGAAACCGATAAACACACCGGTCAAGGCAAACGGAATAGAGAACATGATGACGAACGGATAGGTCAACGACTCGAACTGCGATGCCATGATGATGAACACAAGAATGATAATCAACGCCATCAACATAAAGAGGTCGGCGAATGTATCTTGCTGATCCTCGAATGTACCACCAAACTGCCAGTTGAAGCCGGTAGGCATTTCTACTTCATCCATCACCTTGTTGGCAGCAGAAACGATATCACTCATCGCATATCCGTGACCCACAACGCAGGAAACAGTGATGACACGCTGACGGTCCTTACGCTCGATTGTAGGAGGCGACTGAGCCTCAACCACCTGTCCGAGGTCACGAATCTTCACGCCTTGTCCGGACGGAGTGTAGATGGTAATGTTTTCAATATCCTCAACCGATTCACGGAACTGACGGTCGTAGCGGATACGGATATCATATTCGTCACCGTCTTCACGATAGTAGGACGACACGTTACCGTTGATACGGTTACGCAGATAAGTAGCGGCAGTCGACATGTTCAGTCCGTGGAGAGCCAATTTTTCACGGTCGAAATCCACACGGTATTCCGGCGTATACTCGTCACGGCTGATATTCACTTCCGAACAGCCTTCCACTTTGCGCATACGTTCTGCAATGTCGGCAACCAATGCGTCACCCTTAGCGAAGTCGTAGCCATACACTTCGATGTCGACAGCAGCCTGACCGCCGGCACCGCCCTGACCACCGCCTTCCAATACCTGGAATGTACGGATTTCAGGATATTCGGCCAAATCCTTACGCATTTCATCACAGATTTCCGTCAAGGAACGTTCACGCTGTGTTGACGTACATGTACGGATATTATATTTAATAATGTTGTTACCGTTATCGGAAAGGTTACCGAACACGTTGTCCTCACCTGCCTGACCTTCTGAGAAGTTGATGTTCTCGATTTCAGGATATTTTTCACGGAACCGCTCGGTAATACGCATTGCCAAATCACGGGTGATTTCCTGACGTGTTCCGGTCGGGAGCTTCACTGTCATACTGATACGCGCATTATCCTGTGTCGGGAAGTATTCCGACTTAATCAACGGGAACAGTACGAACGTTGACACAACGAACAACAGCAACATAAAGCCGATAGTCAGCATACGGTGGCCCACACACCAGCGGAGCAGACGACCGTAAACGCTTGTCACCTTCTTCAAGCCTCTGTCGAACGGATCGGAAACCAGCTTCTGGAACATGTTACGCTTGTTGGACAGACGCAACATCAACGCACAGAGTGTCGGAGTCAGCGTAATGGCACCGATAGTAGAAACGGTAAGGATAATGGTTACCATCCAACCCAACTGGCCGAACATCACACCCGCCATACCTTCAATCATGGTCAACGGCAGGAACACGGCAATAGTGGTAAGCGTAGATGCCATAACTGAAATGGCCACCTCGTTGGTTGCAAACATGGCAGCCTGCCGCGGCCGGCTACCCCGCTCAATATGGGTGGTAATATTCTCCAACACCACTATCGCGTTGTCGACCACCATACCGATAGCGATTGACAAGGCACTCATGGACACGATGTTCAACGTATTGCCCGACGCCAACAGATAAATCAATGCCGCGAGCAACGAAATCGGGATAGTGAGCACAATCACAAACGTAGCACGCCATCGTCCGAGGAACAACAGCACCACAAGGCTCACAATCAACATCGTGGTAATGATGGTTTCCTTCAATGATTCAATCGTAAGGATAATGTTGTCGGAAGTATCGACAATCACGCCGATTTTCACATCGGAAGGCAATGTCTTCTGAATCTGCGGCAAACGACGCTTCACCTCGTTGGCAATGTCAACAGAGTTGGCACCGGCCTGCTTCTGAATAACAATCATACCGCCCTTCGTGCCGTTCGTGAATGATTCTTCCGCACGTTCTTCCGGCGCATCGATAATGCGAGCCACATCGCGCAGATAGACAGCGGCACCGTTGGAATAGCCAACCACCAGATTCAACATTTCGTTGACATCGGTAAACTCTTTCTGCACACGCATAGAGTATACGTTCGAACCGATATCGATGGAACCGGCCGGCACATTGCGGTTTTCGTTCGCAATGATCTGTCCGAGCGTTTCAATCGAAATGCCGTAAGCCTCCAGTTTATACGGGTCGCAAAGAATCTGGATCTCACGTTCCGGCAAACCGGAAATAGAAACTGTACCCACACCGGAAACACGCGCCAGCGGAGTGGCTACGTTATCGTCAAGGATCTTATACAATCCCGACATACTTTCGTCGGCCGTAACCGACAGAATGAGGATAGGAATATCCTCAGTTCCGAACTTGAACAGAATCGGAGTGGTTGCCCCGTCAGGCAACGTCGTCACCTGGTCAAGTTTATCGCGCACGTCGTTGGTGGCGACGTCAATGTCAATACCATACTCGAACTCAAGAGTGATGAGCGAAATATTTTCACGCGATTTGGAAGTAAGGTGCTTCAAGTCGCTCACACCGTTCAGGATATTTTCCAGCGGACGGGTAACGTTGGTTTCAATATCCTCCGCACTCGCACCTGAATAGGTGGTCATCACCATGATAGAGTTGGTCTCAATTTCCGGGAACAAGTCAATGGACAACTTGCTCAGCGAGAAAAGCCCCATGATGGCAATTCCCAGGAAAATCAATATTGTGGTAATCGGCCTTTTTACAGCCGCCTGATATACACTCATAGCTATTTCTTGTCTGTTTTGTCCTGAACTGTAGTAACTTCAATTGGCGAACCGTCCTTGAGTCGGGTCTGACCGGTTGTAACTACGGTTTCGCCCTTGTTGACACCGCTGAGGATTTCATATTCGTTTCCAATGCGTTGTCCAAGTTCCACTTTTCGATAAACAGCCTTACCGCCTTCAACGACATATACATAACGGTCACCTGAACCGGTAAGTTTCTGAACAGCACGGTCGGGCACTACAACACGGTCAACGACATCGTAGCAGAGAGTCACGCGTGCAAACATACCCGGACGTACACGTTCGTCGGCATTGGCAATCTGGAGTTCAACTGGGAATGTACGTGATGTCGGGTCGATTGTCGGATAGATGATGTCGACTTTAGCCTTGAACTTCTCGTCGCCATAAACATCCAACTGCACATCCACTTCCATACCTTTGTGGATTTTGGTAAACAACAGCTCTGAAACATTGATTTTCAGTTTCACCGGACGAATCTTTTCTACACGGTAAAGTGGGTTTCCGCCGGAATACATATCGCCGGAATCATAGTTACGCTCAACTACAACACCGCTTATCGGGCTCACCAGCGCCGTGTTTTCCAAAAGATTTTCATAGTTGCGCTTTGCAACGTCGTAGTTCAATTTTTTCAAATCCCATTCCGACTTGGAAGTTCCGCCGATTTTATAAAGTTCGTCGACACGTTTGAATTCCACTTCATTGTTTTCCATCTGAAGTTTCACCTGATCCAAGTTGGCAGGGTCCATATCTGCCAGCTTCTGACCGGCACGTACATGGTCGCCCACTTCCACATAAACCTTCTTGATACGTACAGGCGACTGTGGCGCAATGTTGTTGACCACATCGGCCTCTACCGTTCCGCTAAACACGTTCAACTGTTCCACCGGACGGAAAACACTTTGAGCTACCTGAACTTTCACCGCTGTTTCCGCCTGCTCTTCCGTTTCAGCCTTATCGCCGCCGGAACAAGCTGTCAACGCCGCCGACATGCACACAACTGTCGACAACAGACCTTTTCTGCTGATTGCTTGAAAAAATTTCATATCGTTTGCTTTATTATTTTTCTATAGAATTGGGGAGTAATTTATTCGGCTACGTAGTCCGTGCCCAAAGTTTCGTCGAGCGACGCCTTGGCCACCAGAAATGAATAGATAGCCTGGTTACGGTTGTTCTGCGACACGGTCAACGCCAATTGGGAATCATTGATTTCCAGCAATGTTCCGGCACCTGTATCATAACGTTTCACGGCGATGTCGTAACCCTTCTTTGCCTGGCTGACACCATCGGATGATGCCTGATACTGCTTGATGGAAGTCTTCATCTGGTCAACATACTGACGGACAGCCACCATAAGGTTACGTTCCGTATCTATACGGTTGAGTTCCAACTGTTCAAGCTGTATCTTCGACTGCTTCACATTGCTATAACGACTGCCTCCCGAGAAAATAGGAATATTGAGGCTGACGCCCAATGTGGTGTACGGGTTCCAGCGATAGTCACCGAATTTAAAATTGTCGGACATGGCCATCCACTGGTGAGAGAACGACAGGTTCAATGACGGATAATAGGCCGCCTGAGCTATTTTCTTAGATTTAACCAACTGGCTGTGCTGAATATCCAACTGACGCAAAGAACTGTTGCCGGCAATCATGGTCGTATCAACCGACATATAGTCGGCATACAGGCTGTCGACATAGTCCATCAAATTTCCCTCACATTCAATCTGCATATCCAAATCGACTCCCATCAGAGCCTTCAGACGCCATTTTGCGAGAACAATGGAATTCTGCGCATCATACATGTTAGGTTCGGCATTCTTCACACTCACGTCAGCACGAATCAAATCGTATTCCGATGCAAGCCCCTGGTCGTACTTACGCTTGATGTCCACATAGTTTTCCATCGCATTGTCGTATGTTTCCTTGAACACCGTATAAGAATCGTTGGCAAGCAATACGCCATAATAAGCCTGCTTCACCTGACTGACCATAGAAAGTTTCGATGAGCGAGACTGTTCGACAGCCAACTCTACGGCATCGGAGGAAACGCTCAACTGCTGCCATAACGTAGCTGAAACAATCGGCATGGATGCTGCAAAGCCAGCAGACCACGTATTACTACGGCCCACTTCAAAACCGGTATCGCCACCACCTTCCATTCCAGGCATGCTACCGCCCATATACATCACCTGCTTTTTGATGGTACGGTTATAGTTTGCACTAAAATCCAATGTCGGAAACAAGTTTGCCAACACGCCTTTTTTCGAATACTCCTGCTTTGTAATCTCCTTATCGGCAACTTTCACCACAGGGCTGGAATCAAGGGCAATCTCAAGCGCCTTGTCCAAATTCAAATACACTGTAGAATCGCTGCTTGCCTGCCCGAAAGCTGCCACGGGCAACAAAACCGCCAACAACGACACAACAATCTTCCGCGAAAACATCTTATTCATTTATAAAAACATATTACAGGTTTCCAATTTCAACACAATGTTAGTCATTATCATTAATAACGACAAGCAGAATAGACATGTAACAGACAAACGTCGACTATCAACTTTCAATTATGAATTTTAACACATATAAAGTCCACGCATGCATTCCACAGTATTCTGCAGAGTTTCCAACACGTATCCCGCAATCCTAACACGACAATGACAAAACAAAAAAAGGAGAACGACATGTCGTTCTCCTTGTAGTGGGCGTTGACGGATTCGAACCGCCGACCCTCTGCTTGTAAGGCAGATGCTCTGAACCAGCTGAGCTAAACGCCCGTTTCGTTCCCGAAAGCGATGCAAAGGTACAACGAATTTTTGAATCTGCAAATTTTTTCGTCACTTTTTTCAAAAAAAATCGCTTTTTTCTTGTAGTTGTCTTGTCGCATCTGGATTTTCGACATTCAACTACAAAGTAATAGCTTAGAATTTGATATAGAAATGATATATATCATATTTTTATATTTTATCCGTTTTTGACACTTAAAAAATACAAAAACCGGGTACAGGACATCCCGCACCCGGTTCATGCCAAACAGATGAGCCTACAAAACGACTTTGCTCACACTGCCTCCAACCACTACAACATACAAACCTTTATTTAAAGAATAAACTGCCTCCTGACCGTCAACCAAGCAGCTCATCACTAAACGGCCCGACAAATCATAGACACAGCACTGACTGCCCGAACCGCCACAAACGCGCAATTCTCCGTTTGCACCATAAACACGGACTGCATCAGCCACAAAATCATCAACCGAAGAACCACCAGACTTCGAACCAACCTCGAACTCAAACGGCTTGGTTTCGGAAACTCCGCCGGTGAACGGGAAGCGGAAACGGATATTCAGCTTCGTACCGCGCGGATAGCTCTGGGAGTTTTCTCCTTCAAACAGATTGACTGCATTTTCAGCCTGTGGCTGCTGCAACTTGAAGAACGGTTCGTCATCAATCCAAACTTCAACACCAAGACCCGGGCAAACACGGTCGAGCGACAGGCGGAACTGCAAACGATTCTCACGAGTTGTCACGATTTCATAGCTGACAGCCGGAGCAAACACTTCGGCCTCTCCTTCCGGAGTACCCGTTGAAGCCCACCCGTCGGCTGCGATGCTGCCAACAAAAGTAACGGCATCGGCAGGTTCCAATGTGGTAAATGTAACGGTCTTTACCTCACTCACATTTCCGGCAAGGTCAGACACACGGACATACAATGTATAATCGGTCAACGGCGACAAGTTGTCCAACGTGCAGATGCCGTCTTCGCCCGAATTTACGCGCGAAGTGCCCAAAACGGATTCAAACGCCTCACCGGAAGCAATTTCAACGGTCAATGAAGTGGACTGGTTGTCGGTTGCATTGACTGTAATGTCGGCTGAATATCCGGTGATATTACCGGCTGAAACGGAATTCAAGACAGGAGCCTCAACATCTTCTGCCGGTTTTTCGTTGGCGCTGCCTACAACAAATGAAATAGGAAGTGTAGCAGAAGCGCCGCCACCAGCATAAACCAAACGGAAATTGAAGGTCACTGTTGCACCACGTTCAAAAGAAGCTTCTGTAGTATAAGTGTAAGCCAACTCCTCGCCAGAGATAGGGGTTGTTCCATATGCTACATTGTCGATCCAAATTTCAGGGTTGACAAGGCCATCTGTTCCAGAATCCAAAGTCATTGTAAATTCCAACTGATTATCGGCTGTCGTTTTTACTATATAATTGATAACAGGCCTATAATCCCCAGTATTTTCTTCCCATTCATCAGCAGAAGCGACAACACCATAATAATAGCTTTCAGCATCAGCATCAAGCGTAGAGAACGACAAAGTCTTCACTTCGCTGACATTGTCGGCATCATCAGTAGCACGCACTGCCAAATCATACGCAGTGGCCGGTGTCAAACCTGACAAGGTGCAGACTGTTTCCGTTCCTACAGCCACCTTTTGGCTTTGCAGCACAGAAGAAAAACCGTCAACAGAAAACTCCACCTTTACAGACGATGCCACATTATCATTGACAAGCAAACGCACATCAGCCTTCGTCGACGACACGCCTTCCAACTCAAGCATTGAAACCACAGGAGCTTCGCTATCGTCCAATGTTTCATTTACACTGCCAACTACATAGTCAAACGGCTTAGTCGTTGAAACTTGTCCATAGGCGAAATAAAAACTGATGCTCAATGTTTCTCCTATTTCGTATGCGTCGGGTGTTGTGTTGGAAAACTGCGAAGCACTGCCGTCAACAGGATTCAAATTCATCAAATAACGATCATTGACAAACAACTGCGGCACAAGTCCAACACATGTTGCAGACATATCAACCGTCACTTGTAATTTTCCCTCGTCGATAACTGAAATTTGGTAACTGAAATCAGGAGCATATCCTTCCTCGGAGCCCTGCGGAGTTCCGACCGTTTCCCAATCCTCAGCCCCAATAAAACCTTCATACGTCTGCGCATTAGCAACACCATATAAAAGGGAAGCGCAAACGAAAACAAACGTTAGTAATATTCTCTTCTTCATAGTTTAAATTTTAAAAGTTTTGTGCCGCAAATTTATATTTGTTCTTTTCTTCAAAGGGCAAAAACAGATTCACAGAAACTCACATACCCACACAACAAAAACACAACACAACCATACACAAGCCTAACCAACAAATATTTACGAAACCAGAGAAGCCAATCTGAAACTCACAAAAGCGAGTCAAAAAACAGGAACGACAAAAAAACGTCGCCTTACAAATATGCATTCTTTTGAAGCAAATCACGATTTTCGTTTTCTTCTATTTCACTACCTTTGTACAAAACATTATCTATGAAAGCGATACTACCTATTTTCATCATAGCGACTTTAATTTTCCTATCCTGCTCGCAGACAAAAAGCAATCAGGAAGCAAACGCCCAACAAGAAACGACAACAGAGATGAGCCTGTCGGAAATTGAACAATCCATCGAAAAGGAAGAATGGGAAAAAGCCCGAATAAAGGCAGAAAATCTGTATGCACACCAAAAACAAGAAATGGGAGCCATCGAGTCCATTAAACTCGCTATTATCTATATATCACTAACATCAGAACCACATCTTGATTTCGAACAAACCCACAATTACGCCTTACGTATCAAGAGCCTATATGAACAAGCCAACGACCGCGACAGCCTGCTGACAAGAAATTATCTGGAGACGCTCGGCGTTACAACCCTCGTTGACGAAGCCTACGAAAACTGCCTGTACATCATTGATGCCAAACAAAAGGCAGGAAAGGACAGCACCTATGTATTTCAAGCAAAAAACGTTCCCAAATGAATAAAAATTCCAACTATTCTGCAAATAACATTTTCACAACTTTTATCAACATAATAAATCCAACAGGTAGTCAGAATCATTTTTGTTCGCTTTTTTTTACTACCTTTGCAACTGAAACAATTACATTCTGGGATAGAGTGTACTTTTTCATGCTATCACCTGTGAGTCAAAAAAATAAAGCACGTGTAAGCCAAATTTAAAAAATCTGGCGACCCTAAGTATTACTCCAATTGTAATAGTATCCATTTAAAACTTCAAACGAAAAATATCACATAATGATAAATCACATAAAAATCAGCATCATCTGTTGCCTTTGCATGCTACTCGCAACATCGTGCAACACATCAAAAGAAATCGTCTACCTTCAAGACATCCAAACCGGAGCTAAAGAAAAAGTCGATTCCAGTCATGGCATTATTGTACAACCCAAAGACATGCTGTCAATTATTGTCTCCTGTAAAGATCCCCAACTGGCATCGATGTTCAATCTTCCCGTTGTCAGCTATCAGGCCGGTTCTGAAATCGTTTCTGGCGGACAACAGCAACGCCTGCTAGGGTATGTGGTTGACGAAAAAGGATTTATCAATTTTCCTGTTTTAGGAAAAGTAGAAGCAGCGGGATGTACGCGTTGGCAACTTCAGGAAAAAATCAAAAAAGAAATCATCAGCCGCGACCTGCTCAAGGATTTAGTTGTCACCGTAGAATTTATGAACTTTAAAATCTCCATTTTAGGAGAAGTGACAAATCCCGGGTCATACAAAATAGAAGGCGACAAGGTGACAATTCTGGAAGCCCTCAGTATGGCAAAGGACCTGACAATTTTCGGACGACGTGACCAGGTCTATGTAATCCGCGAGGAAAACAATACCCGCACAACTTATCAAGTAGATTTACGCTCTACCGACTTGTTCAATTCCCCAGTTTACTATTTAAAACAAAATGACATAGTCTACGTACAGCCAAACAAGGTAAAAGCCGGCCAATCAACTATTAACGAAAACAACATAAAATCTGTAAGTCTTTGGATTTCTATTGCGTCATTGCTGTCGTCGGTAGGTGTCCTCATTGTAAATCTTCTTAACTAACAAAAAACATTAACAAAATGGAAGAGAACAACAAAACCAATTATCAGCCAACGGAGAACAGCAGTGACATCCAAATCAGCGACATTATATCCTGGACTTTCAGTCACAAGCTATTCATTACTTTGTCGGTCATTGTTTGTCTACTATTGGCAACGGTTTACATTTACCGAAGCCCGTCTGTATACAAACGGGAATCAAGCGTAATGATTCGTTCCAATTCAAACGGACAATCACAAATCGGAGAGCTCGCCGCCTTTGAAGATTTAGGCATGTTCAACACGGGTCTTGATGTCTATAATGAAATCGAAGCATTCCGTTCACCCATATTAATGGAAGAAGTAGTGGAACGCTTAGGTCTCAACACAACTTATACCAGCAAAAACTGGATTGGACGCCAAACAGACTGGTACGGTCAAGCACCAATTTCCGTTATATTCTCCAATTGCCCGGAAAAAATAGACGGTAAAAAAGTTTCCTCATTTTCTTTTAAGGTAAGAAGAGAAGACCAAACACTCGTACTAAGTGATTTCAAGGCAAATGGAAAAGACATTGATTGCGAACACATCTCAACAAAACTGAGCGTCACGCAAAAAACGCCGGTAGGAGATATCACCATCAATCCGACGCTATTATATGACGACAATTTTGCAAGTCCCATATATGTAAGCCATGCGCAAACAGCCGCCACCGCAAAAAGCTACCTCAACAGCCTGACGGCAGAACTTGCAGACAAGAAAGGAACAGTAATCAATTTCTCCATCACTGACACTTCTGAAAAACGTGCAGAAGACGTACTCAATACTTTACTTGACGTTTATAATGAAGATTGGATCGAATACATGAGCCAATCCTCACTCAACACGTCAAAATTCATTAATGAACGATTAGTTGTCATTGAAAAAGAGTTAGGTATAGTAGATACGGACATTGAAAAATTCAAAAGCCAGAACAAACTTCTCGACATTACCGCCGAAACAGCACAAGTGACAGAAGAATCGAGCCGTTATTCTTCAGAAGCATTCAACATGAACAATCAGCTTTCAATTGCCAAATTCATCCGCGAATACCTTGTTGACCAGACAAAAGCATTTGAACTGCTTCCTTCAAACTCGGGCATTGAGAACGATAATGTTGAAAGCCTCATTGCAGAATACAACAAACTGCTGCTCGAACGTCAGCGTTTTGTTGACAACAGTAGCAATAACAACCCATTGGTTAACGACCTAAACAAACAACTGACACTAATGCGTGCTACTATTCTGCAATCGGTCGACAACCTTATCAACACCCTCAAAATACAAGTAGACCACCTTGCAGCACAAGAAAATAAAATCAGCAACCGCATTACAGAGAACCCTGGAAAAGTTCGAGAGCTTCTCTCAATCGAACGCCAGCAAAAGATTAAGGAGGAGCTCTATCTGTATCTGCTTCAAAAGCGAGAAGAAAACGAGCTGTCATCCAACATTGTAGTAAACAACACACGCTTGCTTAAACCGGCAAGCGGAGATTCCACTCCAATTTCACCCAAAAAACCAATTATTCTTGCTGTTGCACTATTACTTGGTCTGGCTATTCCATATGGATATATGTTCCTAATGAATATGATGGACACAACCGTCAGAGGCCGCAAAGACATTGAACACCTTCCTGCTCCCATCATTGGGGAAGTACCACAAATCGGGCAATCAGGCAACAGGTTCTTCTCCAAATGGTTGTCTAAAAAGCAAACTGAGGAAAAGCCAAAGGTGCTTGTCGTGGAACATGGACGCGACATTGCGAATGAAGCATTTCGCGTAATTCGCACTAATTTGGATTTTATTCTCAACACTGCATCGGAAACACAAATTCTGCTGATGACATCGTTCAATGCCGGAAGCGGTAAAACGTTCAATACCATCAACATAGCAGCCAGTCAGGCATTAAAAGGAAAGAAAGTCGTAATTGTCGATCTTGATATCCGAAAAGGTACTCTCAGCAAATTTGTGAACTCTCCGAGTAAAGGTGCCGCAACTTTTCTAAACCATCAAGCGTTAATAGATAGCATCATCATTAAAAACGCCGGAGGTATAGAAAATCTCGACATCATCCCGACAGGCACACTTCCCCCAAATCCTTCAGAACTTCTGTTGGATAAAAAACTGGAAGAACTGGCGGCAGAACTCAAAAAACGTTACGACTATGTGTTGCTCGACTGTCCTCCTGCCGGAATTATTGCCGATGCTTCAATTATTGCCCGCATTGCCGACCGTACAGTGTTCGCTATCCGTGTAGGCCTGCTTGACCGCCGTATGCTGCCGGACATTGAGGAACTTTACAATACGCGACAGTTCCCAAATATGATGTTGTTGCTCAACGGGTGTAAACAGTCCGCTGGATACGGATACAGCCAATATGGATACGGCTACGGCCGATATAGTTATGGTAACGAGGAATAAACATTAAAAATAAACGACAAGCTATGTTTGACTTTTTTCGGAAAAAATATTCATTTATCGAGTCCGGCCTTCTAAAAGGCTTGACCGACTTCCATTCACACCTCCTGCCGGGAGTCGACGATGGATTCAAACAACCGGAACAGACACTCATGGCCTTAGAAGAAATGGAAAGACAGGGAATCTCTGAAGTGTGGCTGACCCCACACATCATGGAAGACATTCCCAACACACCCGATTCACTGAAAAGCGGATTTGAAGAACTGAAAAAAAACTATAACGGTAATATCAGTCTGCATTTGGCAGCTGAAAACATGCTCGACAACCTGTTCATACAGAGATTTGAGAAAAACAATATTCTGTCAATGAACAACAAAATGATTCTCGTCGAAACATCCTATTTCAATCCGCCAATGGAATTCGACGGCTTGATTGGTGATATTCTCAATAAAGGATACTGGCCATTACTGGCACATCCGGAGAGATATAAATACATGGACGAAAACAAATACCGCCAACTAAAAGAACGCGGTGTGCTGTTTCAACTCAATTTAGGTGCTATCGTGGGCGGGTATAGCCCCGAGACTCAGACAAAGGCAAAAAAAATTCTGCAAAATGGATGGTATGACTGCATCGGTAGCGACATCCACTCATTCAAACAATTGAAACAGCTAATTGGTATAAAAGCACTCACTTCCAAAGAGATAAACCTCATCGAGACAATGTTGGATTCCAACAGACTCCCGTAAGGAATCTCCCGATATTTATTTGACAATTTTTTAATTATGAAAGTTTGTTTTATTGGTTTGGGATATATCGGACTCCCGACTGCAATTATTGCTGCAAAACACGGAATTGAAACCGTTGGCGTTGACATCAACCCAACGGTAGTTGAAATGACCAATCAAGGCCACCTGCACATTGTAGAACCAGGATTGGAACAAATGCTACAAGAAGTTGTAAAATCCGGTAGCCTTAAAGCATCTACTACCCCAGAAGTAAGTGATGCCTACTTTATTGTTGTTCCGACACCCTTCAAAGGCAATCACGAACCGGATATCTCCTATGTGGAAGCTGCCACTCGCTCAGTGCTTCCATTCTTGAAGGAAGGCGACCTCTACGTCATTGAATCGACGTCTCCGGTTGGAACTACAGAAAAAATGAGAGACCTCATTTTTGCCGAACGCCCGGAATTGAAAGATAAAATCTATATTGCCTACTGCCCGGAACGCGTACTTCCCGGCAACGTCATCTACGAACTTGTTCACAACGACCGTGTCATCGGCGGTATCAACGAAGCTTCAACCGACAAGGCTATCGAATTCTACAGCCAGTTCGTACAAGGAACGCTGCACAAGACAAACAGCAAGACTGCTGAAATGTGTAAGCTTACTGAAAACTCTTCACGCGACGTGCAGATTGCCTTTGCCAACGAACTTTCGCTCATCTGCGACAAGGCCGGCATCAATGTATGGGAACTTATCAACCTTGCCAACAAGCATCCGCGTGTCAACATCCTGCAACCGGGTTGCGGTGTAGGCGGACACTGTATTGCTGTTGACCCGTATTTCATTACTGCCGATTTTCCTGTTGAGTCACAACTCATCGGCAAGGCACGCGAAATCAACAATTACAAGTCTTTCTGGTGTGCTGAAAAAGTACAGAACGCCATGTTGAAATTCGAGTTGGAAAACCACCGCAAACCGTGTGTGGCAATGATGGGTCTGGCATTCAAGCCAAACATCGACGACCTTCGCGAATCACCGGCTAAATACATCACAACAAAGGTTATGCAGGCATGCAACAATGCCGACATTCTCGTTGTTGAGCCGAACGTAGAAACACACAACGTGTTCAAACTCACTGACTACCGCGAAGCCTACGACCGTGCCGACATCGTCGTGTTCCTTACAGCTCACGATCCGTTCAAGACATTGCCCTACCGCGAAGACAAAGTAATCCTCGACTTCTGCGGAATCTTCAAGAAATAAAAGAGTTTACGGTTTACAGACAGCGTGCCTATCAGCAGCAAACAATCAACTGCAAACCCTAAACTGTAAACCGTAAACCGTAAACCCCCTAGCTATGAAAAAAATCATGCTCGTTTTCGGAACCCGTCCGGAGGCCATCAAAATGGCGCCGCTTGTCAAGGAGTTCCAGAAACATCCCGATACATTCCAGACCATTGTCTGTGTCACCGGTCAGCACCGCGAAATGCTCGACCAGGTGCTCAACATCTTCGACATCCGCCCCGACTTCGACCTCAACATCATGAAGCAGGGACAGGATCTCTATGATGTCACTGCCCGCGTGCTTACAGGCATGCGCGACGTGTTGCGTGAAGCGCAGCCCGATGTTGTGCTCGTCCACGGCGACACCACAACCAGCACAGCCGCCGCCCTCGCCGCGTTCTACCAGCAAATCCCCGTAGGACACGTAGAAGCCGGACTCCGCACGCACAACATCCTCAGCCCATGGCCCGAAGAAATGAACCGCCAGATTACCGGCCGCATCGCTTCCTACCACTTCGCTCCGACAGCACTCAGCCGTCAGAACCTGCTGCAGGAAAATGTCGACGATGCCAATATTACAGTTACGGGCAACACCGTCATCGATGCCCTCTACTGGGTAGTCGACCGCATCAAGAACGACCGTTCGCTCGACGCTGAGCTTGAAGAAGTGCTCCGCCATGCCGGCTACGATGTCAATCGCCTTGCCGACGGCCGTCCGCTCGTGCTCATCACCGGACACCGCCGCGAAAACTTCGGCGACGGATTCATCAACATGTGCACGGCCATCAAGCAGCTCACCGAGTGCTACCCGAACGTCGACTTTGTCTACCCGATGCACCTCAACCCGAACGTGCGCCGTCCTATCCACGAAGTGTTTGGCGACGACCTCAGCAACCTCGGCAACATGCACTTCATTGAGCCGCTCGAATACCTCAGCTTCGTCTACCTCATGGAGAAATCCACTATCGTGCTCACCGACAGCGGAGGCATCCAGGAAGAAGCCCCGGGACTCGGCAAACCCGTGCTCGTCATGCGCGACACCACCGAACGCCCCGAAGCCCTCGAAGCCGGCACAGTGAAACTCGTAGGCACCGACCGCGAAAAAATCTTCAACGAAGTGTCGACCCTTCTCGACGACGCAGCCGCTTACGCCCGCATGTCGCAAGCCGTCAACCCCTACGGCGACGGCCTCGCCTGCTCACGCATCGTAGAACGATTAAAATAAATCACTGGTTTACTGTTTACAGTTTACGGTTAACAGCCCCACCCGGCAACACATCCAACCGTAAACTGTAATCTGTAAACAAAATCCAAACATAAACACATGACACAACCATTCTCATATTGTGTTGCAATTCGCACATTAGGCACTGCCGGAGAGAAATATCTATCAACGCTAAAATCAGCTCAATCACAAACAATCCCTCCTAAAAAAATATTAGTCTACATTGCCGAAGGATACGACTTACCAAAAGAAACCATCGGCATCGAACAGTATATTTATGTAAAAAAGGGGATGGTTGCCCAAAGAGCTTTACCATACAACGAAGTTGATACTGAATATATCCTTCTATTAGATGATGATTTGTCATTTCCACCGGATATGGTAGAAAAGCTATATAAAGGTTTATGTGAATACAATGCCGACTGCATTAGCCCTAACACATTTCCAAACCACAAAATGTCATTTACAAAAAAAATGACCTCAGCATGGGGAGCTTTCACATTACCAATGTATAGTAAAAAATGGGCCTTCAGAATCCACAGGAATGCATCTTATAGCTACAACAACCACCCAATTAAAGATATTTATTTTTCCCAAAGTGCAGCTTTTCCATGTCTATTATGCAAACTTAGCGCACTTAAAGCCATACATTATGAGGATGAATTATGGTTAGATAATGAAAAATATGCACTTGGCGATGATATGCTATTTTTCAACAAATTATACAAAAATGGATTTAAACTATTAGTTCATTATAATACAGGAATCCAACACTTAAGTGCGAAATCTGGCCACAATAAAAATAAGACAGAAAAAGACATATCTGCAGGTAAAATAGATTATATCCTTTGGCATCGTGCTTGTTATAACTTAAAAACAAATAGCATTTGGGATAAAATACTTTGTTTGTGGTCATTCACACTCAAAATTATTACAAAATTCAGCTATAAATTAATTATTAAAACTTTAAAAGGTAACTCAGATGAAGCATTTAGCTATATAAAAGGCTTAAAACAAGGCCAACGATTCACACGATCTGCAAAATACAAAAAGATTCCCAATTTTATTCTTAAATAAACTCATCAATACATGTCTGATAATTCTGTCAATAATAAACGTATTGCCAAAAACACCCTATATCTATATATTCGGATGTTTTTAATGATGGCAATATCGTTTTATACATCAAGAGTCATATTGCAACAATTAGGTGTAGAAGACTTTGGCATCTACAACCTAGTCGGGGGAGTCGTAGCACTAATGAGTTTTCTAAACTCTTCAATGGCAGGAGCAACTTCTCGTTTTTTAACATTTGATTTAGGCAGAAAAGATTTCGAACATCTCAAGAAAACGTTTAGTTCTGCACTACAAATACACATTGCAATTGCTCTAGCAATATTAATTATTGGAGAATGTATTGGTATTTGGTTTATTAATACTCAACTAAATATACCTGAGAACAGAATTGAGGCAGCTAATGTCGTCTATCAAATGTCATTATTTGCTTCAATAATCGCAATTATTCAAGTTCCGTTTAGTGCATCACTCATTTCTCATGAAAGGATGGATTTATATGCCATTATAGAAATAGCCAATGCCTGTTTAAAGTTAGGAGCCGTTTATATACTCTTAATTTTTCCGTTTGACAAACTAATCATTTATTCTATCCTCATATGTTGTGTTGCAATTCTTATTTTTATTATTTATAGAGCAAACTGTATAAAACGTTTTGAAGAATGCCATCTAACCGCAGGCTTTCATAAAGAAATCATACGACCGATGTTAGCTTTTTCAGGATGGGATTTATATGGAAATGGATGTGTTGTTGCTCGACAACAAGGTACTAATATTCTACTAAACCAATTCTTTGGTGTCGCTCTCAATGCAGCAAGCGGAGTCGCAACCCAAATCAGTTCAGCTGTCTCCCTTTTCATTTCAAACATAACAATGTCTATTCGCCCGCAACTTATTAAAAATTATGCAGCAAACGATATTAACGGAATGCAAAAGTTGCTGTCTTTTTCTTTAATCATTTGCATAATACTCATACAAGCCATCATGATTCCGGTATATTTGAACATCGAAACAATCATGGAATTATGGCTACAAAACGTACCTCCTTATGCTATTCAATTTACCAAATGTATGCTGATTGCAAATACCATCAGTACTGCTAATACTCTCTTTAACACCGTTATTCATGCAACGGGAAAAATCAAAAGATTAAGTATTATTGAAGGTAGTTTATTTTTATCTACACTCCTTTTTTCATATATTGGTTTTCTGTATCTTCCGAATCCAACAATTACATACAGTATCTGGGTGGCAATAATGGCGATTGCACTCATAATCTCAGCGACATTAGCCAAAAGAAACATAAAAGAACTCTCAATCATATCCATATTAAATGATATAAAGTTTCCCATCATTGCAACCATTTGCAATATTGTTTTCATGAACTTTCTAAATCATTTTTTTGAGGATGGATTATGCAAAATAGCATTGACAACTATCATTAATACGTTCTCATTAATTTTCTTTATATATATTTTTTGGATTATTCCTTGCTATAAAGGAAATATAAAATCCGCATTCAAATCAATTTTAAAATGAAAATCAGTGTTATTGTTCCAGTCTACAAAGCTGAGAAATATATTGAAGAGTGCATCAACAGTGTCCTCTCACAAACATATCAAAATTTTGAGTTGATTTTAATCAATGATGGAAGTCCAGATAAATCCGGTCAGATTTGTGATAAATATGCCAAGCTATTTGACAATATTAATGTTTATCATAAGCCAAATGGAGGAGTAAGTTCTGCCCGCAATATGGGAATCGAAAAATCGTCCGGAGAATGGATTCTATTCTTAGATGCAGATGATAAGCTATATAGTCAGTGTTTGGAAACTTGTATTAATACAGTTCTACGGCATGACCTCGATATGCTGCAATTTTGGCATAGCCAATCCAAACGTTATAAAGAAAATATATATTGCCAACCACTGTCCTCTAACGCCTTCTTAGAAACACGTTTTAATGTATGTATCGGAGCTAGTATTTTTAAATCATCATTAATTAAATCCAACCACATTTTATTTCCAGAAAACATAAAATTGGCGGAAGATCAAGTCTTCATGTTAAAAAGCATTTTGCATGCAAAAAAAATTGAAATAATTGACACTATTCTCTATTTTTATAGGTCTCATGCAAATAGTGCTACCGCATCCATAAATCAAGAAGAAATGTATCGTTCCAGCTTGTTTTTATTAAATTTCAAACAACAATATCCTGAAACGGCACATCAATTGGACAATACTATCTTGTCATTTACACATTACATTATATCCCAAAACAATAGCTATGACAAAATTCTGAAACAGTTCTACAAGAATGCTAATATCCAACATTATGACCGAGTCACAACTACCGCTAAAGCATTCTATTACTGTGCAAAGTTTAATTGGACTCTCGCCTCAACCTTTATTAGAACTTATCAGAAAATACGCACACTAAAATGGAAAAATTAACATTAGGACAGGCTCTTTTTTGCGATATTTTCTGGTTAATCGCCTTTTTAATATGCTTACCCTCCATTAAAAGACGCTCTACAACCGGCAAGTATTTCTTTTTATGGTTATTTATTGCCATATATTCTACTTTTGAGTTTACGGGAGGCGACTTCTATAATTATTTAATCGTTTACAATTATAACATCTCAACAAGTTTTGAAAGAACTCATCTTGAAACATTTTATTATTGGCTCATACAAGTACTCCCTGCTGACTATTTTGCTTGGAGATTTACTGTTTGGGGTTTAGCTGGTTTCTTCTGGATCCAAACAGTAAAAAATTTAAAACAAAATGTCCATTTTGCGGGATTAATGTTTCTTCTTATTGTCTTTTTTCTTTTCGTCGGAGGAAGGCAGGCTCTGTGTTTCTCAGTCTTATACTACGCCCTGACAATCTATTACAAAAAAGGCGTTTATCAATTTAAAAACGCAATAATATTTCTGATTCTGATTACATGTTCCTACTTCTTACACAAAACGGCAATTGTTTACATTTTGATTATGTTTATCTCAATGCTGCCCTTAGGGAAAAGAACACTCCTTTTATCCTTAATACTTTTCCCTGTAATCTACAAAATCTTTGATAGCCTATCTTACCTTTTCATTTCGGAATATTCAGCATTCAATGAAGAAAGTGCTACTAGTATGGAAAGCTATATGGAAGGTGAAAATATCACAGCCAATTTTAATGGGCTTATTCAACTCACCATAGCTCGAACGCCTATTTTTTTCCTGTTGTTTTATTCTATTTGGAAAATATATTTTAAGAAGGACACACTATCTAACACTTATCTGACACTACTGCGCATGACATTTATTTTGATATATATTTCCTATCTTTTCACAGGGCGTAATATCTCTGCTTATATAGCACCTCGATTTTGGGATGCGTCTCTGTTTCCAGCAACCTTATTTGCGACAGGCTACATATACAATAAAAGAGGAACCCATTTCTTTAAAATTTTATTCTTTCTCTTATTATTAAATATGGGCTTTAAATTTGCTTATACCATCTATAAATTATAACATTCCATGAAAATTCTCGAAATAATCCCACAACTAAGCCAAGGCGGTGCAGAACGGTTTGTCATTGACCTATGCAACGAAATGTCGAAAGAGCATGAAGTCGTACTTGTTGTGCTACACAACGTGGACAATCATGGTTTCTTCCGAAAAGAACTAAATGGTCATGTCCACCTTATTAGCATGAATAAATGCATTGGAATGGATTGGCGGTTATTTTTCCGATTAGCCAAACTAATACGGGAAGAAAAACCGGATGTGGTCCATACCCATCTTCGCGGAATAGTATATACATTTCTATCATATATTTTTCCCTCAAAAATCAAGTTTGTTCATACCGTACACAATGATGCAAAAATGGAAGCAGGTGGAGGCGTTAGTAAATGGTGCAGAAAATTAGCATTTGGTTTAAAGCGTGTGCATCCAGTAACCATTTCTGAAGAATCACAACGCTCGTTCGAAAAATTCTACCACTTGCCATCCACATTAATCTATAATGGTCGGCCAGAATATAATTTTAATACAGACATTTCTGCTGTTCAGCAAGAACTTGAAAATATAAAAACAAACAAACAAGCAAAAATAATTGTCAACATAGCCCGCATACAACCACAAAAAAATCAGTTACCATTGGCAAAAGCTGTTGACAATCTCAACAAACAAGGCTACGCCGTTGAGTTGGCTATTATAGGTAGTAAAGCTGACAAGCAGATTGTCAATGACATCGAAGCTCTCAATTCACCCTACGTTCATCTTTTAGATGCACGAACCAATCCTCGCGACTACATGCGTGCGGCTGATGCGTTTTGCCTGTCATCCATTTACGAAGGGATGCCTATTACCCTAATTGAATGTTTCTCCGTAGGAGCAATACCACTATGTACACCCGTTGGCGGCATCGTCAATATGATTCAAGACAGCGAAAATGGACTTCTTGCTCAAAGTTCTAATCAAGAGGGTATTGAACAGATTCTCCAACGTTTTCTTGAATTAAAGGATGAAACAATCACAAATATGAAAGACAAATCACTAAAAACTTTTGAAAGATTCAATATGCAGCACTGTTGCCAACAATATATTACAACAATTAACCAATTATGAATTCCTCTATTCTTATTATCGGTACTCTCCCCAAAACTGCAGGAATTGGAGGTGTTACTATTCATATTGAGCGACTAATCAAATGGCTAGAAAAAGAATCATTTGATGTAGACCTTTGTGACTACAAGGCAACATCGTTGAATAAACAAGTAAAGCAAATTGCAAAACATAAAATTATTCATATCCATGCGTCACATCCGATATTAAGACTTTTTTATGTCGCAATAAGCATGTTGTTCGGAAAGGAATCAATTTTAACAGTTCATGGAGATCTTGGACGCTTTTCTGCTATAAAAAATTGGATTGACAAACTCGCTGTCAGTTTATGCACAGTTCCAATTGTCATCAATGACAAAAGTTTTGAGAAAGCAAAAAAATGGAACAAACAGACACGATTAATGTCAGCATTCATTCCACCTTATGAGGATGGATTTGTTCCAACTTGTTACTTACAACAAATTGCAGAATTAAAGGAAGATGGAAAAACCCTTTATTGCACAAATGCATCTGCAAGAAGTTTCACAAATAAAGGAGAAGAAATCTATGGTATTGACTTTTTAATCCATTACTTTTCAGACTACGCTAATGACTCGATTCTAATTGTATCTGACCCATCAAAGGACTATATAAAACACTATAACAAACCATTCAAGAATGTTATTTTTATATCCGAAATCCATTCTTTCTTTGCTGTTCTAAAAAATGCAGACGTCATGATACGTGCAACTGCGACCGATGGTGATGCCATATCAATAAAAGAAGCACTATACTTAAAGAAGCCTACAATCGCAACAAACCGTGTCCCCCGTCCCAAAGAGGTAATTTTGTTTGAATATAATAATTCAAAAAGTTTTTCCAAAGCACTCGAACAAGCAAAAATAAAGACATATAACTCAGATTTCACAGAAGCAACAGTCACTGGTATCAAAAACTTATACACTTCATTATTAACAAAATGAACATTCCACTCATACTTCGGACGGTTATACATTTAAAGCCTACGCAAATCGTATTCCAAATTAAATATCGCTTGAAAAAAGCGACTTATACGGAATTTGTATGCGATAAAAATGTTGGTGGTTGCCTCTGCATACCATTTATTCCGAAATACAAATGCTATGAAAACGGAGAGTTTTCGTTTCTCAATATTTCATCGCCTTTTGTTTCGTGGAACGATACGGAAAACGGAATGCTTTGGGCTTATAACCTAAACTATATGGACTGGTTGCAACAAGAGGGTATTGACTACACAGAAGCCAGCCAATGGATTGACAAGTTTATTGAGGAACTGCCACACAACCGCATCGGTCTTGATCCTTACCCGATTGCCTTACGAAGCATCAATTGGATAAAATTCATTTCACAACATAATGTTGACAGCGAACATTTGAAAAGGTGGAATGACTCGCTATATTCACAAGTCCGGCTACTGGAAAAGAAATTGGAATACCATTTGCTCGGCAACCATCTTTTGGAAGACTCTTATGCATGGTTTATCAGTGCCATCTATTTCAAGGACAAGCGAATGTTCAGCAAGGCTTCCAAGCTATTGCTAAAGGAACTAAAGGAACAGATTCTCGCCGATGGCTCACATTACGAACAATCACCTATGTATCATTGCATCCTGCTCGACCGCCTTTTGGACTGCTATAATTTCTCTGTCAACAATGAACGGTTTACTGGTCAAAACATCATCACAAGTAAGCTCAAAGACTACAGCGTGTTGATGTTAGGACATCTAGAAAGTATTGTTTACCAAGACAAAACCTATCCGCTGTTCAACGATGCAGCAAACGGTATAGCACCAACGCCCGAAATGCTAATGGCATACGCCAAACGCCTAAACTTAAAGTGGACCAACATTGCATTAGGTGAATGCGGGTATCGAAAACTGAAATCGGAACGGATGGAAGCGTTTGTCGATGCCGGAAACATTACTGCCACCTATCAACCGGGACATACGCATGCCGATACTTTCAACTATGAACTCCGTATTGACGGAATGCCAATTGTTGTCGACACAGGCATATCGACTTACAATAAAACTGCCCGCAGGCAATATGAACGCAGCACAGCCGCACACAACACGGTCAGCATCGGGAATCGTAATTCGAGTGAAGTGTGGGGAGGATTCCGAGTCGGGAAAAGAGCAAAAGTCAAGCTATTGAAAGATACCGCAAACTGTATCGAAGCCACTCACAACGGATTTGGAATAGCCTGCAATAGAAAATTCAGCATCAACGGCAATACGTTTTCTGTTGAAGATGAAATAGCGGCGGAAGCAATTAGCCGTATTCATCTATGGCACGAAGAAAAGGTGGAACAAGTTGCAGAAAATGAAATCATCATTACGCATGCCAGAATCGGTATCGATAATGCAACGCGCATTGAAATCCGCGATGAAATGATTTCAACAGAATACAATACTTTTCACTCGACAAAAGTAATCGACATACATTTCAAAGGAAAAACAACTTATAATATTTCTATACGTTAAGATTATGAGAATTCTATTTCTAACCGATAATTTTCCGCCGGAAGTAAATGCCCCGGCATCAAGAACTTACGATCATGTAAGGGAATGGAAGAAAGCAGGGCACGAAATCACCGTTATTACGTGTGCTCCAAACTTTCCAAAAGGCAAGGTATATGACGGCTATAAAAACAAACTCTACCAAACAGAAATGATGGACGGCATCAAAGTGGTAAGAGTGTGGACATACATTGCTGAAAACAAAGGGTTTCTGAAAAGGACATTGGACTATATCAGTTTCTCCATTTCTTCGTTCTTTGCCGGACTTTTCCAGAAAGCAGATATCATCATTGCCACTTCCCCACAATTTTTCACAGCACTGAGCGGACGGACACTGTCATTTTGGAAACGCACTCCATGGATTATGGAAGTGCGCGACTTGTGGCCGGAATCCATCAAGACCGTGGGAGCGATGAAGGACAATGCCTTTATCCGCTATTTTGAATGGGAAGAAATGCGCTGCTACAAATCGGCTAAAAAGATTGTAGTAGTTACCGACTCTTTCAAAAAGACACTGACAGCACGTGGCATTGATCCTCAGAAAATCTTCGTGGTGAAAAACGGAGCCAACCGAGAACTATTTAAACCCGTTCCCAAAAATCAGGAACTGATTAAAGAATTAGGGTTGGAAGGCAAGCGCATCATCGGCTATATCGGCACTCACGGAATGGCGCACAAATTGGATTTCATCATCCGCTGTGCAAAGAACATGGAAGGGAAAAATAATTTTCATTTCCTGTTTATCGGTTCGGGAGCTGCCAAAGCCGATTTGCTTAAACTGAAAGATGAACTAAATGTCGGGAATGTGACCATGCTCGACTCTGTTCCAAAAACAGAAGTCAGCAACTACATTTCAATATTGGATTTGTGCCTAATTAATTTAAAAAAATCAGAACTGTTCAAAACCGTAATTCCTTCAAAAATTTTCGAAAATGCGGGAATGGAGATTCCTATCATTATGGGAGTAGAAGGTGAAGCACAAGAAATCATTGAAAACTATGGCGCTGGACTATGCTTTGAACCCGAAAACGAAACTGACTTCAATGCAAAACTAAATACACTTCTAAATAATACAGAACTCTATGACAACTGCAAAAAGGGATGCCGCCAGCTGTCAATAGATTTCGACAGAAAGAAATTGGCACAAAAGATGCTTGATATTATAGAAAGCTAAACCTCATTTTAGTATCAAGAATTATGCTATCTTTGTAAATAAATTAATCAACAATATGAATCGAATATTTCTAATTATATGCCTGCTTGTCTGTCTGACTGGGTGCAAGACTCAGGAAAAAATCAACTACATACAGGATGTTGAGCCTGGAGTAGCACAGCCGATTGAGAGCCGACAAAGTATCATCATACAGCCTAAAGACATGCTGTCGATTATTGTTTCAACTAAGGATCCGGAATTGGCGGCAATGTTCAACATGTCGGTACAGGCAAACCGCGCGGGTGTTCCGGTTGAATCCTATGCCAGCAACCAATATCTGTCAGGCTACGTAGTGGACAATAATGGAGATATTGATTTCCCAGTGTTAGGCAAGATTCATGCAGCAGGCCTGAGTCGCTGGGCATTGCAGGAAAAAATTGCTCGCGAACTGACAGAACGCGACCTGCTGAAGGATATGGTAGTGACCATAGAATTTATGAACTTCAAGGTGTCGGTGCTCGGCGAAGTGAAAAATCCGGGTACTTATAGCATTGAGGGCGATAAGGTTACGGTGTTGGAAGCCATTGCCATGGCAGGCGACCTGACTATCTACGGGCTTCGCGACGAGGTGTACGTCATCCGTGAAGAAAACGGCGAACGCCAGAATTTCAAACTCGACCTCCGCTCAAAGGAGATATTTAACTCTCCTGCTTACTATTTACGACAGAATGATATTATCTATGTGCAACCCAACGAAGTGCGCGCCGGACAATCAACCATCAACCAGAACAGCGTGCGCTCCATCAGTTTATGGCTGTCGATATCCTCACTACTCACGTCAATTGCCATACTTATCGTAAATCTGGTGAAGTAGCAAACACCACCGACTGCACATACCCAATATGACCAATCAGGACGAAATTTTAGAACAAGACAGCTCAAAAGGGCTTAGCTTCTCGGAAATCATCGCATGGTGGCGTTCCAACTGGAGATTTGTTTCCGTGTCGACTGTCGTATGCCTGATACTGGCAGCAGCCTATATCCTGTATACGCCTTCCAAATACACACGTACATCGTCGTTTACACTGAAATATTTTGCCAACGGCCGCCCGATGATGCCCGACATCGTTGAACTGTCGAACCTTACCGGCATGTATTTCAGCAATACGCTCGACAACGAAATGGCGTTTTTTAACTCTCAGACTCTGTTGAGCGCCATTGTCAATCGACTGGGACTCCAATACAGCTACTTTCAAGACAAGACGTTGGGCAGAAGCCAGGATCTCTATGGCTATGAGCCGGTAAAAGTACAGTTGCTGGATGCAGAAACACGCCAACTGGAACGGGCAGAATTGAACCTGACAATAGGGAAAGACAGTACTGTCACATTATCTGACTTCATTATTGACGGTCAACCGATAAATTCACAACCGATTACAATAAAAACAGGCGAGACAACAGATACTCCCGCCGGCAAATTATCGGTTTATGCAACGGATAACTTCAGTGCATTTTCTGACAAGAGCATCCACATGACATATGCGTCAACCTTTCAAACTGTCAACGACATACGCAAGCGCTTCAGTTTCACGCTGACCGACAAATATTCAACCGTCATCCAATTTACGTTTACCGATGAATCCATGCAGCGGGCAGACGACTTTCTTAACATCCTGCCCATTGTCTACAATGAACTTTGGACCGGACAGATGAAGGAAGCCGCCCGCAAAGCTCTTCCTATCATTGCGGAGAAATTGCAAAGTCTCGAAAAGGAGCTGGCTGAAACAGAAATAGCCATGGCCGATTACATGTCTGACAACCGCATCACCACCATCGACAACGACAAGCTCCGCATTGCCAAAGAACAGACAGAATACGACCGACAGGACTTTGCAATCAAAACACAAATACAGTTGGCTCAAGAAATATATGACATCATATCAACAGATGGGCTTCACGCCATCCCATTGCCGACTGGAATAACCAGCACCCATCTGCTGAAAATGGTGACCGAATACAACCGCCAGCTTGGGGAACGAGAACGACTCATCACAGCATCCGGCAAAAATCATCCAAAAATCCGGGAAATCAACAAACAGCTGACATTACTCAAAAACAATATCACCAGTTCGGCTTTAAAACATATTCGGGAGTTGGAAATCAAACGCGACTTGATAGCCGAGAAAAAAAGCCAGATTCAATCGAGCATTCCCGATGCCGCCAACAATGAACTGGCACTCACCATCCTCGAACGTCGACAGAAAACAAAGCAGGACATCTATCTCTATATGCTGAAAAAGCGGGAATCGCAACTGATGGCCTCGCTCACCGACATTCAAGTAGTCAGAATCATCTCCAACGCAAACGGAAGCAATATGCCAGACCGCCAATCCTCTGCCTTGGTTCTCGCCATTGCGCTTGTATTAGGACTTTTCGGTGTGCCCATCGGCTTTTTTATTCTTTGGAAAAGTGTCGACAACAGCGTACACACCTCAGCGGAGCTAAAAGAGATTGGTCTTGATGTTATTGGAGACATTCCGCAGCACGGTAGATTACCGATAAAAAAACGCATTAGCAATCTACTGAAAATCCATCGTCCGGATTCGCGCAAACCAATGGCAATTGCCAACCCTTCGAACAATGACGCGACAAACGAAAGCCTGCGCCGTATTCGTGGTAACCTCGACTTTGCAGCACGAGACAGACATGAAATATTGCTGCTCACTTCCATTAATCCTGGTAGCGGCAAAACATTTATAAGTCTCAATCTGGCCATGACAATGGCTTTCAGCGGGAAACGTACCCTATTGGTCGACTTGGACCTGCGGAGAGCCACACTGAGCAAATGTGTCAACTCGCCACGAACAGGGATTGCAGCATATCTCAACGGCACCGCGAAAATTGAAGAAGTCATTCTAAAAAACAGTCTGACAGAAAACCTCGACATATTGCCCGTAGGTACCCTGCCTCTCAATCCTGCCGAACTGTCGGCTTCCGACAAATTCCAACAATTAATGTTGGAACTGAAAGAACTGTATGATTTCATTTTTATCGACAGTGCACCGGTTAATGCCGCTTCCGACACTGCTTCTATTTCCCGTTGTGCAGACCGAACACTTTTCGTCGTACGTGCCGGAATGTTGGAGAAACGCCAAATTTCATCCATTAAAGATTTCCGAACAACAGGAGCCCTGCCGAATTTGTCGCTTATCCTTAACGGGATTGACCAGCCGCGCGTACATCCGTTTTAAGCCGCGAAACAACGAGATAAAAAGGATTGTGTAATAATCCACCCGAACATAAAAAAACGAGCCGCCTGCACGCCGCAGACAGCTCGTTTTTCGTTTATATCAACTTCGTTCCGTTAGTGGATGTACGGAGAAGTAAAGCCCAAGAGTTTCAAACCGCGCTGAACGTCTTCGTTCTGCATGAACAGGTTCCAAAGCAGTTGTGAGCGGTAGTTCTCAATCATTGCCACAATCGGACCTTGGTCGATTGCCAAATATGATTCAACCACTTTATCATTTGCACCCAAATTGATGGCATCATAGAAACCGTATTCACCGAAAGCGATATCACCCAAATCGCGATAGAGATACTTCAACACAGCCATACATTCTTCCGGAGCATAAGGCATTGACGACAATGCAGCAGTCGGTGTTACCGTACCGTTGTCGTTGTTACCCGGAGCATGAGCAATGTATCCGGCAATCGGACAATCGGAAGCTGTCAGACCCCAGAAATTTTCAGAATATCCTACATGGTTCTTAGGATTGTCGATACAGTAAGCACGGTTGATGAGCGTGTGTGCCTTGTTCTGTTCAAAATAGTCATTGCATACATGGTCCTTCAAACCGCGCGGGTCAAGTCCAAGGAATGAATAATGACAGAAGAACAGCGGTCCACCCTTTTCACCGTCGCTACCCAACGGCAACACGATGTCATAATAAGTACGTCCGTTCTTAATGCCACCGTTGCTTGTAAAGCCTTCAACGTAAACATCCTTTGTAATAGGATAAGTAGGAGAAGCTGCAGCAAGCACATAGGCAATCAAACCTTCGTTCCAACCACGGATGTCAAGATTCATTTCAAATCCATAGTTCTTTGACCAGTGCCATGTGAGGCAGTTTTTTCCTTGAGTATAGAACGACCATTCAACACCTTTCCATATTTCTTCAATGTCATCGGCAAGTTTCTTTTCTTCCGCACTACCGTTTCCAAAATATTCCTTGGCAGTCAGCAATCCCTGCATCAAAAATGCAGTTTCAATCACATCGCCACCATCATCCTTCTGGCTGAAAGGTTTCACCGTACCGTTGCTACCATAATACCAATGGGCATATACGCCATGGAAACGCTCTACACGCATCAGAAAGTCTGTAATCGTACGGATGTGGCCGTATGCCTGATCACGTGTGATAAAACCACGTTCAGCTCCGGCAATCAGCGCCATAATACCAAAACCGGTACCACCGGTAGTCACAACGTCACCGTCCGCATTACGTTCACGGGCCATCTTGCTGTTAGGCTCAGCGAAGTCATAGAAATACTTCAGTGTAGCAGCCTGCACAAGGTCAAGCAGTTCGTCGTCCGTCATCAGACCGATACGAACCGACTGTTCTTTCATTTTCACCTCCTGGCTATAAGGATAGCCGCCTTTTTCTACCATGCGGTATGTCACCTCCGTATTGTCGGCGACATCCAATGTTTCAACATAAGGGCTTTCCTTCACCCCTTCCGCTACTTTTTCGAAAACCACGGCATCGTAAGCACGCCAAATGTCGTAAGCCTTTCCGTCGGCTGTCCATTCCAGCGTCACTTTAGCCCCGTCGGCCTTTACCGTAAAGTCGATAGTTCCTGCCGGTGCCACCGGCTCTTCCTTTTCTCCACATGCACCCAAAATCGTGCACAACACGAGAGAAAGCAATAATGTCAGTTTTTTCATCTTAAAATGTTTTGATTAAAACAACAATAGAACACCACTCGGTGTTCTATTGTTTCCAAAATTTACCCATTGTAACCAGGGTTCTGAGTCAGAACACCTTCGCTCTTATCAATTTCCGACTGAGGTATCGGGAACAGTTCGTGACGTCCGACAACGAAGTTGTCAATGCGGTCTTTTGCGATGCCCCAACGCACCAGGTCGAAGTATTGTTCAAATTCAAGCGCAAGCTCAATGCGACGTTCATGACGGATAGCCTCCATCAGTTCTGTCTTGTCGGTCGTTGTCACTTTCGGCAAAACAGAAGCGTTGCCGCCACGCGCACGGTTACGCACCATTTCCAATTTGTCCAAAGCCTCTTTGATATTTTCAGCGTCACCCAATTCGCAGCAACATTCTGCATGCATCAAAAGGATATCAGCGTAGCGGATCAGGCGGATATTTCTCCATTGTGCCTGGTCGCCTTCTGAACGGCCATAACGTTCGAATTCTGCTTTCTTTGCATATCCCTTGCGGTTCTGGTAGTCAACATCTGAAGGTTGTGCTGGACGGCCGTCAAGGTCGTCACCCGGCTCGATAACTGTTGCAGCATAACGAGGGTCACCTTCTTCAAATGCATTTCTCAAAGCATCAGCAGGAACATTGAATCCCCATCCCAAGTTCGGAACACCACGGAACCCGATAATCTGTCCGTACTGTGAACCCATATAAATCTTTTCAGACGGACGAAGTTCGCAGTAGATTTCCAAAACAGATTCCGGACCAAATTCCTGTTCTTCATCAAAGATTTCGTTAAACGGAGTAGACAAGTCATTGTCGCCCGATTCGATAATCTGTTGAGTATAGGCCTTTGCCATTGTCCAGTTCTTCTGATACATATATGTTTTGGCAATCAAGGCACGCGCTGCATTCTGAGTCGGAACCATGTAGTTTCCTGAAGCAACAATCTCCTTACGAGTCGGCAGCATCGGGATGATGGCTTCCAGTTCAGCGATATATTTAGCACGTACTTCATCAACATTTGAACGTGCTGGAGCCTTTTCAGTCGGCAGCATGTAGCGGTTGATGTAAGGAACATCACCGAAAGCCTGAGTCAGACGGTAGTACATGCAAGCTCTCCAGAATTTAGCCTGACAGTCGAGTTCCTGTTTTTTAGGATCTGAATCATCAATCTGGTTAATCATGTTCAAAGCTTCATTCACCTTTGAGATAACAGAGAATGCATTTGAATAATAGTCAGTGATTACACCATTTGACGGATTGAACGACATCGTTTCGAAAGCCATCAGGTCAGCGCCACCATCGGCAGGAGAACTACCCTTGTAGCTGTCAGGAGTCGTATAGTTGTGCATAGCCAAAGCCGGCCAAATAAAGCCCCAGGCACGAAGACCGCTATAAGCCTCCATAAGTTTTGCCTGAGCAAGGATTGACATATCCAAATCTGTTTCCGGCATATTTTCGCTGTGCCAGCGACCTTTCGGATAACGGTCAAGGAAGTCGGAACAAGACGAGAACAACATTCCGGCACACATTGCCAATGCTATAATTTTTTTCATCATTTTTCAGAATTAAAAGTTAAACGATAAACCAGCTGTATAAGTCGATGGGATTGGATATGTACCACCGTTATCAACACCACCGTTCAGGATACCGCCACCGATTTCCGGAGTAAAGCCGGTATTTTTTCTGAAGGTGATTACATTTTCAGCATTTACATAGAATCGCAATGACTGAACACCCAAAACTTTCAAAGCTTTTTTAGGCAATGTGTAGCCCAATTGCAATGATTTCAAACGGATGTAAGAACCATCTTCCAACAGGTTGGTTGATGCCAGGTAGTTGTGGCTTCTTGAACTGTCCAAAATCGGCTCTACGTTTGAAGTGCCTTCACCGTGCCATCTGTCAAGTGTCTGTTCGTAATAGTTGAACTGAGCGAATGACGGGATTTTCTTTTCATTCAGAATCTGATTACCTGTCTGACCGCTGAAGTTCATGCTGAAGTCAAATCCTTTGTATGCCATGTTCAAGTTCAAACCAAACATGAAGTCTGGAAGAGGAGAACCGATGAAGTCACGGTCAGCATCTGTAATACGGCCGTCGTTGTTCAAGTCTTTGTAGCGGATGTCACCCGGACGGTTCACCCAAGAAGTCTCCTTGTCATAAGCTTCAACTTCTGCTTCATTCTGGAAAATACCTTCCTGAACATAACCGTAGAAAGAACCGATAGCGTGTCCAACAGATGTTCTGTGGTAGTTACCTGTAATGATATCTGCATTGCGGTCGCCAAGTTCAAGAACTTCATTCTTCAATGTAGAACCGTTCACGCTCACACCATAACTGAAATCACCAATCTTGTCATTCCATCCGATAACGAATTCAATACCACGGTTACGGATAGAACCTGCATTTGTAATAGCATAACCGCTACCTACAGATACTGAAGGCGATACATAAGCGAGCAGGTCGCGAGTTGTTTTTGTATACCAGCCGATTTCAGCATTCAAACGGTTGTTCAAGAAAACTCCGTCGATACCGATATCAAAACCTGACATAACTTCCCAGTGAATATCCTTGTCAACCTGATAAGAAACCACCGGAATATAGTAAGTTTCACCGTCTACGATAACTTGTTGTCCTGTCGGATTGATGGAAGGCAACCACATGTAGTTACCAATCTTATCATTACCCAACTGACCCCAGCTTGTCTTCAATTTCAAGAAGTTGATTTCATCTGTCAGGTCTTCCATGAATTCTTCTTCAGTGATTACCCAACCCAAACCTACAGATGGGAAGTAACCCCAACGATGGTCAGGAGCGAATTTAGAAGAACCGTCAGCACGGAATGTTGCTGTCAACAAATATTTTGAATCGTACTGATAACCTACACGAGCCAAATAAGACATAAATGCTTCTGCATCATACCAGTCGCTGTTTGTTTTGCTCTTGGCATCACCCTGGCTAAGCATCCAGAAATCTTCCGGAACCACATTCATTGCCTTGCCGCCAATTGTATCGGCACCGGCGCTGAAGCCCTGTGATTCTTTCAAATAAGCAGTATAACCGATCATTGCAGAAATATTGTGCTTGTCGATTTGCTTTTTATAGTTCAAAAGGAAGTCAGCCTGATATTTTGCATATTCAGCAGCGTCACGGCTGAAGCTGTTAGTTTCGCGTTTTTGAGAAGAGTTTGAAGTACCCTTATTGATATTATATTTAGGTGAGAAGCTTGATGATGAGCTCAAACCCAAGTCAATGTATCCAGTAGCTTTAAATTGGAATCCGTCAAGGAAGTTCAATTCAAGGAAAGCGTTACCTACACCACGATAACCGTAGCTGTCGCCTGTTCCTTTGTTGATTTCCATATTGGCAACCGGGTTGGCAACGTCCTTTTGGATGCTCGGTGCCGGATTGTAGTAGCTGCCCGGATTTTCAGGATCCCAATATTCTTCCGGTGCATACGGAGAATAAGTCGGAACTGATCTTACTGCATTCTGAATATTTGCTGTCTGACCGTCTTTGCTCCATTTGCTCAATGTCATGTTAGAACCGATTTTCACATAGTCGTTAACATTGTAGTCACCGGCATAACGAACACTGTAACGGTTATAGTTATCATATTTCAATACACCGTCCTGATAGAAGTAGTTCAATGACAACACATTGGAAGCCTTCTTTGAAGAGTTTGCAATCGTCAGTGAGTGGCTTGTGATAGCAGCCGGACGAAGCATAAGGTCAACCCAGTCAGTACCTTCACCTGTCAAATCAGGATACCAAGGTTTGTATGGGTTTTCAGTTGTTGCCTGATTTTGAAGAAGTTCATTATAAAGCATTGTGAACTCGTCGGCATTTGTCAATTTAACGCGGTCGCGGTTAGTCACCTGCTGAACACCTCCGTAACCGTCATATGATACAGAGAGTTTGCCTTGTTCTGCGCGCTTGGTAGTCAAGATGATTACACCGTTGGCACCCTGCACACCGAAGATTGACAATGAAGACGGGTCCTTAAGAACTTCAATAGAAATAATGTCACTCGGACTAACGAAATCAATATTGTCGGTCAACATACCGTCAACAACAAACAACGGGTTTGTTCCTGATTGGATAGTACCGATACCACGCAACAAAATAGTAGAACCACCACCGGCAGAACCGCTGTTTGTCACCATCAAGCTCGGCACCTTACCCTGCAATGCATTCACCGGGTTGTAAGTAGGAACCAATTTCAAGTCTTCACCGCCGATAGATGTGATAGAACCTGTCACATCACGTTTGCGTGACGAACCGTAACCGATAACAACAACGTCATCAAGATTCGTTACACTCTGTTGCATTTCCACCTTAATAGTTTCAGTCTTGCCAACAACATAAGTATAACTCTGCATACCTACAGATGAAAATACCAATGTCTGTCCCTTTTTAAGACCTGACATTGAAAAGTTCCCATCTATATCCGTAGCTGTACCTTTATTGGTACCTTTCACCAACACAGTCACACCGATAAGAGGCTCTTCGTTCTCTTTATCCAGGACTGTTCCCTTCACAGTGATGTTGCCTTGTGCCAATGCTGGACAGAGGCCAAGCACCATCAGGAAAAACAATAGGAATACTTTTTTCATAGAAATATTGATTATGTTAAAAAATTTGTACAATTCTTGAACAGCGCAAATTTATAGGTTTTCGATTTCAAAGAGCAAGAAAAAGCGCTATACAAAATCACATCATAATTATTACAGAAACAAACTTTCACATCAAAATCACATCACAATTAATTAAACAACTATTTATCAATATAATAGTATATATCAAATTCTAAATATGTTATATAACACAATTTTTAATTTTACAGTAAATTGAGTAGTACATCATATTTTTTATACCTTTGCAAACAAGCAATCCAAAACCTATGCAGACATTAAGAATTTTCATCGTCTTATTATTCCTTAACACCGTTTCGTGCCTGTCCGCATCAATTGCTAACAATTATAAAATCAGCAATTACAGCGCGAGCGATTATTCTGCCACACTGCAGAACTGGGATATCTGTCTGGATAAAAACGGATTGGTGCTTGTTGCCAACAACGGAGGAATGCTGCTTTACAATGGCAGCAACTGGAAATTCCTTGAGCTTCAGAACAAAGAGAGCATCCGCGCCATCAAAAAAATTGGCGACAAAATCTACACATCCGGCGACAAGAACATCGGATATTGGCAGCGCGACAATACCGGAAACTACCGCTATACCGACCTTATCGAATCACTGCCGAATCCGGAAAGTAAAGATGACAACTACTGGAGTATCGCTACCGACGGGAAGTCGATTTATTTCCAAAGTTTTTCACGAATTCTCCAGCTTCAGGACAAAAAGTTCACACAAATTTCCGTCGACTGCCACATGCTGCTGCAACAGGTTGGAAATGAAATCTATACCCAACGGCTTGGAGTCGGAATCTTTCAACTGAAAAACGGAACATTCTATAAACTTATCGACAACAGCGCCATTCAGGGAGAGGAAATTAAATTTGCCGCCCGGCTGAGCGACAAAAGCCTGCTGTTCGGAATGCACACAGGCAACTTCTATCGGCTGGACACGAACAAGCAACTGCATAAAGACGAGAAATTTGCCCGCCAGCTTGACAAGAACGTGGTAGATTGCGTGATTATCTACAAGAACAAATACCTTCTTGTCGGCACATTAAGCAACGGTATCTACATTTTCACCCTTGACGGCAAACTTGAAAACATCATCACCTACAAAAACGGGCTGCAAGGCAATTCCGTGCATCGCATGCAGTCATTTGCCAACCAAATCTGGGTCTCGCTCGACAACGGCCTCTCTCAAATCATTCTCGACCCGAGCATACGGGTATGGAAAAAGCACAATGAGATAGGACGCTTCTATCAGACAGCGATGCTGGGCAACTCCATGTATATCGCTACTAATCATGCACTTTACAAATACAACACCGATGACCCAAGCGAAGAGCTTCACCCGGTAATAAAGGAAGCCACTCAGTCGTTGGACATCATAAAAGGACACCTTCTGGTTTCTTCCATCGACGGATTCCACGAGATTCTCCCCAATGGCGGCATTGGCAACATCTCATACCTTAAAGGTATCAACGCCCCCTACTATATAGCGGAAAACGGTGAAGAATATATCGTCGCGCCGTCATATACCTATATATCCTATTATAAGTATGTCAACAACAGCTGGAAACTGGTCAGTGAAGTGACCAACCTGATGAACTCGTTTGAAGTGCTTGTACCCGAAACGCCACAGCTGTTATGGGCCGTCCATCCTCAGAAAGGAATCTACATGATTCGCGTAAACAACGACCTCAACCAGGCAACTTCTGTAACGCAATATGCTAAAGAAGAAGGGCTTGAGCAGTACAAATACATCAACATCCACAAAATCGACGGGGAAGTCTACTTTTTCTCGCCGGAAGGTGTATTCCAGCACAACAAGGAGACCCACAAGTTTGTCAAAAACCAAACCCTGACGAACGACATGAAAGAGTCGGCGGGGGCATATTGTGTCTGCCACCCTTCACCGAAAGAACTGTGGGCATTCTGCGATTCGGAAATCCACATCTACAACATCAACGAACAGCGGGCACAACTGACAAACAAGATTTCGTTTCTCGACAACGAGATTTCTCCGCTGAAAGAGCGGATCAAGGTCAGCCGAATCGGCTTTAACCGCTACATGATTCCGACAGAAGAAGGGGCTACGTTCGTCGACCTTAACAAACTTTCCGACCAACTCATTTCCTACGGGCCGCTTCACATTGAATCCGTGGTCTATTATATTGACGGAGAGGAACATCGTCTGGAACTCAACGACAAAAACACGTTCGACATACCGAATAAGGCAAGCAACATTACCCTTTCGGTGGCCAAATCGCCGTTCTCTTCGTCGTCGCTTGTCCGCTACAAGCTGAAGACCGACAACAATCCGACATGGAGCAAATGGTCGAAAAACGGAATTTTCAAGTTCGACAAGCTCCCCGCAGGAAACTATGAACTGCTGGTAGAGGACTACAAAGGCGGAAAAATCAACATCATGCTCAACATTTACACGCCTTTCTATGCTTCGACAAGTGCCATTTTCTCTTATATACTTATCCTGATGGTAATTATATTCCTGTTCATCCGCCGAAGATACAGAATCAAAAGAGAAAAACTGATCCAGCACTACAAAATCGAACAGCAGTTGAAAGACGAAGAAATCATCCGTCTGACCAACGAGCAGATGAAACAGACTATCAATCAGCAGAAAAACGAAATCAACGACAAGTTGCGGGCCATTTCTCAAAAGCAGGAAATACTTATCAGTCTTGAAAAGGAAATCGACTCCCAGAAAAAGGAACTGGGCGACAGATATCCCAAGAAAATGTATGAAAAGCTGAAAAGCATTATTTCCGGCGGAATGAGCACCGAAAACGACTTCCTGCTTTTCCAGAACTATTACCAGGAAATCAACCATGAGTTCCTGTTGCGCCTGAAAGAAAAACATCCCGACCTGTCGTCGCTCGACCTGAAATTCTGCTGCCTTCTCCGTTCGAATCTTTCGACAAAGGACATAGCCTCCATTCTGAACATTACCACAAAAAGCGTCGACCTGAAACGCTATCGACTCAAGAAAAAACTGAACCTGGAGGGCAGTCTCACCGACTATATCCTTTCCATATAATATAGAATATCATCACTGTAAACCAACGTATTATACACGTGTGAATAGTATTTGATGTAATTGCCGGAAAACATTAAAACAGGGTGAGAAAATTTGATGTACCAAAGAATTTCACACCGTCAGTCTTCTCTGTTACCTTTGCCGGCAACATTAATCTTAAAATTTATTTTATGAAAAAATCATTACTATTCGCATGTGCCGCAATGGCATGCTTTTCTATGTCAGCCGAAGACTTGGTTGTCTTCTCTGAATCTGCCAACGCAGAAGATACATACTGGGATCCGTCATGGACAACAACCACAGGTTCAAGTAAATTCATCGCTGAAACAGCCGGAAAAATCGATATTTCCAAGACAGCCCACGAAGGTGCACAGTCACTCTCCATTTCATGGACATCAGCAACAGACGGCGACTGGGGTGCTTGCGTAGCACGCGAAGGATGGGCTACTTACGACTTGTCAAAGTACAACGAGCTGAATTTCTGGGTATATTCAGAAACAGCCATCGCTGCTGAAAACCTGCCAGCCATGCAGATGGAAAACGGAGGCTATCAGAAGAGCGAAAAGATAGCAATGGGCGATTTCCTTCCTTCAGGCGTTCCTGCCAAAACATGGACTTTGGTAAAAATCGCACGTGAAGACATCGCAACCGAAGGCTTCGGCATCGCAAACGTAAAATCTATTTTCTTCTGCCAGAACGCAGCCGACAATGCCGCTCACACAATGCTTGTCGATGACATCGTATGGAAATATGACGAATCTTATGTAACTCCCGACAATGTAGCCTTGTTCCAGGACAGCAACGAAGACGGCTTCTTCGATCCGTCATGGGTAAACGTTACAGCACCGAGCACAGTAAAAATGTTGGAAGGACACAATGAAAAGCTCCCTACAACTACCGACATCAAGAAAGAAGGCAACAATGCTCTCGAACTGACTTGGACTTCTGCTGAAGGCGGCAACTGGATGGCACTCTGCGCAAGCATCGGTTGGATTAAATTCGACATCACCGACAAGAATTATGTAACAATGTGGCTGTATTCTCCGGCAGCACTCACAAAGGACGAACTTCCTAACGTTCACCTTGAAGCACACGTAGGTGGAACAACCGGCAAAGTTGCTCTCGGCAACTACGTAAACGGCCTTGCTGCCAACACATGGACAGAAGTTGCAGTCAGCATCGAAGACCTCAAGAAGGCCAACCCTGACTTTGCAGCATTCGACAACATCAAAGGTCTGTTCTTCAGCCAAAATGCAGCCGACGGCAAACAGCACACACTGTATATCGACGAAGTTTACTTCTCAAAGAACGAATCTTCTTCTGTCAACGACATTGAATACACAAGCGAAAACGCTATCTACTATGCAAACGGCAACGTTTACGGCGTAGCAGGCAATGTTTCTGTATTCAACGTAGCAGGCCAGCTCGTAGCAGAAGGCACAGCTGTTGACAACACATTCGCTGTAGCTCTCAACAACGGTCTCTACATCGTTGTCAGCGAAAACGGTAACAGCAAAATCGTTGTAAGATAATTACACCAATCATATTGAAACAGAAAAGCGGAAGACCACAAATCTTCCGCTTTTTTCATATCCTTACCCTACCCTTCTCTTTCAGAACCAACGAAGGTTCATGGCGTGGAGGAAGGTTTTGTCAAGAGGAAAGCCGAAGGCGTCGCCGATGACGGCATCGGTGTGGCAATACGGACAAAGAGCCGTTTTCCCGTCGGCATCGTCCACCCAGTCCTCTATTTCATTGGGTGAGAAAGTTCGGCAACACGAAAAGCAGCCGCAGGTTTCCGATGCTTTGATTTCTTCCTCGTTTTCAAACGAATGCCGGTGGGCATCCTTCATCCGTTCGTCGGAAAGCATCTGGCAAACCAACTGCACGGCCTCTTCCGATATGTGGTGCTGCGACGGAACAATTCCCCCGAGAATACCCAAATCGTCCGCCATCATATCCCTGTATTTCAGTCCCAACAGTTCGTCGGAGTCGCCAAAGAGAGCCGTGATGTTTTTCCGGTCCTCTTCAGGCAACCGCTTCAACCGCCATTCCTGAGCCGCATAAGTGGCTATCAGTTCCGGCGAAGGTGCCGGAAATCCTTCAAAAGGCTTCAGCTTCGGCAGCTCGACAGAAGGCAGATAGCACGGATTGACCACAAAACGCCGCACACCCGTAGTGAGCAACGTCAGAAATCCGCCCAACGAACAGCCCACAACCACATCTATGCCCTCACGTTCAATTGTTTCACGAATCTGGCGCAACGCCAGCTCACAGTCATCCTGGCAATAGTCCATGCCGATGACCTCCCAGTTCTCCGGCTTATGTTTCTTGAACAGCCTACAGCTTCCGCCGTCGGGAGAACCGTTATACCCATGCACATACAATAGCTTTTTCATACTCCTAAAATAGTAAATTCCCCTCAAAATTTCAAGAACGAAAGCCATTTTTCCGGCCACTTCCGTCAAGGAATCTGCAAACGGAAAGTTTTCGTGTAATGCCTGTAGGGTGAGGGTTGCAGCAACCGGAGCGTGCCCTCGTGAAGGTTCAGAATACGCCGCGCCACCGACAGCCCTATTCCCGACCCTTCCGGCTTAGTGGTAAAAAACGGAACGAAAATCTGCTGCAGGCACTCGTCGTCGACAACCGGCGCATCATCGCTCACATCTATAATCACCGACTCGTCCCTGTCGGTTTCCGCACTGATTCGCAATTTCTTCGCACCCGCCTCAACAGCGTTTTTCAACAGGTTCGACAACACCTGATACAGCTGTGTTTCATCGGCATTCACAATCAAGTCGTCGGTGGCAATGGCAAGTTCCACCGCCATGCCCTCCAACTCGCGCTTCTGCATGTTGAGCACATATCTGGCAACATCCGCCACATAAAGCAACTGCTTTTTAGGTTCGGGTATGGCTGAGAAACTGCGGTACGACCGAATGAAGCGCATCAGTCCGTCGGATGTGGAACGAATCACGTCCAGCCCCTCCCGAATATCGTCCATCTCTGCCGAAGTCTTATGCAGCAGGCTGTCGCTCAACGAATTGATGGGAGCAATGCCGTTCATAATCTCATGTGTCAGCACCCGTGTCAGTTTCATCCACGCATCCACTTCCTGACGATCGATAACGGAATAGATATTGTTCAGAATATAGATATTGATACGGTGGCCGTCGTTTGCCGTTATCTGCGACAGGCCGACCGACACATTCGCCACACCTTCCGCCGACGGGAAAGTCACCAGCCGCACTTCCCCCACCGACATCGTGCGGAAAGCATGCCGAAGCCCTTCCGAAACCCTGTCGAGCTGCACCTCGTTGGTCAGTACGCTCACTCCCAGCAGCGACAATGCCTGACGGTTGCAAAGCCGCACGTTTCCGTTCTCCTCCACAGCTATCACCCCTGCATTCACCGAATCCAGAATCAGCCCGTAGAAATATTCGTTTGCCTTCAGCTTCATTTTTTCAGTCTTGAAAATGGCGGCCAGTTCCTCCAGCGCACGGTTGTAGTCGGCTTTTCCGCGGTCGAAGAACCGCATTGAGAAATCACTGTTGCGCAATGCCTCCACCATCACTCCCAACTTCGACAATGACCGGCGGACATCATGGACAAACACCAGACACACGGCGACAAAACCCGCACACGCCCCCACGGCAAACGACAACGGCGTGTCGCCCGACATCCAAAAGCATCCGCCACCTGCCACAACGGCCAGCAACAGCGCCATCGCTATCTGAACCAAAGCAAACTTCATCAGAACTTAATGTTATACCGTTTGATTTTATTGTAAAGTGTCTGTCGGGTAATTCCCAGCGACGATGCCACCATCGACAGATTGTTGTCGCAACGCCGCAACGCTTCCTGAATCATGCTGCGCTCCATCTCCTCCAACGTACCGCCCGTAGCCGGCTCCGACGTGACACCTCTCGAAATCTGCAACTCTTCTTTTCCCACAATATCGGCATCGGCAATAATCACAGCCTTTTCCACCGTGTGCCGCAACTCCCGGATATTTCCCGGCCAAGCGTAGCTTTCCATTGCCGCCAAAGCGTCGGGAGCGAACGCCCCGACCGTTTTTCCGTACACTTCCGAAAAATGAGCCAAAAAACGCTCTGCCAGAGGGCGTATGTCCTCCTTGCGCTCACGCAGCGGAGGCAGCTCCAGGTGTATCGTGTTGATACGGTAAAGCAGGTCTTCCCTGAATTCTTCGTCAGCCACCATTTTCGGCAAATTCTTGTTGGTGGCACAAATCAGCCGGATGTCGACGGCAACGGGATTGTTGCTTCCTACCCGTGTCACACAGCGGCGCTGCAACACATTCAGCAGCTTCGACTGCTGTCGCAACGGCAGATTGCCTATTTCGTCAAGAAACAGCGTACCCCCGTCGGCCTCCTCCACATATCCTTTCCGGTCAGTCCGGGCATCGGTAAATGCCCCCTTCACATGGCCGAACAGTTCGCTTTCAAACAGGCTTTCGGTAATCGCCCCCATATCGACACACACCATCTTCTGCCCGCTTCGCGAGGAAAGCCGGTGCAGTTCCTTTGCCAACAAGTCCTTGCCGGTTCCGTTTTCTCCGGTTATCAGCACGTTGGCATCAGTTGCCGCCACTTTCTCCACCATGAAACGAAGATGTTTCATCGCGGCCGATTCGCCCCAGTACATTGCTTCTTCACGCCGTTCCGCCGCTTTCGGCATACGGCTCCAGCGATAGTCGTACGCATTGCAGAGCACCTCCGTCAGTTTACGGTTGTCCCACGGCTTTTCCACAAAGTCAAACGCGCCGTCCTTCATGGCCTGCACAGCCAGCTGAATGTCGGCATAGGCAGTAAACAGCACCACCGGCACCTGCGGAAACCGGCGCAGAAGCTCCCGAAGCCAAAACAGTCCCTCGTTGCCGTTGTTGACACCCGACACAAAGTTCATGTCCAGCAGCACCACATCAATCGCGCTGTCGGCCACCGTCTGCAACATCCGCTTCGGAGAATTCAGAGTCTCCACCTCTTCAAAAACCGAAGAAAGCAGCATCTTCACCGAAACCAGCACATTCCGATTGTCGTCGACCACCAATAGTTTGCCTTTTTTTCTCAATGTCATTAGCGTTTTCAATGTTCAAGTTGATATTTGACAGAAGAACATACTTTCCATGCTTATTAATTCAAAATCTATTCTTGCGTTCTTCTATCCTAATATAGCTACGCAACCTATATTTACAAATATAGCGAAAGGCGAAGGCAGAAAACCAAACTTGTTTGAGTTTTATGCTAAGCCGCATCCTGTATTCTACAAATATAGCGAAAGGTTAATATTAGACAGAAGAACAGAAGAGCAAAATTTTTCCCGCCTATCAATTTTAAAATCTGTTCTTTTGTTCTTCTGTCAAAATATAGTGAGACACGTCGAAACA
>OOIG01000146.1_pt1 | contig 63449 bp, 50 predicted proteins | sample 1692091 | NCBI WGS metagenome assembly OOIG01 (sample SAMN06348188, study PRJEB24527) | human gut metagenome | biome: human gut; feature: ankylosing spondylitis patient; material: feces | host: Homo sapiens | place: China | collected 2015-10 | reverse complement strand
TAAGGTGTGTGGGAGATTGGGATGTGGGGGATGTTCCGGCAGGTTTTGGGGCTGTTTCTAGGGCTGTTTTTGGGTAATTTGGGCTTAAATCGGAATTATATGTGTTAAAATTCACATTGTTAAAACGTTGGAGCGGAGAAAAAGAAGAAAAAAAGCGGTTTTTTGACAAGAAAATCGAATTTTTTTATTGGAAAAACGAGAAATTTATGTTTTAAAACATAAGAATGAAGCATGTTTATAAGTATCTGTATTTTAATGTGTTATGCGAGTGTTTGGCCCACTTTTCCCCGTAATCGGCTCATGCTTAGAAAGAAAAAAATGCGTGTAGTCGTAATTTTTTTGAGAAAAATGCTTGTAGTATTTTTTTTTGTTATAACTTTGTATCGTTTTTGAAGCATAAAAATTGTTTTATTATTAAAATTTAAACGAAATGAAAAAGTTAGTTTTATTACTTGCTGTTGTATTTAGCGCATCTTTGTTCTCTTGTGGTAACAAGGCAGAAAACGCTGCTGCTACTGACTCTGTAGCTGCTGACACTGTTGCAACTGTTGATACTGTAGTTGCTGACACTGTAGCTGCTGACACTGTAGCTGCTGACACTCTTGCAAAATAATTTGAGCTAATACAGATTAAAGCATAAAAGCTGCTTCACCGGGTGTGAGGCAGCTTTTTTTATGTCTATGTCGGTGTGAAAAAGGCTGATACGTTTGTCTCTCCGCTTTGCTTGCATTATATTTGTAGGTAAATAATAACCTAATTTGATATTATGAATAAATTCGGAAATTTTTTGGTGGGATTGGCAGCCGTCGCCGGCTTGTATTCCTGTTCCGACGGTTCGGTAGACATCTATATGCCGGCGCGTTTGAATGAATCGGAAATGTGGAGCATTGTCAATGCCCGAAACGGTGAAGTGGTGGCGCAGGACGCTTTTTCCAGAGCTCCTTCTGCAATTGGACAAGGTAATATTTTCTATGTAGAAACTTCCGACGGACTTTTTGAATATTACAAAGTGTCGGATGTCAATAATCCGATATCTCCTGAAAGGTTCAGCCAGGCTGGCGATTTTAATACGGATGTCGCATTTGCTGTCAAGCCGGATGAAACCATTTCGCTGATCAACAGTTCGATAGTGGTGGTCAAGCAGTTGCCGGCATCCGTGAAGTCGGTGTATGGATTTAGCGGTGAACTTGCCAGGTTTAAAAATGAGAAGGGATTGTACGGCTATCTTAATAAGAAGGGCGAAGTGGCCATCGAGGCGAAATATGCGGAGGCTACTGATTTTTCCGACGATTATGCCTTTGTCCTTGAGTCGGGTCAGAACAGCAAAATCCTTCTTATTGACAAGCAGGGGAAGACGGTGACACAGTTTGCTTCCGACCGTTATGGCTGGATTTATATTCCATTTTTTAACGGCTATTTTGCAGCATCGACCAACGGAAAGGTTTCTCTCTACAATGACAGGAACGAAAAAGTGCTGTCAAACAATATGATGGAATATGACGGGACAGGCGACGGTCTGTATCTGGTGCACGAAGGTAAATTCATTTTCAGCAATGACGATAGGTACGGCTTGATGGATATGGAGGGAAAAGTGCTGGTCCGTCCTAAATATAAGTCGTTGCGCTATTCTGGCAATGACCGTTATGTGGCGTTGCGCAATGATGTGTACGGTGTGGTGAACGGTGCCGGCGAAGAAATCATACCGTTTGAATATGAGTTTATTCGATGCTTGGGGAAAAACCGTTATCTGGTGAGCGAGGCAAATCTCAACTGCTATATTGTGGATGAGGATTTGAAAGAGATTCTGCCTATGGAGGTGTCCGAATTCTTGTTGGATTCGGGTGGAAGAATTGATTCGGAATATGCCGATGTGTCGGCTATGGTCGACAAACTGGCATCCAATATAACTCCGGCAGCGGCGTTTGGCGTCGACAAATCGAAAACTGCCGACCAGGTGGCTGCTATGTTGGGATTTACGGATCCTTTGAAATACAGGTGGAACAACGAATTCCGGCAGGAGTTCAAGGAAAGCGACATTGATGCGGTTGTGGTCTATTCCTTCATGGGGACGGTTGCATCTTACGACTATGATTTCTCGTTGGGCAATTATGTAGACCGGTTCACATCGGCTCCGATTGAGGATGTGACCGTTTTCCTGACAAAATCATCGCTGGAGTATAGCGCAGTTCAACGTCAGCTGGCTCCGATATTCGTAAAGAACGGCTTCCGGAGAGTCGACGATGACTATGTGGCTGCCAACGGTATGACTGTATCGATGGACCTGCAGAACGGCAGTCTGGCTATCCGTTGCCGGTTCTGATGAAATGTGCCGGCAGAGGCATGCGGTCAACAAAACCGGCGTGTGGATTGTTATTGAAAATCCGGAGGCAGGATGCGGCGACAGTCGGTTTCCTGTCAAATATCCGTGATTTTTACTAACTTTGTACAGGATAGAATGCGGTTAGTTGCAGTCAGACTTGAAAGCTCTGCTTCCGTTTGTCTCTGTACGTATCTTTCCTTTAATTTGTAAGAAATTTTTCAAGAACGAACAATGATTGACAATACTACTTTCGGAAATATGACCGTGGAGTTCCACACGTTGGGGTGCAAGCTGAACTTTTCGGAAACGTCGACTATCGGTAAGATGTTGGCAGAAAGGGGAGTGCGCAGCGCGCGTGCCGGCGAGGTACCTGATATTTGTGTGGTGAATACCTGTACGGTGACAGAGCTTGCCAACAAGAAATGCCGTCAGGAAATCCGGCGGCTGGCTTCGAAATATCCGGAAGCGGTAATAGTCGTGACCGGTTGCTATGCTCAGTTGAAAAGCGAGGAAGTGGCAGGAATCGACGGTGTTGACATTGTGGTGGGCAATGACCAGAAAGAGGAGATTGTCGACTATCTCGACCGCTGGTTTGCCGAGCGCCAGCCGGTGGTGAAGGTTACGCCGCTGAAGGACATGAAGCGGTTTATCCCTTCCTGTTCGCGGGGCGACCGTACCCGTTATTTCCTGAAAGTGCAGGACGGCTGCGACTACTATTGCAGCTATTGTACCATTCCCCGGGCGCGCGGCCGTAGCCGTAGCGGAAGTATTGCCGACCTTGTGGAGCAGGCACGCGGAGCAGCAGCCGAAGGCGGTAAGGAAATCGTGATTACCGGTGTCAATATCGGTGATTTCGGAAAGGGAACCAATGAAACTTTCTTTGATTTGGTAAAGGCTCTCGATGAGGTGGAAGGCATTGAACGCTACCGCATTTCGTCGATTGAACCCGACTTGCTGACCGATGAAATCATTTCGTTCGTTGCTGGGTCGAAGCGTTTTATGCCGCATTTCCATATTCCGTTGCAGTCGGGCAGCGACGCCATGCTTAAGCTGATGCGCCGTCATTACGACCGTCAGCTGTTTGCCGACAAGATTGCCAAAATCCGCCGCGAGATTCCCGATGCGTTTATCGGGGTGGACCTGATAACGGGCATGAGAGGGGAAACCGACGAAATTTTTGAAGATTCGAAGGAATTTATTGCTTCGCTCGACATTTCTCGCCTTCATGTGTTTACTTATTCAGAACGTCCCGGAACGATGGCGCTGAACATCACTCCGGTTGTCGACCAGCAGACCAAGCATTTGCGTACGCGCAAGATGATGGCTTTGTCCGACAAAAAGCTCGATGCCTTTACCCGCCGTTATTTGGGCACAGTGCGTCCGGTGCTTTTTGAGCATACTACCGACGGAGGAACAATGAAGGGATTTACCGACAATTATTTGAGAATCGAAGTGCCGGCCGACGAGTCGCTTGTCAACCGCGTAGCGATGGTCCGTCTGGTGGAACCGACCGGTGAGGACGACCTGATTAAGGGAGAATTGGCATGAACGGAACAGTAAGAAATATCCTGTATTCGCCTTTGTGGCTGTTTCTTCACGGAGCGGCATTCCTGCCGTTGCCCGTGCTTTATGTCATTTCCGATGTGCTGGCGTTCCTGACCTATCATGTGGTGCGCTACCGCAGGGAACTGGTGAAAAAGAATATCTATGCTTCGTTTCCAGAAAAGAGTGACGAGGAAAAGAACCGTATCATCCGCCGGTTCTACCGCAATTTCACAGATATATTCGTAGAAACCGTCAAGTTGCTTCACGTCAGCGACAAGGAAATGCGTCGCCGCATTGTGTTTGAAGGCTGCGAGCAGGTTGATGCCTATACCCGCGAGGGCAAGTCGGTGGCTATCTATGCTGCCCATTTCTGCAATTGGGAATGGCTCTCGGCCATCACGATGTGGGTGGACAACGACGAGAAAATCCACTATTCGCAGGTCTACAGGCCGTTGCGCAACCAGTGGTTCGACCGTTTTTATTTCGAACTCCGCAAGCGGTTCAACTCCGAATCAATTCCTAAAAACGGGGTGCTTCGCCAGTTGTTGCAGTATCGCCGCGACGGCGGACGTTTTGTGACCGGATTTATCTCCGACCAGAAACCCAGCCATAACGACGGGCTTCATCATATCCGTTTTCTCAATCAGGACACGCCGTTTATCAGTGGTACGGAACTGTTGGTGAAGAAGATGAAGGCTGCCGTAATGTATTTCGACATTCACCGCGTAAGCCGCGGATATTATAAGGTGACCATGCGCAAGATTGCCGACGATGCTTCGCAATGCGGAGAGTTTGAACTCACCGACCGCTTTGCCCAAATTCTTGAAGAGGCTATCCGCAAGGAACCCGACGCCTGGCTGTGGTCGCACAACCGCTGGCGCAGATAATAAAGTCAGGTTATAAAAATTAGGACTACTAAATCTTTTATAGGAAATGAATTTATTTCGGTCGCTTTTTGATTTTATCGGTGCCTTTTTGTCAAGCCTTATCGGTCGTATAGCCCGCTATACTTCCTCTGCGGCTTACAAAAATCCATCCGCTAAAATTCAAAAAACAACTCGACCTAATTTTTAAAACCAGCCTTAATAGAAACTTTCAGAACACTGTTTATATGAAAAAGCCGATTGGAGTAATTATTCTGAACTGGAACGGAGCCGAATTGCTGCGCCGTTACCTGCCTTCGGTGATTGCTGATAACAATGATGAGATTGCCGACGTGGTGGTTGTCGACAACGGAAGTACTGACAACTCGCGTGAACTCCTTGCTTCGGAATTTCCCGGAGTCAAAACCTTGTTTTTCAGTGAGAACTATGGCTATGCCGAGGGCTACAACCGTGCGATAGCCGAATTGGGCTATGAATACAGCCTGCTGCTGAACTCCGACGTGGCTGTTTCGCCCGACTGGCTTACTCCGCTTTACTCCTATATGCAGGCACATCCCGAAGTGGCGGCCTGTCAGCCGAAAATCCTTGCCGACACCGACCGTACGCGCTTTGAATATGCCGGTGCTTCGGGCGGCTATATCGACAAGCACGGCTATCCCTATTGCCGCGGCCGCATTTTTGATGCCGTAGAAAAGGACAACGGCCAGTATGACGATGTGGCGGAGGTGTTCTGGGCTACGGGTGCCGCCTTGTTGGTGCGCACGGAAGTGTATCTGAAAACCGGCGGACTCGACAGCTTTTTCTTTGCCCACATGGAGGAAATAGACCTTTGCTGGCGCATTCATCAGGCGGGCCACAGTATCAAGGTTGTGCCGCAAAGCCATGTATATCATCTTGGAGGCGGCAGCCTGCCGGCTTCCAATCCGCGGAAAACGTATCTGAATTTCCGCAATAATCTTTTCCTGCTTTATAAAAACCTGCCCCGCCGCGAGGGACGGAAAATGCTCTTCGTGCGTCGTCTTTACGACACGCTTGCCTTCTTCGTGTTTGTTGCGAAAATGGATTTTGCCAATGCGCGGGCCGTGCTGAAGGCGCACAACGACTATCGGCGCATGAAGTCGCGCTACGACGGCATTCAGCCCGACCGCAATATTATGGCCGATTTCCCCACCTGCCGCACCAACATCATCCTTGCCTATCATCTTCGCGGCAAGCGCACGTTCAGCAGGCTGTTTTAGGGTTTACAGTTTACGGCATTTTGGCGGACGCGGATGTTGCTACAATGCTTCCATTTATGCAAATCCGTATAATTCAATGATTTTGACGTTATTTTTCAATTAATAGAATACTCGGTAATTTGGAGAAACAAAATTCCTTGAGGGGGAATCTTAAATATTGTTCAACTTCACTTCGTTTCATGATGACAATCCTGTCGTTGTAGACAGTTGATTCAAAAAGCGATAAGAATATATAAATTGTTGTTTTTATAGCCAATCTGTTTCCTGTTGGTATTATAGTAATTAGCTTATGGGTAAAGAATATTCAGAAAGAGAATGTTCCTCCCGTTTATTTACGGGCGTTTTTTTATTTTCTTGAATAGCCATACAATTAAAAAGATCGTATTTATGGCTATTCCCAAATATAGTATAAAATACTGTTCTTCAGATAGGCAGGGTGGGCATTCCACTCCTTCCAAACAGGGCTCACACAGGGGTTGATAATATTTAAATAATAAATACAAAATCAAATCCACAAGAATGAGCTTGAACCACGGATTTCTAAAAATTCTGATTATTAGGGATTTTTGTTTCGGTTTCATGTCGTTTCCTTTATTGTGGGGTGAAAAGCCTGTGTAAATGGTAAATTGTTGGGCAACTGCCATTTCCAAAATTAGCAATAATAAAATGTATTGTCAAGTCTGCCGGACAGATTTATGGGTAAGTTATTGAAAATCTATATGAATTGGAATTGTTAATAGGACATTGACTTTCTTATTGTTGTGTATCCCAGGTGTCCAATCCTGCATTTGTTCCAATGCTTTTAGTCCGGCTTTTTCAAAATTTGTCAACATGTTTAAGCCTTTGTTGTAAATTCTTGCGCCAATTAGCTGCCCTTTCATGTTGATGACAAACTGGACTCGAAGTGTTGTCTGAATGTTTTCGTTCTGTTCGGGTGCATAATTGAAAAGCGAAATAAAATCGTTCATAAAAGCAGTGTTACTGCCTTTGTAAGAAGGCATCTGTTCGACAGTAGTATACACATATTCATTTGTCATCTTGTCAAACAGCAGTGTGTCATTTGTTTGTTGGATTCTTGCGGTATGACAAGATAACATTAAAAATGCAATTGCAATAAGTATGCTATTTATATTCAATAGGCGTGACTGATGTATTGAGCCAATAATTTTCATAATAACTTTGGTTTAGGTATTACAAAGCTGATTTGTCCTTTTGTCAGTGAATTTTGACTGATACAACTGAAGGCTCTGCATCAAAGGTAGTTTTGGTTAATACATCGCTTTTGTTGTAGGGGTATATGATGACTGTTGGAATGTTTTTACCAGGTTCAAAGATTTCTTTTGTTTTGAGTGCTACTTGCATTGTAGCTGTATTTATGTGGGTGGAGGTTAAATCGGCATATTGTTGGTTGCCTTTTTTATAAATAACAGTTTTTACGGATCTGACAGCACTGCTGTTAGGTTTTTCGTCGTATGTGTAACGTATTCTGGTGGATATCCATCCTTTGCTGAATGTTTCAGAAGAAGACAAAAGTCCACGTTTTTCACTGTTTGAAAAATATGGATCATAGGGGCCGCACTCTGTGTTAAGTTGGCAAAAACCAGAAACATCCATGACACCAGTGTCGAAATTTGTGAAGTTGTAGCGCGTGGAAGTTCCGTTTGCGTTCATTTCGATTACCTCTGTATAACCAATGTGTGAGCCTAAAGCATTATTGCCTCCGGGCAAGACCGATTGTGCACTGAAAAGCGGGAGGTATGTGTCCGTATGCTCTTTGTCGTTTATGGAGAATTTGTTTCCCGACAGTTCGTATTTGGGATAAAAATTAAGTACACCGCTTGATGTGGTTCCTTTGTTATAACTGTTGACGTAGAAATATTCTCTAGTGACGATTTCGTCTGCTGTATCACCGGAACTACTGTTGCATATCTGTTTAATTCGAAGACCGCCTACTCTTTTCTCTTTTTCAAGAGTTGTTATGCTGGTTCTGTCGTCTGAAACAATTTTCATGCATCTGTTGGCTTCAAATTCCAATCGTGTATACTCTCCGTTCGGGTATGTTATTTTTTTCAGTATGCCGTATTTTATTTTGTCGGGATCCGATTCCCTGTTGTTGAAATATTGAGGATCTTTTGTATCGGCTTTCTTCCCGTTGTAATATCCCCAATGGTCAACCATTTGTGACAGATATGGCGGAAGGGAGTCGGGATTGTTGTATTCGAATTTATAGTGTTTGGGAGTCCCGGTTGCAGTTTCGTCAGAAAATCCATTGAGCATAAGCCTGCTTCTCGGATTGTCGGTATATTCAAATTTGAAATTGCGTATACATTTTCCGGATGTGTCGTTTATCGTTATTGCTGTAAGCTTTCTCCATTGCAGGTCGTCCAGACATTGTGGAAATGGGTTGGCGACTTGTTTTGCATAGATTAATGCTGTCAGGTAGTGGTTGTTTGGGAAACTGTTCGTTAAATAGTCGTATACAGCAGAAAGTTTGTGTTGGTTATAGCGCAGTTCGTTAGTCCGTTCAGACGAGAAACGGATGTTGCCTTCTGCAAAGTCTATTTGTTTCAGATAGGCAGGGGAGATGAGGTGTCCTTTGATACACAAAGAGTCGGCGGGGGAAATCGTATCGCATACCATGAATCGAGAAATGCCGTTCGCCGGTTCTGTTATATTAACAATGTTGGAAATGGAATATCCCAACTGGCATATGTATTGGCCTCGGTCGTATTTAAAACTGACGGTTTTTCCGTCAGGATATGATATTTGTGTAAGATGCCAGGCTGTGGCAATCCATTCCTGATTTTGCTGTGTCCAGAAGTTTATGGAATATTCGACGGCATTGTCATTCATCCCAAAAGTATAACGTGTCCCGTCGTCTGTTGTAATGACAAAACCGGTGAACGGGTAGATGTTGTCCGTCTGTGGCATTCCGTACCCCATAACATCTTTAGGAACATAAACACTGTCCATCTTTATTTCAACTGTTACGTTTCGATTGCATTTTACTTTCGTTTTCCCGTGGTGGTCAATGTAGAAATTTCCGTGACAGTCGTTGAACCGGAAGCTGAACTTATCCGGTTGGGTGTCTTTCCTGAATTGGTCGTTTTTAAGGATTTCGGGTATAAGTGTTTTGTCGGAATACCATTGCTCATTGTCCAAGAAATCGTGCGTGTAATAGAATCCTAATTTTTTATATTGCGGCATTCCGTTGCTCTCGCAGGAATATTCATCAGGCAGACCGTTGACAATGCGTGAAATGCTTCCGCCGCAAAATAATGTCCAGCCTGTGCCTGTCCAGCCCGGATGCTGTTCCGGCATTATGCCTGCGGCATGATAGGAAAGTGTGATTGGCAGGGTGTTGGAGTCGATTTTGATCTCATAAATAGGCAAGTCGATTTGGGGAATACCGTTAAAAAATGACACCGCAACATCGTCGTATCGGCTCATGGAAGCTACGTTCGGACTTTGCATCGCGATGGATTCAGTCGGGACTTGTCCGAAAGACTGCTTGGAGCAAGCGATAAGCGTTGCAATTATGATGCTGATATATATTCTTCTTTTCATAGCATGAAATTCAATTGTTGGTAATGATGTTTGAAAAACAGTTTATTTTTCGCATGAATTGGAAAGAACCTGGAACATAATGGTATGGAGTCTCCAAGCTGCAAAATTATACTTGTCGGTATGGCGAAGTGTCGTCGGATTGAAATTGAAAATTTTTGTCGACGGCAGGATTTGGATGCTGTTTTCCGGCACTTTGTCAGAAAGAAAATAGGTCAGGCCGTTGATGACGGTATAGTAGGTAAGCAATTTGGTTATATTTTCGTCTCCGTCAAATTTGTCAAGTGCCAAAACCAGGCCGGTATCAGCGAGGGTTGGTTGGAAAAAGTTTAATGTGTAGAAATTATCTTCTGTAAAACATTCTGGGGCATCTTTTGCCATTTCCGAAATTACGTCGCGGAGGTGATGGTCTGAAATCTCGATTTGTTGAAGTTTCAAAGTGATTTGATCGTTGGATTGTGCCATGCTATTCAACGACAAGAGCGTAATTATATAGAGTGATAAGAAATATTTCATAGTTCGTTTGCTTTTGTTATTTATGTGTCATCTTGCATTATCCTATTCTCCTACCCCGCAGTTGTGAAGAATTTGGTAAGCGTTTTCTTTGTTTTTCTTGATAATTCCAATGTATGGTCCTCCAACTGGTCCTAAAAGGTCGTCACTTTTTAAGAATGTGAACTTCTTTAAGGTCGGCAGAACTTTTATGATGTTGGAAGGAATCTCTTGTGAAAGGAAAAAGAAACAGCCGTTGAAGACACTATAGTAGGTAAGCGCATGTGAAAATTTATTATCGGGCGAATACTCATAGACAAATATAAAAGATTGGTCAGCGGATAAACTCGATTTGTAAAAATCCATGACAAGATGTTCGTTTTTGGGGTACTCGTCGGGTTGGTCTTTAGCCATTGTCAAGAGCGTTTGTTTGAAACTTTCATCAGTAAATTCAACTTGTTGCAGATTCAGCACAATTTGTTTATTGGACTGCGCCATGCAATTCAACGATAATATGACTGTGATTAGAAGTAACGCAAATCTTTTCATGGTTGCCTATGTTTTTAGGGTTGATGGATTTTTATAAATAGTTGGTAGGCTGATTTCTTTGTTCTCAAAATTAGCAATAATAAATTTTTTTGACAAGTTTGCCGGACAATTATAATTGTCGGGATTGGGTTATGAATACAATCTGCCACCGGACTCCGATGCGGCTATTTTTATGGGTGTGTCGGAACAACAGGTTTTTGCATACGAATTGCGTTATTGGGTTGAGCCCAGGGGTATTGAGGTTCTAAAGCCCTTGTCAGCCAGTCGTATGATTTGGAAAGGATTTTATAAAATCCCGGGTAGAATCGCCATAATACAAAGTCGTATGTGTCAATGTTCTGATAGTCATTCGGGTCAAAGCTGAATGTTTTTGTCGATGGCAGTACTTTGATTCTTCCCTCCGGTATCACATCGGAGAAAAACAGCACAATATTGTTGACAACCGCATAATAGGTGAGCGACTGGATTGATTCTTCGTCGCAGTATAGCTTGTCAATCGTGATAACATAGTCGTTCCTCAATGTTGGTTGAAAAAAGATTAAAGTATAGTAGCGGTCTTTATCAAAGCATTTGGGTGAATCTTCCGTTAATTTTTTGATTAATGCCGGTAGGCTCTGGTCGATAAATTCCACTTGTTGCAGTTTTATGGTGATTGAGTCATTGTTGGCTTGTGCCATGCAGGTCATTGACATTATCACAGTTATTATAAATATTGAGAATCTGTTCATAACGTATTTTTGTGTCTGTTTAGGATGTTCATATTTCACTATTCACCAATTGTACCATTAAACAAAATCTGCCAATGTTCGAAGCCTTTCTTCCTGATGATTCCATAGTATGAGCCGCCAACAGGAAGCAGTAACGATAAGTCTCTTTTGAATTTCCTTTTTTGGGGGAGAATTCTTATGTACTTGGACGGAATTTTAGGCATAATGAAAATATAATCGTCGATAACGGCATAATATGCAAATTGGTGCATGTCCTCTTTGCTGGGACTGAATCTGGAAAGGAATAAGAAATATTGGTCGACTGGTAGACTCGACTGGTAGAAGTCCAAAGTTAAATGCTTTGGAATCGTAGAATATTTTGTAGGGTTCTGTATCACAGATGATAATGCTTTTGTGATACTTGTATCGCTAAACTCAACTTGTTGCAAATTCAGGACAATAATTTCATCATTGGACTGCGCCATGCAATTCAACGATAATATGACTGTGATTAGAAGTAAAGCAAATCTTTTCATGGTTGCTGTGTTTTTAGGGTTGAAAAGTCGACGTAAAATGTTGGATGGCAGAAGTGTTTTCCACAAAGTTAACAATAAAATGCAATTTATTCTAAAGTTCCTTGGATTATAGACATAAAAAAACAGAACCCATGGGGATGGATTCTGTTTTTTATGGAGTGATGAAATGTTACTTGCAATATTCTGCCCAGTTGGTGTTCTGCATGTTTCCAGACTTGATGAATTCTTCGTGGAAACCGAATGCAGCTTTGAGGCAGTGCGGAGTGTGGCCGCCTTTGCCGAGCTTCAAGTAGTCGCGGAGCAACGGACGGTAAGCCGGGTGTGCACAGTTTTCGATGATGAGTTGTGCTTTTTCTTCCGGATCTTTGCCGCGGAGGTCGGCGATACCCTGGTCAGTGATAAGAACGCTGACAGAGTGTTCGCTGTGGTCGAGGTGAGAAACCATCGGCACGATTGTACTGATTTTGCCTTCCTTCGTTACTGACGGACAGCTGAAGATAGAGATGTAGGCGTTACGTGTGAAGTCGCCAGAACCACCGATACCGTTCATCATCTTAGTTCCGACAACGTGAGTAGAGTTGACGTTACCGAAGATGTCGGCTTCGAGAGCAGTGTTCATAGTGATAAGGCCGAGACGGCGGATGATTTCCGGATTGTTGGAAATTTCGCCCGGACGGATAACCACTTTGTCGCGGAAGAATTCAATGTTGCTGAAGAATTTGTCCATTGTTTCGTCCGAGAATGTGAGGGAGCAAGTACTACCGAAGCGGCATTTGCCCATTTCCATCAATTCGAGTACGGCATCTTGGATAACTTCCGTATACATTTCGAATGTCGGGATTTCCTTGCTTTCGCCCAATCCGTGGAGTACGGCGTTTGCAATGTTACCTACACCTGACTGCAACGGGAGGAATTCTTTAGGAATACGTCCGGCACGGAGTTCGCCGATGAGGAACTTGCATACGTTTGCTCCGATGCGCATGGTTGTTTCGTCGAGCGGAGCGAAGCCGTGAACGTGGTCGCTGCTGTTAGTCTTGACGATACCTACGATTTTAGCCGGGTCAACTTTCAAGTACGGAGTACCGATGCGGTCGCTTGGCTTGTAGATAGGAATCTCACGACGGTAAGGAGGGTCGAGAGGTACATAAATATCGTGGAGTCCGCGGATTTCAGCCGGGATGTGTTCGTTTAATTCAATGATGATTTTGTCTGCCATCTGTGCGATAGTCGGGATATTGCCGACGCCGGCACCCAACAGGATTTCACCGTTGTCGCTGACTTCGCGGGCTTCGATAACTGCAACGTCAATCTTGCCGAAGAATCCGTAGCGGAGGTTCTGTGACAATTGAGAGAGGTGCATGTCAAAGTAATGGATTTCGTGGCAGTTGAGGCTGTTTCGAGTATCCTTGCACGATTGATACGGAGTACGGATGTTTACTGCGTTGGCACGGCTGAGTTCGCCGTCGATGTTGTCATTGGTAGACGCACCAGTAAAAACGTTGATTTTGAACGGGCGACCTTCTTCGTGTTCCTTTTTTGCTTTAGCGGCAATAGCTGGAGCGACGAATTTCGGAGTACCGGCAGCTGTAAAACCAGAGAAACCGACGTTATCGCCATTTTTTACAAATTCTGCAGCTTGTTCTGCAGTGATAAAAGGAAAAGCCATATTAATTAAAATTAAGTTTAGTTTTTCGTTGTCGAAAAATAAAAAGTCTATTAATTTTAGTATTTTTGCACGATGCAAATTGCGCATACTATGCCAAGTGCAAAAATACTAAAATATTTGAATTTTGGCATAAATGGTGCAATAAAAGATGCACGCTAAACAAAATAATCCGGACAGACGTTTGAAAAGATAATTATGGACGAACAAAGACAATTTGACAAAAAGTTATTTATAGAAACTTATGGTTGCCAAATGAACGTTGCCGACAGCGAAGTCGTTGCTTCGGTGATGCAAATGGCGGGTTACGAGTTGACAGAGGAATTGGAAGAAGCCGATGCCGTGTTCTTGAACACATGTTCAATCCGTGACAATGCCGAACAGAAAATTTTTTCACGTCTTGAATATTTTGCCTCGTTGCGTAAAAAGCGCAAGGGACGCAAACTGATTGTAGGCGTGCTGGGCTGTATGGCTGAACGCGTGAAGGACGACCTGATTGCCAACCACGGTGTGGATATTGTGGCAGGCCCTGACGCTTATCTTTCGCTTCCCGACCTTGTGGCTTCGGCTGAGGTGGGCGAAAAGGCCATCGATATCGAACTTTCGACAACGGAAACCTATCGCGACGTAATTCCGCAGCGTATCGGTCATAACCGTATCAGCGGTTTTATCAGCATTATGCGCGGCTGTAACAATTTCTGTTCCTACTGCATCGTGCCTTATACCCGCGGCCGTGAACGCAGCCGCGAACCGCAGAGCATCCTGAACGAACTTGCCGACATGCGTGCCAAAGGTTTCAAGGAAGTGACGCTGCTGGGACAGAATGTCAATTCCTATCATTATGAATATCCCGACGGCCGTGTTCTCGGCTTTGCCGGCCTGCTCAAGCTCGTTGCCGAGTCGGCTCCTGAAATGCGTGTGCGTTTCACAACTTCCCACCCGAAGGACATGAGCGACGAAACAATCCAGGTCATTGCCGAAACGCCGAATGTGTGCCGTCACATCCATCTGCCGGTGCAGTCGGGTAGCAACAAGGTGCTGAAGGCGATGAACCGCAAATATACCCGTGAGTGGTATCTCGACCGTATTGCCGCTATCCGTAAGGCAATGCCTGACTGTGGTATCTCTACTGACATGTTTACCGGCTTTCACGATGAGTCGGAAGAGGATTTTGAAGAAACGCTGAGCCTGATGCGCGAAGTGGTGTTCGACAGTGCGTTCATGTTCAAGTATTCCGAACGTCCCGGAACGTTTGCCTCCAAGAATCTGCCCGACAATGTGAGCGAAGAGGTGAAGATAGACCGTCTGAACCGCATGATTGCCTTGCAGAACGAACTTTCGGCAGAAAGCAACCGCCGCGATATCGGCAAAACATTTGAAGTGCTGACGGAAGGCTACTCCAAACGTTCGCGCGAACAGCTTTTCGGTCGCACGGAGCAGAACAAGGTGGTGGTATTTCCCCGTGGAAACCACCGTATCGGCGAGCTTGTCCGCGTGAAGGTGAAGGACGCTTCATCGGCTACGCTGATTGGCGAAGAAGTGGAATAGTATGGCTTGGGAGCAGGGCGTTTGCCTGCTCCGGCTGACAACATAAAAACGAATCTGTGTATGACTAAAGAAGCAATTTCCGGCAATGCTCCGGATTTCGACCCGTATGCAGTGGCCGATGGCGACAACCGCCTGTGGAATCGCAACTATGTGTTTGTCATGCTTGCGAATTTCCTGCTGTTCTTTTCATTATATAATTTGATGCCGATTCTGCCGATTTATCTTGCCGACGAGCTGGGGGCAGGGCGCGACATCATCGGAGAAGTGATGGGCGGCTTTATCATTACCGGACTGATGATTCGTCCGTTCAGCGGTTATATCGTCGACAGCTTTCCGCGCAAGAAGGTGCTGATGGTGTGCTATCTGGTTTTTTCGCTGTTCAATATCGGATTCGTGGCCTCTACTACCGTGCTGATGTTCGGACTGGTGCGTACGCTTCAGGGGTTTGCTTTCGGGTCAACTTCGGTGGCTAACAGTACGGTTGCCATTGACGTGCTTCCTTCAAGCCGCCGCAGTGAAGGCATCGGCTATTACGGTATCAGCAACAATCTGGCAATGGCAATAGGGCCGTCGGTGGCTTTGGCACTATACAATAATATTCCCAACATTCATCTTGTATTTGCAGTGCCTTTGATTTCCTCGTTGATTGGATTCGCCTGCATAATGATGGTGAAAAACAAGCCTCGCGCCATCGTCAAGAACCAAGTGCCGCTGTCGTTCGACCGCTTTTTCCTGAAAGTGAGCCTGACAGAGGGCTTCAATTTGATTCCGTTCGCTTTCGCCAGCGCGACGCTTACCACTTATCTTGCCATTTACGGAAAACAGGAACTCGGCATATATTCCGGCAGCGGGGTGTTCTTTCTAGTGCTTTCCGTGGGACTGATACTTTCGCGCGTGTTCACGAACAAGTGGGTGCGCAGGGGGTATATCATTGAAAACGTGAAGGCCGGAATGATTCTGGTTGTTGTCGGCTTTCTGGTCTTTGTCGGAATCAGCCACATGGCCGCTTTCTATGTGTCGGCACTGATAATCGGGCTTGGCTACGGCACCATGTGCCCTTCCTACCAGAGCATGTTTATCAATCTTGCGCCCAACAGCCGACGGGGTACGGCAAACTCTTCCTATCTGACTTCGTGGGATGTGGGGGCCGGTATAGGAATCTTCAGCGGCGGCTACATTGCCGAGCGCACCAGTTATCATTTTGTGTATTGGATTTGCTTTGCCGCATGTGTCGTCGGTGCTCTTATTTATTTTGCCTACACCTCAAAACATTTTAATCGTCTAAAAATTAGGTAAAAAAAACAAAATAAAACTATAAAGACAATTGACAAAGGCACTTTGGCGGTTGTATCTTTGCATAAGATAAGCTGCGGTTCGGCAAAGTTAAACTGAAAACTGCGTTTTCGTTTGCCTTTGCTCTCACCTTGCATTATCTTTGCAAATAATTTTCTTAAATTTCCCGTTTTATGTGTAAACGGGTAAAAGTACATAGTGATGAGCAAAGAGAAAAAATCGAAAATATCTTATTTTCAGTCAAATTTCACGTCGACAATCAGCGTCGCTTTGGTGTTGCTGCTTTTGGGTATCATTGCGTTCCTTGGAATACTTGCCAATACATTCTCAAAGGAACTGAAAGAAAATATAGGTTTCAGTGTGGTTTTGCAGAGTGAAACTACTCCCGAACAGGTGGCGGCGATGGACAAAATGTGGAAGGCTTCGCCTTACGTGTCGGATGTAAAATTCATTTCGAAGGAAGCTGCGTTGCAGAACTGGCAGGCAGAAACGGGTGAGAATCTGGTGGAACTGTTTGGTGTGAATCCGCTGAATGCCGAGTATGAAGTGTATGTAAAGGCCGAATATGCCAATCTTGACAGTCTGCAAGTGATTGAACGGCAGTTGAAAACCATCACTTTCGTCGACGAAATAGCCATGCACAAGAGCGAGGTGGATGCCGCCAACCGCAATATCAGTAATGTGGCATTGGTGCTGTTTGTCATAGCCGTGCTGCTGATGCTTATCTCTTTCGTGCTGATTAACAATACGGTGCGGTTGACTGTGTATTCTCGTCGTTTCCTGATACATACAATGAAACTTGTCGGTGCAAAGCCGGGATTTATCCGTCGGCCGTTTGTCATAAGCAATATGCTGAACGGTTTGATTGCCGCATTCGTGTCGATGCTTTTCCTGTTGGGTGTTTATCTGTTCCTTCAGAATATCGACGAAGCGCTTGTTGTTTCGTTCTCAGCATTGGAAATTGTGGCCGTGTTTGCAGGACTGATAGTGCTGGGTGTGCTGATATGCGGTTTGGCAGCCTTTTTTGCCGCAGACAAATACATCCGTCTCAGCTACGACGATTTGTTTAAACGATAATCATTTTAAGCTTAAAATTATATATGGAAGAAATCAACAACGTTTCCGGACAGCAACCGGAAACTACCAAGACTTTGACTAAGGCAAACTTTCTGCTGATGGGGGTTTCTGTGGTAATGATTATAGTCGGCTTTCTGCTGATGGGCGGCGAACCGAGCACCGACGAGGCGTTCAATCCCGATATTTTCAGCACCGTGCGCATTGCTGTCGGGCCGACAATTTCTTTTTTAGGGTTTGTGCTGATGTTTTTTGCAATTTTATATAAGAAAAAGTAGACGTAGCGTATGAATGTTATTGAATCGGTAATTATTGCAGTAGTAGAGGGACTTACAGAATTTCTTCCGGTTTCTTCAACCGGTCACATGATAATTACACAGCATTTGCTGGGTGTTGAAAGTACTCCTTTTGTGAAGGCGTTTACGTTCATTATCCAGTTTGGTGCAATTTTGTCGGTAGTATGGCTTTATTGGAAGCGCTTTTTCCGGTTGAACCATACGCCTGCTCCGGAAAATGCGACTCCATTGAAGCGTTTTCTTCACAAATATGATTTTTATTGGAAACTTTTTGTGGCGTTCATTCCGGCTGCTGTGTTGGGATTGCTGCTTGAAAAATATATTGATGCCATGCTCGAAAGTGTGGAGGTTGTAGCTATTATGCTTATTGTGGGCGGTGTATTTATGATTTTCTGTGACAGAATTTTCAATAAAGGTTCGGACAGCACTGAACTGACAGAGAAACGCGCATTCCGTATCGGTTTGATGCAGTGTATTTCCATGATTCCAGGTGTGTCGCGTTCGATGGCAACTATTGTTGGAGGTATGTCGCAGCGATTAAGCCGCAAGAATGCTGCTGAATTTTCGTTTTTCTTGGCGGTGCCTACAATGTTTGCTGCTACTTGCTATAAGCTGCTTAAGTTGTATATGGATTTCGGTTCTTCTGTTATTCTGGACAACCTTACAGTGCTGATTGTCGGTAATGTTGTGGCGTTTGTGGTGGCAGTGTTGGCCGTGAAGTTCTTTATCGACTATGTGACAAAATATGGTTTCAAGCTTTTTGGCTATTACCGTATTATTGTCGGAGTGGTGATTTTGGTAATGCTCATGTCAGGAGCAAACCTTACAATAGACTAAAAATTGATATATGCTTCATCCCGTAGAAGGAGAAATTTTTTATGTTGACAAACCGCTTCGCTGGACGTCGTTCGACGTTGTGAAGCGTATCCGGGGTGCACTTTCACGCCGTACCGGATTGAAAAAACTGAAAGTAGGCCATGCCGGTACGCTTGACCCGTTGGCAACTGGAGTGATGACAGTGGTGACGGGACGTGCCACTAAGCAGATTGAGGCACTTCAGGCGCATACAAAGGAATATGTGGCGACTATCCGTTTAGGGGCGACCACGCCTTCTTTTGATTTGGAAACGGAAATAGATGCCGAATATCCGTGGGAGTATATCGACCGCCCGATGGTGGAAGAAGCTCTGAAAAAGTTCGTAGGCAGTATCAAGCAGGTTCCTCCTGCCTATTCGGCCTGTAAGATTGACGGCAAACGTGCCTATAAAATGGCGCGGAAGGGCAAGGAAGTGAACATAAAGGCCAAGGAGCTTGTTATCGATGAAATTGAACTGCTCGACATGCAAATGCCGGTCATTGTCATTCGGGTAGTGTGCAGCAAAGGCACTTATATCCGTGCCCTTGCACGTGACATTGGAGAAGCGTTGGGCAGTGGCGGACACCTGACGGGCTTGCGCCGTACGCGAGTAGGCGATGTGGCAGTGGAAAACTGCCTTTCGGTAGAGGATTTGATGAAACACTTGGAAACAGCCGACATTGAATTGCCGGAAGAAAATCAGTAGAAAAGAAATTTAAAACGAGAACACAAGATATGAAGCTTTCACAATTTAAATTTAAATTGCCGGAGGAATTAATCGCACAATATCCGGCCCCGGAACGCGACGAGTCGAGACTGATGGTTGTAAACCGTAAGACTGGAGCTATTGAACACAGAGTGTTTAAGGAAGTTCTTGACTATTTCGACGACGGCGACCTTTTTGTGTTTAACGATACAAAGGTTTTCCCTGCCCGTTTGTACGGCAACAAGGAAAAAACCGGTGCAAGAATTGAAGTGTTCCTGTTGCGTGAACTGAACGAGGAACATAAATTGTGGGACGTATTGGTAGAACCTGCACGTAAGATACGTATCGGCAACAAACTGTATTTCGGAGAAGATGAGTCAATGGTAGCGGAAGTTATCGACAATACCACTTCCCGTGGCCGTACACTTCGTTTCCTTTACGACGGTCCGCACGACGAGTTCAAGGATGCCTTGTTCAAACTCGGACAAACTCCGCTTCCTGAATATATTACCCGTGAGCCGGTGCCGGAAGACGAAGAACGTTTCCAGTGCATTTTTGCCAAGAATGAGGGTGCAGTGGTGGTTCCTGCTGCCGGTACACACTTCAGCCGTGAATTGCTGAAACGTATGGAAATCAAGGGTGTGAACTACGATTTTTTGACCATGCATTTCGGTTTGGGCAATTTCCGTGAAATTGATGTGGAAGACTTGACAAAGCACCGTATGGACTCAGAACAGGTGGAAGTGGGTGCTCATTTGGTTGACTTGGTGAACAGTACGAAAGATGCCGGAAAGGCAGTCTGCGCTGTTGGAGCTTCTGTGCTTCGCGCCATGGCAAGTACTGTAAGCATGGACGGACATATCAAGGAGTTCAGCGGCTGGACAAACAAGTTTATTTTCCCGCCGTATGACTTTACGGTCTGCACTTCAATGATCAGTAATTTCCATTTGCCGTATTCAACGATGCTTATGCTCGTTGCTGCATTCGGTGATTACGATATCGTGATGAATGCCTATAATGAAGCTGTGAAAGAAAAATATCGCTTTGGCGTATATGGTGATGCCATGCTGATTATCTAATCGGTTGCATCAATAAACAGTCAAGGGGCTGTATCGGTTGTTCCGGTACAGCCCCTTGATGTTATCTTGGTCATTGTTTCAGTTATTGCCAGGTGTAGTTGCTGGCGTGGCGTGATTTTATGCGGGCTATGCAGTTTCTGAACGGACGAACGAAACGCAGTACCGGTACAGTGAAAAACAACATGCGTCCTTGCAGCAGGCGTGCGGTTTTGCGGTAGGTTAGTATGTCGGAAAGCTGTTGAACGATAAACAGCAGTAGCGCAGCGCCGCCGATGGCTCCTGCTTTCCAATAGTCGGATATCTCATTGGTTTGGGAGGCAATCCATGTGGCATAGCCTATCGTGCAGGCAACGGCCAGCAGAAATAAGTAGTAGCAAGTCTGTCTTACCGTTTCTCCGTTGATGAGCGGGCGTGTGCGCCTTTGGGTAAAGCATCGGAACAGTTTCTGCAAGCGGAATTCGTAACGGAAATCGTCGTGGCGTTCCAGTAGGATAGTTTCCGGCGACAATTCGACCGCAGTTTTTCCACGGCGTGCTATCTCTTTCAGGAAGATGTCGTCGTCGCCGTACTTCAGATTCAGCGAAGAAGAGAATCCGCGGTTGTCGAAGAACAGTTGTTTGCGATATGCAATGTTGCTTCCATGACAGCGGAACGGACGGCGGCAGAGAGCAGCATTAAGATAGACGGCAGCTTCTTCTGTTTCGTCATAGGCACGGTAGCGCCGGCCTCTTTCCATGTCGTTGTCGAATTCACTGTGGGCGTAGCCGACAACGATGTCCGCGCCCTTGGCAAAATGACGTGCCATGCCCGTCAGCCATTGATCGGATTCCGGGCGGCAAAGGGCTGACGTAATCAGCACGAAATCGTTGACAGCCGCTTTGATGCCGAGCGTGATGGACAGCTTCTTTATGGAAACATTGCAGGAGTTTTCGGGAGTGAATGTCGTGCGCAGGTGGGGGTATTCCAATCCCAAACGGGTGAGGGCGTCGCCCACATGCCCGCATTTGTCGGCGTTAACTACAATTACTTCATAGTCAGGATAATTTTGCTCCATCAATAGAGGAATCATTGTTTGAAGTGCTTCGCTACAGTTGGCAGGTGCGTAGACTATTACAGAAAGTGCGGGCAAATTTGTTCTGGCATTCCCGTCCTGAGCCAATGATTTTTGTTTTATCCATCTGCCGATACGGCGTGGCAGAGCGGCGGAAGTGGCAATGACGACGATTGTCAGCAGGAACAGGCAGGAAAGTGCCGAAAGTTCCAGTGTCGTTATGTTGAAAGGAAGTGCTATATCCATGTGGGCTATACTTAAAAATGTCGTGCAAAGTTAACGAAGACTGCGGAAATATTGATTGCTTTTCGGCTAAAATAAAAAATAGCCGTGCAGTAAAACTGTTGTATGGCCGTTTAATAAAAGATTACAAGCCGGAAACATAATAAAATGTTCTTGGGTTCGTTTAAATTAAAAATGTGCATATATGAGAAAGAATAATATTTTGATACTTTTAATCGGAGTGTTTGCCATGTTGTTCACTTCCTGTAGAACAGGAGAAAGCCTTACTTATTTTCAGAATGCCGATGAGGTGGGCGAAAGCATCCGAAATGTGGACTATGCCATCGAAATAGTTCCTGCTGACGAACTTTTCATATCGGTCAACTCTCTTGTTCCTGAAGCAACTGCCATCTACAACCTTCCGTTGTCGAATCCGGCGCAGGCAGGTAGTCTGGAGCTTACAACTTCGCCGAAGAATCAAACATATATTGTCAATAAGGACGGTAATATCCAGTTCCCGGTATTGGGACAGCTTCATGTGGCCGGCATGACGATTCACGAGCTGACGGAAATGCTGACAAAGGAAATTTCCAAGGATGTGGAGAATCCGATTGTCCGTGTTCAGCTGATGAACTTCCGTGTCAATGTGTTGGGTGAAGTGAAGAATCCGGGACAAATTGTTGTTACCACAGAACGTTTCTCCATTTTTGACGCATTGGCAACAGTAGGCGACTTGACAGAATACGGCCGCCGCGAGAATGTGACGATTATCCGTGAAGTGGACGGTGTGCGCACTTACCATCGCATCAATCTGAATGACGCCAATGTGGTGAATTCGCCTTATTTCTATCTGCAACAAAACGACGTAGTCTACGTTGAGCCTAACCGGGTAAGAAAAGATAACTCAAAATACAATCAAAACAATACATTCCGTATTCAGGTCGTTTCGACAGTCGTGAGTCTGGTGTCCGTTATTTCGTCACTGTTGATTGCGCTGGTTATCAAATAACAAATTGATTACGGATGCTGGACATTAATCGGACATATTTCTGGCTGTTTTGTTTTGCCGTGCTGTGTTTGCTGATCGGGATTGAACTGTTCAGATTCGCAGATGAAGTGTGTCAGCTTGTCTTTGCCATATTGGGAGCGTTGGATTTGCTCTATAACCGTCGTTGGCGTGCCTATCGGTTGTTTTTTGTCTTTTTGGGCGTAATGGCGTTTTATGCCTTTTACAGCATCTATTTTCTTGATTACAGCATTCCGCGTGCTATTGTCAATGATTTCGTCATCCAGATGAAGCCGTTGATTGCCTTTTCTGTTACTTATGCGATAGCGCCTCAATTTACGGGAAAGGAAAAGCGGATAATAAAATATCTTTGTATTGTATTGGCGGTCGTATCCTTTATCATGATTTTAGCCAATACCCGTCGTGCTTTGTTGCCTCATGTCTACCATCAGGGACTGCTGTGCGCCGGTTGTGGTATTGTCTATCTGCTGATGGCTTACGACAAGGAACAGCCTAAAGGCTGGAGCCGGAAAGACTTGCTTTGGGCTGTTGCCATCTTTATGATGGGGTTGGCCTGTACGCGTGCCAAATATTACGGGTTTGTCGTGCTGGTTTTGTTTATGCTTTTTGTTTATAAGCCGGGTATGATGAATTTGAAAAACCTGCGCAATCTTGGCATTATATTGCTAGTGTTGGCCGCCGTGCTGTTTGTATCGTGGAACAAGATTGAATATTACTTCATTACGGGTAATTCCGATACTTTTGATCCAGAAGTGGCAGAGTCATTTGCACGCCCGGTTTTATATGCAACTTCCATTCTCGTATTTGCCGACCATTTTTGGCTGGGTTCCGGCTTGGCTTCTTTTGCGACTTCTTCATCGTCGACAGCAATACACTATTCTGGATTGTATTATGACTATGGAATAGATGCAATTTGGGGGCTTTCTCCTGGATATGATGCGTTTATTTCCGATACGTTTTATCCGGAATTGGCGCAGTTTGGCTTTGTCGGGATTTTTCTATTTGTCGTTTTTTGCTGTTGGATATGGAAACGGTTGATGATATTGCTTCGTGCCGGCAGGTTGCCGTTGTTTATTATTGGGGTACTCGGTTTTGGATTTCTGGCAATTGACGCCACGTCCAACTGTTGTGTGCTTCAAGTGTCGGGTGAACTCATTATGGCGGTTTTGGGTATTCTGGCTGCCTGTGCAAAGTCGTTGGACAATGAAAAATTACTTTCCGGTAATATGTCGGACGTATATAATGGTTTGAATAAAAAAGAAATGAAATATGAATAAAAAATCTGACAAAATTGATTTTTCAAGAACCATCTACGAAATGAAGCGACGTTGGTATTACTACCTCATTGCTTTCGTATTCATTATGGGTTTTGTGGCATTCTATATGTATAAAAAGAATGCTACCTATCTGTTTCATGCTAATATTTTAATAGAGCAGGAAGATGGGGGCGGAGCTGCTTCCGGGGGGATGGCGCAAATGATGCGTACTTTTTCGTTGGGTTCAATGGGCGGCGGTTCTGTTGATGACGAAATTCTTGTCATGCAGTCGCACAGTCTGCTTTGTCAAATGATTTCTGAATTGAAACTGAATCGTACCTATCGTGAGGAAATTGCGATGAAAAACTATTCGCTGTATAAAAAGTCTCCTGTTGTGCTTTTGGCTCCTGACGAGCTGTTTGATACTTTGAGGTCAGGATTCCAGATGACGGTGAAGCTGCGTCCTGACGGCTTAGCTGACGTGAAGGCCACTGAGGGAATGCTGAAAACAACTTTGTTTGAGAAAAGTGGTGCAGCGTTTCCATTGACGATGAGTATCCCAACAAAAGGAATTTTTGTTTTGGAAAAGACTGCTGACTACGTGGAAGGAGAGGAACGCAATCTGAAGATAAGCGTTTCCGGCAATAGTCAGGTTGCCGAATTCTATGCGCAGGAATTGATGATTGACTATTCTTCGAAGAAATCGAATGGTATCACGCTGGAAATAGAAGACAATGATTTGCAACGGGGTAAAGATATTCTGAACAAACTGATTGAGATTTACAACAAGCGCCGTACGGATGAGAAGAACTTGAAGACTTCCAATGAATTGCAGTTCATTGACGAACGTCTGGCGTCGTTGACCGGACAGCTTCATGATGCGGAAAAGAAAGTGGAGGATTTTAAAACTTCGAACAATGTAACCGATATTGAAGTGGAAGCCCGTGTATTGCTGGAACAGACAAGTGCCAACAAACAGTCGATTGTTCAGATTCAGACTCAATTGGCTGTATTTGATATGATTTGCAAGTTCCTGGATGATCCTGCTAACCGTTATTCCATGATTCCTATTACAAGCGGTGTAGAATATGAAGGTGCAGCAAAATCGATTGAAGCCTATAATAATTTGGTTGTCAAACGTATGGAACTGAATATGTCGGCTAAGAAGGACAATGCTTCCTTGATGTTGCTGAATGCCCAGATTGACGGTATGCGTTCGGGTGTTGTTGAAACAATCGAGAAGGCTCGTGCAAGTACAGAAATTGCCTATAATGATTTTGTGAAAGAAGACGGCAAATTTGCTTCGCGTTTGAAGAACCTGCCGACTCATGAACGTGAATATTTGAACCTGATGCGCGACCAGACGATAAAGAACAATCTTTATGTATTCTTGCTTGAACAGCGCGAAACCAGCGTTTTGAAACTGGGTTCAAATTATCCGATGGGACGTGTGGTTGATGCTGCCTACCACGATGTGAAGCCGGTTGCCCCGAAATGGAGCGTCATGGGTGGTCTTGGTTTGTTGGCAACGTTGCTGCTTCCTACTCTGTGGTTCGTTTTCCGTAGCACTCTTTCCCGTCGCGTTGTTGTTCCTTCCGATGTGGAAAGCCTGATGCCTTGCTCGTTTGACGGGACGGTTTCGTTGGATGCCACTTCGGACGGAACGTTAGACTATAGCCAAAATAGTGCGGATGTTAAGGAAATGCGTGCGTTGTGCAGCCGTATGTTGGATAAAGGTAAGTTACAGTTCTATACAGGCTTTGAACGGGAAAGCGGATATGTCTCTCTGTTGATGAATATGGCTTACCTTATGGGGCGTAGCGGCAGACGGACTGTGGTTGTCGATGCCAGCTTGCAGGAAGGTACGCTCATGAATGAACTTCATGTTTCTCCGCGTCATATGGTAGAAGACTTCATATCCGACCCTATGTTAAAAATTGAGGATTTAACATGTAAATGTAATAATATTGGTAACTTTGATGCCGTTTTGTCACGCATGAACAGGTGCGATGAAGAGTATTTGTCGCATCCTCGTTTCCAACAGATGTTGGATTCGCTGACAGAAGTTTATGACAATGTACTCATTTTGGGCGCACTGCTCGATGAAGAAAGCGGAGTGCCACGTTTGTTGAAGAAGGTTGACTATACTGTTGTTTTGGTATCAAAAGGAGAGAAAGTGTCGCGTGAACGTCAAAATTCTGATGTTCTGAAAACTGAGCAGCTTGGTGTTGTGTTCAACAAACTGGGAATTAATTAAAACAGAAAGAAATGCAAGCAATAATTTTGGCAGCTGGGATGGGTAAACGCCTTGGCGAACTTACCCGCAATAATACAAAGTGCATGGTGGAAGTCAACGGGATTCCGTTGATCGACCGTCTGCTTCGTCAGCTTGCCAACTGTGAATTAACGCGGATAGTGCTGGTTATCGGCTATAAAGGAGAAGAGCTGCGCAAACATGTTGGTGACAGCTATCGTGGAATTCCGATTGTCTATGTCGAGAATAAGTTGTTTGACAAGACAAATAATATCTATTCGCTTTGGATGACGCGGGATTTGCTTGTGTCGGAAGATACTTTGCTTGTGGAGTCGGACTTGATTTTCGAAGACTCCATTTTTGACCTTGTGTTGAACAATCCCTCGGAAAACCTGGCAGTAGTGGACCGCTATCAGGCATGGATGGACGGAACGATGGTGTGTCTTGACTCGGAATTGAACATTATCAACTTTGTACCGAAAAAGATGTTCAATTATCAGGAATTGCACACTTACTACAAAACAGTCAATATCTATAAGTTCAGCAAGGAATTTTCATCGAAGAAATATTTGCCGTTCCTGGAAGCGTATATCAAGGCTTTTGGAACGAATGAATATTATGAGCAGGTGTTGCGCGTGTTCACTATGCTTGACAGCTGCAATTTGAAGGCATTGCCGCTGAACGGGCAGAAATGGTACGAAATTGACGATGTGCAGGATCTGAACATTGCTGAGGTGCTGTTTGCCGAAGGTGACATGAAACTGAAAATGATGCAGGGCCGTTATGGAGGATATTGGCGTTTCCCGAACCTTCTTGACTTCTGCTATCTTGTAAACCCTTATTTCCCGACACCCCGTCTGAAAGAGGAATTGAAATCGAATTTCGACGTTCTGTTGACGGAATATCCGTCAGGAATGGCTGTCAATTCTTTGTTGATGGGCAAATATTTCGGGTTGTCTCCGGAACTGGTATGTGTGGGTAATGGCGCAGCCGAACTTATCAAGTCGCTCATGGAAAATCTTGAGGGCCGTTTGGGTATCGTATTGCCGACATTTGAAGAATATCCCAATCGTCTGAATCCTGCAAGAGTAGAGGCCTATATTGCTGACAATGACGACTTCTCCTATACGGCAGCCGATTTGAAAGCCTATTTCTCAGACAAGGATATATCCACACTTCTGGTCATTAATCCTGATAATCCTTCGGGAAATTTCATTGCTCCTTCCGATTTGCTGGAGTTGGCTGAATGGACCCGTGCGCGAGGTATCCGTCTGGTTGTGGATGAGTCGTTTGTCGATTTCTCGGAGGGCTCGTATGGCAATACTTTGCTGAAAGATGACATACTCCGGGAGCATCCGAATCTCGTGGTAGTAAAGAGTATATCCAAGTCCTATGGTGTTCCGGGCCTTCGATTGGGGGTATTGGCCACAGCCGACGATACAATCATTGCTCCAATGCGAAAGGATGTGGCGATATGGAATATCAATTCATTCGCTGAATACTATATGCAGATTTTTGGGAAATATGAAGGTGACTATCACAAGGCTTGCCGACAAATCATAGCAGAACGTAACCGTTTCTATGATGAACTGAAAAAGATACCTTTCTTGCGTGTCATTCCTTCGCAGGCCAATTATTTCCTGTGTGAAATCATATCGTCATATACTTCTCATGAGTTGACACTGAAACTTTTGACTGAACATGAGATCCTGCTGAAGGACTGTGGAAAGAAGCAGGCTTTCGCCGGTCGCAGTTTTATCCGTATCGCTGTACGTGACAAGGCTGACAATGACCGTCTTTTGAGAATTCTACAATCATATTAAGAGAAATGCGATATATTGACTTTGAAAAAATAAGGAATCTGGAAATAACACCCCGAGAATGTGTTGACTGGGTGAGAGAGATGTTTGCTCATAAAAGCGAATGTCAGCTTCCGCCGAAGATAAGCATCAAGATGCAGAATGATATCTTTGTCAATACGATGTCGGCATATTTGCCCAATCAGCAGGTTGTTGGTGTGAAAGTCGTTTCCCGTTATCCTGAGCGTATGCCTGCGTTGCAGAGCGACATTCTCCTGTATGATGCTGTAAGCGGCCAAAATATGGCCTTTATGGACGGTACATGGATTACGGCAATGCGAACAGGAGCTGTAGCGGCTTTGAGTATTCAGACTTTGCAGAAAGAAGGAGCCCACAGCTATGGGTTCATCGGTTTGGGCAACACGGCAAGGGCAACCATGCTCTGTTTGCAGGCCATTAATGAGAACCGTGAGCTTGACATTCATCTGCTCCGCTATAAAAATCATGTGGAACTATTCACAAAACGTTTCGAGAAATATTCGAATTTAAAATTCAAGGTATTCGATACGGCAGAGGAATTAATACGGAATTCGGATGTTGTCGTGTCGTGTGTCACGGCTGCAAACGAACTTTTTGCTCCTGACGAGGCTTTTGCCCCGGGTATCCTGGTTGTCCCGGTTCACACCCGTGGTTTTCAAAACTGTGATTTGGTGTTCGACAAGGTGTTTGCCGATGATAGGGCGCATGTTGAGAATTTCAAATATTTCAACCGTTTCCGCCGATTTGATGAAATATCCAATGTCTTGAACGGATTGTCGGCGGGACGTGAAAGCAATGAGGAGAAAATACTGTCGTACAATATAGGTATTGCCATTCACGATATTTATTTCGCTTCCAAGGTTTTGGAACGGATGGAACTGTCAGATCCCGTTTCTGATTGCAGCATCGAGAAATATTGGGTTTAATAATGTAAAAGGAGAAAGCTTATGAGAAAAATAGAGGTTGCCGAACTACGGGAAATACAATTGGATATTCTGCGGGAAATAGATGCATTTTGCCGCAAGCATGATATCTGCTATTTCTTGAGCTACGGCAGTTTGATAGGTGCCATCCGTCACAAAGGGTTTATTCCGTGGGATGATGACATTGACATTGCAATGCCTCGTCCTGATTATGAGCGTTTTGTGAAGGAATTTACATCTTCTCGCTATGTTGTTCTCGATAAGCTTTATGATAAGAAATATCCGTATCTATATGGAAAGGTGGCGGATCCTGATACATTGGTGAAAGAAAACTATGACTGTCCCGTAGAGGTTGGTGTCAATGTTGATGTATTTCCAATAGATGGGCTACCTGATGACAAGAAAAAATCAGACAAATTGTGTGAGAAAATAAAAATGCTGCGCAAACAACTGGAAGTTAAACGGTTGTATGTGTCGAAAGATCGTCCGTTGTGGAAGAATATTCTTCATGTAAGTGGTAAGATATTTCTAAGTCCTTTTTCTGATAGTTGGTTATTGAATCGTATCTCCAAATTGCAGAAACTGTTTCCGTATGAAAATTCGTCATGGGTTGCGGATTTGAATTTTGGAGGAAAAGAACGGAGAGTGTCAAAATCCTTGTTTGAAAAAACCGTTGATGTGGATTTTGAGGGTGGTAAATTTCTTGCGCCTGTAGGCTATGATACCTGGTTGCGTGCCATATTCGGCGATTATATGCAGCTTCCTCCTGAAGAAAAGCGGGTATCCAACCATTTTTTCGAGGTCTTTCATAAATAATAATGCGAGGTGAAAAAAAAAATGTACCTTTGCATTTATGAGAATATTAATTGTCAACAAATTCTTTTATAATCGTGGCGGTGACTGCGTTTGTGCCATCAGTCTGGAGCAGATGCTCCGTCTGCAGGGGCATGAAACGGCTGTTTTCGCTATGCAGTATGCAGAGAATTTCCTGACACCATATAGCGATTATTTTGCGCCGGAAGTGTCTTTTTCCGGTGGCATAGGCAGTAAGTTGAAGGCGGCATCCCGTATATTCGGCGGAGCCGGCGTGAAGGCTGCTTTTGCTCGGCTGCTGAAGGATTTTCGCCCGGATGTGGTGCATTTTAACAACATACATTCTTACCTGTCACCCGTCATCGTCAAAATGGCGAAGGATTTTGGGGCTAAGACGGTTTGGACGCTGCACGACTATAAGTTGGTGTGTCCTTCGTATTCCTGTCTTTCGCAGGGAAAAGTTTGTGAAGAGTGTATAGGCGGCAATGTTCATGGTGTTGTCGACAAGCGTTGTATGAAAGGTAGCCGTGTGGCAAGTATGCTTGCCTATTGGGAAGCCCGTTATTGGGACCGTCGGAAGTTGGAGGCGTATACCGATGCATTTGTTTGTCCGAGCGATTTTATGGCTCGTAAAATGGAGCAGGGCGGGTTTGACCCCAAGAAGTTGAATGTGGTATGCAACTTTGTCGACCCGGAAAAAGTCAAGGACTATTCTGTCGTAAAAGAGCGGAAACCTTACTACATTTATGTCGGACGCCTGTCGGAAGAAAAAGGCGTGAGAACTCTTCTGGAGGCTGCGTCACAGTTGCCCTATACTTTGAAAATTGCCGGAGGCGGACCGCTTGCTGAAGAGTTGAAAGCCCGGTATGCCGAATGTAAGAATATTGAATTCCTTGGACATCTGAATGCCGGTCAGGTGCGCCAATATCTGTCGGAAGCAAGATTTTCGGTAATGCCTTCGGAATGTTATGAGAATAATCCGTTGAGCGTGATTGAGTCCTTGTGTTTTGGTACTCCTGTAGTGGGTGCGCGTATCGGCGGTATTCCGGAACTTATCTCTCCGTCGACTGGATTTTTGTTCCGTTCTGGCGATTTGGATTCGCTGAAGAAAACAATAACGACTGCAATGTCGGTAGAATTTGACAATTTGTCTATTTCGAATCTTTCAATGGAGCGTTTCTCCGATAGATTGTTTTTAGATAAAATTTTGAGTGTTTATTCCAAATGATTGCTCTGTTCGGGAGAATCGCTTGGTTAAAATAAGTGCAATTTTATAAAATAACGGATGATAAGCTCCGTTATAATAAAAAAGAACTATATGAGCAACCTGAAATTCCCTACGGATGCTTCCATTATATTGACGTATCGCTGTCCGATGCAATGTAAAATGTGTAATATATGGAAGAATCCGACGGATAAAAATAAAGAGCTTAAAGCCAAAGAATTAGAAATATTGCCCCAGCTTAAATTTATCAATCTGACAGGAGGCGAGCCTTTTATCAGAGAGGATTTGGATGAAATTGTTGAGGTTTGCTTTAAGAAAACGAAAAGAATTGTTATCTCTACTTCCGGTTGGTTTGACGATCGTGTGCTTGCATTGGCGGAGAAATTTCCGTCAATAGGCATTCGTATTTCCATTGAGGGCTTGTCGCAGAAGAATGATGACTTGCGAGGCCGGAACGGAAGTTTTGACAAAGGGTTGCGTACGCTTCTTACTCTTCGTGAGATGGGTGTGAAGGATATTGGCTTCGGCTGTACCGTTTCCAATCACAATTCAAAGGACATGCTTTCGCTGTATCGTTTGTCGAAAGAGTTGGGTTTGGAGTTTGCTACGGCTGCGTTCCACAATTCCTATTATTTCCACAAGGACGACAATGTAATAACCAATAAGGACGAGGTTTGCCGGAATTTTGAAACTCTGGTTAACATGCAGTTGCAGGAAAGTCATCCCAAATCCTGGTTTCGTGCCTTTTTCAATATGGGACTTATCAACTATATTGAAGGCGGACGGAGAATGCTGCCGTGTGAGGCGGGAATGATGAATTTCTTCATAGAACCTTACGGTGAAGTTTATCCGTGCAATGGACTGGAAGAGCGCTATTGGAAGGAAAGTATGGGCAACATCCGTGAAGCGGCTGACTTCATGACACTTTGGAACAGCGAGCAGGCTAACAAAGTGCGCGAAAAAGTCAGACGTTGTCCGAAGAACTGTTGGATGGTAGGAACTGCATCACCGGTAATGCACAAATATATCAAATATCCGTTGAAATGGGCTTTGACAAATAAATTGCGTAGCATGAGCGGCAAGCCTGCCTGTCTGGACAAGAAGTGGTATGATGTAGGTCAGGATCCTTGTCAGGGTGATTTACGGGAAAAATTTTAGCTTATGAAAATCGTAGTTACAGGAACACGGGGTATACCTCGCATTATGGGTGGTGTTGAAACCCATTGTGAAGAATTGTTTCCACGCATAGCTGCCATGGGCCATGATGTGACAGTGGTGCGTCGTTCTTGTTATGTGACTGACGATAATCGTATAAATGAATATAAGGGAGTGAAACTGGTTGATGTCTTTGCTCCTAAAAAGAAAAGTATAGAAGCGGCTTTACACACGTTTTTGGCCGTTATCAAGGCTCGCAGAATGGGAGCCGATATTCTGCATGTCCATGCCGTCGGACCATCGCTGATGATTCCGTTTGCCCGTCTGTTGGGGCTGAAAGTTGTGATGACTCACCACGGACCTGACTATGACCGTGAAAAATGGGGTCGGATGGCGAAGTTTGCTTTGCGTTTGGGTGAGCGGATGGGCGCTTATGGAAGCAATGGCATCATCGTTATTTCACAAGTGATTGCCAATATCATAAAAAGCAAATACGGACGTAGTTCTTATTTGATTTTCAATGGAGTGAACAAGCCGGAAAAATCGAAGAACACGGATTATGTGGACTCTTTAGGCTTGCAGCCGCAGAAGTATGTCGTGGCATTGGGCCGTTTTGTGAAGGAAAAAGGTTTTGATTTGCTGATTGAGGCATTCCGTCGGTTGGGTAATTCGGATTACAAGTTGGTTATTGCCGGCGATGCCGACCATGAAGATGCCTATTCCATGTCGTTGAAGGCTTTGGCAAAAGAACAGAATGTGGTTCTGACAGGGTTTATCAAAGGGGAAAAACTGAATCAGTTGATGACAAACGCCGCTTTGTTTGTCCTGCCTTCTTCCCATGAAGGGTTGCCTATCTCCTTGTTGGAGGCTATGAGTTATGACTTGGATGTACTGGTAAGCGATATTCCGGCCAATAAATTGCCAGAACTGGAGATCGGTGATTTTTTCAAGTGCGGTGATTGTGAATCGTTGAAAAACGCCCTTTCTGTTAAGTTGCAACGTCAGCCGAAAGGAAGAAAATATAATCTGATGAATTATGACTGGGACAATATAGCCCGGCAGACAGTTGAAGTTTATAACAATGTCCTTGGTAAAAAGTAGATGCCGTTTTCCTTTTTCGGAAATAATATTTCCGGAATTGTGCCGTTAAAAGAATAACAGCGAAAAAGGAACCATCTATGGGACTACTCAATCCGGAATCATATCGTAAAGGAATATTGTGGTCTTCTGCCTTTAATGTGTGCGGCAGAAGTGTGGCATTTGTACAGCATTGGCTTGTCGGATTTTATTTCGGAACGTTTGCTGATACGGATGTCTTCTTTTTCACTTACAATATAATTCTGTTTATTTCATACTTTTTCCTCAATTTTACGGTAGCGGTTCTTGTTCCGAAAGGCATTAATCTGCGTGTCCGCAGTAGTGAACATGATTCTGTCGGATTTTTCAACGGATTTCTTGCTATTTATGCGCTGTTGGGTTTGGCTTTGTTCTTGTTGGCCGGTGTTTTTACCACGCCGCTTTTTTCGCTTTTATCCTCGTTCCCTGAACAGGTGGTGGCTTCCAATATGGAACTGATTCGCTGGTGTCTCCCGATAGTATTTCTGAACATTGTCATCAGTCTGATGACAGAAATCATGGCTTCATATAAATACTTTACTTTCCCTAATACGGTCAATCTCATCAATTCCACATTGGGAGTGATGTTCATTCTTCTTTTCCATGATGTTTTGGGGCTGCGTTCCGTAGCGATGGGGCTTGTGTTGGGCTATTTGGTTAATCTGCTTATACTTGTCCTGTCGATGAAGCGTCTGTTGAAATGGCGTTTTTCAGTGTGCTCGTTCAGTAAGGTGAAAGAAGTGATGGGGTCGGGTGCCTATTCTCAGTTGGGCTATTCGATGTATCTGGTGGCTTTGTATGTTCCCCAGTATCTGCTGTCAAAGTTCCCGGAAGGAAGTTTGACGGCTGTGGCTTTTGCGGACAAGATGGTGAGTGTACCGAGCATTTTCCTTGTGGCACAGATTACGAATGTAATGGCAATAAAATTCAACAACCTTGTAAGTGCCAATCAGTTTGCGGAGGTGGCACGTTTGGCTGAAAAACTTTTATTGTCGGTGATGACGGGGCTGTTTGTCGTGGCAATAGGCATTTCCCTTGCCAGTGAATGGATGGTTGACTTGCTGTTTGGAATGGGCAAATTCTCTGCCGACTCGCTGGAACTCACGTCGTTGATGCTGTCGATGCTCATCATGTACCTGCCTTTCTCTTTTGCCTATAATCTGTTTATGCGCATTTTCAATGCCTATCAGAAGCAGAAGGTGTATGCATGGGTACAGCTGGCTACTCAAGGATTGATTATTGCACTTTATTGCTGGCTGATTCCGGCGTACGGCCTTGTCGGCTATCCGCTGTCGCTGGCATTGCCTTATATTACGGTAGCGTATTTTGTGGTTCCCTTATTTAAACGCTATTGTCCGGAAATGCGTGTGGGACGCTATTATGCTTTTCTTGTCGTGTTCACGGTTGTGTTCGCCGTGTACTATTACCATGCGTTTTTTGCATAAAAAAGAACGGCAACATTTTGTGAATGTCGCCGTCGGTATTGTGGAGCATAGCGGACTCGAACCGCTTACCTCAACACTGCCAGTGTTGCGCTCTACCAGATGAGCTAATACCCCGTTGTTGTATTGCAAAGATAAGTCAGGATTTTCAATGTGCAAAATTTTCGGCAAGAAATTAATGATTTGTGGGGAATAATGGGAATTTGTGCAAATTTTATGTTAATTTTAGCGCTTGATTAAAAAATGCAGACAATGATACTTGATATTCTTTTCTTGATAGGCGGGTTGGCGCTTATTCTTGTGGGTGCCAATACGTTGACCGACGGTTCGGCGGCAGTGGCTAAGCGTTTCGGTATTTCCGACCTTGTTATCGGTCTTACGATTGTGGCTTTCGGAACATCGGCTCCCGAACTGGTCATCAGTGTGCTGTCGGCTATTGGCGGCAGTGCGGAAATGTCGATTGGTAATGTGGTGGGTAGCAATATTTTCAATGTGCTGATGATTATCGGCTGTACGGCGCTTGTCCTTCCTATAAAGGTGGAGCGGAGCATTATGACGAACGAGATTCCGCTTGTGATTCTTTCTGCACTTGTGTTGGCATTCTGTGCCAACGACATTCTGCTTGACGGCGGCTCGGCAAATGTCATTAGCCGTACCGACGGCCTTGTGCTGCTGATGTTTTTCCTGATATTCATGCGCTATACGTTTGCCATTGCTAAAAGTGGGGCAGACGCAGGAGGTGCGGATGCCGAAGTGAAACAGATGCCGGGATGGAAGTCGGCTTTGTTTATTGTTGGCGGTCTTGCAGGATTGATTTTCGGCGGACAGCTTTTCGTTGACGGTGCGAGCGGCATTGCGCGTGCCTGGGGCGTAAGCGAGTCGGTGATTGGCCTTACGCTGGTGGCCGGCGGAACATCATTGCCGGAACTGGCAACGTCCATTACCGCCGCACTGAAGAAAAATCCGGGCATTGCAATTGGTAATGTGATAGGCAGCAACCTGTTCAACCTATTTTTTGTGCTCGGATGCAGTGCCACGATTGTTCCGCTGCCGATGGGAAATATCGGCAATTTCGACATGGCGGTGCTTGTCGGTTCATCGGTGCTGTTCTGGCTGATAGGCTGGTTTTTCCGCAAGCGCACGATTACGCGTCTGGAAGGTGCGCTGATGGTGGCCTGCTATGTTGCCTACACGTCGGTGCTGATTATGCAGCAGGGATAAGGAAATAGAATGACATGCAAATAAAAACACCGGGAATTCGCAGGAGCGGATTCCCGGTGGCGTGTATAAAATAGGGTATGTAACGTAATATGCTAAACGTTGAAGCGGAAGTGCATGATGTCGCCGTCCTGCACAACATATTCCTTGCCTTCGATACCGATTTTTCCGGCTTCGCGGCAGGCTGATTCACCACCGAGAGCAATGTAGTCGTCATATTTGATAACTTCCGCACGGATGAAGCCCTTCTCAAAGTCGGTGTGGATGACACCTGCACATTGAGGTGCCTTGCTGCCCTTCATGTAGGTCCATGCACGCACTTCAAGCGGTCCGGCCGTAAAGTAGGTTTCCAGATTCAGCAGGTGGAACGCGGCACGGATAAGGCGTGATACGCCCGATTCCTTCAGGCCGATTTCTTCGAGGAACATCTGGCGTTCTTCGTAAGTCTCGAATTCGGCGATTTCCGATTCCGTCTGTGCAGCTACGATAAGGATTTCAGCGTTTTCGTCCTTAACGGCTTCGCGCACCATGTCGACATATTTGTTGCCGGTTACGGCCGACTTGTCGTCGACGTTGCACACATAGAGCACCGGCTTGTTGGTAAGCAGGAAGAGGTCGTGGGCGCATTTCTGTTCGTCCTTCGTCTCAAACTGCACGGTGCGTGCGGCCTTGCCCTGTTCGAGGGCTTCCTTGTAGCGGCAGAGCACTTCGTACTGCACTTTGGCGTTCTTGTCGCCGCCGGTTTGCGCTTGTTTCTGCACGCGGGTAATGCGGCTTTCGATGGTTTCCAGGTCCTTCAACTGCAGTTCGTAGTCGATGATTTCCTTGTCGCGCACCGGGTTTACAGAGCCGTCGACGTGAACTACGTTCGGGTCGTCGAAGCAGCGGAGCACGTGGAGGATAGCGTCCGTTTCACGGATGTTGGCCAGGAACTTGTTGCCCAGTCCTTCGCCTTTGGATGCGCCTTTCACAAGTCCGGCGATGTCGACGATTTCAACGGTGGCCGGCACGATGCGTTGCGGATTGACGAGTTCGGCAAGCTTGTTGAGGCGTTCGTCAGGTACGGAGATAACGCCTACGTTCGGCTCGATGGTGCAGAACGGGAAGTTGGCCGATTGTGCCTTTGCGTTTGAAAGACAGTTAAATAGAGTGGACTTTCCTACATTTGGAAGTCCAACGATACCACATTGTAATGCCATATTTGTTGTTAATTTCCTATATTTTCGACTGAAAAATTGTGCGACAAACGTCCTTTTCGCCAGTTTGCCGCTTTTGTCGCGGCAAAGGTACTCATTTCTTCGACAATATCAAAGGGTTAGCTGGCGCAACTGCTGGAGCGTTGCGTTAAAATGATGTTGTCGGGCTATTCCTGCTCGTTGGCGTTGCCGGTGAAGGTTGTGATGTCGATTTTCTCCAGTTCGCGGAACGGCTCCTTGCGATAGGTGCATTCCGTGTATCCGCAATGGCGGCAGCGCGGTTGTTCGAATATGTCGCAAGGGTCGAGGTGGATGGTCATCTGCACGCGGTTGGCATATTTGTTCTGCACAATTTCCTTCAATCTGGCTCCCGAGCGGTGGCCTTCGGCAACGGTGAAATACCAGGGAATGGTCAGGTCGCAGTCCATGTGGATGCAGTTGCCGTATTTGATGACCTTGGAATTATGGATGTCCACCCATTCGCGGCTGCGGTTGGCGTTCAGCAGTTCGGCCAGTTCCGTCAGCAGTTGTTCGTCGGCCTTGTCGAGCAGGTTGGCAATGGTCTTGCGCAGGATGGAAATGCCCGTAGCGATGATGACAGAACCGAAAATAAGGGCCAGTGCGCTGTCAATCCATGCCTTCCCCGTAAAGAACAGGATGAGAAGTCCGGCCACAAGTCCGATGGTGGAATAGGTGTCCGACTGCAGGTGCTTTCCGCCTGCCACCAGAGCGATTGACCCGTATTTCTTGCCCATGCGTATGCTGTACCAGCCCATCAGATAGTTGAGCACTCCCGATGCGCCGACGATGTAGATACCCACGTCGAGCTTCTGGATTTCAGCAGGAAGAAACAGCCGTCGTCCGCCTTCGTAGATAATCATCAGTCCGGCTATCGTTATCATGATGCCTTCGGCGGAAGCTGAAATAAGTTCCATTTTACCGTGTCCGAACGGGTGGCTCTTGTCGATTGGTTTCGATGCCCAGTAAAGGCTGTAGAGGCTTAAAGCTCCGGCAAGCACGTTGACAATGCTTTCCATAGCATCGGTGAGCACACCGACGGAGTTGGTCAGAAAATAGGCGATGAATTTGCCGATGAGAATCAGCGATGAAACGATAAGAATCCATCGCTGAACTTTGATTTTCAGCGCGTTTTCGTTCATATTGCGTAGGATTTAAAAATGTTCTTATACTTTTTTGCGTGGAAATGCGTCGATGAAACTTTCCGGAGTGATGTTCCACACCGTTGCACCAATCGAGGCGGCATAGTCGCGTATCACATAGTAGGACTTGAACGCCACATAAAAGCTGTAGATGATTTGGTGGAGCGGGTAGTTCATGTATTCCGTGTTGACACGCGCCGTTTCCTTTTCGTTGTCCTTGTAGAAATGCGGCTGGATGGACACTACCTGATTGCGGTCGTTCACCGAAAGCGTTTTCATCCACGAATGGTCGGCACCTGCCACATACACTGTGCGGAAACCCGCATTCAGTGCCAGCATAATGGACGGAATCAGCACATTGCGCGGGCGCGGCATTCCCAGTCCCATACGGTAGACGGCGTTGCGAAACGCCTTGAACCCTTCGATGGGAGTCGTGTTGTAGCGGTTCATCGTGATATGGCTGTTCTGCTTCAGTCGGTCGAGATGGGGGCTTTTGATGCGTGTCGGCACGAAAAGCGTCATTTCCCAATCAACTTTCGTCAGGAATGTATCCCACAGCTTTTTCACGTTCTCATTGTCGGAAGCCTGAAAAAAATGCGGGTCGGCAAGCACATAATATTCCGGTTTCAGCTCGAGAAACAGCGGAGTGTTGGCAGCGAAGTTCACCGCCAGTTTTTTGCGCGAAGCAAGAAACGGCATCGACTCCGCTACAGTCTGGTTGAGCGACGGACCGTTGCCGAGAATGACGATTTCCTCGTTGCCTGCCGTTTTCCGCACCGTAGGACGGCGCGAGAGCAGCACGATTTTAATCAAGCTTGCCAACGTTTGCGACACATTCCCGCAAACGGCTGATAGTTTGTCCTGTATAGCCATAGTTCTTAGCAATCAACCGGCAGAAACGGCTGTCGCATTTGTGCGGTTTCGCTTCTGCCGAATACAAAGGTAAGTGAAAATCGTCCGAAGTCGGTTCATTTTTCACTTGAAGTTGCAATTTTAAACAAAAATAACCATTAGATTTTGAAAACAACTGGAAATTGCTTACCTTTGTGCCCACAAATCGGGGCGTAGCTCAGTCCGGTTAGAGTACACGTCTGGGGGGCGTGTGGTCGCTGGTTCGAATCCAGTCACCCCGACTGATGAAAATCAAGGAGTTAAGTCGTTAAGACTTGACTCCTTTTTGTTTTCCTATATGATGTATTTATGACACAAATTAAGAAGTTTACCATCGCTATGTTGCTTCGATAAGAACTAAAAATAAAATAACTGGGGATTCTTTCTTTATTTTTATATAGGTTTGTGGCTTTTGCTTGATGACGGATGGTTTGGTAATAAATATCCCCGTGAGAATGATCGTGCCGGGTTGGGTGATTGGGAAGTAAATCATAAAAAATTACCGAATGGAGTACCCTACCTAGTGAAGACGGCAAACCAGAAAGGTGTGGAGTTTGGTATTTGGATAGAGCCTGAGATGGTCAATCCGAAGAGTGAGTTAGCCGAGAAGCATCCAGATTGGATTTTATGTTTGCCTGAAAGAGATACATATTATTTTCGAAATCAGCTTGTTCTCGATATGACAAATCCTGAAGTGCAAGATTTTGTGTTCAGTGTGGTGGACAATTTGATGAAGGAAAATCCTAATCTAAAGTTTTTTAAATGGGATTGCAATAGTCCTATAACGAATATATACTCACATTATGAGAAACAGAATCAAGGCAATCTTTATGTGGACTATGTACGTGGGTTTTATAGAACGCTTCAGCGTATACAACAGAAATATCCTGACTTAAATATGATGTTATGTTCAAGTGGGGGTGGACGTTGTGATTTTGGTGCGCTTAAATACTTTACTGAGTTTTGGTGTAGCGACAATACTGATCCTATAGAACGTCTTTACATACAATGGGGATTCTCTCACTTTATGCCATCTAAGGTAATGTGTGCTCATGTCACTAACTGGAATCGCCGAACCTCTGTGAAGTTTCGAACTGATGTGGCCTTTATGTGTAAGTTAGGTTTTGATATCGGTTTTCACGATATGGAACGAAACGATAAAGTTTTCTGTCAAAGTGCGTTGAAAGAATATAATCGTTTAAAGGATGTCGTATTTAGTCCGATGACCTATCGTTTGGTATCACCTTATGATGGAGAACACTGCGTCATTCAGCGAGTTTCTGAGGATAAAAGTCGTACTCTTGTCGCTGCTTACGACATTCATCCGCGTTTTAATGAGAATTTGCATCCAACACGTCTGCAAGGGTTGGATGCCGGAGCGCATTATCGTGTGAGAGAGATTTGTCTTATGCCAGGTGTCGTCTCTGGGATGTACTTCCATGACAGAGTATATACTGGTGACTATCTTATGAAAGTTGGTTTGAAACTTCTTTCTGGAAACGATCTTTCAAGTCGTATAATAGAACTTGTGAAGGAATGATAGTTTGTCGGTGTTTATCTTGAACGCAATGAGAAAAGCGAAGACCGTTAATGGTTTTTGCTTTTCTTATTACTTAATAGGGTGATAAGAGTATGTTACATTGGAAAAAATGACAAAAATGAATATTGAAAAAATATTTGTAATACCATGATATAGTACGTGTTGCACAAAATTACTCCAAATAAAAACAATTTTACCTATTATATAAAGGAAGTGGCAATAACTTTGCGGTATAAAATTTAATATACAATGAAAAAATTATTATTATCATTAAGTCTATTTTTTATGTTTTGCTTCAGTAGTTTTGGAGCAGAAATTCCTCGGCCAGAATATCCTCGGCCGCAATTTGAACGAGAAAGTTGGATTAATTTGAATGGTACATGGAGTTATGAGTTTGATTTTTCTGAAAGTGGATTGGAAAGATCATTGTTTAACTCTAAAGGGTTTGAGAAACCAATAACGGTACCTTTCTGTCCGGAAAGTCCTTTGTCGGGAGTAAATCATAAAGATTTTATTAATGCGATGTGGTATCATCGGACTTTATCAATTCCTCAAGATTGGGAGGGAAAACACATCCTTCTTAATTTTGGAGGAGTAGATTATAAGTCTACAATCTATATAAATGGAAAGCAGGTGTTTGTCCATTATGGAGGTTCATCATCATTTTCTGTTGATATATCAAAATATGTAACAGTTGGTAAAGACAATGATTTGGTTGTCTATGTGCAAGATGATGTCCGTTCTGAAATGCAAACTGGGGGAAAACAGTCTCGGCGTTTATATTCATACAGCTGCTTATATACTCGAGTAACGGGCATTTGGCAGACTGTTTGGTTGGAAGCTGTGGAGAAAGGTGGTTTAAAAAGTTGTCGAATCACTCCGGACTTGGATGGTGGACAATTCGTTTTTGAACCTGTCTTTTACGATTTGAATCAAAATGTAAAATTGAACATTCGGATTCTGGATAAAGGCAAAAAAGTGTTTGAACAAACGATAAATGGCAGCAATAATGCGTTTGTAAATGCAAAAATTAAAAATGTAAAGACTTGGTCACCGGAATCTCCATTCCTTTATGATATAGAATTTACTGTTCTAAATAATGAAGGAAAAGTAATTGATAAAATTAAATCCTATGCAGGAATGCGTAAAACGGAAATCCGAGGTACGACATTTTATTTAAATAATGAGCCATATTATCAGCGTTTGGTGCTAGATCAGGGTTACTATCCTGATGGTCAATGGACAGCACCGACAGATGAGCAATTAAAACGTGATATCGTATTAGGAAAGGAAGCTGGTTTTAATGGAGCTCGTTTGCATCAGAAAGTTTTTGAACAGAGATATTTTTATTGGGCTGATAAGTTGGGATATCTGACTTGGGGGGAATCCGCAAGTTGGGGTATGGATTGGACGAGTCCAGTGGCTGCAAGAAATATGATTACAGAATGGGAGGAATGTGTTAATCGTGATTATAATGCTACGTCATTAGTTGCTTGGTCTCCTCTTAATGAAACTTGGAAAGCTGATATTGATGGTCAACGTGCTCGATTGACAAATGATCTATATTTCATAACAAAACGTTTGGATCGCACACGTCCGGTCGTTTCTGCAAGTGGTGGCTATCATGCTGGTTTTACAGATATTTATGCCGAACATACTTACACACAAGATCCTTTGGCATTGTATAAAGAGCAGATGTTGAAAGAAAACGGAATGCCTTATATACACCATCCGGAACATAGCGCTCCTTATAATGGTGAAGCCTATATGATTGATGAGTTTGGAGGCATTCAATGGATTCAAGAAATGAAAACGGAAGAAGTCGCTGGTACTGATTCGTTTTGGGGGTATGGAAAACCACCGAGAACAATTGAAGAGTTTTATCAACGCCTTGAAGAACAAGTGAACGTGATTTTAAGTATGGATCATATTACGGGGTTCTGTTACACTCAAATAGTGGATGTGGAACTTGAAAAAAATGGTATCTATACATATGATAGGAATGTGAAATTTGATATGGAACGTATTCGTAAAATTTTCACTAAGTCACGTGAACAGGCAAAACAAGAGGTGAAACAAATGCTTGAAAAACGGAATAAATAATAAATGTGAGGGTTTTATTATTGACCATGATAATGGAACCCTCTAAAAAATAAACCATTTAAAATTTAAAAATCATGAAAAAAAAGAACTTTTTATTGGCTGCAGCATTAATGACAGCCGGTTGTATGACAGCAGAAACTCTGCCGGAAGGATTAGTAAGTCTTTTGCCAGAAGGTGTTAAGGCAAATATCAGTACGGAACGTAAGTTGTCAAAAATTAAAAATGTAGTGGTAGCCGGATCTCCGGAAAAAGGTTATAAAGCATTTTTTGCTGCTACAGATGAAGCACATGGAGAAGAATTGTGGGTTACAGATGGAACTCCAGAAGGAACCAAATTAGTCAAGGATATTGTAGCAGGAAGTTCTAGCTCCAATGTCGGCTATTTGACTCGTTTTAATGACAAAGTTGTATTTCAGGCTTACACTGATGATGCTGATATGGAACTTTGGATTTCGGACGGAACAGAAGAAGGTACCTATATGGTAAAAGACATCAATGAAATTGGTGCTTCTGACCCACGTGGTTTTACTCAAGTAAATGAAACACAATTTATTTTTGGCGCTAAAGATTTTGAAAGTGAAAATTATAGCGAACGAGGTGCTCAATGGTGGCTTTGGGTTAGTGACGGTACAGAAGAAGGAACCAAAATGATTGCCCAATGTGACATGAAATTCCCTGGTCAGGACAATACAACTTGGATGACCCCGTATTGCCGTGTTGGACGTAAAGTGTTCTTTAAAGCTGACAATGTTGATGGAACAACAGGTGAAGAACTGTGGGTGACGGATGGTACTGAAGCAGGTACAAAATTTGTGAAAGATATCAATACGGAGGAAATTGCTACAGGTACTGCCAATTCTGCAATTGACAATATGGTGAATTTCTATAATGAAAAATTATTCTTTAAAGCATTCTCAATTGAAAGTAGCAATGAACCTTGGGCAAGTGATGGTACAGAGGCTGGAACATATCAAATTTATGATTCAAACCCGACTTCTGATGAAACTGGTTTCCCTCGTGGTGGCGGTGCTTCTGATGCTGCAATGTACCCATATAATGGACGTATCTATTTCCGTGGATATACATTAGATGGAGGATGTGAACTTGCAGCAACTAATTGCGAACAGGGTGATTTTAAATTCTTTGATATTAATAAGAACGATCCGTCTGTCGATAATAATGGTTTTGCTGATCCTGGTGTGGAATTTGATGGTGTTTATATGTTCTGTGCGGCAACAGGTTTTGACCCATTGAAAGAAGGCAACTACGGTGGAGAATTACATTATACAGATGGCGAAACAGTGAAGATGCAGTCAGACCTTGGTCCTGGTGTTCAAAGTAACTGGGTAAAAGAGTTGACAGTTGTCTCTGGTAGCTTGTATTGGTGGAATGAAAGTAGCGAAGATCCAGAGAAAAAACAGAAACTATATCGTATTGATTCTAAAGATCAATTCCCGGTACGTGTAACTAACCTCTCTGCAGATGGTGACAAGATTCACTCACTTCGTAATCTTGGCGGTGATCTTTTGTTTGCTACGGATGATGAAAATAAGAGTTTGTATTGCTACCACTATCGTAAAGAAGGTTTTGATCCTATTAAGGATGCTGATAATCTGGAACCTGAATATCGTACACGTGAAGAAATTGCTTCTGTAGAAGGTTTGGAACAAGATGTTCAATCTGTGACAATTTATCCGAACCCGGCACAAGGCCAGTTTAATATTAATACAACAGAAACTGTTAAAACAGTGAATGTATACGACTTGGCAGGCCGCTTGGTTATGGCTGAATCAAATTTGTCTGGAAATCAAGTGGATATTCATAATCTTGCTCAGGGAATCTATAAGGTTGTTATTGAAACAGCCAATGGTTCTTATGTTTCAAGCCTGATTGTGAAATAATTGAATGATAAAGATAATGTATCACAAAAAATTGTGATACATTATCTTGTTTAGATATGCAAAATAAATAATGGTTAAAGCATTGTTGATTAATTAAAAAAAACTTAAAGATGCGTAGTTTTTTATATCGGACTTTTATTGTAATGTTCATTTGTTTTGTTCCAATAAATCTTTCCGCACAAAAAAGGACAGTTGCTGGTCTTGTGCAGGACAATGGTAGCCATGAGCCGTTAATAGGTGTTACTGTCATGGAAAAAGGGACGTCAAACGGAACAATGACTGATATTGACGGACGCTTTAATATCAGTGTCAGTTCAAATGCGACGTTAGTATTCTCTTATGTCGGCTATGCGAGTCAGGAGGTTGGCATTAAAGGGAAAAATGAGATAACAGTCAGTATGCTTCCAACAAGCGAAGCCTTGGATGAATTGGTTGTTATCGGATATGGTGTTCAGCGGAAAAGTGATATAACAGGTTCTATTTCCTCTGTCTCTGGAAAAGACATTAATGATGTTCCAGTGTCGTCGGCTCTTCAGGCTCTTCAGGGTAAAGCTGCCGGTGTTAACATTATTCAGAATACAGGAGCACCTGGTAGCAATACAACGATTAAGATTCGTGGTACGGGAACAGTGAATGATGCAGATCCGCTGTATGTGGTGGATGGTTTTATTGTCGATGATATTGATTATCTTAATCCGAATGATATTGCCAATGTAGAGATTTTTAAAGATGCGGCTTCCAGTGCAGTATATGGAGCTCGAGCTGCTAATGGAGTTGTGGCAATTACAACAAAAAGCGGAGAAGAAGGAAAAACTAAAATAACGTTCGACAGCTATGTGGGTTTTTCAAATCCATGGAAGACGATAGATGTGATGGGTGTAGAGGACTATGCATTAATGTCGGATTATATAAATGGATTGTCCAATTATTCTGCTGACGGTAAATTATATTATTCGAAGAATGAGAATGGTCAATTGGTCTACGATGATTATAAATTTCATCGTGTCGATACAATACGTAACAATTCTCCAAAAAATTGGTGGGATGCCATTACTCGTACAGGATTCCGTCAACAATATAATTTGTCTGTTTCAGGTGGTAATGCAAAAACGAAATTTTTGGTAAGTGCCAGCTATTTTGATGAAGATGGTATTGTTGAAACGTCTAAATATCAAAGATTCAATGCCCGGGTAAATGTCAACCATCAGTTAACATCATGGTTGAACGCCAGTGCGAATATTTCATATACAAATGAAAATACACATGCAGTTCCGGAAGGTCAGAATGGTGTGTTGAAACGTGCTTTGTATCAGAATCCATTAGTATATACATATGATTCAAAAGGTTATTATTCTGAAGATCACCCTATTGCGATGATAAACAGAAACCATCAGCAAATCAAGACCGACAGGTTTGACATGAATTTGAGTTTGAATGCTGACATTACGAAATTTTTGAATTATCAGTTTAAGACATCTTATTATATAGTTCCGGAAGATCATACAAATTTTTACGAGGTTAACAAATTGGATGTGGACTTCACTATGCCGAGTGACTTGACAACCGTTTATCGCAGACAAAACCGTACGGATAAATGGGAGATCAATAACTTGTTGACATTCAAATGGAACAATGATGTACACTTCCTTACAATACTTGCTGGTCAAACAGCAGAAGGATACCGTTATAGTTATCAAGAATCAACAAGGAAAGGTACAGCCAGCAATTCGTCCAATGATTGGTTCTTGTCAAGTGCTTATACTGGCGATAAAACATATGGGTTGAATCGTGAGTGGAGTGCTGTCGGTTTTATTGGACGTATCAATTATGATATCCTCGATCGTTATTTGTTCCAGGCCAATGTTCGTGCGGATGGCTCTTCTAAATTTGCTTCAAGTGAGCGCTGGGGTATTTTCCCATCTGTTTCTGCCGGATGGAAATTTTCTAGCGAATCGTTTATGGAAGGAGCAGATTGGTTGAGTTTGGGTAAACTGAGAGTTGGTTGGGGTATATTAGGTAATAACCGAATTGACGAGACATCTCGTTATACGCTTATTTCTTTACAATATAATTACCCATATGGTATTGGTAATCATATTCTTTATCCAGGAGCGATTGCAACTACAATCGGTAATGATGCTATCCGTTGGGAGAAGGCAGAAACATTTAATGTTGGTGTCGATTTAGGCTTCTTAAGGAATAATCTTACTGTAAGTTTGGAATATTTTGATAAGGAAACCAGTGATATGTTGTTAAGAGTTCCAACTGTGTTATCAGCTGGTTTAGACAGCGATCCGATGACAAATGCGGGTGCAGTTAGAAACTACGGAGCGGAAATGAATGTTAGTTATAAAAATAATATTAATAAATTCCGCTATGAAGTTGGATTCAACTTGTCGTACATCAAGAATGAAGTAACAAGTTTAGGAACTGGCAATGAACCTATCTATGGTTCATATCTGGAAGAAGGAAGTATTTTGGATTTTGTTACAAAAACGGCTGTAGGAAAGCCAATTGGCTGTTTCTATGGATATGTAACAGATGGAATTTTCAATACTTATGAAGAGGTTAAGGCCAGCGCACAATATGAAGTTGGTAAAAATGATTTTGAGCAGACAACTTTCCCTGGTGATTTTCGGTTTAAGGATTTGAATGGTGACGGTCGTATTACAGCAGAGGACCGTACATATTTAGGTTCTCCATTGCCAGATTTTGTATTTGGTGTTCCAATTTCTTTGGGATATGGCAATTTTGATTTGAATTTGTTTTTCCAAGGACAAACCGGAAACAAAATATTTAATGTGATGGATTATTATTTGTACAATGCTGCTGAAGGAAATGTTTACGCCGACATACGAGAAAAACATTGGTCAGGCCAGCTTAGTGATGACCGTAAGTTTTTCCCGAAAAATCTAGATGCAACAGTACCAGATTTGGATCCAAACGATCGAGCACGTAATTTCCGTGCATCAGATTTCTTTGTGAAGGACGGTTCTTATGTCAGATTAAAAGAATTGCGTCTGACTTATACATTCCCGAAAGAATTGATTTCGAAATGGAGAATGTCGAATTTAGCATTGTCGCTTTCTGCCTATAATTTATTGACATTTACGGCATATGATGGATTTGACCCAGAAGTCGGCAAGGTGGTAGGAACCGAAAGTAATAATTTAAGTATGGGTGTTGACCATGGTAATTATCCACAGGCTCGTTCTTTTACGATCGGACTTAAGATAGGTTTATAATTTAACAAACGTTTGTTATGAAAAAAATTATTGTCAGAATTCAGGTCTTGGTCTTTGCCATTCTCTCATTAACAGCTTGTTCTGATTTTTTAGAAAAAGATGTAACAGGGGAATCAGATGCAAATGACTATTACGATACTAAATATAAATTGCAGTCGGCATTGAATGCAGTGTACGATGTTTTACAATCTGATGAATTTACAGAATGTGAATATCGTTTTGGAGATCCCACAGCTGATGATGTTTGGGGTGGAGATGAAGGTTTGGGCTCACAAATGGGACAGTTAGTTAATTTCCGTTTTGATACGAATAACGAATGGATTCGGAGACGCTGGGAGATTAACTATAAAGGAATCCATCGCGTTAATCAGGTGATAGCGAATGCTCATAAAGTGCAACTGTCAACTACGGATTATTCTGAATATAAAGAGGTTCGTGAGATTCTTGGACAGGCAAAATTTTTGAGAGCATTCTTTTATTTCAACCTTGTAAAAACGTATGGAGGCGTTCCCATTCGTCCGGAGGTTGAGGATGTCAACAATTTGGTAATTCCTCGTAGTTCTGTGGAAGATGTTTATGCATATATTGAAAAGGATTTGCGAGAAGCTGCTATAATGTTGCCTGCACGTTATCTGGGTAATGATTGTGGTAAAGCTAGCGAAGGTGCAGCAGTTGCATTATTGATGAAAGTGTTAATGTATCAGGCTGTTCCTGGCGAACAGTCGGAAAAATGGGCAGAAATGGTACGATTGGGTGATTTCTTTGTTTCTGGTGTACCAATGACATTTGAAGAAATTCTGCAATATGATTCTGAAGAAGAAGATTGGGAAGCTCTTCGTGTCCGTTTGTGGTTCAAGCCAAAGGCAGAAAACGGAGAAACGGATCCTTATGAAACGCCGCAAACCCAACTTCCGTCATTAAATACGTCGTATACACTGAAATATACCGACTATTATGGTAAGAATTTTACATACATTGATCAGTTCTTTCAAGATGGAGAATTCTGTAGCAGCTCAATTTTTGAAATTGTTTATAAAGAATCGGCTGACGGTACAAACGGTGATACCAATGAAGGTGGATTTATTTATGATGAATTATATTCTTCGTCTCCAAGAATGTGGACTACCTCGGATATAATCACTGAAATTTTTGGAAGTGATCCACGCCGTAGTTATATCTTGGGCCACCAAGAGTATACTCCTGATGGAGATTTATGTCAATGTGGACCAGGTAAATATGTTTCTTTAAAATGGTATACGCCAATGAAAGAGCGTCCTCAATATGGTGGCGACAATGGAAAGAATCGTCGAGTAATTCGTTTTCCTGAAGTAGTTTTGATGTATGCTGAAGCCTTGAACGAATGCGGTAACGGTATGGCTGCATTGGAACAACTGAACAAATGCAAGGCACAGGCAAATACAATCAATAACAGTTCAACTTTGTATATTGGTGGTGGTTATGGATATATGAGAGATCAGATTTGGAAAGAACGCAGAATCGAAATGTGTTTTGAATGGGATCGTTTCTTTGATTTGGTCCGACAAAAAAGAGCAGCCAGCGTGATTAAAACATATGGCTCTAAGCGAGCGAACAAACGGGGCTATTACTTCCGTGAGGGTGTCAATGAAATTTTCCCTATCCCACAAAGTGAAATAGACGTTTCAAATGGTGTTGTCACTCAAAATCCAGGTTATTAATCATCAAAAATTAAAGAGAAATGAAAACATCTATAAATATATTATTGAGCGTATGTCTTGTGCTTCTTCTGGGTGCATGTGCTGAGGAAGAAGCTGCAACACCGAAAGCTGTTATGACTATTGATAAAGACTTGCTAAACATTAATGAGTCAATGATAGTCAATTTCCATGGAGTGGCTGATCAGGTTGTTGTATATACTGGGGATGAAACTCATGATTATGAGTTACGTAACCAGAATAATACTGGATTTGTGGTTAATAAAGGAACATTCAGTTATTCATATACTGTTCCAGGAACATATAAAGTAGTATGTGTCGCTTCAACACATACGGATGGCGCTACAGATTTGAAACGTGATACATGTTCTTATTACGTTAAGGTTATTGATGATCAAACGGAGATAGACAAATTGTCATGTCCTCAAATTCTGTATGACGAGGTGTTTGCTGAGAAATTGAACGAATCAGACTGGTTGATGAAATTGCCGAGAAAGGTAAAGTATAAAACAAATGCCATGACAATTTCATTGAAACAACGATTAAGTTTTTATATTCATTCGGAGCTGACTAAGGTCTTTATTGATGGTGCTGAGTTTTCTAAAACTACAAAATATGATTTGGAAAATGATTTGAATATTAAAGTACAATCTGATTTTGGTACGACCCGTGATTATAAATTGTTTACAATCTATTATCCGGAATTCAAATCAATGTCCATTGCTGGAGTTGAAGGAACTTTGGTAAGAAATGAATTCGAATATGATTCTTTTGTATATGAATTCAAGCTGCCGGCAGGTACGGATGTAAGTAATGTTGTTCCGGAATTTACACTTAGTGGAGATGGCGAAAAAGCTTATATAGGAGAAGCTGAACAGATTTCGGGAGCAACTGCAGTTGATTTTACTAAACCTGTCACGTATAGGTTGATTGGAACAGACGCTGAAAATCCAGATGTTAAAGCTGTATCAAATGTGGAGATTAAGATCGTTTTTGAATAACGGTATAATTGGTTAGTAAGAGGTAGTTCAGATTGAATTTTGTGTTTAGGAAAACCTCTTTCAAATGAAAGGGGTTTTCTTTTTTAGTGTTTAACCATGATATGAATTAAATAAGTATGAAAAAAATATTATTGACTATAGCTCTGTTATTGGGTCTGAATACGGTTGTTAGAAGTGAACGAGTGGCACCATATTCAGGTTCAAGAATTTTTTGGGATATGAATAGCCAGGTGACTGTCTTTAATTCTGGGAACTATGCTCGTATGATAGAATTGCAAGATGGACGGTTGTTGGCTGTTGCTGAAGCCGGTGGTGGTATTTCTATTGCAATTAGCGAGAATAAAGGAAAAAATTGGAGTGATCCCAAGCGTATTGTCGCTAATCCTGGACAAATATTTTTGGCTGTTCCGGATGTTATTCAGTTGAAAGATGGAACAATTGTCGTAGGATATAATCCACGTCCTACGGAACCATATTCAGAGGATAGAAAGTTTGGTATACGTGTTGTTAAGAGTATAGATAACGGAGAAACTTGGAGTGAACCTATTTTTGTATTTGATGCACAGCATACATTTAATGATGGATGTTGGGAGCCTTCTTTTTTAGAATTGCCTTCGGGTGAACTCCAATGTTATTTTGCGAATGAAAATGATTATACTTCGAGTGGTGAACAGTGTATCTCAATGTGCCGCTCTTTTGATAAGGGAGAAACTTGGAGTGACCCGGTTAAGATTAGTTTTCGCGCTAATTCTCGTGACGGTATGCCTGTTCCTATATTGCTGAAGGATGAAAGTGAGATTGCAGTTATTATAGAGGATAATGGTTGGCCGGGACGTAATAATTTTGCAGCAACGACAGTTCGTACTACATTAGAGGATAATTGGAGTTCTGGTTATGTTGATGCAAATAGTCCTAACCGTAATATGATATTTGAAACCATTCCTCCAGTTGGAATTGTTTCTGCTGCTCCATACATTAGAGTCCTTCCATGGGGAGAAACTGTTGCTTCATACCAGGGTAATGAAAATCGGAGTTCATTTGATTTGCAATATTTTGATATGTTTGTTCTTGTAGGTGATGCGCGTGCAAAAAATTTTAAAGCCAAAAGTGCACCTTTTTCTCTTGATTTGGGGCATCATTCTATTTGGAACTCGGTTTCTGTAATTGAAGATGGCGTTGTTGTTGCAGTTGGTTCTATCGGTGAACCAAATAAAAATAATAATGTCCAAATGATAAAAGGGTATCCAATCCGACAAGCAAAAGCAAGTTATGGTACTATAAAAGTTGACGGAAACAGAAGCTCTGATGAAAAATGGACAACAGAAAATGCTGATCAGTTGAAAATGGGCAATGTAACAAAGAATAAAACGACAGTGGATTTTGCCTATGACAATGATAACTTGTATTTGACAGCTCGAGTTATTGACCGCAATATTATCAATACAGGTTTGGACAATGATGGTGTTCGTTTCTTTATTGATGCGGATAACGTTTCGGATACAGAACCTGTACAAGGCATGTATAGTCTTTTCTTGGATACGGATGGTAGCATGAAACTTCAGCGGGGAGACAATGGCAGATGGGTGACAGATAGCAATACGGATGGCATACAATATGCATTGAATCTCAAATCGTTTTATTATGATGTGGAGGTTGCTATTCCTTGGAATAAGCTTGGAAAGTCTTCAGCGCCGGTGAATCAACGTATGGCGATAGCATTAGAAATTGCCAATAAGGAAGAATTTCGTTTGACCAATGAGGTTATTCCAGATGTAGATAACAATGCTTCATGGACATGGCTTGAATTTGTATTGGAAGAAAATAGTGACGTTGCCAATATTGAATATGACGCCAAAATAAACGTAAAATTGAAAGACGGGAATATTTATATTGACAGTGAGAAAAAAATGAGTCGTGCAGATCTATTTTTGTATAATGGCATGCTTGTTAAAACTATGAATATTAATGGCTGCTATACACAAATGCCTTTTCCAAATGAAGGGAAAGGCATTTTGAAGGTCGTTTTTGAGGATGGACAAATCTATAGCCAAAAGTTGTGGGTACGATAGGTGTGATAACAGATAATACTAATATTTTGAAGAACGATGAAAATTAAAAATTTTTTACTGGGAATGTTAGCAATCAGTAATATGTCCATTTTTGCTGAGAACATTCATAATCCAGTATTGCCAAATGTTGCGGATGCAGGAGTCTTAAGATACAATGGTAAATATTATATTGGCGGTGTTAATACATTTGGTGATTTTTATGTTTCAGAAGATTTGGTTAATTGGGAAGGGCCGGTTCATGTCGTGACGATGGACAATGACTGGACTAAAGGAACCGGAGCTAAGAATAATCAAATTCATGCTAATGATATGCTGTATCATAATGGTGAATTTCATTTATATTGGTCAGTTAATTATTGGGGTAATGATCGTCATGCTGTTCATATTGTCCATGCTCAAAGTGACAATGTGACAGGTCCGTATGAAGAACCAGAAAAGCGTTGGTGGATGGATAACCGCATTGATCCAAAAATTTTTAAAGATGACGATGGACAATTGTATATGTATATGGTTCGTTTTACTGACGGCAATACAATATGGGGTCGTAAAATGAAAAATTTACGAGAGTTTTCTGGAGAACCGGTCTGCCAGTTTGCATCTTTACCGGGTACATGGGAAACAATGGATAACAGAGTTGCGGAAGGTCCTTGGGTATTTAAGTACCGTGACCGTTATTATATGATGTATAATGCAAATCACACTGGGACAGAATGGGGAAACTACCAACTGGGAATTGCGGAGGCTGATTCACCTTTAGGTTTTCAACATGGTAATAAATATAGTTATCCGGTATTAGGTTCTAATCAGACAGAATTGGAGGAAAATTATGTTGATGTTCTTCGTTATAGCATGATTTATACACCAAATTTTCTATATACGACCGAACAACCGAAGGGAGAATGGATGAGTGCCGGATATGATGCGTCATCTTGGAAATCCGGTTCTTGCGGATTTGCGTCGAATGAAATAAAAGGTTCTACAGTCAAAAGGTATGGGACAAGTTGGAACACTCCATTTTTATGGTTGCGTAAGTCGTTTAGAATTGAGGATATTAATGATAATTTTGCATTAAGAGTAACTCATGACGGTGCTACTAAGATTTATGTCAATGGCAAACTTATTTATGATAAGAAAGGATGTGACTATTGTATAGTAAATTTGAGTGAAAAACAAAAGAAAGCTTTTCTTCAAGGAGAAAATATTTTAGCTGTAGAGACATCTAAAGGGGCTTCTAATTATTTTGATGTTGCATTGTTTGATTTAAAGGATGATGTAGCAGATGATATATTATTTACTCCTGGACAACCGAATATCGTTCGTGGACCGAATGGGTTCGAATGGTGGCTGGTTTATATGGCGAATAAAAATAATGAACACAGAGGTCAACATATTGACAGAGTTCATTTTTTTGACAAGACACTTTTCGTGGATGGTATAACGGGTCCGAATACAAAAGGTTTTCATCCACTTCCTTCAAAACCAACATTCTCAAAAATGGAGGAAACTTCTTCTTTTGGAATTGTTCAAGATGTAGCTCCCTCAATGTCTTATTTGTTTGAAACCAATATTAAAACAGATAACGATGCCGGTATAATAGCTTGGTGGATTGATGATGAAAACTTTGTTCGGGTTGGATTGGATAAAAAATCAAATTCATGTCGTTTGGACAGAAAGGAAAATGGAAAGAGCCAAAGTTATAACTATCCTTTGCCCGTGGATTTTCGATGGGGTGTTTACCACCAGTTGAAAATTGAGAGAAATGATGCAAATTTGAAAATTTGGTTAGATGAGATACCTGTGTCTATAGACTCTTTGGAAACGATAATACCACAGGGCATTCGTGGTCAGTTTGGCGTTTTTGACTGTGACGGAGATGCATTGTTTGCCGGTAGTCTTGCGACAATTGGTTTTGATGATATCAATATTTGCTTGAAGTCTGGAGAGGAAAGAATATTTGGTGAATTATTAAAAAACTATGAATACAGTTTCCAGTTATATGGTCTTTCGGATGAAAATATGGCAGGCAGTTATCCTCTGTATATAGATGAAAAGAATTATATTAAGGCTCTGTTTAACGGTAAAACTGAACAATTGGATGTCATTTGCGTGAAGAAAGGTAAAACAAAATGGCTGAAATCATATCCATTGAGTAAAAAGAAAACAGTCTATCCTGATGTCAAATATACAGATTTTATTGAAAAAACTTACATGTTTAAAGCTCCTGTTTGGTTGGATTCAATATATATAAGTAGACATGACGCAGATAATAAGTCTCTTTTTGCCGACAATATGTTTGAATATTTTGATATCGCATACTTGGAAAGCGGTGAATGGCATCCGTTAGAACCGCAAGCTACGGGTATAGATGCTCACCCTGCATACAATTATTTGACAATCCCAAAACGGAAAGTTGAAGGCTTGCGTTTTATAAATAAAAATGCAACAGATTTACAACGGCATATTTATAAAATAAGGGTACATGAGCGTTTAAAAGAATCATATAATTTCCGTTCAGTTCGCAATGATGACATGTTGTATCTTTTTGTTGACGGAGAGGAAGTTGATGCTTTGAAAATTGATTTTGAAACATCAAAATTCGGTCTATGTTCAGATAACTATAATGCAGATTACAAAGGCATTATGTATTTTCATGTTAATAATGAACAGTAGAAATACAGAATATCAATAGGAAAAGAATGGTACGAGGTTTAGAAAAACTTCGTACCATTGTTCATATTCTTGTTACGACTTTCAATGCTTTTCACTATTTTTGATAAAAAATACTCTTATGCAGAAATTTAGTAGTGTTTTATTGATTTTGACATTTTTGCTAATGGGCTGTTTTGTTGCGGTTAGTGGAAGTGATTATCGTTTTGTTCATATAACCAGTAAAGAGGGATTGCCCCATCAGCAGGTTGAAGCAATGGCTTTTGACAATAAGGGCTATTTGTGGATCGGCACTCGAAACGGGTTGTCTCGTTATGATGGTTATTCTATCAAAACTTATTATAACGATCCTTCTGATTCAACATCTCTTTGTCATAATTTTGTTAGAGCTTTGTATTTTGATTCTAAAAACAGATTGTGGATAGGTACACCAAAGGGCATTTGCCGTTTTCAAGAGGATTCTGAGGATTTTAAGGTATATCGCACTACTAATGTTGCTACGATTATTGAAAATGTGAATGGTCGAGTATTTTGCTCAGGAGCGGAATTGTATGTCTACGATGAGAAGAGAGATGATTTCGAACTGATAAAACGAAGTAATCCCGAATATGTAGTATCTATGGCTGCAGATGTAAAGGGTCGATTGTTTGTGGCAACAAATAGTTCAATATCTTACTATGACTCGTCTCTTTCGAAAACTACACAAATTGATTCAAAATATTTTGCGGATTTCTTGACAGGGGTTGATGGTATTGTTCCGTTAAAATTTGATGAAAAAGGTAGGTTGTGGGTTGGACGAAACGGAAAGGGAATCTCATGTGTTGATTTGACAACAGGCGAGCAACGGATTTATGAAGCCGAAGTAATATCTGACGGAACTGTTAGAGTTATCGCTGAAGACCATGAGCATAATATTTGGTTGGGTACGGAGAAAGGTATAACGGTAATTGAACCGGATGGGAATATTGATATTATACGTCAAAATTTTGTGGATAAAAATAAATTGAATGATAATGCCATTTATTCAATTATAGCAGACAAGAATGATAATATTTGGATAGGAACTTATTTTGGTGGAATTAATATATTATTGAAAAATAATGATTTGTTTAAATGGATAGAGCCTGGGTATTCGAATCAGAATGTTCGCGGAAAAGCTGTGCGGGAGATGATAGAATTGCAGAATGGCTTTCTTTGGATTGCTACGGAAGATGGTGGTATTAACATATATGATAAAAATAAGAATCAGATTGAACCATTTGACCGTATCCCTGATTTAGGACACAATGTTCATTGTTTGTATTTTGATAAAACGACAGATGAACTTTGGATAGGAACGTTTCGTAATGGATTGTTTTGTTACAATCTGAAAACTGGAAGATATGAACGTTATTTGCCGGGAGAGCGTACAGGGTTGGAATCGGATGCTATTTTTTCAATAACAAAACAAGGTGAAAAATTGTGGGTTGGGACAACTCATGGATTGCGTTATTTTGATGTTTTACAGAAAAAATTTTGTAAAGTGAATCATCCGATATTAGACACTTTTTTTATTTATTGTCTATTGGTTGACAGTGATGGTAATTTATGGGTCGGTACTAACAATCAAGGGTTATATTGTATTGATAGCTCTACTAATGAAATTAGGGGATGGACAGCTGATTCACAGACAAATTTAGGAGATGACTACATAACTTGTCTTTATCAGGATTCAAATAATAAAATATGGTTGGGTACTAATAATGACGGATTACATTACATTGATCCTCTTGATTTAAAAATTAAATCGTTGGATAACGAGCTGTCATTATTTCGAAATTCTATTTGTAGTATAATTGAAGATAAAATCGGTAATCTGTGGGTCAGTACCAGTCGTGGATTGTATAAATATAATATCCGAGAGAAAAAATTGATTAGATATACAACAGAAGATGGGCTTCCAACTAATCAATTTAATTTTGATTCGTCTATTTTGGCTCAAGATGGCAAATTATATTGGGGTAGTGTCAATGGGCTGATTGCTTTTGATCCGGAAGTTCTAAAAAGTAATAAAGGACCATTTCCAGTTCATTTAGGACATTTGACAATAGATAATGAAGTGATAACTGTAAACAGTGAAAATTCTCCACTTACTGCTGCTCTTGATGATATGGATACGATTGTATTGTCTTACAATCAGTCGCGATCATTTAGTATTGATTATCTGGCAGTCTCTTTGGATAATGCGCGCTCTTTGGAATATCAGGTATGTTTGGAGGGGGTTGACAAAGGTTGGCGAAATGCTGGGCAGGAGCGGAAATTCGTTGGTTTGAAACTTTCTCCGGGAACCTATCGTTTGAAAATTAGGGCGAATAATTCAAATGTAGGATGGGAAAATGCGCCAGTAAAAGTTTTGACTATTGTGATTCGCCCACCATTCTATCTTTCAATATGGGCATACATTATTTATGCGTTGATATTGATTGCGTTGTTATTTATTGCATACCGTATTTTCTCAATTCGTTTGCATGAGAAAAATGCTATAAGAATGGCTAAAATTGAAAAAGATAAATTGGAGGAGATGAATAAGGGAAAAATCGAATTTTTTACAACAGTGTCTCATGAGTTAAAAACTCCATTGTCTTTGATAGTAGCACCTCTAAAATATATTTCCCAACAGAAAGAATTGGGAGAAGAATCCGAGAAGCGGTTGGAGATTGCAATTAAGAACACTAACAAAATGGTGGGAATTATTGATGAATTGGTTACTTTCAATAAAGTGGAATCGGGAAATTCCCAGTTCTTTTTGCAGGAAGGAAATCCTTTGGATTTTATAGAAAATACGGCAATGTTGTTTAAAGAAAATGCTGAACAAAAAAATATATCGCTTTTTATACATTGTGAAAATAACGGTGAGGATGTTTGGTTTTCTCCGCTTTATGTTGAACGAATTACGAACAATTTGCTTTCGAATGCTTTGAAATTTACTCCGGCGAATGGAAAAGTTGTTGTCAAAGCCGAGATTCTGAATAAACCCGATGGTTATATTTATTTACGTATTGAGGTAAGTGATACAGGCATAGGTATAGTAAAAGAAGAAATTCAAAATATTTTCTCAAAATATTATCAAACGAAACGAGGACATAATGTAAACAATAAAGGTTGGGGGATTGGATTGGCATTGGTTAAGAGGTTGACGGAAATACATAAAGGTTCAATTTCTGTTGATAGCACTATAGGAAAGGGCAGTTCTTTTGTCGTATATTTGAATGTTTCGGCAGAGGCGTTCGATCCTAAGGTGTGTATTAGTGGAGATAAGACGATTGTTCCTCTTAGCAAATATGTCTATGATGAACCATCCGATTCTGGTAATTCTGAGAAAACAGATTCCGATGTGGTTGTGAAAGATGATAAATTATCGATTTTGATTGTTGAAGATAACAAGGAATTGTTGCAGTTCTTGGTGGACTATTTTTCATCTGGTTATAATGTATATACTGCAGAAAACGGAGCTGAGGCATTGGAGGTCGCACATAAATCCCCAATACAATTAGTTGTTTCTGATGTAATGATGCCTGTAATGGATGGATTTGTGCTGTGTCAGACTTTGAAAAACGATATACAAACGTCTCATATTCCTGTCATTTTGTTGACTGCAAAGAATGATACGGAGGATGTTGTTAAAGGTTATGAAAGTGGTGCAGAGGCGTATGTCCCGAAACCTTTTGACCCTCAAATTTTGGAGTTGCAAATGAAAAATATTATGAGGACTCGTAGAATGCAGCAGGAACAAATAATCAATGCCGAGAATCCTGACATGGAAGAAACTTCATTGAGTAAATTTGATAAAGAGTTTATTAGCCAGATAAACGAATTGATTGATGAAAATTTGGATAATAATGATTTTTCAATCACATTTATAACTCAACAACTGGGAATAAGCCGCAGCCTACTTCATGTTAAAATGAAGAATTTGTTGAATATTTCAACTGGTGACTATATACGAAAAAAACGATTGAATAAAGCCTGTTCATTTTTGGAAGAAGGATACAATGTGTCCGAGACTGCATACCGGACCGGATTTTCTGACCCGAATTATTTTTCTAAAACCTTTAAGAAAGAGTTCGGAATGACACCGACAGAGTATTTAGATAGTAAAAAGGTGCAAGCTAATAAATTGAAGTGAACAATTATCCTTGTTTTGTGGACATGTTTACCCTTAGAATGCTGTATAATACGATACTTTTGCATATAAACTAATACAATATAATTATGAAAAAACTATTCCTACCTATTATCCTGTTAGGCTTGCTGTCTTGCAAAAACGATGGCTCAGACATTATTTTAATGAATGCGGATAATTTTAAAACAACAATTGATGGTAAATCTGTAGATTTATATACATTAAAGTCGGAAAGTGGAATGGTAATGCAAGTTACCAATTTTGGCGCTCATGTCGTTTCACTGTGGACTGCAGATAATAAAGGTGCGTTTGATGACGTGGTTTTAGGTCATAAGTCCTTAGATGAGTATATGAATTATAAAGGTGAGCGTTTTATTGGCTGTGTGGTTGGACGCTATGCCAATAGAATTGCAGAGGGAAAGTTTGTGATTGATAGTATTGTTTACAATGTTCCGAAGAATAATAACGGACAAAGTTTGCATGGTGGTTTAAAAGGTTTGGATCAGGTTGTTTGGAATGTAGACACTGTAGGTTCTGATATGATTCGTTTGTCATATTTGTCTCCGGATGGAGAGGAGGGGTATCCTGGTAATTTAGCTATACAAATGACATATTCCTTGACAGCTGATAATGCTTTTAAAATAGAATATTCGGCTACAACTGATAAGTCAACTTTTGTAAATTTGTCAAATCATAGCTTTTTTAATTTGAAAGGTGAAGGAAATGGCACTATTAATGATCATTTGTTGACTATAAATGCAGATTCTATTACTCCTATTGATTCAGTTATGATTCCAACTGGAGAATTGATGTCTGTTGATGGAACTCCTTTTGATTTTAGACACGCACAACTTATAGGACAACGTGTGAATGAAGAAAATGAACAATTGAAAAATGGTAGTGGATATGATCATAATTGGGTATTGAATAAGCAGATGCCAGGTGCTATTGAATTAGCAGCTTCTGTTTATGAGCCACAGAGTGGTCGTCTTTTAGAGGTTTATACCGATCAGCCTGGTTTGCAATTTTATGGAGGAAATTTCTTCGATGGAACTGGGAATGGAAAATATGGTGCTACGTACAATTACCGTGAAGCATTCGCATTGGAAACGCAGAAATTCCCTGATAGCCCGAATCAACCGAATTTCCCATCAACACTATTAAAACCGGGGGAAGTTTATCATCATGTTTGTATATATAAATTTTCTGTAAAATAATTAGAGGTTAATTGTTAACGCGGATAATTCATTATATATGAAAAATCAAATTTTTATGCTTTTATTGTTGTCTTGTGTTTTTTCTGTGTATGCACAAGACGATGAGATTTATTTTGCGGATCCTACGATTTTTGTAGAGAATGGAAAATACTATATGACGGGGACAATCGGTAATGGACCAAAAGGATTTGCTATTTTAGAATCTAAAGATTTGAAGCATTGGAATACATGTGATGGTTCTGCCTATTGTATGATATTAAGTCCTGGAACGACAACGTTTGGAACGGATATGTTTTGGGCTCCCCAAATTTTAAAAGATAATGGAAATTATTATTTGACATATTCGGCAAATGAGCAAACAGCATTGGCAAAATCGGAATCTTTATATGGTCCATATGTGGGGGTGACTTCAAATGTTCAGCCAATTGATGGCTCTGAAAAAAATATTGATTCATTCATTTTTAAAGATGATGACGGAACATATTATTTGTATCATGTGCGCTTTAATCATGGTAATTATATATGGGTCGCGGAATTTGATGTTGAAAAGGGCATAGTTAAATCAGAGACATTAAAACAGTGCCTTGATTATACTGAGAAATGGGAAAAGACAGATAACAATCTGTGGGATCCTATAATGGAAGGGCCAACAGTGATAAAAATGGATGGAATGTATTATATGTTTTATTCGGCAAACCATTTTTTGAATAAAGATTATGCCGTTGGTTATGCAACAGCGAAATCTCCAATGGGTCCATGGACAAAATATGAAGGGAATCCGATTATTCATCGTAATATTGTGGGAGAAAATGGTTCAGGGCACGGTGACTTTTTTGTCGGTTTGGATGGCAAGCCTTATTACGTTTATCATGTTCATTATTCTGATACAGAAGTTACACCGCGTCGAACTCGTATCGTCCCATTGAAAATTAAAAAGAATAAGCACAACGGCTTAAGAGAGATTTCTGTTGATGAAGATAATGTAATTGTACCAATTATTAATAAATAGTGTAATGAGTGCAGAATGCACATTCCTCATTTGGACAATTAATATATGTCCTTAATGGAGTTTAGGAAACCGGACAGGTCAGGCGGCAAGACTTGTCCGGTTTTTCTCCCATTAATATAAAAATACTCAGTGTTGTCGTAATTCTTTGTTTATTAGTTGGTTATATAATTTAAAATTTGAGCATCTTAAAAATTAAAGAATGGGAAGGGCTGTATCATTACTTATTAAGAGTTTGATATGACTCATTTAAATATGATGGTTACAATCTGCGGCACTATAAAATATTTTGTGTAAATGGAAATGCGGGATTCAGAAATGAGTCTCGTATTTTTTATTTTATACATTTGCAAAATGAAGAAGATTATGAAAGAAAAGAATCAAGTAGTGCCTGATGAGGTGTTAAGCAAGGAGTTCCTTAGTCAGTTCAAGACAGAAGCCGATGTAAGCAAGTTCCTGAAGCAGTTGCATGCCCAGGTATTGGAAAAGATGCTTGAAGGCGAAATGGATATTTGGGGTATGAAAAGAATTCTGTGGCCGGTAATAATAGTGGTAATTCACGTAATGGCAGCTATCCGAAGAAAATCCAGACCGAACATGGAGAAGCTGTCATTTCCATACCTCGTGACCGTAACGGCCAGTTTGAGCCGATAGCCGTACCCAAACATGAAAGTCGTGGACTTTCGATAGAAAAGCTTGTTATCTTCCTATATGCCAAAGGAATGAGTGTTTCTGATATAGAGGAAGAGATGCGTGAGATTTATGAAATAGAACTCTCTACATCGGCCATTTCCATCATTACCAACAAGGTAAACCAGGCTGCTCTGGAATGGCAGAACCGCCCTTTGGATCCTGTTTATCTCATTGTCTGGATGGACGGTATTGTCTTCAAGGTACGGGATAACGGCAAGATCATAAACAAGACCGTTTACCTTTGCGTCGGACTGAAACAGAACGGTCTGAAGGAAGTCCTTGGCATGTGGGTCGGCAAATCGGAAAGTTCTTCTTTCTGGATGGGCGTCCTGACCGATTTAAAGGCCCGTGGAGTACAGGATATACTGATTACCTGTACCGATAACCTGAATGGATTTACGGATACCATCCGTACCGTATTCCCTCAGTCATCCACCCAAATCTGTGTGGTGCATCAAATCAGAAACTCCTGTAAATATGTCGTTTATAAGGACAAGAAAGAGTTTACGGCGGATATGAAGAATATCTATAATGCACCCAATAAAGAGGTTGCGGCCACGGAACTTGATAATCTGGAAAAGAAATGGGGAGGAAAGTATCCATACGCCATACTTTCATGGAGAAACAACTGGGATGATCTGACTGTTTTCTTCCAGTTCCCATTGGAAATCAGGAAAATAATCTATACCACAAATCTTATTGAGAATCTGAACGGAAAAATCAGAAAGTACACCAAATCAAAGCTTTCATTCCCGTCGGACGATGCCGTAAAAAAGACCGTGTATCTTTCACTTATGGAAATTGAAAAGAAATGGACAATGCCTATTTCAAACTGGGGATTGATTATGAACCAGTTTATGCTTATATTTGAAAACAGAATCCAGATATAAGAACAAACTTACAACTGAATCCTGTTTCCATTTACACAAAATTTTGGACAGTACCTTGACCGTTTCGATTAAGGCTCTTTTTCTGAGCAAAATCTTGTCGGCAATACTCATCAGTGAATTCTTCA
>OOIG01000145.1_pt1 | contig 63501 bp, 55 predicted proteins | sample 1692091 | NCBI WGS metagenome assembly OOIG01 (sample SAMN06348188, study PRJEB24527) | human gut metagenome | biome: human gut; feature: ankylosing spondylitis patient; material: feces | host: Homo sapiens | place: China | collected 2015-10 | reverse complement strand
ACAAAACCTTCCTGTCAAGTAATTTTTTTTCTTTAGATTTTAGTTCTTGTTCTATTAGTGCATATTTGTTTTGTAGATTTTTAGTAAGGTCTTCATATTCTTTTTTTATGTTTTGCTCTAATTCGTTGAATTTTGATTCTTTTTTTCTAAACCGAAACAAGAAGATAGAATAAGCGACAGACATTACGACGATTATACCCCAGAATATTGATAACAACAAATAAAATTCTTTTGCTGATATTTTATAAATGCCATCTTCTAATTCTTCGAAAAAAGACAATGTGAACCCATACATCAAATAATAGGCTACTATCAGTATAAATCCTAACATTGCAACAGCATACATTAAAGTTGCTACTATTTCAATGGCTGAGAATAGGCAACACCCTTCAATATTACTACCGCGTCTACTCATATTATAATTAGGATATTTATAAATAACTCTATGTTTTAATATCTTCTTATTAATCCAATAACTAATGCTATGTTACAAACCTTCGATTTAAAGGTACAGGCTTATAAGCAATTTACAACTTTGAGATCTCTCCATTTTTGTATAATTGCGTTTTTCGTTAACTGTTTTCTTTTCACTTTCACTCTGTTCGCGGAAATTCCCACAGCATCCATTCCTCAAACGTCAGATTCATGTATCCCTCCGCTTCTTCTGCTGTTATCTCTGCTAATTCGGAGCGAAGTTCTATCATTTCCAATATTCTCTCAATGTTCTCTTGGTAGAATCTGTTTGCTTCTATCCAAATTTGCTTGTAGGTTTGGGTGTTTGGTTGTTCTTCCTCGTCCAACTCCATCATTCGTACTAAGTTGTTCACAATGTCCGATTCTATCAGTACTCCAGGATGATTGGTTAGTGATAGATATGGACTACCAATACTGGCAATGTAATATTTCTGTTCCATGGTTGTTAAATACATAATCACATCTTGCAATAATGTATGATTTTTAGTATTTCTTGAATAATTCGGAATGGCTTCCGATTCTGATTAGGTCAATGATGTCGCCGTCAATCCATATCAGAAGGAAATCGCCTTCAATGTGGCATTCCATACAGCCTTTGTAGTCACCTTTGAGCATGTGAGGCTTATACTCTGCCGGAATTGGCAGATCGTTGATGAGCAAGTTGGCTATCTTTTCAAAAGCTGCCACCTTTTTCGGATTTTTGGCAATCCGTTTGAAGTCTTTTTTGAATTGGCTTGTAGGGTGTAGCTTCTTTTTCACTTTCTCAATTCCTCCATTAAGCTTTCTACGCTGTCAAAAGTCTTTTTGTCAGTTGCTGTGCGAGCTTCTTTAATGGCTGCAATAGTTTCGTCGTTGGGAACTGAATACATGGCATCCATAAGTGTGCTTTCCACAAAGTTGTTCAGGCTTCTGTTGGCCTTTCTCGCTTCTTCCTGTAAGACTTTTAGCAAATCTTCGCGCAAGCGGAATGATGTCTGTTTTCTTGTTATTGCTTCCATATCGTATTTGTGTGTTACATTGTATCACAAAAGTAATACATTGTATGACAAAATCCAAATTATAGGGTTATAAAACAAAAACACCCCCTGTCCCGGTGAGGAAGGGGGTGCGGTGGGATTGTAATCACGGGTGGGATTACATATTCTTCAAAGCGGCGATGCTTTCCTTGAGGGTAGCAATTTTCGCTTCGGCATCGGCCTGCTTCTTGCGTTCCATTTCGATAACTTTTGCAGGAGCGTTGTTGACGAATTTTTCGTTGCTCAACTTCTTCAGTACGCTCTGGAGGAATCCTTCGTTGTACTTGAGGTCGGCTTCGAGTTTCTTCAACTCTTCTTCCACATTGATGTTGTTGCCGAGAGGCACGGCGTATTCCGTTGTGCCAACGAGGAATGAAGCGGCTGTAGCGTCCTTTTCAGTCACGTTGTTGACGGCTGAAAGGTTGGCGAGCTTCATGACAATCGGCAATACCGGAACTTCGGCTGTGGCTACCTGTTGCAGTTCGAGAGCTTCCTTGTTCGGAATGTTTTTCTGCAAGCGGACTGTACGCACGCCGGCGATGATTTCCTTCGCCGTGTTGACTGCGGCGATAGTGGCTTCGTCGATTTCTCCGGCCTTAGGCAGCTGGGCGGTCATGATGCTTTCGCCGTCCTTGCGTTCGGCGATGTGCTGCCAGAGTTCTTCCGTGATGAACGGCATGAACGGGTGGAGCAGACGGAGCAGCGTGTCGAAGAATCCGAGTGTAGCTTCGTAGGTAGCGCGGTCGATAGGCTGACCGTAGGCAGGTTTCACCATTTCGAGGTACCAGGATGAGAATTCGTCCCAGAACAGCTTGTAGACAGCCATCAAGGCTTCCGACAAACGGAACTTTCCGAAGAGGTCGTCGACCTCGGCCAATGTCTTGTTGAGTACGGCATCGAACCACTTAACGGCGATTTTTGCATATTCAGGCTGTTCGCAGTCGGCCACTTCCCAGCCCTTCACGAGGCGGAAGGCGTTCCAAATCTTATTGTTGAAGTTACGGCCCTGTTCGCAGAGGGAGTCATCGTAGAGGATGTCGTTGCCGGCAGGAGCGGCGAGCATCAAGCCCATGCGCACGCCGTCGGCACCGTATTTCTCGATGAGCTGCAACGGGTCGGGCGAGTTGCCGAGCGATTTCGACATCTTGCGGCCGAGCTTGTCGCGCACGATACCGGTGAAATATACGTTGCGGAACGGCATTTCGTGCATATATTCATAGCCGGCGATAATCATACGTGCCACCCAGAAGAATATGATGTCCGGACCGGTTACGAGGTCGGCAGTCGGGTAGTAGTATTTGATTTCTTCGTTGTTCGGGTCGAGAATACCGTTGAACAGCGAGATAGGCCACAACCAGGAAGAGAACCATGTGTCGAGGCAGTCGTCGTCCTGACGGAGGTCGGCGAGCGTGAGGCTGCTGTCGCCGGTCTTTTCCTGTGCGAGCTTCAACGCTTCTTCGGCAGTTTCAGCTACGACATATCCGCCCTGCGGGAGGAAGTAGGCAGGAATGCGGTGTCCCCACCAGAGCTGGCGTGAGATACACCAGTCCTTGATGTTGGTCATCCAGTGACGGTAAGTGTTCTTGAACTTGGCCGGGTGGAACTTGATATGGTCGTCCATAACGGCATCGAGCGCCGGAATGGTGATTTTGTCCATCTTGAGGAACCATTGCATGGAGAGCTTCGGCTCGATAACGGCATCGGTGCGTTCGGAGTGGCCCACCTTGTTGGTGTAGGCTTCCGTCTTTTCAAGCAATCCGGCAGCTTCGAGGTCCTTTTCGATTTGCTTGCGCACTTCGAAACGGTCCATACCCACATACATGCCGGCAGCTTCGCTCAGCGTACCGTTGTCGTTGAAGATGTCGATGCTCGGAAGGTTGTATTTTTCGCCGAGCATATAGTCGTTCACGTCGTGAGCCGGAGTGACTTTCAGACAGCCAGTACCGAATTCGATGTCAACATATTCGTCCTCGATAACCGGAATTTCGCGGCCAACGAGCGGAACGATAACCTTTTTGCCCTTGAGGTGAGCGTTTTTCGGGTCGTTCGGGTTGATACACATGGCCGTGTCGCCCATGATGGTTTCCGGACGTGTAGTGGCAACGATGGCGTAAGTGTCTTCGCCCACCACTTTATAGCGGAGATAGTAGAGCTTGCCGTGTTCTTCCTTGTAGACCACTTCCTCGTCGCTGAGCGCAGTGAGGGCAGCCGGGTCCCAGTTCACCATGCGTACACCGCGGTAGATGAGGCCCTTGTTGAACAAATCGACAAACACACGGATAACGCTCTTAGAGCGGATTTCGTCCATTGTGAACGATGTGCGGCTCCAGTCGCAGGAAGCACCCAGCTTTTTCAGCTGTTCGAGGATGATGCCACCGTGTTCTTCCTTCCATTCCCATGCGTGTTTGAGGAACTCCTCGCGGGTAAGGTCGGTTTTCTTGATACCCTTTTGAGCCAGACGTGCCACCACTTTCGCTTCAGTAGCGATAGAAGCGTGGTCGGTACCCGGTACCCACAGCGCATTTTTGCCTTCCATGCGGGCACGGCGGATAAGAATGTCCTGAATCGTATTGTTGAGCATATGTCCCATATGCAGAACGCCGGTCACGTTTGGCGGCGGAATGACAATAGTGTAAGGTTCACGTTTGTCGGGTACTGACTTGAACAGTTCGTGACGAAGCCAGTATTCGTACCATTTTCCTTCAACCTCTTCCGGGTTGTACTTGGTAGCTAACTCGTTCATAAGTAATATGTTTTTTACGCTAATTATTTCAAAAATCAATTTTCGCCACTTCGGCAAAAAATCATTTTGCAAAGATAGTGCAAGCCGAGAGAAGAAAAAAGAGCTTGCTCGATTTTTTCTGCCGAGGCGCCGCCTATCTTATGGAAAGATAGTGCAAGCCGAGAGAAGAAAAAGAGCTTGCTTGATTTTTTCTGCCGAGGCGTAGCCTATCTTATAGAAAGATAGTGCTAGCCGGGAAGACTAATGTGCTTGCGGTTTTTCTGCCGAGGCGTAGCCTATCTTATGGAAAGATAGTGCAAACTTTTTAAAGATGTATTGTCTGGTCTATAAAAAGCAGATGTAAGCAGAGAGAATGGAGCATTTATTTCCTGTTTTGCTCCACAGTGTTTCCTGTATTTTGCTTTTTTCAATGGAAAAAGTTATCTTTGTAAAGATACGGTGTTCCGTTCTTCAACTTAAAAACAGGGTGTGGGGCAGGATATCCGAAAATAGATGAATTAAAAAGGAAAAGACAATGAAAACGTTAAAACTTATTGTGTTTGGTATTGTTGCGATGATGGCAGGCACGGGTAGTGTGTATGCCGATTCACTGAAAGACTTGTTTGGAAACAAAGGTTTGGGCGACTTGGTTAATGCTGTGACCGGAAACGGCGACATTCAGCTTAATTCGCTGGAAGGAACGTGGAAAGCCACAGGACCGGCAGTAGTGCTTCGCTCGGGCGATGCTTTGGAGCAGGCGGGAGGTTCGGCAGTGGCAAGCCTGGCCGAAAACAAGCTGATGCCGTATTATGAAAAATTAGGTCTGGAAGGTTCGACAGTTACATTCGACGCGTCGGGCAACTATACGATGACCGTGAAAGGCAAGACCATTAAAGGTCGCCTGATAAAGAATGACGACGGCACGTTCACGCTGTCGCTGACGCAGAACGAGAAACTCAAGCTCGGCAAGTTGAATTCGTTTACCACCTATGTGCAGAAGACGAGCAACACATTGGCACTGACAGTCGACGTGAAGAAACTGCTCGAAGTGCTGAAACTCGTTGCAAATACCGCCGACCTCGAAACCATCAACACCGCCATCAAGCTGCTCGAAAGCTACGACAACGTATGCCTCGGCCTCCGTTTTTCGAAATAACCGATGACTGTGGTGTAGAAATAATGAAAGCCTGATTCCAAATGGAGCCAGGCTTTCATCGTTATCAAGCATTCTTTATTTCCTATTTCTATATGAGCGACATGCCTTTTTGGATGGCTTGTTCGTTCATTGGAATCAGGTGGTGGTGGCGTTCGGGCAGAGATTTTTTCAAACCTGCGATGACGCTGTCCATTGTGACAACGGGGCGGATTTTCAACATTGCACCGAGCACAACCATGTTGTAAGCCTTTGAGTTGTTGAGCTCAATGGAGGCTTCCATGGCGTTGATGCTGTAGATTTCAATGTCGGTTCTTTCCGGATTGCGGTGAATGCCGTAATTGTCGTAGAGCAGTACGCCGCCCGGTTTCACCTTGCTTTCGAATTTATCAAGGCTCTGCTGGTTGAGAGCTACCACGATGTCGTATTTGTTGAGGATCGGTGAGCTGATCTGCTCGTCGCTGATGATGACCGTCACGTTGGCTGTACCTCCGCGCTGTTCCGGACCGTAGGCCGGCATCCAGGTCACTTCCTTGTCCTCCATCAATCCGGCATAGGCAAGAATCTTACCCATTGACAGTACACCCTGTCCGCCGAAACCTGCTATTACTATTTCTGTTTTCATAAATTACTCATTCTTTAAGTCGCCCATTGGGTATTTTTCAAACATGTGTTCTGCCATCCATTTGTTGGATTCAGCAGGAGTGAGTTTCCAGCCTGAGTTGCAAGTGCTGACGATTTCCACAACGGATGTGCCTTTCTTGTCAAGGGTATTCTGGAAAGCCTTCTTGATGGCTGCCTTAGTCTTGCGGACAGCAGCGGCTGTGTGTACGCTTTGGCGTGTCACGTAGCAAGTGCCGTCGAGTTCGGCAAGCAGATTGGAAATTTTCAGCGGATATCCGTTCAGGTCGGCACGGCGTCCATAAGGAGTGGTGGCTGTTTTCATTCCGAGCAGTGTGGTCGGAGCCATTTGTCCGCCGGTCATACCGTAAATAGCGTTGTTGATGAAAATGATGGTGATGTTTTCACCGCGGTTGGCTGCATGGATGGTTTCGCAAGTACCGATAGCTGCCAAGTCGCCGTCGCCCTGATAGGTGAATACCAGGTTGCCCAGATTGAGTCGGCTGAGGGCAGTAGCGATTGCAGGTGCACGTCCGTGCGCAGCTTCTACCCAGTCAACGTCGATATAGTTGTAGGCAAACACGGCACAACCCACAGGCGCAACGCCTACAGCTCTGTCCTGCAAGCCCATTTCTTCAATAAGTTCTGCCACGATTTTATGAACCACTCCGTGGCTACAGCCCGGACAGTAGTGCATGTGAGTGTCGTTGAGCAACGCCGGTTTCTTATACACCCGGTTCTCAGGTTTGATAATATCGTTGATATCCATAGTGGAGTTTGTTTTTTACTTGATGAAACAATAAGGCTTGGAAGCGCTATTTGTTGATGAATTTTTGCTTGAAGGCTTCCAGAATTTCGTCGGGCGACGGAACGATACCGCCAAGACGTCCGAAGTGTTCAACAGGGATGTCGTTGCCGACAGCCAGTTTAACGTCTTCAATCATCTGTCCGGCGTTCATTTCTACCACCAGCACGCCTTTTGATTTCTGTCCGAGGCGTTTAACTTCGTCTTTCGGGAACGGCCAGAGAGTGATAGGACGAAGGATGCCGATTTTGATGCCTTCCTTGCGGGCCATTTCCACAGCCTTCTGGCTGATACGTGCTACGGAACCGAATGCTACAATCAGGTAGTCGCAGTCGTCGGTGTAGATTTCCTCAAAACGCACTTCGTTTTCTTCAATCAGACGGTAGGTGCGTTGGAAGCGTTCGTTGTTGACTTCCATTTTGTCGGAATCCAGTTCGAGCGAAGTCACTACGTTGCGAGTGTTGCGTCCGTGACGTCCTGTCGTTGCCCAAGGGCAGCGTTCGCGCACTTCCTCGTCGGTAAGGCGTTTGCGTTGCGGTGGCAATACGACCTTTTCCATCATCTGTCCGACAACGCCGTCGGCAAGGATGATGGCCGGTGTGCGGTATTTGAAAGCCAAATCCCAACCGAGTCCTACGAAGTCGCACATTTCCTGAACGGATGACGGAGCCAGTGTGATAAGGTGATAGTCGCCGTGACCGCCGCCTTTAGTTGCCTGGAAATAGTCGGCCTGTGACGGTTGGATGGTACCCAAACCCGGTCCGCCGCGCATGACATTGATAATCAATGCAGGCAGTTCGCTTGCTGCCAAATAGGAAACGCCTTCCTGCATAAGGCTGACACCCGGACTTGACGATGACGTGAACACTACTTTTCCGGCAGCCGCACCGCCATACACCATATTGATAGCCGCCACTTCACTTTCTGCCTGAAGGACAACCATTCCGGTTTTTTCCCATGGTTGTTCTGCCATTAGGGTTTCGAGAACTTCCGATTGTGGAGTGATCGGGTAGCCGAAATATCCGTCAGCACCGTAACGAATGGCAGCGTGTGCCAGAGCTTCGTTACCTTTCATCAGTCGTATTTCTTCTTTCATACTGCTCAATGTCTTTAAATGTTAAACGTTAATCTACGCGCACTTTATAAACTTCAATGCACGCGTCGGGACAAACGAGTGCGCAACTTGCACAGCCAATGCAGGCTTCCGCATTCTTCATAAAAGCGTAGTGGTAACCTCGATTGTTTACTTCGTTGGGTTGTAGAGCCAGCGTGTCGGTAGGGCAGGCAACCACGCACAGGTTGCAGCCTTTGCATCTTTCCTCGTTCACTACAACGGCACCTTGTATTTTTGCCATAGCTGATATCTGTTTGTTAATTAATTTGTCAATACAAAAATAACGTAAAAAATTGAGCCTGCTAAACGTATTTTAGCTTTTTACAACTATTTAAATTTTGGCACATTAGCACAAAATCTGTGTAATGAAAACTGCTCAGCAAGCTAAAATCTGTGCATTAATTCTGTCGGATTCTGCGCAGAATATTCTCCACTGTGCAACTCCTCGAAGGCGTAATTCAGAAAATCGAGGAACGGCTGCATGACTTGCATGTCGGCAATCAGCATGTCCATCCAGTTTTTCTGCCTGAAAAAGCTGTCGGGATAGGGTTTTTGTACCAAAAATTCCTTTTTCCGAAGAATGTCTCCGTAGGGGGAATCTTTCGGGAAGCCTTTAGGCATTGTCTTCAGCTCGTCGCCGGTCAGTGTCGGAAAAGCTGCCTTGAATTCCGGTCGGTTCAAAATTTCTTCAAATTCTTCAATGTTCTCGAATATATTGCGTCGGAGAAATTTCAATATAGGTGGCTCCGGGAACCATACACCTCCATAGAGAGCGCATTCGCCCGGAGCAATGTGGATGTAGCGTCCTGCCTGTTTGCATTTTCTCCCGTTTTGGGCGATGACAATGCCGAAGTGGGTTTTGTACGGCGATTTGTCGGCGGAAAATCGGATGTCGCGATAGATTCTGTATGTACAATCTTTTGCGGTAACTCCGATAAGGCTTTTGTCGGTAGCGGAAAGCCGGTTTAGTAAGGTTTCAATTTCAGCGTAACATTCGTTTCTGGTCGTTTCGTATGTCAATTTGTTTTCCGCAAACCAGTCTCTGTTGTTGTTTGCTTTCAAATCAGAGATGAAATTTAGCATTTTGCTTAATCCACTCATTGTATTCTTCATTTATTGCATAGCGAATGTAGCAAAATACTATAAAATGTGCAAATTTCAGGATGTGTTTTTGAGCAGATATTTTCGGGGCGTGATAGTTGGGTTTGCGTGGGTAAATGAGTACATTTGCAAATAAAATCGGTTGCGTATGGAAACGGAGGAGAAATGGACACATTATAAAAATACGGCATACACTCAAGACACGTTGGACAGGGAGTATGCCGACTGTGTGTTTGAAAGCTGCAATTTCTATCAGTTGCATTTCGGAAAGGTGGCACTGAGCAACTGTGTGTTCCGAAACTGCAATTTTTCATTGGCTGTATTTGCCGGAAAGGCATGCCACGACGTGAAGTTTGAGGGCTGTAAAATGACCGGTTGCGATTTCACCAACACCAATTCATTTTCCCATTACCGTTTTGAGGAATGCTTGTTGGATTATTCCATTTTCCGAAATGTAAGAATGCAGAAAATTCCGTTTGTGAAATGCAATCTGATTGAAGCCGATTTTGCAGAGGCGCAACTGAAAGGCAGCAGTTTTGCATATTGTGACCTTGAAAGAGCCTTTTTCTCGAATACAGATTTGACAGAGGTGGATTTTTCGACGGCAATGAACGTGACAATCAATCCCCAGTTCAACAAAATGAGGAAAGCCAAATTTTCACGTACCAACCTTGAAGGCTTGGTGGCGCATTTGGGACTTCAGTTGTTGCCATAAAATCAGAATCAAATAAAAAAACATATATGGATATGAATTTGGATACGACAACTTTGGTGTTTTTTTCTCCTACTCATACAACGGAGAAAGTGGTGAAGGCAATAGGGTCGGGCATTGGTTTTCCCCGACGCGAATATGTAGACCTTACTCTTGAAGTGGAAGGGCCGGAACGCATATTGACCGACAGACTGACCATCATTGGGGTTCCTGTTTATGCCGGACGTGTGGCTCCGTTGGCAATGGAAAGGCTGAAGCGCATCAAAGGCAACGGTTGTCCGGCGGTGTTGGTTGCGGTTTATGGTAATCGTGATTATGAAGATGCTTTGGTGGAATTGTACGATCTGGCGGTTGAGGCGGGATTCCGTCCGTTTGCCGCTGCGGCTTTTGTTGGCGAACACAGTTATAGCCGTAAAGGAATGCCGATTGCCGAAGGACGTCCGGATGAGGTGGATTTGAAACAGGCGAAAGAGTTCGGCCACAAGTGTCTGGAAAAAATGCAGCAGCCGGATTGCTTTGAGCCGTTCTTTATAAAAGGTAACCGACCGTACCGTATTGTAGCTCCGTCAACCCCGCAGGCACCTGTGTGCAATGAAAACTGTTTTGGCTGTGGCGAATGTCTGACCGTTTGCCCGACAGCAGCCATGAGCCGTGATGCAGAAGGAAAAATAGTGACTGATGCAGAAAAATGTATCAAATGCTGCGCTTGTGTCAAGGCTTGTCCAAACGAAGCCCGCATATTCGATACTCCCTACACAGCGATGCTTCACACTAAATTCAGCACACCTCGTCAACCGGAAATGTTTTTATAAATAATATGGAAAAGATGAAAAAGACATATTTTACGCATGGCACATGCTGTAAGGCATTTGATATAGAAATAGAAGACGGCAGAATCCGGAATGTGGATTTTTACGGTGGATGCAACGGAAACCTGCAAGGCATCTGTTCCCTGATAAAAGGAATGAGAATAGACGATGTCGTAGCACGTCTCAAAGGTATCCGCTGCGGCGGAAAACCCACATCCTGCCCCGACCAGCTCTCACAGGCTTTGCTCGAAATGAAGAAAGAGCTGGAATAAAAAGATATAGTTTAAATATTTTTTATAAATTTGCCCGAGTTTTGAATTTGACAATTTTTTCTTTGATATAATAATTAGGGTATTAATGAATAAAATAGAGTTATGAGCATGTTGAAAAAAATAGGGTTGAGTATCATAAGCGGTGCGCTGTGCTGTTCAGCTTTGATGGGCCAAGAAAACAATGTAAGCGAAAAACCGTTTTGGAAACAAAATATGTATGCTACGTTTGGAATGGGAAACCAATGGATGTGGCAAGGTAACTCAAACAAAGGTATGGGATATGTTTTCAGATTGTCTTCCGGTACTTGGTTTAATGATTACTCTGGTTTGAGAATTGTTGCTTCGACGGGTATTCGTAAAACTGATGGAGAATATTGTAATTCCTATTACATGGCTGGTTTGGATTATACGTTCAACGCATTGGCTCTTTGTCGGGACTATGATGTGACAAATCGTTTTTCTTTGTCTCTTTCTGCAGGTGTTGGATGTTATAACTTTTTGCATACGAATAAATGGTACGTTCGTCCTGGAATAAATCTTGGTGCCAATTGGGGCTATAGTATTAGTGAACGTTGCGGTTTGTTTACTGAATTGATGTTTAGCGGTGTTGAAGCCTATTATTCCAATAATGGAGGCATTTCAGTAGAGTGTGACCTCTTATTCGGATTCCGCTATTATTTCAATTCTCATAATTATGAGAAAAAACCAGATTTGTCTAGAGTAAACGCGTTGGAATCGGAAGTTCAAACATTGCGTGGAAGTGTTAAGGAACTGAATGACGAGATTAACCGTATGAGATTGGAAATGCAGAAAATGCAGGAAAAGGTTGATACGGAAAACAAGAATGTAATATATACACCGAAAAACGACATTAGCTCTATCGATATATTTTTTGATAAATTCAGCACATATCTTGGTGATGCTCAACTTCAGAAAATTGATGCAATTGGAGAATGGATGAAAAATAATGATTTTGATATCCATATTGTAGCGTTTAGCGACAATGTTGCAGATAAGGATGTCGATGAGCGCTTGCGCAAAGGACGTACTGAGGTTATTAAAGAATTATTGGTTGAAAAGTATAGCATTTTACCGGAGCGTATTTCCATTGTCAAGGCGGAAGAATTGGGATATGTGAATTTGACTGGTTGTAATGCGAAAATCATGTTTGTCGAAAAAAGTAAATAATACAATCTAAAATAAAAACGAAATGGGACTGAGAAATTTTCTATCAAGCAAAAACGGAAAACGTTTTTATAATGTGGCATATTGTTGGGGTGCCTGTTTGGTAATTTTGGGTGCCGTATTCAAAATTGCCCACATGCCCTATGATAATATATTGTTGATGGTAGGTTTGTTTACGGAAGTATTTATTTTCTTCATCTCGGGTTTTGATGAACCTCCCACAGAATACAAATGGGAACGAGTGTTTCCTGAGTTGAAAGAAGGTAAGTCTGTCGCAAATTCTCGAAAAATAAGCGTAGATGAAGAATTGTCCGCTCGTTATACAGCGCAAATGCAGCGATTAGAAGAAAATGTAGCCCAACTGAATGCTGCGTATGAAAAGCAGTTGAAACAAGTGCAAAATTGTACGGATGCGGTTAAGCCGGAAGCATTTACTACCTTGCAAGATGAAACAGCGGAATTGGCAGCTCAAATTAAGAAAATGAATGAGCAGTACGAGCGCTTGTTGTCGGCCATGAACGTGAAAAAATAAAGGTTGGGGGATTAAAAGATGGGAAAATATACATTGCCTCCCCGCCAGAAAATGATCAATCTGCTGTATGTGATTCTTATTGCAATGCTGGCAATCAATATTTCTGCGGATGTATTGGAGGGATATAAACTATTAAATAAGGAGTCCGCTGTCCGTTTTCAAAAAGCGGTAGCATATAATGATTCATTACGTACGCGTGTGATGACAATGTTTTCCGACAGTACTCGTCTTGTGGCAAAACGGTTGGATAGTCTTTCTGTTGATTGCAGAGGAATGCTGGCTCAGCTTCGTGAAGAAATTGCAGCGCAGGCCGATAAGGAAAAATATGTGCCGGGAAAACTTTCTGCTGCCGATGATTTGAATGCCGTTCCGCGAGTTATGCTGTCGGCAACCGATGGTAAGGGTGATTTGTTAAGGGAAAAGTTATCGGCTTTCAAAGAGCAGGCATTGGCTTGTATTTCAGATTCTACGCGACGGGATTATGCCGAATCTTTTTTGCCGTTGGAAAGTTTCACGCGTGGAATGTCATGGGAACGTGAATTGTTTTCATATCTCCCGGCTATTGGTGGATTTGTGGCGCTTGACCGGTTGGAACAGGATGTATTGGCATTGGAAGCAGAAGTCTATAATTCAATGATGCATGATAGAGAAAGTGACGGTTATCGTTATGTTATCATTAATGAAGGGCAGCGTGTGGTAAATAGCGATGGTACAGTCGATCTTCCTGCTGTAACCATGTCGCCCGTTGGTGGTATGACTCTGTACAGAAATTTTCAAAACAAGTTATCGTTGTTCTGTGCCGGTATTCCTTTGAATGATTTGCGTGTGACTATATCTGATGGTTCTATTCGTAGAAACGGAGACTATTATGTTGCTGTGCCTGGCAAATCGAAAGAAGTGACTATTGCAGTATACAGTAATCGAAATGGTGGACAGCAACCGTTATATTCTATGAAATGTCACGTAAAGGCTTTGCCGAATCCCACTCCCTATATTGCTTACAAAAAGGGTAGTGCAGTTTTGAAGTACTACGGAAATGTGCCTATCCGGAAAGAAGATTTGCGGAATGCGGTCTCTTTAGGCGCCAATTTGAGTGAAGGTTTGGAAGTGGCCTATTCTGTTCAGAGTTTCGAAATGGTTGTCATCGGTGCAGGCAATAATGTTGAGTCATTGCGTTCGTCAAACGGGCAATTTACGGAGGCTCAAAAGCAAAGATTTCGCAGTCTTTCCCGTGGAGACAAATGCTACATAACTTCAATTATTGTAAAAGGTGCTACGGGTGTTGAACAGACAGCTCCGATTAATGTGGTTGTGATGTAACTGACGTTATTTTGATGGAATAAAAAACAGGTGGCTTGTTGAGCCACCTGTTTTTTGTTGAATTAGACAGTTTGTGTTTATTATCCGATTTTGATGCCGGAGAAGCCCATGAATGCCATGGCGAGAAGGCCGGCGGAAATGAGGGCGATGGGCACGCCGCGCATGGCTTTCGGCACGTTGGTCAGTTCGAGCTGTTCGCGGATGCCGGCAAAGATGACCAGTGCAAGGGCGAAACCGATGGCCGTAGAAATACTGTAGGTGATGGATTCCAGTAGCGAGTACTGCCGTTGTACGACGGTGATGGCTACGCCCAACACGGCACAGTTGGTGGTGATGAGCGGTAGGAATACGCCTAAAGCCTGATAGAGCGACGGCATGACCTTTTTCATGATGATTTCCAGCATTTGCACAAGAAAGGCAATGACGAGGATAAACACGATGGTTTGCATGTACTGCAATTCAAGCGGTACGAGCAGGTATTCCTGAAGCAGCCATGTAGCCACGGTTGCAAGGGCAATGACAAAAGTTACGGCCGCTCCCATTCCAGTTGCGGATGATATTCGCTTCGACACACCGATGAACGGACAGATGCCAAGGAATTGGGAGAATACGATATTGTTGACAAATATTGCCGTGATAATAATTGAAATGTAGGTAAGCATGGCTGTTATTTGGATTTCAATTTATTGACTAATGCGATAAGGAGTCCGAGCACGATGAACGCTCCCGGTGCAAGCACGAAAAGGATAGAGCCGAAACTTTCCGGATAGATTTCGAGACCGAACAGTTTGCCGGTGCCTAAAAACTCGCGTACGGCTCCCAGTAGGGTAAGGGCAACGGTAAAGCCGAGTCCTATACCGATACCGTCGAAAAGCGAGTCGGCTACACTATTTTTGGAAGCAAAGGCTTCGGCGCGTCCCAGCAGAATGCAGTTCACAACAATCAGCGGGATGAAGATGCCGAGCGTTGCATACAGTTCCGGCAGGTAGGCCTGCATCAGCATCTGAAGCAGCGTTACAAACGATGCGATGACGACAATGTAGGCAGGAATACGCACTTTGTCGGGAATGAAGTTCCGAATACCGGCAATCACCATGTTCGACATCATCAGCACTGCCATCGTGGCAATGCCCATACTCATGCCGTTCAGCGCACTACTGGTCGTTCCCAGCGTAGGACACATTCCAAGCAACAGAACGAATGTCGGGTTTTCCTTAATCAGTCCGTTGATGACGATTGAAAGTTTTTTCATTGTTGACCTCCTTTCTCTTCAGCCTGAATATTCTGGTATGCTGTGAATGCATCGTTAAGTGTCTTGAGGAAAGCGCGTGAAGAAATGGTTGCTGCCGTTATGGCGTCAACTGTTCCACCGTCCTTTGTTACGGTCATGTTTTCCGAGCCCGGATTACGTCCGATGACGCTCCGTTTGCCGGTCGGGTCGCGGAACCAGTCCTGCATTTTGGCACCCAATCCCGGTGTCTCCATCTGTTTCATAACGGCATAGTTGCGCACTGTTCCGTCCTGTTCAAATCCATAAATGACGGTCACCTTGTCGGCATAGCCGTCGGCCGTTGATTCCACTGCCGCTCCCACCAGTTTGCCGTTCATTTTAGCCGGATAAATTGTCACCAGTACGCTGTCGGCCTTTCCTTTGTTTATCGTTACGCTGAACTTCTCTTCCAGCGGCTGGTTGTCGTGTTCGGGGAGAACGGCGGCGAGCGCTTTGCTCTGTGTTGCTGATTCAGCCTGCTGTATGGGTTCTTTGGTGATACCGTTAACCCACGACAAAAGCAGTGCAGCAATCAGCGTAACGCTGCCGAGCGACAAGATCATGTTTCGCAATGACGATTTCAACTTTTTCATATCATTCTCCTTTCTCCGAATCTTCTCGGCTTGAAATATCGGTTGATGAGCGGCGTGAGGCTGTTCATGATGAGGATGGCGAATGAAATACCTTCAGGGTAGGCACTCCATTTGCGGATAATCACCGTGAGGATGCCAATCATGATGCCGTAGACAATCATACCGCGATGGGACATCGGCGAAGTTACATAGTCGGTGGCCATGAATATGGCGCCCAAAAGCAGACCACCGGAAAGAACCGGCATTAATGGATTTTCGCCCAATAGCGTATAGAAAACGGCTACCGTAGCAATGATGGAAACCGGAATATGCCAGCTGATGACTTTCTTGTAAAGCAAGAAGGCAAAGCCGATAAGCAGGGCAATGGCCGAAACTTCACCCATACTGCCTCCCATGTTTCCCAAAAAGGCGTTGAGCGGTGTGAGGGTGTGTTCTGCGCCTTCTTTTAGTGAAGTAAGTACTGTAGCGCCGGTTGTCACATCGAAATACTGCCAGCGGTTTTCGATAGGTAGCGGCCATGTGGTCATTTGTGCTGGAAAAGAAAGCAGCAGGAATATACGTCCGGCTATGGCCGGGTTGAAAATGTTGTTTCCGAGTCCGCCGAATGCCATTTTAGTAATGCCAATTGCTACAACTGAGCCGATGAGCACAATAAATACCGGCAAGTTGGACGGCAGGTTGAGTGCAAGCAGGATACCTGTAAGCAAGGCAGAACAGTTGCCGAGAGTGTTTTTCCCTTTCATCAGGAATCGCTGTATCAGGTATTCCGTGGCCATACAGCCGACAATGGCTGTAACCAGCACCACCAGTGCACCCACGCCAAAGTAGTAGAGTGAGCAGGCTACGGCAGGAAGCAGGGCAATGATTACTGCCAGCATGCTTTTTCTGACACTGCCCGAAGTGTGGATGTGGGGTGACGATGATATAATGAGTTCTCTGTCCATTATTTTTTGTTGTTATCGGATTTTCGTGATTTGATAATGGCTCCCGTCCGCATTTTTCCTATTCTGATGTAGTCGAGAATCGGTCGGTGGGAGATGCAGATGAAAGAACACGAACCGCATTCAATGCAGTCCATGACATGTTCCTGTTCCAGACGTTCGTAGTTTTTCAGTTCCGAAAGGCGTGCGAGCAGATAGGGCTCCAGTCCCATCGGGCATACGGACACGCACGATGCGCAGCGGACACAGTTTTCGGGCTCTTCACGCTTCGACATGGTGTCGGGAAGAATCAGAATGCCTGATACGCCTTTGGTTGTCGGTGCGTTCAGGTTGGATGCGGCTTTTCCCATCATCGGTCCGCCCAAAATTACTTTTGCCGTATTGTCGGGAATGCCGCCTGCGGCTTCGATAACGGCCGACAGGGGTGTGCCTATCGGAACCATGTAATTGCCCGGTAGACTGACGTTCGGACCGGTAACGGTGACAATGCGTTCCGTCAGCGGAATGTCGTTGACAACGGCGTTCCATACGGCATAAGCTGTCGCTACGTTCTGTACCACTACTCCCACCGAGGCAGGCAGTCCGCCGGATGGTATCTGTCGGTTGAGCGTAGCGTCAATCAGCTGTTTCTCGCCGCCTTGCGGATATTTCGTTTTAAGTGTAGCAATTTCAACATCGTCGTATCCGGAAGCCGCTTCAGTCAAAGCCTTGATGGCATCGCGTTTGTTCTCTTCGATGGCGATGACCGCTTTTTGGGCGTTGATGGCCCGTTGCAGCAGTCGGGTGCCTTCGATGACCTGTTCCGGATATGTCAGCATCAGTTCATGGTCATTCGTCAGAAACGGTTCGCATTCTGCACCGTTGATGACCAGCGTGTCGACTTCCGTGCCTTTTGGTGGCAGCAGCTTGACACGGGTTGGGAATGTAGCGCCACCCAAGCCGACGATACCGGCAGCATCGATGATTTTGACAATTTCGTCAGCTGTTAGTTGTGCTATCGTTTCTTGTGTGCGCGGATTTCGGAGCGCAATGTCGTCGCCCTCCCGGCGAATAATGACGGCTGTGGTTTCAAATCCGAAAGCAGTCTTTATTTTTTCGATTTTTTTTACGGTTCCACTGACCGGGGAATGGACGTTGGCGGAAACGAAGCCTTGTTCCGTTCCAATGAGTTGATATTTTGCCACATGGTCGCCGACATTGACGCAGCAGGTTGCCGGAGCACCGATGTGTTGCGACAGGGCAACCATATACTCTTCCGATGCCGGAATGCTTTTAATGGGAAATCCGGCTGTGAGCTTGTATTCGGGAGGATGAATGCCTCCTTTATGAAATGTCTTTAGCATGATTGTTCCTTGGCAGTTTTAGGTTCTGGAAAATTGACAGCCGTGATGCAGTGAACGGGGCAAACCTCGACACATTTTCTGCACAGGCGGCACTTTTCATAATCGATATAGGCAAGATTGTCGGAAACGGTGATGGCGTCAAACGGACAAACCTTGGCGCATTTTCCGCAACCGATACATGAAGCCTTACATTCTTTGATTGACAGGGCACCCCGGTCATGGTTGGAGCAGGCCACATAGACACGCCGTCCTTTCGGACCTTTTGCCCGCAGTTCAATCAGGTTACCCGGACAGGCTTCCACACAGGCACCGCATGCCGTACACAGATTCTCGTCGATTTCTGGAATCTTGGTGGTATCATTGAGTTTGATAGCACCGAATTTGCAGGCCGAAATACAGTCGCCACAACCAAGGCAGCCATATTGGCATTCTGTTTCTCCGGCATAAATCAGGCGTTCGATGGCACAGGAGCGTGGTCCGTCGTAGAGAGTGGTATGTTTGCGCACAAGGCAAGAACCGTTGCATCGCAGAACAGCGATTTTCTGGACTGCCGATTCTGCTTTCAGTCCGAGCAGGCTGCCAATGGCATTCATCGCCTTGTCGCCTCCCACGGGGCAAAACTTGCCTGACAGCGAGTTCTCTGTGACGCATTTGACGGCAAAGTCGCGGCAACCGCTATGGCCGCAGGCTCCGCAATTTGCACCCGGCAGAAGTTCTTCCACCTGGTCGATGCGAGGGTCTTCATGAACGGCAAACTTTTTGGCAACCAAATACAAAAAAGCTGCACACAACAAACCAATCCCGCCCAAAACAATAACAGCTAATAAAATGGGACTCATATTTGTGTTGTTCAGTTGTATAAATTTGTAAAATTAGATTGTTGCAAATGTACATTAATGTGTCGAAAAAAACTATTTATACAAGGGATATTTTTCGAGGAATTTTATGGAAAACAGGTGAAAAACTATACTTTTGCCAATTTCGTTGTCCTATGGCTTTTATGAGAAAAAAGGCGGTTAAAATTTTGGAAACATCAGAATTGTAGATATATTTGTAAATACTAATTTGTAAATTTTATTGAATATGAAAAAACAATTGTTTTTGCTGCTGGCTTTTGTCATGACAGGAGCTGTAGCTATGGCACAGAATGCCGGAGTATGGATGGTTGGGGGAACATTTGGAATATCAACTTCAAAAACCAGCTATACTCATGAAAATGTAACACAAGTGCGCGAAAAACAGACGGACTTCAATATCATTCCGTCGCTTCATTACTTTGTAACAGATGAAATTGCAGTTGGTGCCGGCATCGGCTATGAGTTTAGCAAGGCGTTGACTGATGTGGAGGACGATCTTTACGACCGTACCGGACTGATGGTGTTCCGTCCTTCTATGTACTACTATGTGAAGCTGTCGGATAAGTTTTACTATAATCCGGAACTTTACATCGGTTTGAAATTTGGTAATGCTAAATCGGAAGTTGACAAGAATACCACCTATAAAATGGGATACAACCGTTTTGAAATTGGCGTGAACGTGTTGAACTTTGAGTTCCGTCCGACTGACCATGTTGGATTGGGCATTACTTGCGGAAACCTTTCGTATGTCAACAATAAAATAAAGGATGTGCCGACAGGTGCTGTGAAATATGATATCAAGACGAGCGAATTCCGTTTCCGTCTGCAAGATTCATTTGCCTTCACTTTCAGATATTTGTTTTAATATTTAGATACAATCGAAATATAAAGACCGGCTTCTCAGGAGTCGGTCTTTTTGTTTTATCAAACTATCTTTGAGACGGTAACGCTGTATCGGGCCTGGGTGAAGAACGACAGACTGTAGGCCACAAAGAAATAGAGCCCTACGGCAGCAAGTCCGGCAAGGCTGGCGATTCCGTCGTTGCCGGTCGTGACGGATACGGCTACAAGGACAGCCAGCAGCAGAAAAAGCGGAACGGCGATACAGTAGAGAATCGCTTTCCATGTGAGGGCGGTTGATATGGAAATCCTTACGCGGTCACCGGCGGTGAGAACAGGCATTTTCCGGTTGCGGGCTATCAGTTGGCGGTTGTCGTTGTCGCGGTTGCAGAGGAATGCGGCGGCACAGCCTTCGCATTTCTGTTCGTTCTCAATGGCTACCAGATAGCTCTTGTCGGTCACTTTTACCACAACGCCTGTATGTTCGATGGATTGCTCTGTCATGACCGTGGTCTATTCGTACAATAAAATCAAATCGTCGACAGTCAGCTCGGCTCCCGTTGAGATGCCTTTTTCCAGATAGTTGGTCGTCTTGATGGCCTTTGTTTCTTCTTCCTGGTTTTCGGATGCGTAGCACGATGATGAAATAAGCAGCTTCATTTTCGTCGCATTCTTGTTACGGATGGAGTAGGTGATAGGCACAACAAATCGTGTGAACGACGTTGAGGGTTTCAGCAGTCCTTTTCCTTCACCGATGACATATTCCTGTCCGTATTCTTCCCGCAGCATTTGGATGATGACAAGCCCGTTTTCCGTCAAGTCCTGATTGTCCTGAATATAGGAGTACATGCCTTGAATGGCAGTCGGGCGGGATGTGAACGGGTAGCCGATGTTGTATTCTTCTCGTCCGTCCGGGAAGAAAGTATAGCTTCCGAGGAAGAGCTTTCCGGCTGAGCGGTAGCCGAATTCCGGAGCATTACGGCTGTAATATTCCCGGTCGGTGCGTGCGTCGCGCGGTGGTTCCACTCCGTGGAGGTCCCAGGCGGCATTACGCAATTTGACGGCGAATGCACCCTCATAGCCCTTACGTACAATTTCTGCGGTAGGAACTTTGAACCATGTGTTTTCCGGCTGTGAATAGCTCGAGCAGGTCTTGGTGTTGACACTTGTCCATTCTTTCGGCTCGTTCACTTTTATGGATGCCGTGTTGTAGATAGGAATCCAGCTTGCCAGGTTTGAGTATTTTCCACCACAGTTGATGGTAGAAATGTCGATAGTGGTCTTGTTGTCCTCAAAACTTGGATTCGGTAGCTGGAGAGCAGCTTCCGTAGTGATGTCGAATGTTTGTTCTTTCGATGTGCTTGAGCCGATTCCTGCTCCAATTTTTATGGTGTAGGAAGTGGATGGCATGAGCGTTGAAACGGTGATACGACCTTCGTCCGTGACACGTTCGACAACGGCCGGGTGAAATTCTCCGTCCTGCTCCTTCACATATACGGAAATGTAGGGGATAATCTTGCTGTTCTTTTCGCTCCAGATGAAGATGTCGGCTTTCGACGGCCAGATGTTTTCGCTGCCGCAATAGGCCGTATATTCGGGAATGATTCTTTGCTGGCTCACAATGTTTGATGTCTTTCGGCCGTTTTTATAGACGGCGCGAAGGTCGATGTGGTTGTCGCCTTCTGGGACAGGTATGGTGAGCGTATAGGAATCGCCTTCCTGTTTTATTGCAGTTGGCGTTGCTTCCAGCCATGTGCCGTCCTGGTTGACCTGATACTGTATTTTTACGAAACGTTCGAGATATGTTCCGTTGTATGACAGCTTGACGTCGGTTGTTGTGGCATCAAAGTCAATCGGAGCAGGAATATCCATTTGAAGTTTTACGGGATTTGTCGTGATGGCCAGTAATGCCGGCTCGTTGGCAAGCATGCCGTAGATGTCGGTTGCCTGCACAATAAAGTAGTGGGTGGCAGCTTCATCGGATTTGGCAGACAGTTCCGGAATCATTTCCGTGAAATCGATAAACGCACTTGTGGAGTTCTCCTCGTTGCCCTCAATTACGAACCCGTGCTTTTTAAGTATGGACAAGTCATTGCCTACGAGTTCAATTTCATGGCTCAATTCGTTTTTGTAAAGCGTTTCGGAAAGGGCTGTCAGACGGATGCTTTTCAGTCCGTTCGGTACTGAAATTTCGCATCTGACTGTCTGTTGCGGACGTTCGCTTTCCAATATCGTGATGGGTTCATTGTTGGAGAAGCCAATGGTCTTGATATTCGGTGGAACGGCATTGAACAGGTTGTCGTTGAGAGGTATTGTTGCAGGTTTGAGCAGTGTCGCTTCGTCGTAGACAAATGTCAACGCTTTTCCTTCGGATGTTTCGGCAATATCGGTTCTGACGCAATAGTGTTCGCTTACCTGTGCGTTGTTGATTTCTATCGGGCAAATTGTAACGGTCTTCCCTTCCTGGTTGGTCAGTGTCACTTCTCCCTGAATGGTTCCCGGACGGATATAGGCCGCACGGTGTTCGTCGGGGTTGAATCCAATATAGATGCCCTTGGTGGATTTCATTCGCAGGCTGATGTTCTTGAACTCCTTGGTTGCAGCCTCAGAGAATGAAGCGGAAACAAGGGCGTTGTGAACTTTGCAGTCTAATGTGACGTCGGTTTGCATGTCGTCGTAGACAATAGCGTTGTTTTCACCGTAGAATGACAGCATGTCGAAACCCTCTTCTTCCATTTTTCCCAATGATGCGGAGAAGAGATATGAACCTACGGGTACTTTCCGATGGGAGGCTTCGAATTCCTGCAACGTTTTCCATGTTTTGGAATAGCCTGTTTCGGAATTGGAGGCCGTGATTTCAAACTTTTCGATGTCGGGTAGCGGTATGCTCAGATTGTCGGCACCGGCAATACCCTTGACGGTAGTATCGGCATGGATAATGAAATTCAGGTCGCCGTAACCGGTTATCAGGATGTTGCGGTCGTTATGGCATCCGGTAGTTGTCAGAATCAGAGCGGCAAGGCTGAGTAATGTATATAAAAAGCGTGTCTGCATATAGGGTAGTATTGTGTTGCAAAATAAGTCATTTATTACTGGTATTGCAACTTTTAAAGAGGTAAAGATAGGCTCTTTTGTCGTCAATAGGTGCCTATTTCGCATTTGTTGTAGGGGTGTTCTTGATATAAGTAGATTGTAGATTTGAAAATTAACAAAAGAATATTAAAAAATCCTTTTAAATTGGCGGGCTCTTGCCGAAAGTAGTAATTTAGCCCGCCGAATCAACTAAAACCATAAAACAAAATGATCAAGAAGAGTTTATTAGCCTCGATGCTGGCAATTACACTTGCCCTACCGTCGTTTGCTGCCAATCCGAAAAGAGAATTTCGTGGTGCGTGGGTGCATACTGTCCATCAGGGACAATATGCAAAAATGAATCCTGCTGAAACGCAGGCTTATTTGCGTGACCAGCTTGACAAACTGAAAGCTGCCGGCTGCAATGCAGTTGTGTTTCAGGTGCGTCCGAGTGCTGACGCTTTCTATGCTTCAGAGTTGGAACCGTGGAGCCGTTTTCTTACAGGTACAGCCGGTCAGGCTCCGTCGCCTTATTGGGACCCTTTGCAGTTTATGATTGAAGAATCGCATGCGCGCGGCATGGAACTTCATGCATGGCTGAATCCGTATCGCGTTACTACTTCCAAGAATGAAAAATTGCCTGCCAACCACATCTACTATAAGCACCCGGAACGCTTCGTCACTTATGCTGACGGAAAAATGTATTTTGACCCGGGATTGCCTGAAAACCGCAAGTTCATTGAAGATGTTGTGAAGGATATCGTTACCCGTTACGATGTCGATGCCATTCACATGGACGACTATTTTTACCCTTATCCGGTGACTGGAAAGGATTTCCCCGACGATAAATCGTATAAAAAATATGGAAAAGGAATGGACCGCGGCGACTGGCGTCGTCAGAACGTCGATTTGCTGATTGAAGGACTTCATGAGGTGATTGCTTCAACGAAACCATGGGTGCGTTTAGGTATCAGTCCGTTCGGTATCTGGCGTAACAAGACGAGCGACCCTCGTGGTAGTGACACTAACGGTTTGCAGAACTACGATGCGCTTTATGCCGATGTGCTTCTTTGGACAGAACAAGGCTGGGTAGACTATATGTTGCCGCAGCTTTACTGGGAACTTGAAAAGAAAGTGGCTTCTTCCGAAAAACTGGCTTATTGGTGGAACGACAATGCCAACGGTCGACATATGTATATCGGTCAGGCAATCGAGAAAACAATGGATATGCCGGATTTGGCTCCGTCAAAGAATCCTACACAGCTTGACCATAAAATCCGCTTGACCCGCGAATTGCCTAACATTCAAGGCAACTGCTGGTGGCCGGGTTATTCGTTGACAAAGAACTACAAAGGCATTGCCGATTCTTTGGCTACTCGTCAACAGTCGACTATCGCACTTGTGCCAAACTATCCGTGGATCGACAATGTTGCACCGGAAGAGGTACGTAACCTCAAAGCCGACGGTCGCACTTTGAACTGGTCGGCTCCGAAGGCCGACAGCCCGATGCAGGAAGCGCGCTCATACGTGGTCTATCGTTTTGCCAAAGGTGAAAAATGCGATTTGGAAAATGCCGCAGCTATTCAGTGCGTAACCTATAAGCCGGAATATGTAGTGCCGGCTGACGTGAAAGGTGAATATACCTATGTGGTGACAGCTCTCGACTGCGCCAACAATGAAAGCAAGGAAGGCGTTTCGTTGAAACTGAAACTGTAGAAATAACAGTCTGAAAAAATATTAGGGAGGAAGGCTCTGCATGCCGAAAGCCGTTGAAGGCCGGGCGTGCAGAGTCTTGTTTTTTGGGGGGAACAAAAGTGCGGTTGTCGGTAGTCGTACACACCTGGGTGTGTCCCTACGTTTGGCAATGCCTTTGCTTCCGGCTTTTATTATCTGTCTTATAGAGGATAGTCTTTGAGTGCGTTCCCCATATTTTATCTTTATGTTCTTCAGTCGAAAATTAACCTTAGTGTATCTTTTGATAAGATAGGATGTGGTTCGGCATAGTCAAATTTGAAAACTTTGTTTTCATTTGCCTCTGCGCTCACTTTTCGATATCTTTGGATAATATAAGATGTGGTTTGGGAGAAAAAAATAATGAAACAAGTTTCATTATTTTTTTCTCCGCTCACCTTTCACTATCTTTGCCCCGATGAAACGTTTGACATTATATATCATTTGTGTCGTGCTGGCTTCGCTCGCGGGAGCGTATGCCCAGAAAAAGCAACAGTTGGCTCCGTCGTATGCCTGGGTGGCAACACAGCCGCTCGGACTTCATGAGCCTTCTACCATCGACACGCTGCTCTATAACTACTGTCAGCAGTCTATTCCGGCGCTGACATCCGATGCCTATGCCACTACCGGAAATTTGGGCGCGTCGGGCATCAACAATATCTATTTCCAACGTCCCGAACGCACGGAATTCATGTTTACGGATGTGTTGGAGCCGTGGCTGTATACTCCGGAAAAGCAGGTGTACTATAATACCCGAATTCCGATGACATTGCTTTCCTACAATTTCGGCGGCGGTAACGATTCCAATCAGGACCGTCTGAAAGGCGTGTTTTCGGGTAATGCCGGGAAAAAACTCCAGTTTGGTGCGCTGCTTGACTATCTGTATTCAAAGGGCGGATACGACCGTCAGGCGTTGAAAAACTTTACTTGGGGGGCTTCGGCATCCTATATCAGCGACCGCTATGAACTTCAGACCATGTTCAACAGCTTCAACTCGGTCAACATGGAAAATGGTGGTATTACCGACGACCTTTATATTCTTGACCCGGCAGAGGTGCAGGGTGGTGTATCGGAGATTGATGCCAAATCCATTCCTGTAAATCTGAACAGCGCATTCTCCCGTGTGCGCGGAACGGAATTTTATATGAACCACCGTTACAAAGTGGGATTTTATGATGAAAAAATAACGGAAACCGACACGATTACCACTTATGTGCCGGTGATGAGTTTTATATGGACTTTCGATTATAAGGACAACAGGCATAAGTTTGTGGAAGAAGACGGCAGTTCGACGGAAAGCGGTTTCTTCGAAAACACCTATCTGTCGCTCGACCGTACTGAGGACGAAACGAAATATTGGCGTGTGCGGAACACCGTGGGTGTTTCCCTGCTCGAAGGTTTCAACAAATACGCCAAGTTCGGACTGTCGGGGTACGCCACTCACGAAGTGCGCCGCTATACGCAAACTACCGACACGATGCTTACTTCAGCCTACAAACCGGAAGGACTGACACCGTTCCCTTCCATTTCGCTTGCGCCGGTTACGACACAAAACCTTGTGTGGGTGGGCGGACAACTTACGAAGCAACGCGGCTCGCTGCTGACTTATTCGGCCACGGCACAGTTTGGCCTTATTGGACCTGTAGCCGGTGATTTGGACATTTCTGGAAAAGTATCGACACGTTTCAAACTTTTTGGCGACTCTGTGACGATTACCGGAGAGGGATTTTTCAAGAACATAGAAGCTCCGTTCCTTTACAACAACTATATTTCCAACCACTTTGCCTGGAAAAACGATTTTGGCAAGGAACGCCGTCTGCGGTTGGGCGGTACGCTCGATGTGCCCCACACGGGTACAACTTTGACGGCGGGAGTGGAGAACATTCAGAACTATCTGTATTTCAATGATAAGGCTATGCCGACACAGGAAGGCGGAAACATTCAGGTGGTGAGCGCCGCTATCGACCAAAAGTTGCAGTTCGGCATATTCAATTGGAACAACCGCGTGACCTATCAGACTTCGACAAACGAACGCGTGCTGTCGTTGCCAAAATTGGCGGTGTATTCCAATATGTTCCTGTTGTTCCGCATTGCGAAAGTGCTGCATGTGCAGTTGGGCGTGGACTGCAACTATTATACGAAATACTATGCGCCGGCCTATCAGCCCGCTACGATGATGTTCCACACGCAGCAGGAAAAGAAGTTGGGCAACTATCCGATGATGAATGTCTATGCCAACATGAAGCTTTATAAAGCGCGCTTCTATGTGCTCTATTCGCATGCCAACCGCGGATTGTTTGGCGGCAACAATTATTTTGGCGCGCTTCATTATCCAATCAATCCGAGCCGTTTCCAGTTAGGCGTGTCGGTGGATTTTGCCAACTAAGTTTGTTTTTCATAAATCAGACTGTTATGAAGAATCCGATGCTTTTAAAACCGAAAATGACGGTGTATGTGGGGCTGCTTGTGGTGGCAGTGGGCATGATGGTATGGCTGAACCGCTGTTCGCAGCCGGTTTCCGACGGCTTTGTGAAAAGTCAGGGCGATACGCTCGATGTGGCCATTGAATATTCGCCGCTTTCGCTCTATACCTACGATGACACGCTCGGCGGTTTTAATCACGATTTGCTTCAGCTCATCTCCCGTTATAAGGGTATCGATATCAAGTTGCATCCAGTTGTGTCGCTTGACGAGAGCCTGCGCATGCTTGACGAGGGCAATTATGACATTGTGGCGGCTCAGGTGCCTGCTACGACCGACTTCAAGGCGCGTTATCTGTCGTCTGACCCGATTTATCTCGACCGTCAGGTATTGGTGCAGAAAAAGGATTCTTTGGGTAACAAGACGGTACGTTCGCAGCTCGACATTGCCGGAAAGACATTGTGGGTGGTGAAAGGTTCGCCGGTGGCAACGCGTATCGATAATCTGGAGCGGGAAATCGGTGATTCAATTATCGTGAAAGAAGAGGCTACATACGGACAGGAACAGCTGCTGATAATGGTGGCTACAGGTGAAATCGAGTATGCCGTAGTGAGCGACAAGATTGCCCGCTCGATGATTTCCAACTATCCGCAGCTCGATATTTCGACGGCTGTCAGCTTCAACCAGTTTCAGTCGTGGGTACTGCGCAAGGACAATCAGGAGCTATGCGACAGCTTGAACAGTTGGCTTGAACAGCTCCAGGAAACCGAGGCATACAAGCAGCTCTACAGCCGATATTTTTAGTTTCCAACAGGGGCAAGGTTTGTGCGTGTTTGTGTTAAAAATTAATATCGGAGCTTTAAATATCGATATAATGCGTAACTTTGCCGCGATTTTTCTTGAAATGTATTAACTTGAAAATAATAATTGTATGAAGAAAATTTACTCAATTCTTTTTATGTTGGTAGCTTTGGTAGCTACGGTAAATGCTCAAGAAACTTCTAAGGGCGATGCTTATAAGGGCGTATTGACTATTCAGCTTGGTGAAGGCGAAGACGCTGGAGAACCGTTGGAATTGCCGGATCAGACAGTGTATATTGACATGAACGAAGACGGCACTTCTTGTACTTTTGGATTGTATAATTTTGCAATGGGTCCAGATGCTGTTTTGGGTGACATTGTTGTTGAAAATGTAGTAGTAACTACTGAAGGTAATGTGAAATCGTATGCCGGTTCAAAAAAAGACATTGAGTTGAATCTGTATGAGCAGAAAATCTATGCTGATGCCTCTGTGACAGGAACAGAAACTCAAGACGGTACTTTGGATATGCATATCCCGGTAATTTGGAAGGCTGCTGCAGGCGAATCTCCAGCTATTATGCCAATTCATGTATGGTTCAAGGGTGCTAAAGAGCAAGCTGGTATTGCAAATGTTGCTGTTCAGTCTTCTGTATATGGCGCAAATGGAGTGGTTATAGTAAACGGTTTTGAAGGTGTCGTTGAAGTTTTCGATTTCACAGGCCGTTTGGTTAAGTCTGCTCAAGTAGCTGGAAATGCTGAGGTTGCATTGGCTAAGGGTCTTTACATTGTTCGTACAGGTGCTAAGGCAGCAAAAGTTGTAGTGAAATAACATTGTTAGAACAGTATATGAATAATAGCAGATTGTCGATTGGCGGTTTGCTATTATTTTTTATTCTTTCCTTTTAGCCCAAATTGTGGCTTATTTGTTGGAAAACAGAATACATCTCTTATATTTTGTTAGGGAAAAGCTCAAGATATTTTGTTTTTCACTATATTTGCATGGTTTTTTAGACTTAGTTTAATAAACTATTTATAAAAGCAAACTATTAATATTAAAAACATTATGAAGAAAATTTTAAGCGCAACATGCGCAATGATGTTGGCATCTGCCGGAATGATGGCTAATGCCCAACAACTCCCGAATGTCGGGTTTGAGGATTGGAAAACAGCCTGCGGCAATACGTATGGGATGGACGATAAAGATAATTATCGTCAACGGCCAGGTATTGAGCCCGTAGGTTGGAATGGTTCTAGCGTGAATCAAACGGTTTGGTGGCAGAATAAACAGCAAGAATTGGTGTTTAATGCAAACGAAGGTAATGGTAGTTTTGTAAAATTGCAAAGCATGTTTGTTGGGCTTGGCACTATGGGTTCTGTTGCTCCAGCTTATTTGACATTGGGAACTCCATGGGTTTACGCTTCAGCGAAGATTTCTAATTGTGATGGTGGTACTTTTGGTGGTATAGAATTCACTGCAAAACCCGATGCAATTTGTGGTTCATTTCAGCGGAATGATGAGAATGATAAAGATATTATTAATGATGAAAATTCCTATGTGATTGCTTACCTTTGGAAGGGTTCTTTTAAGTCTAAAATCGGTAGCGTAGATTTGACTACAAAATCGAAGGATTGGGTTGATGTAGAACGTGCGATTTTAGGTAAGTTGGATCCACAAAAGAATCCTGTCTCCGGTAATGGAAAATTGATTGCAAGTTGTGAAAAAGCATTTAAAACAGATAAGGGAAAATGGATGCAAATTGAGGTGCCTTTTGTGTATACAGACCTTGAAAGTGTTCCTGATAGTCTTAATGTTATTATCTCAGCCGGTGATTATTGGGAACGTGGGAACTTGAAAGAAAATACGACCCTTTTGGTTGATGATGTACATTTCGTATATTATTCTCGTTTGAAATCATTAAAATTGAATGGCGTTGAGATTGAAGGTTTTTCTCCAGACGTATATGAATACACTGTTGAGGGTGATTTTATTACAAATGGTGTAAATTTGGAAGAGTATGAATTGATGAGTCCGTTTACTTCTGCAAATACCGATATCTATACAGATGAGAATGGAATTCCTGAATATGCTGAGATTCTTGTTGGTCGTTATTCTGAAGATGGTGAATTGTTAGGTGGAGAGTATAAGGACGTTGACGGTCAAACATCGCATATTTATAGAATTAAATTTAAGCAAGTTTATCATAATTCCCGATTGGCTTCTTTGACGGTAAATGATGTTGCTGTGAATGGTTTCAGTAGTGATGTTTATTCATACTATGTTGTTGGTGAAGTTCCTGCAATTGAGAAAGTAGAAGCCGTTGCTGTTGACCCGGAAGCTACTGTTGAAATGACCCGTGACGAGGAAGCTGCAACTATCTCTATCGTGGTTACTAATCCGAATGGGGTAGACGAAGATGGTGAATCTTCACATACTTATGTGCTGAATTTCCAGAAATTCTATACTCCTGTAGGTCAGAAATATGATGGTACGTTGACTATTCAACTTGGAGATGGAGAACCGTTCTCAATGGAAGATCAAAGTGTGTATATCGATGTAAAAGATGATGGTACTTGCACATTTGGTTTGTATCAATTTGCAATGGGACCGGGTATGGTATTGGGAGATATCGTTGTAGAAAATGTAACAATTGGTTCTGATGAAAACGGTAATAATACTTACAACGGAGAAAAGAAAGACATTGTTCTTTTCTTAGAAGGTTCTCCAATTTTTGCCGATGCTACTGTTTCTGGAACGGAAGACGCAGAAGGGAATTTGACTATGACAATTCCTGTAATTTGGAAAACAGGTATTGGTGAAGCTTTGCCAGTTATGACAATTAATGTAACTTTCAATGGCAAAAAAGATACAGGTGCTGGCGTTGAAAGCGTAGCCGGTGACGGTGTGAAGGTTTATGCTGCTGCGGGTTGTGTGGTAGTTGAGGGCGCTGAAGGCGTTGCTCAGGTTTACACTGCCGATGGTAAGCAGGTTGCTGCTAAAGTTGTGAATGGCAAGGCTGAAATTGCTTTGGCTAACGGTCTTTACATTGTTCGTGTTGGCAACAAAGTTCAGAAAGTAGTGGTGAAATAATCCGGTCTACACTGAAACAATACATACAGGGCAAGCTGTCGCGCAAGCGGCGGCTTGCTTTCTTTTTAGGTTAGGGGTTATTGGTTAGAGGTTATGGTTTTGATGTTTATGGTTTACGGTTTACTGAATTGCTATAGCCCCTAACCTATAACCGCTAACCCATAACCCCCTTGTTGGTGTTCATACCCCTTCGGCCTGCGGCCACTTTCCTTACCTTATGGGCTGAAAAGCTAACGCAACGATTATCATATATTTATATTTTAGACAGAAGAACATAAAGACAAAATTGGAGGATGCATCAATTGGCTCATGTCGGATGACATACGATTGAGAAAACAGTGCTTATCTTCTTGTGTTCCTCTGTCAAAAAATAAATTCGGTTAGCGTATAGAGCGGTCTGTCAATATAATAACTCAAAGGATGAAAAAACGGATACAACCGCGTGGCTGTATCCGTTTTTGATATGTCAATCTGTTTTTTATTGATGCTGGTAGAGATAACGCTTGATGGAGCGTTTCGGCGTTTTCTCGAATTCTTCGCTGTACAGTTTCAGTCCTGCAATCTGCGAGTATGCCGGGAGTTCCTTGTTGAGGGCGGCAATGTTGTCGTTCATGATTTTAGGAATTTCACTGTCGGAAATATGTTGCGCCTGAGCATTCTCGAGGTCCGGATAAATCAAAGCTATTAGCTTGCCTCCCTGTTCTACCACGAGCGATTCGCAAACATAAGGCATGTTGTTGAGTTTCTGTTCGATTTCTTCCGGATAGATGTTCTGTCCTGACGGGCCGAGAATCATGTTCTTGTTACGTCCACGGATATAGATAAATCCGTCTTCGTCCACGTTGCAAAGGTCTCCGGTGTAGAGCCAGCCGTCGCGCAAGGCTTCTTGTGTGGCTTCTTCATTCTTATAGTAACCGAGCATTACGTTCTCACCTGTGACAATCAACTCTCCGGCAATGTTTTTCGGGTCGGGTGAGTTGACTTTCATCTGCATGCGGTCGACAATCTGTCCGCAGGAACCTGTACGGTTCACTTCGTGGCCGGCGTATGAGATAAGCGGGGCACACTCGGTCATTCCGTAACCGACAGTGTAGGGGAATTCAATTTTACGCAGGAAGCGTTCCACATCTTTGTTCAATGCGGCTCCACCGATAATCATTTCATAAAGCTGTCCGCCGAATGTTTCGGTAAGCTTTGCCTTGATTTTGCCCAACAGATGGTCGTTGACAAACGGCATCGTCATCAACAGGCGCATGTGAGGCTTTTCGAGCAGCGGGAATATCTTAGTCTTGATGATTTTCTCAATGATAAGCGGTACGGCGATGATGAGTCGCGGCTTGACGGTGGCAAAGGCATCGATGATAACCTTCGGCGACGGAACGCGGGTAAGGAAATAGACATGACAGCCTTTAGTGAGCGGGTGTATCATTTCCACAACAAGGCCGTACATGTGTGCCAGCGGAAGCATACAGATGATACCGTCGCCCGGGCCCAGGAATGAAAGTTTGCTTAGAGCGAACTCGATATTTGACGTGATGGCACGGTAGGGAATCATTACCCCTTTTGAGAATCCTGTAGAACCGGATGTATAGTTGATTACGGCCAGTGATTCCGGATCTGGTTCGCAGTACACGACATCTTCGCGGGTGAAGCGTTCCGGATATTTCATACCGAAAATGGCATTGAGGTTCTGGCGTGCATGTGTGATGCTCTCTTTTCTTGACAGCAGCAGGCTGAAGTCGAAAATGTTGAAGAAAGCGTCGACCTCCGGCATGGTTTCAGCGTTGAGGTTTTCCCATATTGTAGTGTCGATGAACAACAGACGCGCATCGGAATGGTTTACGATGTGATGAATGTTGTCGGGTTTGAATTCATGAAGGATGGGAACGGGAACAGCTCCGTAGGTGAGCGAAGCGAGAAACGCTACCGACCATTGGGTGCTGTTTTTACCGCAGAGGGCGATTTTGTCCCCTTTTTGAATGCCTGCATTTTCGAACAGAAGATGCAGTTTTGCAATTTTTCGTGCAATATCCCGATATTGCAGAGAGATTCCATTAAAATCCGTCAGAGCAAGTTCCTCCCAGTTCTTGCGGATGGAATTTTCAAGAATTTTATTAATGTGCATACTTGTCCAAGTTTAGAGTATACTGCAAATTTAACGAAATTTCTGCACAAATCGTAGAAATGTGTGGTAAAATGTTAGAAATTCGCAATGGTAGGACATAATGTTTTGAGGATTGGCAGATATTTTGTTTCTTTGTGTGCCGACAGTGCGCCAAGGGCGGGAAATACTGTTGGAAGCGATTTGTTAATTAAACTATTTAAGGATATGAAAAAACTACTTTTTGCATTTGGTGCAGCGGCAATGCTTGTTGCTTGCGGTGGCGAAACGGGCAGTTATACTCTTACAGGTACGCTGCAGGATACTACCTTGAACGGCAAGACTGTTTATTTGAAGAATTATGACAATGGAAACACTCTCGACAGTGCTGTGGTGACAAACGGTGTTGTTGAATTCAAGGGTGTTGCCGACACAATAGTTCCGGCTGTGTTGTCGATGGCCGACGGTCCGCGTTTGGCAAAATTCGTTCTTGAGCCGGGTACACTGACGCTTGATGCTGAAAAAGGTGTGGTGAAGGGTTCTGCAACCAATGACAAGTATACGGCATATGTACTTGCCTACGACAGTATTGTGGCCGACTACCGTGCCAAAGCTGAGAAACTGACAACTTCCGGTGTGGACGAAAAAGAGGCGGAAGCTCAAATGGAAGAACTGATGTCGGCAACTGATTCGTCAATCAAGGATTTGGTGGTGGCAACGATGAATGCCAACAAGGATAATGGTGCCGGCTATTATGCTCTTCTTGAATATGCTTATGGATTGAGCAAGACTGAACTTGACAAGGCTCTTGAAGGTACTGCCGACTGGATTAAGAACTCCGAACGTGTAGGCAACTTCAAGAAGGCGGCTGAAAGCATTGAAAACACGGCTCCGGGCAAGATGTTTACCGACTTTACCGTTACGGATGAAACTGGAAAATCAACCAAATTGTCGGACTATGTAGGCAAAGGCGAATATGTTTTGGCTGACTTCTGGGCAAGCTGGTGCGGTCCGTGTATCCGTGAAATGGCAGGTTTGAAGGAAATCTATAAAAAGTACAACGGTAAGGGACTTAAGGTTATTGGCATTGCCGTTTGGGACGAACCGCAAAATACACGTGATGCCATCAAGCGTTTGGAATTGCCTTGGGACATTATGGTAAACGGCCAGAAGGAGCCGACTGAAATTTACGGTATCATGGGCATTCCTCACATCATCATGTTTGCACCGGACGGAACTATCGTATTCCGCGGCTTGCAGGGCGAAGAACTCCACAAGGAAGTGGATAAGGTGATGGCTAAGAAATAATTTAGTTCAACTTAATACAGAAAGCGGAAAATGCAGTTCCCCGTCGGATTGCTTTTCCGCTTTTTTCTAAAAACGTAATCTGCATGACAGAAACAGAAAAACCGTTGGTGACGGTGGTGATCCTCACCTATAATCAGGAGCGTTTCGTGGGGCAGGCCATAGAGAGTGCCGTCGGGCAAGTGTGTGATTTTCCGTTTGAGGTACTTGTTGTGGACGACTGTTCGACAGACGGAACGGCCGAGGTGTGCCGTCGCTATGCCGAACGTTACCCGCAAACGGTGAAATTTGTGCGCAATGAAAAAAACAAAGGGCTGATCGACAATTATTTTGATACACTTTTAAGCGTAGAGACGCCTTATATTGCCGATTGTGCCGGAGATGACTATTGGTGTGACCCGCACAAGCTCCAACGGCAGGTCGACATTTTGGAACGTAACCCGGAAGTGGTGCTTGTTCATGCTGATTTTTGTAGCTACAACGAGTGGACACGGCAGTGGGAGAAACGCGGGTGTCCTGTCGAAAAGCCACAACGGGCAACTTTTGACGACAATGTGTACGAACTGCTCAATCAGGCGGGCTGTCCTTTTGTTTTTGTCGGCGCTGCTTGTTTTCGCAATGACGCATTTCGTAGAGCCTATATGCAGAATGAACGCTTTTTCCGCAACAAGGAGTATGCCTGTGAGGATTTCCAATTGGTTTTTTTGTTGTTGCGTGAAGGTGAATTCCGTTATGAACGGCTTGAAACGGCTGTTTACCGTACCGGTGAATCAGTAAGTCACAGTGAGGATGATGGAAAAACCTTGAATTTCCTCTACCGTGTATATATGTTGAGAACCGATCTTATGCAGACGTTCGGTATGGATGCCAACCGTTGCAGCAATTTTATGGAAAGATATTTGCGCAGCATTCTGTCTCACTGCATTTGTCAGAAAAAAACTGATATTGCTGTCGATGTCGTCAGCCGTATGCGACGATTGCACTATCGAGGTTCATGGCGGTTGCGTCTGTATGCTGCAATAAGCAAAAGCTCCTTGCTGTCAGCTCTGTTCTGTCAGTTAAAGGGAAAAAATAAGCGGAAGAATCCAAAGTAGGGTTCTTCCGCAACCGTATTCACAAGTAGGTATTAGATTCTCGGTCGCTATAAATCAAGTTTAGGGTTTGTGTCAGTTGATATTTGTTTTTTGTTTTGGTTTCTGTATTGTCGTGGGGAAATGCCCATTTGTTGCTTGAAAAATTTTCCGAAAAACGAAATGTTGGGAAAATCGTATTCGTTGGCAATTTCCTTGATGGATTTTTCGGAATACAAAAGGTCCTGCTTTATATTCTTTACCGTAACTTCACGAATGATATCCAATGCCGTCCGTCCCGTTGTCTTCTTCATGAGTGATGACAGATATTTCGGTGAAATGAACAGCTGTTCTGCGTAATAGGTTACGGAACGGTTGCGCCCTCCATCATTAATAAGAAGAGACATGAATTTTTTCAGCGTGATTTCACTTTGTTTTAGGCCTTGGAATTGGTTTTGTGTGTCTTGCTTTATCCTGTCTCTTGTCAGGGAAAAGAATTCATAGATAACCGACTGCAAAAAAGCGTGAAGTATGGTTTCTTCATATTCGACTCTTTGTGAGTTGTCACGGCTTAAAAGCATTGTCAGCAGTTGGCAGTAGCTGTCGATGATTCTTTTTTCATTGGGACTCAATGAAATGACAGGATGGCTTTTAATGGCGAGGGCAATATCGAGGATGCCAAGATTCGCTATCAGCAACTCCTTGGTCAGAGATTCGGAAAGTCCGAGTATTTTTCCCGAAAAGTCTTCGGACATGTGGCAATTGTCGAAAACGCAATTGGGAAGACAATGGAACATATCTCCATTTTTTAAATTGAAAAATTGTTCGTTTGCTGTGAATTGGCACATGCCTGTTTCGCAGATAAGAAGGCAGAACATCTTTTTTACTTTTATGACGTTGGGAAATATCTGTTGGGAATTATAGTTCAGATTGTCAATATAAACGATGTCTTCCTTTATTTGCAGATTGTTTCCCGGTTCAAAAAGTGGTAAGTTGTCAATGTTGTCAAAATCAATTTCTATCAAATGTGTTGTATTATTCTTATCCATTGAATTTGTTTTTTGCAAAATTGGAAATTTAATTCCAATGCTGACAGAGCGAAATGGTGAAATAAGTGTTCTGTTTTTCTCCTATTGAAAAAATGGGCTTTGCTTGAGAAAAATAGAACACTTGTTTTTGAAGGAATATGGGGAATTTTGTGCGACAATTTAATTTGAGAATATGAAAAGAAAACAGTTATTCGTGATGGCTGGCGTGATGCTGATGCTCATCAGTTGCTCACAGTCAGAGACAAAGTCGGTAGAAGAGGCCGTTAAGGTAAGAATTGTAGATGTAGATGAAACGGCGGTTGGAAATGTCAAAAACTATTCCGGTACGGTTGTGGAAGAAAAGGGCGTTTCCGTAAGTTTTGCAACGGTGGGAACCGTGCAGAAAGTTCTGGTTTCCGTAGGAGATAAAGTGAAAAAAGGACAGTTGATAGCTGTGCTTGACGATGAAGTGATGCGACAGAGTCATGAGGCCGCCAACGTGTCGTTGAAGCAGGCGGAAGATGCTTATGGCCGTATGAAACAGTTGAAAGACAGCAACAGTCTGGCCGAAATACAGTGGATAGAAATAGAAAGTAAACTCAAGCAGGCACAGGCCGCTGAAGCGATAGCGCGAAAAAGTTTGTCGGATTGCATGCTTTATGCACCAGAGAGCGGTGTCGTGGCAGACAAGATGGTAGAAGCCGGGCAGAATGTGACGATGGGAATGCCGGTTATCAAACTGGTAGATATCCGTCGGGTAAAAGTAAAGGTGGCAGTGCCGGAAACGGAAATTGCCAACATCAAGGAAGGTATGACTGTTGATGTCTTTGTGGCTGCCCTGCAAAAGCATGTATCAGGGAAGGTGACTGAACGTGGTGTGTCGGCTAATCCGTTGACGCGTACTTATGATGTATATGCTTTGGTTGAGAACGAAACACAGGAATTGCTTCCGGGTATGATTTGCGAGGTAGGTTTTCGTACTGGCGACGATTCCCGACAGATGACTTTGCCTGCGAATGTTCTGCGTATCGATGAGAACAACCGGACTTTTGTCTGGCTTGCCGTTTCTGGAAAAGCTCATAAAAGATATGTGACGATTGACGGCTCTACAGAGCGGGGTGTAGTAATCGCCGGCGGTTTGCAGGCCGGAGACAAGGTGATTAGTGACGGTAGTCAGAAGGTAAGTGAAAATACAAAAGTGGAAATTGTAAAATGAATACGGATAAGAAAAAGCGGTCCATTGTAGAATGGGCGATGCATTATCGTCAAATCGTGATTCTTGTGGTTTGTGTGCTGATGGCATTCGGAATCTACGGTTTGAATGAAATGAACAAGAATGAATTCCCCGATTTTACAATCCGTCAGGGAGTTGTGGCGGCTGTTTATCCGGGAGCTACGGCTGAAGAAGTCGAGGAACAGGTGACCCGTCCGTTGGAGGACTATATATTCAGCTATAAAGAGGTGAAAAAGTCGAAAACGCGTTCAATTTCGCGTGACGGCATGGTCATTGTCCAAATTGAATTGAACGATGATTTGAATAATAAGGATGAATTCTGGAGCAAATTCAAGCATGGCATCAGCCAGTTCAAGCAGCAGTTGCCTCCGGAAGTGCTGGCTGTTCAGGTGATGGATGATTTTGGCGATACTTCTGCGTTGCTGATAACGATGGAAAGTGACGACAAGACTTATGCCGAGCTTGACGACTATATGGACGATTTGAAACTTCGTTTGAGGTCGGTTGAAAGTGTGGGCCGAATGACCGTACATGGCATGCAGGAAGAACAGATTTCAATTGTGCTCGACTCCGAACGGTTGAAGCATTACGGACTGACGGAAAACAGTCTTGCCGCAAATTTGTTTGCCAAAGGCTTCACCACGACAGCAGGCAAATTAAAAACGGAGGATTGTGAAATGCCGGTTTATGTGTCGCGTTCCATGAATTCCGTGCGCGATATCCGGCAGATGATCGTATTCTCCGATTTGCAGGGGAATGTGGTCCGCTTGGGAGATGTCGCCGATGTGAAGCGTGAATACCCGGTGGCCGACAGCCGAATCACCAACAATGGTAAAAAATGTCTGTTGCTGAGTGTGGAAATGAAGAAAGGACAGAACATTGTCAAGATGGGAGAGGATGTCAACGAAGTGTTGGAACAGTTCCAGCAGACGTTGCCTTCCGAAGTGTCGCTGTTTAAAATAACCGACCAGAGCCAGGTGGTTGGCGACAGTGTCAAGTCGTTTCTGAAAGAACTGTTGATTGCTATTGTTGCCGTGGTGCTTGTCGTAGTCTTGTTGTTGCCGTTCCGTGTAGCCATGCTTGCAGCATCCACGATACCGATTACCATCTTTATATCTTTAGGATTGTTCTATGTGTTCGATATTGAGTTGAATACGGTGACTTTGGCTGCCTTGATTGTAACCTTGGGTATGATTGTGGACAATTCCATTGTTATTATCGACAGTTATTTGGAAAAAATCAAGGAAGGAATGTCGAGGTGGCATGCTTCGATAACCAGTACGCTGCATTTCTTCAAATCCATTTTCTCGGCGACATTGGCTATCAGCATAACATTCTTCCCGTTCCTGTTTGTGATGAAGGGGATGTTCCACGATTTTCTCCTTTATTTCCCGTGGGCCATTACATTGGTGTTGTCGGTGTCATTGCTGGTTGCCGTTTTGGTTGTTCCTTTCCTTCAGTTCTTTTTCATCCGCAAGCCGGGTAAAGAGTCTGAAACCGGGAAAAAGTCGTTCTCGTTTTTGGATGTGCTTCAGAAAAGCTACGACAAACTGCTGGCCTGGTGTTTTGTCTATCCGAAAACTACGGTGCTTGTCGGACTTCTTTCGGTAGTGGCAGGTGTGCTGATGTTGAATTCCGTTCCTCAGCAGTTTATGCCGACAGCCGACAGAAATCAGTTTGCGGTTGAAATTTATTTGCCGGCAGGCACTCCGCTGGAAAAGACGGTGCAGGTTGCCGACAGCCTTGAGCATATTCTGCGCCGTGATTCCCGGGTTGTTTCGGTGGCATCCTTCAAAGGAACGGCATCTCCCCGTTTCCAGACTACTTACGCTCCGCAAATGGGAGGAAGCAACTATGCGCAGTTTATCGTGAACACTCAAAGCAATGAGACAACAATCGAGCTTCTGGACGAATATGCTCCGAAATATACGGATTATTTCCCCAATGCTTTCGTAAAATTCAAGCAATTGGACTATTCGGAAGCGGCCAATAAGATTGAAGTTCGGTTGAGCGGCGACGATTTGGCTGTGTTGAAGCGGAGTTCCGACAGCATTGTTGCCGTGCTGCGGGATATGCCGGGATTGATTCTGGTGCGTTCAGACATTGATGACCCGTTGGCCGGTCAGCGATTGGAGCTGAAAGAGGATGCTTTCTCGCGTTTCGGTCTTACCAATGCGGCTTTGGAATCAACATTGGCATGGCGATACGGCAGCGGAATACCCGTTGGGCGTGTATGGGAAGGCGACAATTCTTTGAATGTCGTGCTGAAGTCGAACAAGGCCGATTCTGCAACAGTGGCCGATTTGAGCAATGAGCCAGTTGGAATAGCCGGAGGACTTACTTCCGTATCCTTGTCGCAGGTAGCCGATATACAGCCGGTTTGGTCTATCAGTCAAATCAACCACCGCAATGGCATACGGACAGTGACGGTCTTGGCCGATGTGGAACGCGGTAAAAACGTGATAGCCCTGACTTCTGCCGTAAAGGAAAAACTGAAGAATATCAATCTGGACGACAGTCTGACACTGACCTATGGTGGAGAATTGGAAACACAGGAAGAAAATCAGCCGAATATTAATGCTGCCCTTTGTGTGGCCGTGGTGATGATATTCTTTATTCTGTTGTTCCACTTCAAAAAAATCAGTACGGCAGTTCTGCTGCTTTGCAGCTTGAGCCTTTGTCTGTTCGGAGCCGTTGCCGGTGCAAAGATTCAGGGCATCGACTATGGTGTTACATGTACTTTGGGTATGGTCAGCCTGATGGGTATTTTGGTGCGAAACGGCATTATTATGATTGACTATGCAGAAGAATTGAGACGCGAGGGACATTGCGTTCGCGATGCTATCAAGCAGTCGGCCGAGCGAAGAATGCGTCCTATTTTCCTTACTTCAGTTGCCGCATCCATGGGTGTCGTACCGATGATATTGGGCGGTAGCGGGCTCTGGATGCCAATGGGTACGGTTATCTTCTATGGTACGTTGATTACGATGCTGTTCATCCTGACTGTATTGCCGGTTGGTTATTGGCTGGTAATGTCGGGTTCGGAAGAAAAACGGAAAAGGAGTGAAGCGTTGGAAATGGAATAATAATTAATTGAGAATAGCAGATATGAAAAAATATATATTGTTGCTTCTTGCCGGAAGTGTTTGCGAGGTGGCATCGTCGCAGAATGTCTATTCGCTGGAACAATGTCGGCAATTGGCTTTAAGCCAGAATATAAAAATGACGGAGGCCGGAAGGAAGGTTGAAATGGCCGATGAAACGAAAAAAGAAGCGTTCACCAATTATTTCCCAAGCGTGACAGCCGGTGGGGGAGGTTTTATTGCCAACAAAGGGCTGATAGAAATGGAACTTGCTCCCGGAATGGGAGCATCGTTTGCCAAAGACGGGATAATTGGTGGAGTAGCTGCCATGCAGCCTGTTTTTGCCGGCGGTCAGATTGTAAACGGTAACAAATTGGCTAAGTTGGGAGCCGACGTAGGCCGCATTGAGAAAGAAATGGCGGAGAAGGAAGTGTCGCTTACGGTTGAAAATTATTATTGGCAGGTCGTTTCCGTTCAGGAGAAGCTGAAAACGGTCGGACAGATGGAGTCAATGCTTTCAAGCCTGCATCACGATGTCGGCATGGCCGTCAATGCGGGATTGAAAACCCGTAACGATTTGCTTCAGGTGTCCTTAAAGCGCAATGAAGTGAAAAGCTCACGGATAAAACTTGAAAATGCTTTGGCTTTGAGCAAGATGGTTCTTGCACAGTATGCGGGAATATCCGACAGCGTTTACAGTGTCGCTTCGGAAATTCCGGAAGAACTGCCGGAATTTCCCTATGATTTGCAGAAGAATGTGGCGGACGTGATGCAAAATGTGGAAGAATATCAATTACTTCAAAAAGGTGTGGAGTCGGCCGAGCTTCAGAAGAAACTGGAAGTCGGGAAGCATTTGCCGAGTGTGGCCGTCGGTGCCGGCTATTTTTATGAAAACATCATGGACAAGTCGCATTCGTTTGTGATGGGTATGGCCACAGTTTCAATCCCATTGACCGACTGGTGGAAAGGGTCGCATGCCATAAAACGGCAGAACATACAGATTACTTCGGCAAAAGACAATCTGGAGGACGGTCGGGAAATGCTGGAAATCCGCATGATGAAATCCTGGAATGACTTTAATGATGCTTTCCGTCAGATGGAAATTGCCGTACAGTCGAAGGAGCAGGCTGCTGAAAACTTGCGGTTGAACAGGAATTACTACGATGCCGGAACATCGACAATGAGCGATTTGCTGAAAGCTCAGGCCCTGTATCAGCAGAGCTGCGACGGATTTGTCGATGCTTTTACCCAATATCAGATTAAGCGGTTGGAATATATTCAAAATTCCGGCCAATAGAATAGGGCTTTATAAACGAGAAACGCTAACAACCTTATCACAAGTTGTTAGCGTTTTTTCTTCGTACACCCATGGGGAGTCGAACCCCAATCGTCGGAACCGGAATCCGATATTCTATCCATTGAACTATGGGTGCTTTTTTCAAAATGCGTTGGCAAAAGTAATAAAGATTTGTTAGTTTTGCAAAATAACATGATAGAATAATTTTATGGATGTAAAGATTGAACCGAGCTGGAAAGCGGTGCTTGCCGAGGAGTTTGAAAAGGACTATTTTTCGAATCTGACGAAATTCGTGCATGAGGAATACCGCACTGCACAGATATTCCCTCCGGGCCGACAGATATTTGCGGCGTTCGACGCCACACCGTTCAACGATGTGAAGGTGGTGATTTTGGGACAGGACCCGTATCATGACGTCAATCAGGCGAACGGACTGTGCTTTTCGGTGAACAACGGAGTGGCTTTTCCGCCGTCGCTGCTCAATATTTTCAAGGAAATCAAGAGTGACATAGGTACTGAAATACCGCAAAGCGGCGACTTGTCGCGCTGGGCGCGTCAGGGCGTGCTGCTGTTGAACGCAACGCTTACGGTGCGTGCCCATATGGCCGGATCGCATCAGGGCCGCGGTTGGGAAACATTTACCGATGCCGTTATCGCACATTTGGCGCGTGAACGCGAACACCTCGTGTTCCTTCTTTGGGGGTCGTATGCCATCAAGAAGGGGGCTTTCATCGACCGTACGCGGCATTTGGTGCTGACATCGCCGCACCCGTCGCCACTGTCGGCACATCGCGGATTTTTCGGCAATCATCATTTTTCGCGCGCCAACGAATATCTGACGGCGCACGGAAAAACTCCGATAGTGTGGTAACCATTTGAACAGCAGGAAACATGTTACGGATAAAAACAATATTATGTATGCTTGCCGTTGTGTCGTCAGCGGCATTTGCCCAACAGACGGACACGCGTACCCGTGTATTCGACTCGAATTTCAAGTCGCTGCGTGCGTATGTGGCGGGCAACTATTATGCTCCGCCGGTGATAGAGCTGGGCGGTACCGATCAGGTGGTCATATCGTTCGACGAACTGTCGGCTGAAATGCAGTATCTGCGTTATTCGCTGGTTCATTGTGATGCCGACTGGCAGCCTTCACAGCTGGTGGAGTCGGAGTATGTGGACGGTTTCAACGAGGCGCAGGTCGATACTTATGACTATTCGCAGGCTACGCTGGCCAATTATGTGAACTATAAGATAACTGTTCCGAATGCGGACATGCAGTTCAAACTTTCGGGAAACTACCTGCTGAAAGTATATCCGGAATACAATCCTGACCGCGTTTGCCTTCAGGTGCGTTTTTCGGTGGTGGAAAATCAGGTAAAAGTGGAGTCGGAGGTTACTTCGCGGACTGATTTGGACTACAACGACAAGCATCAGCAGCTGTCGGTTGCGGTCGATGTGCTCGATTATCCCGTTGAAAATATCTATGGGGATTTGAAGGTTCGTATCGTGCAGAATTCGCGCCATGACAATGTGGCGGCTGTCAGCCGTCCGTTGCGGGTGTCGGGGAAAACGGCTTTTTTTGAGCATGACCGAAATCTGATTTTTCCGGCTGCCAACGAATTCCGCCGTTTTGAAATGGTGACTACCAATTATAACGGTATGGGAATTGAACAATATTCCTTCCATGAGCCTTATTATCATGCAACGTTGAAGACCGACCGTCCGCGTTCCTTCCTCGACTATATTTATGACCGCACGCAGTACGGACGTTTTACGGTCCGTGGCAGCGATGTCTATGATTCGGAAACCGGTGCTGACTATATGGTTGTGCATTTTGCTCTCCAGTCGCCGCCTTTGTCGGGAGGAAAGCTCTATGTGGACGGTGAGTTCACGCAACATAATTTTGAAGGCGCCAATCTGATGCACTACAACAGCCAGACGGGTTGCTATGAAGCAAGTCTGATGCTGAAGCAGGGAGCCTACAACTATCAGTATCTTTGGGTGCCCGACGGAAGCCAGGTTGGCAGAGCCGACGAAATGGAAGGAAATTATTATCAGACTGTAAACGAATACCAGATACTCGTCTACAACCGCAAGCGTGGCGAACGCTACGACCGGCTGATAGGCTATAATATCATATACTCAGGTATTTAGCCTTGTCGTGATGTCCGTATTCGCAGAAAAATGCGGACGATATGTTTTAAAACATAATTTTACGTTATTGTTAAAAAGATGTAATATGGAAAATATTTTTCGAAAAACGCTTGCAGGATGAGAAATTATGCCTACCTTTGCAATGTGTTTTTCATGGTATTAGATTTAAGGTTAATTAAGATTGGTTGTCGGGAGACAATCAATTTTTTTTTACGGTAAACTGGCATGACATTTTGATTCGCTGAATCGGGTGTTATGCCAATTTTTTTTCGTAGCTTTGTAAAAGCCCTGCAGTGGGGTGTGATGGTGGTCGGAGCATGATTTTCGGCTGACCATTTTAAAGCAATAGAAAACAAAACGAAGCCATACAGATGCCATATTTTTCAATCATCGTACCGGTTTACAATCGCCTCGGTGAGGTGAGGGACCTGCTGGAAAGTTTGTCGAAGCAGACTGACAAGGATTTTGAAACAGTTTTAGTGGAGGACGGTTCTACGGAGCGTTGCGAACCTGCCGTCAGGGAATTTGAGTCGCAGGTCGATGTCAAGTATTTTTATAAGGAAAACGAAGGCCGCAGCATTGCCCGTAACTATGGCATGGAGCGCGCCTCGGGAGAATATTTTCTGTTCTTTGACTCCGACTGTGTGATTCCGGAACACTACATAGCAACGCTGAAAGCTGCTTTGAAAGCCAACTATACCGACTGTTTCGGGGGGCCGGATGCGGCTCACAGTTCTTTCTCCGACATTCAGAAAGCCATCAACTATTCGATGACCTCATTTCTGACCACCGGCGGTATCCGTGGCGGAAAGGTGCAGTTGGAGAAATTTGTGCCCCGCACATTTAATATGGGATTTTCGCGGCGTGTCTGGGAAAAGGTGGGCGGTTTCCGTGAAATGTTTTCCGAAGATATCGACATGAGTACCCGCATCCGTCAGGCAGGTTTCTCGATTTCCCTGATACGTGATGCTTTTGTCTATCACAAGCGCCGTGTCAATCTGCGTCTGTTCTGCCGTCAGATTTATGTGTTCGGAATGTCGCGTATCACGCTTTATATACTGTATCCCGATTCTCTGAAACTGGTTCATTGGCTGCCGGCTGTGTTCGTTATGGGCTGTACGGCGATGATATTGTTGTCGCTGTTATGGTCGTGGTGGTTCATTACTCCTCTGGCGTTCTATCTGCTTGCCGTGTTTGTCTGTGCGCTGTTCTCAACGAAGAATTTGAAAATATCGCTGATGTCGATTGTCACCAGCGTCGTGCAGTTGGGAGGCTATGGCATCGGTTTCCTGAAGGCTTACTTCTGGAAAATTCTGTTGCGGCACGGCCGAAATGAAAAAGAAGAGGTGGAAATCCGTCGCGGAAAATAATCAGGCTGTATGGAACCGACCGACAACAATGGCATTAACGAGTACACGCGCCGAATAGCCGACATCCTTAAAGAGGACCGTCCGCGTGAAAAGGCTCTTGCCCACGGCATGAGCGCACTTTCTACGGCCGAGCTTATTGCCATTCTGTTGGGGAGCGGAACCCGAGGGGAATCGGTGGTCGATTTGTCGCAGCGCATTCTTCGCGAATCGGGCAACCGCCTGTCGGAACTGTCGCGCCGTTCGGTAAGGAATCTCGTCAAGTCGTTTCGCGGTATCGGCGAGGCAAAGGCGATAACCCTGCTTGCCGCCATCGAGTTGGGAAAGCGTTTCCGTGAGGAGGAAATCATACAGGCTCCGCTCATCAATACGCCTGATAAGGCTTATGAACTGATGCGCTATCAGCTTGCCGGACTTGACCATGAGGAATTTTGGATAATTTTCCTGAACAATTCCAAGCGTGTCATTACGAAAAAGCAGGTCAGTGTGGGAGGTGTAGCCTCGACGATTGTCGATGTAAAGATAATTTTAAAGCACGCCGTCGAGTGCCTTGCAACGGCGATGATTTTGGTGCACAATCATCCTTCCAGTGCCCTTCGTCCCAGCACGCAGGACGACCGGCAGACGGAAAAACTGAAAGCGGCGGCGAAACTGTTGGATATAGATGTGGTCGACCATATTATTGTCGGCGACAGCGGCTATTACAGCTATGCCGGTGAAGGCCGGTTGTGACAGGGTAATAGCGGAGGATTGTTAATTAAAAAGGTTTGAAAAATGAAAGATTTAAAACGATTCGTATATAGTGTCTTGTTTTTGGGGGCTGTGCTGTTTGGCACTCCTCTGTTGTTGAATGCCATTTACGGGAGCAGCGGAAAAACCGTGTCTTTCGGTTTTGAGCATACGGGGCACTCTTCTGCCAAAGAACCCGTGCAGGAAGTGGTGAAAACGGATACGGTCAAGGCTGATACGGTCGTTGTCTGTCCGCCTTCGGCTTGCCAGACTTGTCCGGGGCATTGTCCGTTGTAACCCAAAACGGTTATTGGACCGCCAAACGGTAGTCTGTTTGGTTGGCTCTCCGAAATCCACCATATTGTCTAATGGTTGATTGGGGTTAAATGTCAGATGAAAAAATAGTGAAAGCCCTCACGTTGTCGCAAATGGCGGCAAGTGAGGGCTTTTTACTGTATTGTCGTACTGATTTCTCAGTCAGAAAGGAAGCCTGCGTTCGGGTTAATCTGGTTGTTGCCGTTGCCGAACGAGTCGAGGTTGATGCCTCCGCTTTGCGGCAGGGAGAAGCTGTCGCCATTGTCAAGGCTGGAAGCGTTGAGCTTGGAGTCGACGGTTTCCTGCACGAAGTTATAGTTGTCGTCCCAGTTCTGGAACTTGGCGTATTTGCCGATAAAGCGCATTTCTACATCGTCGACCGAACCGCTACGGTGCTTGGCCACGATAAATTCGGCAAGTCCCTTGATGGAACGTCCGCTGGCGTCTTCGCTTGAGCGTGTGTAGTATTCCGGACGGTGAATGAAGCAGACGATGTCGGCGTCCTGCTCGATGGCTCCCGATTCACGGAGGTCGGACAGTTGCGGACGCTTGTTGTTGTCGTTGCGGTCTTCCACCTTACGGCTCAACTGCGACAGGGCAATGATTGGAATGTTCAGCTCCTTGGCCAATTGCTTGAGCGAGCGGGAAATCATACTTACTTCCTGTTCGCGGCTGCCGAACTTCATGCCGCTGGCGTTCATCAGCTGGAGGTAGTCGATGATGATGATTTTCACGTTATGTTCCCTTACGAGTCGGCGTGCTTTCGTACGGAGCTCGAAGATGGAAAGGCTCGGGGTGTCGTCGATATACAGCGGTGTGCCGTAAAGTTTGCGCACACGTGAATGGAGCTGTTCCCATTCCTGCTGTTGCAGACGGCCGCTCTTGATTTTTTCACTTTCGATTTCGCAAACGTTGGAAACCAGACGGTTGACCAGCTGCAGGTTGGACATTTCAAGCGAGAAGATGGCAACAGGAGTGTTGTAGTCCACGGCCATGTTCTTTGCCATGGAAAGCACGAACGCCGTCTTACCCATGGCCGGACGTGCGGCGATGATGATAAGGTCGGAATTCTGCCATCCCGAAGTCAGTTTGTCGAGGTTGTGGAATCCGGTTTCGATACCGCTCAAACCGTTTTCCCGTTTTGCGGCGGCTTCAATCTGCTCGATGGCGTTGTTGATGACAGGGTCGATTTGCGTGAAGTCTTTCTTCAGGTTGCCCTGTGAAATTTCAAACAGCTTGCCTTCGGCTTCCTGCAAAAGGTCGTCGACATCGTAGGATTCGTCGAATGCCTTTTCCTGTATGTGGGCACAGAACGAAATGAGCTGCCGTGCCAGATATTTTTGGGCAATGATACGGGCGTGGTATTCAATGTGTGCAGCCGAAGCCACGTTGCTGGTCAGCTCCGAAATGTGCATCGGGCCGCCCACATCGTTGAGTGTGCCGTCGACACGCAGCTGTTGTGTGACGGTCAACATGTCGATAGGCTGCTGCTGCATACCCAGCTGGCGGATGGCTTCGAAAATCTTCTGGTTGGCAGGGTCGTAGAACGATTCCGGCTTCAGGATGTCGCACACAATGGAGTAGGCATCCTTTTCGAGCATCAGTGCGCCGAGCACCGCTTCTTCCAGCTCCTTGTCCTGCGGAAGCAGTTTGCCACCTTCGCCGAACTGCGATTTATGGATGGGTTTGTTTCTTCTATTTTCGTAGTTGTTGTTCTCCATTTGAAATCTTTTTTGCAAAATTAGAAAGAAATGGGGAATATCTGTGCCGAATAGGGTTGGAATTATCAACAGCTTATTCGTAAATTTGCAATCCTAATGATGATAAACCGATGATACAATTTCCTAACGCAAAGATTAATTTGGGATTATATGTGGAAAGCAAGCGTAGCGACGGCTACCATAACATTTCCACCGTGTTCTATCCGATTCCTCTGACCGATGTCGTGGAGGTGGTGGAAGCGGACGAAACCGTGTTGCGTACCTATGGCAATCCGGTGGCCTGCGAGCCGGAGAAAAATCTGGTGATGAAGGCCTATCGCCTGCTGGAAAAGGAATTCCGGTTGCCTCCGGTGGAGATTTGTCTTTACAAGCATGTGCCCGACGGAGCCGGATTGGGAGGCGGTTCGTCGGATGCGTCTTCGGTTTTGAAAATATTGAATACGATGTTCCGTCTGGAACTTTCCGATAGCGAACTTGCAGCAAGAGCTGCACGGTTGGGAGCCGATTGTCCGTTCTTTATCTACAACCGTCCGATGGCGGCACGCGGTATCGGCGACGAGTTCTCGGAAGTGGCAGTGGATTTGCGTGGCTATGTGATGGCGCTTGTGAAGCCCGACGTTTCGGTGCCCACGGCAATGGCCTATTCGCAGGTGGTTCCCCGTGTGCCAGAACGCCGTGTCGAAGAGATTCTGCAAAAGCCCCTTGCTGAATGGAAAGGCCTGTTGGAGAACGATTTCGAAAAGAGCGTGTTTGCCAACTATCCCGAGTTGGCAGGGTTGAAGCAGTCGATGTATGATGCCGGTGCAGTCTATGCATCCATGTCCGGTTCCGGCTCTGCCATTTATGCGCTGTTTGAAACTGACAATATGGCAGACAAGTTCCTTTCCGACTGTGCATATCGGCGGACATACAAACTGAAACTCTGAAAAAAGCTGTCTTTTTGAGAAGATTGAGGTGTCGACAGTTCGACACCCGGTTTTTTCTGTCAGTTTGGCAGGCTTTTTGATAATGGATTGTTGATAATTACACTATGAAAATATTTAAAAAACGAAATAAAATGTCAGAAAAAGAAGAAATCAAGCCTGAATTGGAAAACGAAGAGTTGGAAAATGCGACGGCACAGGAAAAAGAGCCGGAAGCGGAACAACCCGAATTGACAGCCGAAGAGAAAATGGCGAAAGAAATTGACGAGTTGAAACTGCAACTGGAAAAAGTGAAGAAAGAATACTTGTTTCTGGCAGCAGAATTCGATAACTATAAAAAGCGCACGCTGAAAGAAAAGGCAGAACTGATAAAGACAGCTGCTGAATCATCGATGAAGGGTATCCTTCCGGTGGTTGACGATTTCGAACGTGCACTGCAGGCAATGCGTGATAGCGAAGATGTGGCAAGCGTCCGTGAAGGCGTCGATTTGATTTACAACAAGTTTGTAAAATATCTTGAACAGAATGGCGTGAAGGCCATTGATTCGACGAATGCCGACTTCAACACCGAATATCACGAAGCAGTTTCGATTTTCCCGGCTCCAGAAGAAAGCATGAAGGGCAAGGTAATCGACACGGTTGAAAAGGGATATACGTTGAACGACAAGGTGATTCGTCACAGCAAGGTGGTTGTAGGACAATAATTTGAAGGAATTGTAAGATTATGAGCGAGAAGAGAGATTACTACGAAGTCCTCGGTGTGTCGAAAACAGCGACTGCCGATGAGATTAAAAAAGCATATAGAAAAAAAGCCATCCAATATCACCCTGACCGTAATCCGGGCGACAAGGAGGCTGAAGAAAAATTCAAGGAGGCTGCTGAGGCCTACGATGTACTGAGCAACCCGGACAAGCGTAGCCGTTATGACCAGTACGGCCACAACATGGGTCCGCAAGGTTTCGGAGGCGGCGGTTTTGGCGGCGGCTTCGGAGGAGGTATGTCAATGGAGGATATCTTCTCCCAATTCGGCGACATCTTTGGCGGCGGTTTTGGCGGTTTCAGCGGTGGCGGCCGTGCCCGTCGTAATGTGAACCGCGGAAGCGATTTGCGTATCAATGTGAAGGTTACGTTGAAGGATGTGGTTCATGGTGTTACGAAGAAGTTCAAAATCAACCGTTATGTGGCTTGTGAACACTGTAAAGGTACGGGCGCGAAGGACGGAACAGCGTTCAAGACCTGTAACACCTGTCACGGTACGGGTATGATTACACGTGTTCAGCAGACTTTCCTCGGACAAATGCAGTCCACATCGCCATGTCCTGACTGTGGCGGTGAAGGTAAGATTATTTCCGAACAGTGTCCGCATTGTCATGGTGAAGGCGTAACGCGTAAGGAAGAAATCATTGAAGTCAACATTCCGGCCGGTGTTAGTGACGGCATGACATTGAACATGAACGGTAAGGGTAATGCTGCACGCCGTGGCGGTATCAGCGGAAACCTGTTGATTCAGATTTCCGAAGAGCGTGATCCGGAACTGGTTCGTGACGAAAACGATATCATCTATAACCTGATGTTGGATTTCCCGACAGCCGTTTTGGGTGGTAAGGTGGAAATCCCGACAGTCGACGGCCGTGCACGTCTGACTATCGAGCCGGGTACGCAGTCAGGTAAGATTCTGCGTTTGCGTGGTAAGGGTATTCCGTCAGTCAACCGTGGTGGCGGAGTCGGCGACTTGCTGGTAAATGTAATGATTTACACACCGGAGCATTTGAGTGCCGACGAGCGTAAGGCAATCGAGAAGATGCGCGATTCCGACAACTTCAAGCCTTCGGAAGACGACAAATCGAAAATCTTCAGCCGTCTGAACCATATTTTCGACTAAAACAAAAATCCCAATAGCAAGCAGTCCCTGTCGATTCTGTCGGCAGGGACTTTTTGTTTCGTATAATAGCCCCAATAAAAACTTTTTATTCTCTGCTAAAATTAGTATTTTTGTATCCTGCCGTTTTGGAGAAGTTAAGCCAATTCGGATTGACATCGCTAAAATATAAGACTCTGCAATTATGACAAAAGCAAAACCTTTTATCAAGTGGGTAGGGGGTAAAACCCAACTCATTGAACAACTGGATGCTCTGCTTCCAGCTGACTTTGATAAATGGAAGGATGTGACATATATAGAACCGTTTGTTGGCGGTGGAGCCATGCTGTTTTATATGTTGCAGAAATATCCTAATATCCGTCGGGCTGTTATTAGTGATATAAATCGTGATTTGACAACCTGTTACAAGACGGTTAGAGAGCAACCTGAGGAACTTATTATATCCCTGAAGGAATTGGAAGAATCCTATTTGTCGTTGAATATGGAAGAAAGGGGGGAATTCTTTTTAGAAAAAAGGGCCCGCTACAATGAAAAGAATTTGGATGCTGTGAGCAATACTGCACTATTTTTCTTTTTAAACAGAACATGTTTCAACGGCTTGTATCGGGTGAACAAATCAGGCATGTTCAATGTGCCGTTCGGGAAATATGTCAACCCTACAATTTGTGATCCTGCAACGATTCGTAAAGACAGTGCCATTCTCAAACGTGTGGAAATATTAACCGGCGATTTTGAGAAAACCTTTGAATATGCATCGGGTAATACACTGTTTTATTTAGATCCTCCGTATCGTCCATTAAGTGGGACTTCCAGTTTTAAAGATTACACAAAAGAAGAGTTTAATGATGAAGAGCAGATACGTCTGAAACTCTTTTGTGACCGTATTGATAAGGCAGGTTTTCATTTTATGCTCAGTAATTCTGACGGAAAAGGAAAAGATGCCTCCGATGATTTTTTTGACCGGTTGTATGTCGATTATCCGATTGAACGGGTTTGGGCTGCAAGAAGTGTCAATTCCAATCCACAAAAGCGAGGCAAACTAACGGAAATCCTTGTACATAACTATCAGAATACAAAGGTCAAATCGGGAACAGAAACCGATTTACAGGATTCCTTATTTGTGGCTGAGGAGAAAGCTGCGTATGTAGTATAAAATATATTAGTGCTATGAATGGTGGACTTTTTGTTGCTCTATACGATGAGGATTCTCTGAAATTATATTTGAATCGGGGACTTTATGGTTTTCTGATGCCGCCCGTATTGGCAAACAGGCCTTCGTCGAGAAGCCGTCATTATAATGTGCTTGCCGACTATGCTTGTAGCAGAGAAGGTTCGGGCGTCTTTTTCTTTTTAAAACGGAAAATCGTATATGGAGGTCGAATTTATGGAAATGAGACAGCCGCTTCTTTTTTCTTGAATGGAAAAACCAGTCCATTGGGAATCCGTGCGGATGCTGATTTGTTTTGGGATGAGTCGGTACGGAAAAGATATATTCCAACTGAAACTCCGGGCATTTTCCGGATTCAAAAGGATGGAGGGCTTAAAGCTCAGCCGTTCCTGTTTCAATTTCTTCCGGATGAAGACACAGGCAAAAGCATTTCGTCGGATGAACTGTATTTTGAATTGGGCAAATATCCTTATCCGCTTCCTTCCAACAGTATGCAGGGGATGGGTTTCTGTACTTTAACTCCGGGTGAGGTTGAAACTTTGTTTGCTTTAATAAAAAGCAGTGAAAGCAGAATTGATTTTCAGGGCTACAATGAAGTGACAAAGTCTGGAAAAGAAATGGTATTTAACAGTGAACTGGTTTCGACCGATGATGAAATGGTGAATGAAGCGCAGTTGGAATTTACGATTCTTTCTTCCTTGAAGCCTTTTGCTGAATTCTTGAATGATGAATATGTTTTATGTCGGCAAGTGCCGCTTTCGCCATTTAAGCCCAGCGATATGGATAGAGCGGACATCTGTCTGTACAGTGTGACAAAGCCATTAAAAAATGGCACTGTGCCTAATGTCATTATTGAATTGAAAAAAACGAAGGCTAAAAAGGATGCCTATAATCAAGTTGTGCGTTATTTGCGATGGATTGAGAATATCACAACTCCGGATGAATTTAAAGAAGTTAAAGCCTATATTATCGCTCCTGAAATAGGTAGGATAAAGAAGGTAAAAGTGGATATAAAATATAACGATAAGATACAGATGTATGCATTGGGTAACTCTGAATTTGTTTCATTAGTAGATTAATAGAAGGCCATGAATAAGGATTTTGATAAATTTATGTCTCAACTGCAAGAGACAAACCAAACGTTGGATTTTTTCTGCGATTTTGGGAAGATATCTCAAAACGTTGACAATATAAAATTGAGTCTGTGTATGCTGAACAGCCTGATCGGTGCCGCTGATATGCGTAAAGCTGTCGAGGTGATATGGAATCGGGATAAAACGGCATTCAGCGTAATGGACATACTTATTGCTGTTCGGAGTGAAGGAAAGAAGAAGGTGCTTAACGGTTTGGGGCAATGTGTTGTGATGGATACCTTATTTACTTCTGTCGACGGTGTTATGGAATTTTTGGAAAGTACTGGTCTACAGACCTTATTCCAGTCTAAACGAATAAATAATCTGGTGGATTATGTGTTTGGTATCGAAACCGGATTGGATACGAACGCACGGAAAAACCGTAGTGGACATGTTATGGAACACAGAGTTGCTGAAATGTTCTCTCAAAAGGGTGTTAATTTCCGTCGGGAAGTCTATTCAAGTGAATGGCCTGAAATATCTGCTGTATTGGGAGATGATGAGAAACGTTTTGATTTTGTTGTTGAAACGGTAGAGAGGATATTTCTTGTTGAGGTGAATTTTTATAGCAGTGGCGGTTCTAAACTGAATGAAGTAGCGCGTTCTTATTCTGATATTGCTCCAAAGATTAATTCCGTGCCGGGTTTTGAATTTGTTTGGATTACGGACGGGATTGGTTGGAAATCGGCAAAAAACAAGTTGCAGGAGGCCTATAACATTATTCCCCATATTTATAATCTGACAAACATAGAAGAGTTCTTACAACAAGTGACGGAGAAATGATACCATCATTCTATAAATCGTCAAATAAGGATTTTACACTGATTCAAGGTGATTGTGTGGAAATTTTGTCAAGATTCAGATTTGAATTTGACCTAATTTTCGCAGACCCTCCTTATTTTCTTTCCGGAGGCGGGATAACTTGTAAGAGTGGAAAGGTGGCTTGTGTGGACAAAGGTGAATGGGACAGACCAATGGAACAGAGGGAATTGGATGCCTATAACTACCGTTGGCTGTCGGCATGCAGGGAGCATATGAAAGACAATGCTACAATCTGGATATCCGGAACTCATCACAACATATTCAGCGTTCAGCAGCAATTAATAAAGTTGGAATTTAAGATTCTCAATGTGATAACTTGGGCTAAGACGAATCCGCCACCTAACATTACGTGCCGTTATTTTACGCACTCTACGGAATTTATTATTTGGGCACGAAAGTCTGCGAAAGTTCCTCATTATTATAATTACGAATTGATGAAGGAACTGAATGGTAATAAGCAAATGACGGATGTCTGGCATCTTCCTGCCATTGGGCGCTGGGAAAAAAGTTGCGGAAAGCATCCCACACAGAAACCTTTGGCTGTCCTTTCACGCCTGATTCTTGCCAGTACTAGACCCGGTGCTTGGATTCTGGACCCGTTCAGTGGTAGTGCTACGACCGGGATTGCGGCCAATTTGCTTGAGCGCCGTTATCTTGGATTAGAGATAGAAGAGGAATTTTTGTTACTTAGTAAAGCACGTCGGTTCGAACTCGACAATCCGGAAATCAAAAAGTCGTATATTTCCAGACTTGTGAAAGCTAAAATAATCCCTGCCGATAACTCTTTTATTCTTGCAGAAGAGGATGAACCGTACGGTTGTGTCCCTTGGTAGCTATTGGATTTTGTATTTAACATGAGAACTTTGTAAATTTGTAGAAACCATTTTTACAAACCTCGATTAAACCTTTCTATGAAAATATCACATCGTTTGCTGGCCGGTTGTCTTGTGTCGGTTTTTTGCTGTTCGTCTTTTGCGGGTTTTGCCGAGAATACGGAAAAGAGAGGAACTTTGTTTGAATATCTTTCCAAAAAGGACAAGCCTGAAAATATCAATATAAACCTGAGTCTCCGTTCCTGCGTGGCGTTGCCTTTTAACGACGGTAAGGCTGACGAACTGACGTTCAATATGGATTATGTCATGCTGGGTATTCACGGAAACGTGACGGACAAGCTGTCGTATCGTTTTTTACAACGTTTCAACAAGACTTCGGACTATGAAAACCTCGAATCGCTTGCCAATGCCATCGACTATGCGTTTCTGAAATATTGGATAACTCCCAAGCTGTCGGTTACGGCAGGAAAACAGGCGCTCTTTTTCGGCGGCTTTGAGTATGATTATTCCCGTCTGGAAATCTATGAATATAGTGGAATGGGCGATGACATTTCAAGCAGCGTGACGGGTGTGAACATGCACTATCATTTCCGGCCGAATCAGGAAGTGGCCTGGCAGATAGCCAATAACCGAAGTTCGACGATGGAAGAGACGTATGGCGTTCTTCCCGACAATATTGAGAAACCGTTTGCCCCGTTGCAGTATTCACTGATGTGGAACGGGCGGTTTGCCGACGATTTTGTTTCTTTCCGCTATGCCGCTACGGCGAGTGAACAGGCGCGCGGACGGTGGGGCGTGATGCTTTCCGGCGGACAGTTGTTCGATTGGGGAAAATGTAATGTATATGTCGACGTGCTTTACAATCGGGCTGCACTTGACGGTATGGGAACGTTGCGGCGAATGGGAGTGGATGAAGCCGGAAATCCGTTGAACAGGGCAGTGCAGAATGTGGAATACCTTACTTGCATTTCCGAACTGAACTATCGTTTTCATCCGAAATGGAACGCTTTTGTAAAGGGATACTATGACCGGGCTTCCGTCTATGAGGACAACGGACTGTTTCAGTCCGGCACATGGCTTTCGGCGTGGGGTTATCAGGGAGGAATAGAGTTTTATCCGATGGCCGACGACAATCTGCATATCTTTGCGAATGCCCTCGGCAAGACTTTCCGGGAAGTGGATATTCCTTCCGTTGCCGTACCTGCCGACCGCTTTCGCGTATCAGTCGGGTTTATCTATCGCATACCGGTGTTATAATAACCGGAATACAATAAAAGCAGAAAAGACTACGGAATCCCGTAGTCTTTTCTGCTTTTATATGCCTTGTTCTGTAGTTTATACAATTCCCTTTCCGTGGCAGTTCTTGTATTTCTTGCCGCTTCCGCAAGGACATGGGTCATTACGTCCCACTTTCGGGTCTGCCTTTACCGGTTCTACCACATGGCGTTGGCCTTGCGGAGAACGTGCAGCCTGGCGTTGTGCATCCTGTCCCGGATATTCTTCCTTGTGGGCAGTGTACTTGCTGTAGTCCTGCTTGCGTTCAGGCATTGCGGGCTGAACTGGAATCGGCGACGGCATCGGCGGTGTGATAGACACGTTGCCTGCCTGGTGCTGCGGAGCTTGAGGCGCTTGCTGCGGTGCCTGTTGTGGAGCCTGCTGTGGCTGTTGTGGAGCTGCCGGAACTACCTGTACAGGAATAATGCCTCGCATAAGGATAGAAACAGCCTTGGCGTTCATTGTGTTGAGCATTGTCTTGAACAGGTTGAACGATTCAATCTTGTAGATCAACAACGGATCTTTCTGTTCGTAGCTTGCATTCTGTACAGACTGACGGAGTTGGTCGAGTTCACGGAGGTGTTCCTTCCATGCTTCGTCAATCGACATAAGCAGGATAGCTTTCTGCCAAGCCTTGGCAATGTTCGTACAGTTGCTGTTGTAGGATTCTTCCAAGTCAACAGTGATGCCGTAGACACGTTTTCCGTCGGCCACGGGAACACGGATAAGGCCTTTGCCGCCGCGGTTTTCCACGATGTCCTTGATAATCGGCATGGCCACTTCCGCCATCTTCTCGCTCTTGCGCTTGAATGTTTCGACAGCGGCGTCGAAAATTGCCTGTGTCTGCTTTTCAGCAGAGAGTTTCTTGTATTCTTCTTCGTTGAACGGCAGTTCGATGGCAAGAGTCTTGAGGATATCCATCTTCAGTTCCTCATAGTCGGCCTGTCCGCCGTAAGAGTTGACGATGTTTTCAATCGTATCGTAAATCATGTTCATGATATCGATACCGATACGTTCACCCATCAATGCGTGGTGGCGGCGTGAGTAGATAACCTTACGCTGTGCGTTCATCACGTCGTCGTATTCCAACAGACGCTTACGGATACCGAAGTTATTTTCTTCCACACGTTTCTGTGCGTTTTCAATGGACTTCGTTACCATGCCGTGTTCGATAGGTTCGCCTTCTTTCAGTCCGAGGTGGTCGAGCATCTTCACTACGCGGTCGGTAGCGAACAGACGCATAACCGTATCTTCAAATGAAACGAAGAACAGAGAAGAACCCGGGTCGCCCTGACGTCCGGCACGACCGCGAAGCTGACGGTCGACACGGCGTGATTCGTGGCGTTCGGTACCGATGATGGCCAAACCGCCTGCGTCCTTCACTTCCTGTGTCAGCTTGATGTCCGTACCACGACCTGCCATGTTGGTAGCGATTGTCACTACTCCCTTCTGGCCGGCGTGTGCCACGATTTCAGCTTCCTTCTGGTGGAGTTTTGCATTCAATACGTTGTGTGGAATGTGGCGCATGGTCAACATTCGGCTGAGCAATTCGGAAATGTCGACAGATGTTGTACCGACAAGTACCGGACGGCCTGCCTTCACCATCTTTTCCACTTCTTCGATAACGGCGTTGTATTTTTCCTTCTTTGTCTTGTAGACGCGGTCGTTCATGTCGATACGCTGTACCTTACGGTTGGTCGGGATGTTTACAACGTCGAGTTTATAGATGTCCCAGAATTCGCCTGCTTCCGTTTCTGCCGTACCGGTCATACCTGAAAGTTTGTGGTACATACGGAAGTAGTTCTGGAGCGTAATGGTTGCAAATGTCTGTGTAGCGGCTTCCACCTTTACACCTTCCTTCGCTTCGATAGCCTGGTGCAGACCGTCGCTGTAGCGGCGACCTTCCATGATACGGCCTGTCTGCTCGTCGACAATCTTGATTTTGTTGTCGTCGATAACGTATTCCACGTCGCGGTCGAAAAGCGTATAGGCTTTCAGCAACTGGTTGACTGTGTGGACACGTTCTGCCTTGACAGCGTAGTTCTGCATGAGGGCGTCTTTCTTTTCCTGTTTTTCTTCGGCTGAAAGCTGTTCGTTTTCAAGAGCAGAAAGCTGGCTTGCAATGTCAGGAAGCACGAAGAATTCGGGGTCGTCGCTGGAACCTGTCAGCACGTCGATACCCTTGTCGGTCAATTCGATGCTGCGGTTCTTTTCGTCGATGACGAAGTAGAGCGGGTCGGTTACGGTCGGCATTTCGCGGTTGTTGTCCTGCATGTAGTAGGCTTCCGTTTCAAGCATAAGCGGCTTGATACCTTCCTGGCTCAAATATTTGATGAGCGGACCGTATTTCGGCAGACCTTTGTAGGAACGGAACAGAAGCAATGCTCCTTCTTTGCGTTTTTCCTTGTCGTCCGAAGCGATGAGGTCCTTGGCTTGTGCCAAAATAGTTGTAACGAGTTTTTTCTGTGCGTTTACAACCTTTTCCACGTTCGGCTTGAACTGCATGAACATCTGGTCGTCGCCTTTTGGCACCGGACCGGAAATGATAAGCGGTGTACGTGCGTCGTCGATAAGCACGGAGTCGACCTCATCGACGATGGCAAAGTTGTGGGCACGCTGAACGAGGTCGTCGGGCGATGTTGCCATGTTGTCGCGGAGGTAGTCGAAACCGAATTCGTTGTTCGTACCGAAAGTGATGTCGGCATTGTAGGCGTCGCGACGGGCCTGTGTGCTCGGCTGATGCTTGTCGATACAGTCAACGGAAAGTCCGTGGAACATGTAGAGCGGGCCCATCCATTCCGAGTCACGTTTTGACAGGTAGTCGTTGACGGTCACCATGTGCACACCGTTTCCTGTTAATGCGTTAAGGAATACCGGAAGGGTAGCCACAAGTGTCTTACCTTCACCGGTTGCCATTTCGGCAATCTTGCCGTGGTGGAGGGCGATGCCGCCGATGAGCTGTACGTCGTAGTGAACCATGTCCCAAGTCACTTCGTTACCGCCAGCCATCCAGTGGTTCTGATAGATGGCCTTGTCGCCTTCGATACGGATGAAGTCCTTGCCTTTGGCAGCGAGTTCACGGTCGAAGTCGGTAGCTGTCACTTCGATGAATTCATTTTCTTTGAAACGGCGGGCTGTTTCGCGTACGCAGGCGAACACTTCCGGAAGGTTCTTGTCCAGTTCCTTTTCAAGAATATCGAGGATTTCTTTCTCGATATTGTCGATTTTGTCCCAAAGCGGTTCGCGCTTGTCGTATTCCAATGCTTCGATTTCCTTTTTCAAGGAGTCGATTTCCGCACGTTTTTCAGCTGTGCTTTGTTTCAGCGCAGCCCGGATGTTTGTGATTTTCTCGCGGAGTTCGTCGTTCGACAGATTGGCGAGAGTAGGGTAGATGGCATTAATCTTGTCGACAATCGGTTGAATTTCACGAAGGTCGCGCTGAGATTTGTTGCCAAACATTTTTTTCAGGAAGTCGTTAAATCCCATAATATTTGATTTTTTATTTTTTCAAGAATTGATAATAAGATTGAATGATTCGCATCACGCCGAGGCGTGTGTTTTGTCCGTTCCCTTTTGGATTAAAGGGAAAGCGGTACCCTTGCGGCAGCATTGGGCGAGCGGATGCGCAATATTCTTGAAACGGTCGGAGCTAGGAGTGTAGCGTCGACCGGTATTGTGATTTTCTCGGCGGTGATATTGGGCGCCATGATGAACATCGGTGCGGCAAAAGCATTGTTGCGCACGTATTTGGTTTGGTTTTCCGATGTTTCGTTCACGTCGTCGTTCACCGACCATCCCGGAGTAATTTCTATATAAACGTCGCCTGCCGTCTGGGCATAAACCGTATGGTTCAGCTTGACCAGCGCATCGTTGACCGGATTGTTGAGGATTTCGTCGAAAGTATAGGCTTTGCTGATACCCGACATGCGGCGCAGGAAGTCGCCCGACTTTTCGCGAAGTTCTTCGATAGGTATGTTCTTTTCCTTGGCGAGCTTGTCGTTGAGGAAAAATTGTTCGTTGTAGTAGCCGTTCACCCAGTTTCCGTTGCCGTAAATCGCCATCAGGTACATGTTGAGCAGCGAAACGGCGCGTTTTGGTGAAAACTCGCCTGTCGGAATATTGAAACGGGGTTCTGTGGCGTAAGTGTTGTCGAAATAGCCTGTCGACGAAACGAAGATAAAGGCGTTGCGTCCGACAGCCTTGTCGATGGATGCAAAAAGCTTAGCCAACTCGCGGTCGAGGCGCAGGTACTTGTCCTGCAATTCGATACGGTTGTCGCTGTCGATGGCGTAGCTGTAAGGTTCAGCCGTATAGGCCACGTTTATCATGTCGACAGCCGCACGTCGTCCGAGGCGCAGTTCCTCGATGCAGCTGATAGCCACAGAGGTTACTTCTTCGTTGACAAGTGCCGACTTTTTGAATTTCTGATATCTGTTTTCTCCGTCGAATGTATATTTGAACGGATAGAATGTGCGGTGGAGAGCAATGTCGCGGTACTCTTCGGTTTTCAGCAGCGGAGTCCATTTCAGCGTGTCGATGCGCGACGACAGCTGACGGATGAAGTTGCGGTTCTGTACCGCAGCCGGAAACTCCTTGTAGAAAGTGCTGGAAGCCCATTTCCCGTTGTCGTCATTAATCCAGAATGCACCGTTGGCGGCATGGCCGGCAATGATGATGGCCTGTTGGGCATCGGGTGCAACGGAATAAACATAGCCGATGCCGTTGTTATCCATTCTTACCTCGTCGCTGATGGTTGAAACCTTCAGTGCCATAGGCGAATAGGTGGCGTCGGTAGTATTGCCGATATATTTCGGGTCGTGGAGTGTTTCCTCGATTTTTCCGTCTTTGTAGAGAGTAGCGCCGCTGATTCCGTTGATGTTCGGCGTTGTGCCTGTGTAAAGGATGGCAGATGCCGAAACCTTGTCGAGCGAGCTGACATTGAATACGGCGTTTTCGATATATACGCCTTCACGCATCAGGCGCTTGAATCCGTCATTGCCGAATTTGTCCTGAAGCAGTTCGAGGTAGTCGTTGCGAAGCTGGTCGATAGTAATGCCAACAATGAGAGTAGGTCGCTCGTTGTTGCTCTGCGACAGGGCAGAGATGGCAACCAGCGAGAAAATCATTGAGGTAATGAGTCGGTTTACTTGTTCCTTTTTTCGCATCTTTTATAGATTATCAAATAGTTAGCCGAGCGTAGAATCGTGCAGAGCATCAGCGGGAAAAATGCCGCGTTTGCCGTCTGCGGATTCAGCCACCAGGTGGCAAGCAGGACTAAAACGACTGCAAAGTTAATAAAATGGTAGGAATATAGCCACTTTCGGCAAGAATTTATCCAAATTGTTATAGATGCTATAAAACATAAAGGATTCAGCCAGTAGCCCAAATAGTTGGGGGAAGTGGCTTCGTGTACAGAAACGAAGATGAGGAAAAATAACAGACATCCGGTTAATCCCGTGATTGTGAACCATATAAAGTCAATCCAGCGGGTGACTTTTTTCCGGCGTTGGTCGCGGATGCTGACGAGCAGGAAGATAGCCAGCAGCAGCCAGGAAAGGAAAAGCGGAGTCATGTACCACGGTGTCGGCGGAAGAACCGGCGATTCGCTTCCGTTGTAGAGTACGTTGGTGGCAGCTACGAGCGGCACTGTGTTGCCGTTGGCATCGGTGTAAGTAGCACCTTCGAAGGCTGTCATCAGATAGATCGGGGCAAACATCTGCTTGCGGGCATCAAGACGATAGTCGATGCCGGAGCCGAGAGCCAGGTCAATGCCGAACTGATACCACGGATAGTTGGGGCTGTACTGGCACATGATGTCGCGGAACGTCAGTGTCGTGTCGGCAGGTACGGGATAGTTGATTCCTCCCACGACTTCTTCTACCAGGTCGCGCGGACGTGTGGCGCAGTTGTCGAGCACGTAGTTGTAGCGATATTCGCGGTTTTCCGGCAGCGCGAGGTATTCCAGTTTTTCATACAGGGCACGGGCTTGGCTGTTGTCAATGTTCAGCACTTGTTCCACTACCTTGGAATTTCGTTGGATGTATTCTGGCATGAAATAGACAAACGGATAGCTACCGAGTGCATAGTCGGTTTCGCCTTTGACAAAGCGGTAGATGAAGTTCGGCTTGTTGAATGAAAACATTCCGAAGTTGTAGGCCATGTCTCTGTCACCGTTCTGTATGCGGATAGCGGTGTGTCCGTAGAGGGCATATACCTGTTGCCCCGGGTAGCAGGTGATGATGCTTACACGGAAAGTGGAATCATTGAAAATCTGCGCTTTGGCGGCAAACGTAGCGACAAAAGCAAGCAGCAGTGCAATCAAATATCGTTGTTTCATACGTAGTCAGTTCTTTTTTCGGCTTCAAAAGTAGCGGAATATTTTGTATCAGCCAATTTCCTGTACGAAAAACCCTAAAAAAACAATGTCCGGCCATCGGGCGACGGTCGGACATTGTTTTTTTTACTGGACTTTTTATTAGAAATAATAGGGTTGTTGTTTCGGATAGATGAGCATGCCGGTCATAACCTCGTTGGCAGTTTGTTTGCCTTTTGAAATGGTGATGATGGCGTAGCACATGTTTGTAACTGACGACGGTCCGTTGGCTGTCACGATATTGTCTTCTGTCACGCAGCGGGCGTCTTCCATTTTTGCACCTGTGCAGAGTTTTTCAAATCCCGGATAGCAAGTGGCGCGTTTGCCTTCAATCAGTCCGAGTTGTCCCAATACGACGGCAGGCGATGCGCAGATGGCTGCAATCTTGCCTTTCTTTGCATTTTGGGCTTTCAGAAGTTCCTGCAGCGGCTGGCAGTTATGGAGATTTTCAGCTCCCGGCATACCGCCCGGCAGAATGAGCCATTCGGCATTGTCGAGAGTAACGTCCTGCAGAAGGGCGTCGGCCTTGATGGTTACATTGTGGGCTCCGGTTACTTCATGAGTGTTTTTCACAGAAACGGTTGTTACGTCCATGCCTGCACGGCGAAGAATGTCAACAGTTCCAATCGCTTCAATTTCTTCGAATCCGTCAGCGAAAAATACGTAAGTTTTGTTCATAGTTCGATAATTTTTTGAAATAAGTATATTCTTGTTTGTTTGAATTTATCGTAAATATATCAATAATTCTTTACGTGACAAATTTTGTAGGGATAAAATTCGGTTTTTTTCATATATTTGTAACATATAGGATGCGACGCGGCATAGTCAAATTTGAAAACTCCGTTTTCATTTGTCTCTGCTCTCGCCTTTCACTATATTTGTAGAATATAGGATGCGG
>OOIG01000142.1_pt1 | contig 63802 bp, 47 predicted proteins | sample 1692091 | NCBI WGS metagenome assembly OOIG01 (sample SAMN06348188, study PRJEB24527) | human gut metagenome | biome: human gut; feature: ankylosing spondylitis patient; material: feces | host: Homo sapiens | place: China | collected 2015-10 | reverse complement strand
GGCGCTTGTAGGTATCACACAGCGGAGCGCAGATAGCCTGTATCTTAACCTGCGCCTTCTGTACCTGCGGGTTAGTTCTGCAATCCATATCAATGCATTCGACAATCCGCTTTGGGTGCAGGGAGGTTACAATCTCTTTTAAATACCTGACATTCTGTACTCCCGTAAGCCCTATAAACAGCCTGCCGCCCGACAGATAGCTTGCGATATCGGACTTCATTCCTCCCTCGGTAAGATAAAGAGTATCGCTTGATACGTCGCCCGTGACGTGGATATAGCTTGTTATCCCAGTGCCGTCCGTAAAGCCGTTTCCGCCTGTTGAGAGCCAGCGGAAGCGCCCGCCGACCTTTTCGGTTACCTTGCCATCGGCGGCGGTAATGCGCTTTACGGGAGGGTTGTCAAAGCGTATCTGCAAGCCCTGAATTAAATTGTCCTTACTGCATATGGGAATAAGAATACCGCTTTTAAGACCTATAATGCTCCACCGTCCGCTCGAACGGTAAAAACCGGGTACATCGGTTAAATCGTATCGGGCGGCGAGATTGTCACATATCCATTGCCGTTCGGTTTTATCCGTGGGGAAGCTCTTATACATATTTCCCTTTATTATTTCTGTGCTTAAGCCTCTGTTTAAAAGATTTGTAAGGTGGTCTTTTTCAAGGCGTAAAAGCTTTAGAAATTCAAGGTAAATTTCGCTCCGTTCGGATAATTCCCTTATGGGAGGTTCGGCGCAGTTTTCAATTACCGGCACATCATATTGCCTTACCGACGGCTCGGCTGAAAGGGCTTTATAGCTTTCGTAATTGGTAAGCCTTATCCCTTTTGGATTGCAGTCGGCATACAGGGTGACGGCGTTTCCGCCCGTTCCGCAGTTTTGACAGAAAAACATATGAGTAGTTCTGTTTAAATACAAACGGTAGCGGTGGTCGTTACAGTAAGGACACCGCGCCTCGACCTCCTCCTTTGCAAGAGTGCGCCCCTTTATATCAAGTTCGCAAAGCTCAGCAGTATCGAGAAGGTCAAAGGTAATATACGCTCCCATTTATGAAGCTTTAGGCAGGGCTTCGCTTTCGGCGGCACGGTTCATAGTCCGAACCGAAAGGGGAGCGCCCTTTACCATTCTTATCAGAATGGTCTGCTGCGGAAACTGATTCTGGTCAAAAACCGCAATGCTTTCGGTGTTGTCAACGCAAAGCGGCAGCTCAAGCCCTGTTACACGGCGGAAAAGCCCCGCAATTTCGATTCCCGCGGCGGTTTTTTCGGAAAGTGAAAGCGCCGCAATATCTCTGCCCTTGTAGGCAAAGCGAAAGACGTCTTTAAGCTCGCCTGTGGTTTTAAGGGTCTCGAAAAGGGTTATGCTGACGTTCGGCATTTTAAGCTCAGCCGCCGCAAGCTCGGTGCGCTTTGAGATGTATTCGCCAAGCGCCGTAACAATTTCGGTGTATTTGCGTTTGTCGTTCTCAAAAGCCGCCGCCTGACTGTTAAGCTCGGCAACTTTATCCTCGACAGAGTATTCGCGGAGTTTTTTTATCTGCGCTTCAAGGGCGGCGAGATTTTTCTCCTCCGCTTTAAGCTCGGAATACTCTTCGTCGGACAAAAGCCCCCGGCTTAATAAGAGGTCTATTTCCTCGATTTCCTTTTGGATAATGTCGGGAGACTCCTCCTCGGACTGCGCTTTGCGAAGACCGTCAAGCTCAGCGGAAAGCTTCTCTATATCGTCCTTCCGGAATTTAAGAAAGGTTTCCTTGGACTTTGAATCGGTTAAGCTAAGCTCCTTTCGGGTGTCGCTCAGTCCACGGGCTTTGGATATAACCTTGTTAATTTCCGCAGTAAGCTCGCTTTTTACCTGCGCTAAGTTTTCGGGTGTTAAAACCACGGAGCAGACAGGACATTTCTGCCCGGCAGAGAGTCCCTCGATTTTCGCTTTGAGGGCGGTATAGCGTTCGTGCAGGGCGGAGATTTCTCCGTCAAGCTTTGCTAATTCCCCCGCGAATTTAGATACATATTCCTGCTCCCTTAAAGCTTTAAGTCTTTGCTCCAATTCCGCTATGCGCACGGCAGAGGAGCCCCCGGGGGAGGTTTTAAGAATTTCGGTGAGCTTAGCGCGTCGCTCCTTAAATTGTTCGGTATCAATGCCGCCAAACTGCTTTTTCCGTAAAACGGATACCGTTGCCGCGGTCATTTCCGCCTGCTCGTTTAAGCGCTTGCACTCGGCATCATTGGTAAGCTCGGTCTGGCGTAAAGTCTCCCTTTTAGCCGCTAAGATGTTAAGCTGTTCATCACATCTGCGTATGCCCGCGCGATAGGATTTAAGCATATCTGAGGGCTCTGTTAGCTCTATGCCTTCAAGCGGCTTTTTAAAGCCCTCCGACATAGCCGCCAGAACGAGCTTAGAATTTACCGACTTTAGGTTGCGAAGCAGTATATCCCGTCCCTTGTCCGCGCTCAACCCTATCAGGTAAAACGGGTTAAAGGCGCAGAGAAAGGTGTCGCGGTCGCAGATAAAACGGTTAATGTCCTCCTGCCTTACGGTATAGCTGTCAAAAAACAGCTCGGTTTTAGAACCTGTCCGTCTTCGCATAAGGATATGAAGCTCGCCGTTTTGGTCGGCAAAGCGAATTCTTACCTCGCAGATTTTGCTCTGACTGTTCATAAGCCTGTCGGTCTTCTGCTCGCCGTAATAGTTCACGCCGTAAAAAGCAAAGGCTATAGCGTGCGCAAGGGTGGTTTTGCCTGTTCCGTTGTGACCTGTCGCACAGGTTATGTCGCCGAAAGAAAAGGTTACGGGCTCTCTTTGATTGCGGAACCCGCAGAGATAGATTTCTCTTATATTAACAGCCGTTATTTTCTCCATTTGCTTATTCCTTTCTTTACGCGACCTTTTCAAAGCCGTGTATAATGTTGTATTTCCCGTGCTGAGGGCTGGATTTTTCCTCAAGCCTCAGCTTGTGGATTATCTGTCCCTCGTGAAGCTCGGGAGTACCCAGCATATAACCTGAGATTATCTCGTTCTGCGGAGTCTGTAGGGTAAGCAGGGTTTGTGCGCCCTTAGAACCGTTTGATACCGTGAAATTTAATACCCTGAAGCGTACATCCGACGTGCCGCCTGTCTGCGGTTCGGGCTTAGTATCAGCTTTCACGGGAACGTTCGAGCTGTTCTGCTGACCTGATTTCGCGGGCGGCGGTGGAACGGCTCTGCCTTGCGATTTTTCGTGCATAGCCCGTCTGTAATAGGCTTTAAGCCGTTCAAGCTCCTCCTTTTTAATAACATAGGATTTGCCCCGCTGTTCAATATCCACCCATACGCCTTCAAGCTCGTAAAGATACCGCCCTATATTCCATATGGACGCGGCACGTTTAAGCGCTCCCGAAAGACCGCCCTTTACGGGTTCAATGTCGGTAGGTCCCGCACCGTCGGATTTGAAAATCCACTCGTTGCGTTCGGGGCTGTAAATACCTATGCGACAGACATATGATGTCAGATCCTTTTCGGCGCCTTGGGTGATTTCAAAGGAATTTTGCCAGTTTTCACACCCGAAAATGCTGTCAAGGCGTTCCTGGATAGCTCTTGAATCTACATACGCTACGGCGATGCCCTGAGTTTTTTCCTTGTTGGTGGAGGCGATACGCCATTCAATATCCTCCGCTTTAAAGGGTTCGGCTAACTGCCTTTTCTGAGTTTCGGTCATAAAGCACACTCCTCATAAAAATCTTTAAGGGTTTTGCCGGAGGGGATAAGCACATCGGTATAGTAATACTCGGGCGGTTTATCCCTTAAATGCTCCATAAGCTCCCGATGACCTAAATTCAGCTTGTTGTGCGATGAATTAAAACGGTCGTCATTGTCGGGAAGGCTTAAAATATAGTCGGGCATATTTGTAAGCGAATAGGGCTGCTTTATCTCGGGTAAAGAATTTTGTCCCGTGCAAACCGAAAAATTGCTCTCCGAAACATTGGAAAACGGATAGATATACATTTGCGAGCTTTCTCTTAATATTCCGTTTTCTGTTACTCCCAGCATTACACGGGATAATCTGCCGCTGCTTTCCACCTTAAAGCCGAAAACCAACTTCGGTAGGGGAAAATCGCTGTATTCCGTGTTCATATATGTAATATTTGCACGGCAATAAGGATATTCAAGCACGGCGGAATATTCGTTTGATTCGGGCGCGCAGCTGTAGAAAAGTGCGTTTTTGGGAAGTGTTATATTGAATTTCGGTATAACCTCCTTTAAACTGCTTCTAATGCAGATAAGAAGATCGTTGAGCGCGATCATTTTCACCCGCTTTACGCCGTTTACCCTTTCCTCAACAGTTATTTCCGCTTTGTCGGAAATATGTATGGATAGTCTGTCCTGCTTCATTAAGCTGCTCTCTCCCTTTCCTTTGTATTTCCCATAGGTATGATTTTTGCCTTTGAGGTTATCTTTTGCAAAGCCTTGCACGACTCTTCGGCATAATGGAGAATTGAGGCTACCGCCTGGATAAGGTTTACGGTCTGAAAAAATTCAGGACCGATATACACCTTAAAAAACGCTTTTCTTTCGGAGGTAATATTATAATCGTAATCATAGGAATAATCTCCGATAGAACCCATTTCTTCATTTATATACCAATCAAGCCTGTTGAGCCAAAAATTCTGTGCTTTGGAGATACTGTTTATCCGCCCGTATTTGCAAGCCAAACGCACATATTTTCTGAGACAGGAATTTTTATAGACAAATACCGTACAATCGGTATTCTCGCCCTCGTCTTCGTCAATATATCCGTCCATGGATAAGAGCGCGTCCCAAAATGCCTCATATTCGCTGTCGGAGTTTATTTCGCTTTCGGTGACGGAAAATCCGTTCTCATAGAGAATTTTTTCCATAGATAAAACGGACATATCGTGGTCTATATCGCCTATTATGTCATTAAACATACAACCGCTCCTTTACAGAAAGCTTGTCCGCGTATTAAGCGGACGTAATTCAGTGATAGCATTGTACAACAGGAACAGCGGTTTGTTTTTTTCTCCCGCAACCGATATTCTGCGATGATAATAGCTGCAAACGGTTTCTATATCGTTAAGCTCAAATTCGGACATATCAAGCTCGCTTGTGTTTACCGTTTTGCCGTCGAGCTTGGGGATAATGACCTTTCGGTAAAGATAAGCGGCGCCCGGTGAAAGCTTTTCAAGCTCCTTTAAATGCTTATCCGGCTTTTTTGAGGGAACTGCTCTCAGGTTCTTTATAAGAAGCCCCGGTATTATCTCTGCCTGCATTTAATTCTTCCTCCGTTACTATTTTAGTTTTCGGCTTTTTACAGTCGGTAAGTATACAAAAGTATCTTCCGTCCGCGGTTTTGTGCCGGGAATAGGTATATCCGTAACCCATCTGCGCGCAGACGTTACACCTTGCCCAGTCGTCGGAGGATATATACCCCCAGTCGCAGTGTTTGTGCCGCTCAAGCGCGCAGACAATATCCGTTTCGGATAATATTTCCTTGGCTTTGCGGCTTACGGTGTAATTGCCTGTATCAAGGGTTAAGGGAAGTATGGGGCGGCGTGAAAACTCCGCCCGCACCGCCTTCAGAGCTACTGTACATTCCTGCTCCTTTCTTATAGCCCAAAGAAAGCGCTCATATGCGCGGCTTAAAGCCGAAACGCTTTGAGGATTTTTCTTAAATTCCCTTAAAAGCCTGCGTTTTGCTTTTTTTGCCCTTAAAGAACCGAAAAACAGCCTTATTTTAGCAATCACCAGCTTGTGAAATACCATTTGCATAACCCCTTTCACGCGGCGCTCGGCAGAAGAACTGCCGCCTTCGCACGGATATTGTTCATAATGCCTTCAAGCTCATAACATGATTTTTTAAGCCTGAAGGAAATCTCGGCAGGCTCAAAGCCCTCAAGCAAAAGAGCAACTATCTCACGCTCGTTCATCTCAAAACAGCTAAGAAGCTCGTTAAGCCTTATCCGTTCAAGCAAAGCCGCCGCCTCGTCGGTTTCATCGGCAAGGGTTTCTTCGACAGAGCGGTAGTAATCGTCATTGCAAAACAGGCTTATAATGTTTTCCTCCTTTCTGCTGTCTGCAAGGGCTACCGCCTTGTCCATCGCCGCATAGGCGCGGGTTTTAAAATCTCCGCCTGTGTCTTTAATAACACAGTCTAAAAAGGCGAATATAACCGTATCGTAATATTCGTCCTCGGGGAGCATACGCTCCTTTAAAAAGCTGTATACCAGCCCGTGGTTTTCCGCCGCAAAGGCGGATTTTTCTTCAGTTAACCTCATTTTGTTTTTCCTTTCCTTATTTTTAACTGACTGAAATGTAGCTGTCGGGAGTCAAGATGTTAAATACCATCTTGTTAGATTCAACCTCCCTTAATTCCGAGCAGTCCCGTTCACGGTTAACAGTCTCGCTCGTCTTTTTCTGCCTTACGATTTTTCCCTTAATAACGTGCGGATGTTCGCAGTCAACAAGTCCGTTCATAAGTCCGCTTGCACCTACAAGACCTATCTGGGAAAGATTAAGGGGAAGAAGGGGCTTGCGTACCCTGTTTTCAAGGCTTTTGCCGTCGAACAGCACTTGGAGACTGTCAGAAGATTTTAACTGCTCTGCCAATTCCTCGGTATCAAATACCGAGCCTCTGAAATACGGCACCTCGCTCTCTTTTTCGGGCAGGGAGTAAAGTTCTTCGGGGATAGTGTCTATTAGCGGTATTTTTTCGGGATTTAAGGAAAGCTCTTCGATTTTCTTTGCTGTCTTTCCTCCCTCGTGCTTATCCGCACGTATACCGAAAAACACTACCTGCTTATATTTTTTATACTCGCTGTCGCGAAAACGGTAGAGCGAAATGTTTTTGAAATATGTAGCCAAAAAGCCGCATACCGATTCGGTCGCCCTGTGTGACGGGATAATGTAAACAAGCAGTCCGCCCTTCATAAGAAGCGGCAGGGTGTCTGCAAGAAACGCCCTCTCCATTCGGCGTCTGCCGTCGGGTCCGGGACAGGACAGATAGGGCGGATTTAAGAAAATTGCGTGGAACCTGCCGAAAGGATAGCGTGAATAAAAGAAACTTCCGAGTACCGCGCGGTCAAGATTTTCCCGCGCCCTGCGTCCTCTTTCTTCATCAATCTCAATACCGTAGGTTACCGCGTTTTCGCCCTCCGAAAAGGCTTTGAGCGCAAGCCCCTCGCCGCAGCAGGGGTCAAGGATATTGACCTGTCCTTTTGGAAACCGCACGGCTTTTTTAATAAGCTTTACATGCTCCAAATCGGTAGGGAAGTAGCCCATTTTTATGCGGTTCATAAGCCGCGACGCTTCCTTGGCGTTTATACCGCTGTTTGTTGGAAGAAGCTCCGCAAAAGATATTATGGCTGAGACAAGCGCCCTATAGTTTCCGCCGTTTAAGTAATCAAACTTCTTTACTGCGGCAGACATTTTTTTCGCGGTTTTAATTAGCTCCTCGTCACCGTATTCCTCAAGAGAATGCAAGAGTTTAGGGATTTCCTCCCAGAGTGTTTTTGCTGTCAGGTGAAGCTGTAAAATATCCGAATACTCCTCACCTGAGCCGCTGCCGCGGTGTTCAAGATATTTGGGATACTCCTCAATCAGCTCCTCTGCGAGCTTTATAAGCTGAGTTTTTCCGGCCTCAAGCTCCTCAAGGCAAAAACAGGTCTGCATTTCAGTGTCACTCATAGCTGTCCTCCAACCGATATTTTTCGAGACTTACAAGCAGCTTTGCGGATACCGTACCGTCGGAAAGACGGTAGGTAATAATGCCTCCTCGCATAAACTCCGGATTTTCCTTTTTATCCTTTATAAGCTCCTCATATTCCGAAAAAATATCCTGCTTTGCGATTTCCTTTATTAAGGGATTGTTACAGCAGCGCAGATTATTTAAAAGACTAAGAAACGCGTCTGCGGCAAACGCCTCATCGGAATAATAAAATGCCGCTTTGTCGTCCGTCAGCTTAGTTAATCCGTCTGTTGTAATTTTGACTCGGTATACGTGTGTGCCGTGCTCATCCTCATATCGGTACATATTTCGGACAATGATTAGGTCAAGCTCCTCTGTCAGTACGTTTCCGGCAATATGCGCCTTCTGATTTTCATAGCTTAAATCAGGGCTGAATACAATATCTCCGTCTGCGTTACAGTAAACAAAATCCGAAGCAGCGATCCCGCCGTCAAATTTGACCTTATAAAAGCATTCCGGCACCGTAAAATCAAAATGACCTATACCGTTCTCCCTTGCCCGTCCCTCGTTATATATCTGATTTCCCAGAAGACTGTCGTTTTCGGGAACGAAGGAACGGAAAAAGGGGAGGGCGCTCAATGCACCTACGGCGTTCGGGTCGGTTTCACCGTGAAAGCCGTCCCTGCTGATACCTAACTTACAATGCTCTTTCTCTTTGCAGAGAGAATAAAGCTTTTCCAAGGCAGATATAAATTCGGGATTGTGCTTTGCACCGTTTACATAGCACACAAAGCTTTTTACCCGCACACCGTATTTCCTCAGACAATAAACCAGATTGTCCAATTCACGTGAAGCAAGAGACGGCTCGCCGCCTGTAAGTGTAAGCTGTCCGATTTCGGCGACATTTGCAAGCAGATGCGAAAGCACCTCGCAGGAAACCGATTTATCCTCGCTTTTTCCTCTGAGACAGTGCTTGCAGCCCATATTGCATTTGCGCGTCAGCTCGATAAAAAGATATTTAAGTTTAAGCCTCATCTTCTACCAACTCCAGCCTTCTGTAATTTATCCGCCTGTAGACAAAGCCTTTGTAGCCGAAAAGAAGAATTCTTTTTAGCGAATCAAGGCAGGTATTAAAAACAAATTCCTGCATATTATCCTCTGCTGTTAGGAAAACCGCTATATATTCCTCCTGACCGTCCACAATAAGCTTTAAACGGTCATTTTCCGCGAATACATATGCCTTTCTGCCGTTATCCGTTTCCTCATAATGCGGTTTTACGGTAAGATTTTGAAATACCGCCTTTACCTGAACGGTTAAAAACGCCGTAAACATATCCCAGTTGCGGGTCGGGTTATCTGTTGTAAATACCGCGCCGGCGGCCACATAAAAGCCGCCGCTGTACTTGTGGTTTTCGGTGCCCGCGGGCAATTCTATTCCGCGCATTTTTTCTTACCTCTCTTTCTTCTTTTTACGGTTTCCGCTCTTACTGCAATTAAGCTTGACGAAAAGGTGACATACCTTGTGTTAAGCTCGCCGACAACAAGAAGATCGTAAAGAAAAGAGGTAACGGCGGTTGCCGCCGTAAGATTTGCGGTTACCGATTGGGGAGCAGACACCGCGCGTTCGGCACAGGAAAGCTCGGTCGGGAATTTATCCTCGGCCTTTAATATGTCGGGATAAAGCGTTCCGACGGGCTTGTATGCGGTTCTGCCCTTTTGCCTTACTCCGCAGACCACCTGACCTGTGTTTTCGCCGTTGCCCGAGTCTATGTATATAAGGTTTTCCGCTTCATAAAACACCTTATGGCACAGAGCGCGGGATTTATTGTTGTCTACACACCCGATAAGAATTACCCTTTGGGTTTCGGGAACGTTGTTCCAATACTGCTTTGAAAAATCCGGCGAAACAAGCCTTTTAAGCCGTCTTTCGCTTTCGATATATTCGGGAATGTATTCACATTCGATACCGAAGGCTCCCGCATAGCGTTCTGCTAACACGGCGGCTTTGTTTCTGCCTATGTCCTGCTCTACAAAGTTCTGGCGAACAAGGTTTTTCTTCTCAACAATGTCTCCGTCACAGATAATAATGCGGTAGAGCCTTTCGCTGTCCGCAAAGGCTATTCGGTAAAGGTGGGGTATAAGGTAGCCGCCTGTGCCGCCGGCACCGAGTACAACAATTTTGACGGGAGCTGATTTAGAATATTTCATATTACCGCCTCGCTTATGTATTTGCCGGCGAAAAAATGCTTTTTCTCAAACGGTATTCTATGAAACCGTCTGTTGGATTTGCGGGTCTCGCCGTCTGTAAGCTCTATACTGTCGTTCCAGCCGTTCGGAAATTCGCCCGAAATTTGCGCGTCAAATATATCCGAGGGGTCAATAGGTATGAATTTTCCTCCGCAGCTAGCCCTTACGGTAAGCTCGGGGAATACCCTGTCAAAGCGTCCCGCTACCGCATAAAGTCTTGTAGCGGTCTCGTCCTTATCGTCGATTTCGGAGAAAACCGCCGGCATTATATTGTGCGAGTGTATATCCATAACATGAATTAAATGCTCGGGATATTCGCTTTCTGTTACGCTCTCTAAATATGAGTGACCTATTTTTTGTTTCGGAACCTTTACGGTGTATTCGCGGCGCTCGGTGTCGTAGAGAATATGCACCAACGCCTCAAAGTTGTAAAGGTCGGAAAGACGTTTGAAAAAGCTCAGGGTCTGCCGCAGAATCTCCGCAGGGATTTTCGGCAGTGACAGCTTGAAATACGGCGTCAGCTCGGCAAATTCCTTTACTTTGTTTACGGGAGCAGAAAACTCGCCTATTTCGTTGCGCCTTAATTCAAAGATTCTGCCGTCTTTCGACGGCAGAAGGACAATCGGCTTTTCCGAAAGCTCGGCGTCCTGCGTTGTAAGGCAAAAATCCTTATACGACGGCAGAACTGCTTCGCCCTTGCTTTGCGCTTTTTTCAAAAGCTTTACGACGCACTCGGGATTTTTCTCGGCGTCTGTTTTGGCTTTCTTAAGTCCGTCGGTAAATGCCTTGGACTTTTCGATTTCAGCCTTTACGGTATACACCTTGTCGGAGGCGGGGTTGTTTATCTGCTTTGTAACCTTACCGTAGTTCATAGACCACGAAATGAGCTTTCCGTCCGAAAGCTCGGGGAAGTCGGTTTCATACTTCGCTCTAAGGTCTTCAAAGGTGGATTCCCTGTCCTCAATGCTTTCCTTTACTTTGCCGTATGAAAAGAAAGTGGGCTTTGCGGCGAGCGTTTCAAGCATTCTGCTTTCCTGCTGATTTTGAGCTGCATTTAAAGCCTGTTCAAAAGGATCAAGCATACTCTGCTGTGCGCCCGTGTTTACGGCGGGAGCCGTAGGCACTTCCGTTGCCTGCGGTGCTGCGGACTGCTCTACGGGCGGGGTTATTACCTGCATAGGCGGTAACTGCTGCGGAATAGCCTGCGCTTGAGGTGCGGTCTGCGGCTGCGGCATTACCTGCGGCTGCGGTGCCGGAGGGGTTGGCTGTACCGCTGTCTGCGGTACGGGTTCATTCTGCTGTTCTCCCGGCCATACGGCAGCGGGAGTGTAGGGTGCTTGCTGTGGGTTCCCGACAGGGGAGGCAAAGCTGTTTTCCGCCGCCGTAAACTGATCCGCGGGAGCTTCGTCCATACTGTCAAGAAAGCTGTTGATGTTTGCCTGATTGTCGTTCATAGCACATTTCCTTTCCTTGTACCGCTTTAAGCCTTAAGTATCTAAAAGAAATTCGTAAAACAGTGTAAAATCTTTTATAGATACAGAAGTCTGTCGCGGTACATTCCGGTTTATGTAAAAACAAAAAAGACCGACCCTCTCTGCATAAATACAGAGTTAAGGTCGGTCAATCTTGTGATTACCGAATTAAACAAATGGGCGTTTTAAGTGAACTTAAAACGAAAAAAAGCCGGACTTCTCCCTGTTAAAAGAAAAAATCCGACCTGATGACTCTAACCAATGCCATAATCTGAACAAAGTCAAATTTGACAATTCTCTCAAACCATGTTACAAGGGTATTATAACCGATGGAAGGTGGTTTGTCAATTATTATTTCGAAGGTTTCCAGTTGTTATCAAATGACTTATAGCCTCTGGATTCATTTGGTGTAACGGGTGTTTCAACCAATTCGTTTCCGAAAAAGCAGATAAGCTTATTTCTACTCCGCAGGTACCCGAGAGTGTATTGCCCGGAAACGAGCGTTGGGAGTTTGGCGTGCGTGTGATAACAAGTGAAAATTATCTGTATTTGTCTGTAGAAATGTTTGGCTGGAGCGGAGCTTACAGGACGTATTTTTGGATTGACCTGGTAAATTCAATTTCTGGTCTATATATGAAAAATTCGGTGTTTTAAGGCGGCTCGGGCACGGTTACTGCAGCAAATTATGAAACGGATTTTTTCAACTCATTAAATTAATGTCTGAATAAACCTCTAAGTCACTACTTATGTGGCTTTGCGGTTTATTCAACAGGCATTAACGTATAGTTGCTTTTTATATAGTCCAAATTTTTTTCTGTTTGCGAAGCGAAGCCGGGGTGACCGAAAAACGCTCCTTGAATATTTTGTTAAAATGGCTATAGCTGTTAAAACCGAGCTCTTCAGCTATTAGTTCAATAGATTTTTGTGTAAAAACAATGCAATCATAGGCTTTTTGAAGACGCAATTCGTTTATGTAATGCTTCGGGGTTGTATTGTAATACTTTTTCATAATTCGCGCAAGATGGGTTTGAGAATAATTTGAAAGTCGGACCATCGCTTCAATTCCTTCGTGAAGATTTTCTGTTTTTTTGATCTCATTAATCGCGAATGAGAGAGAAGAAGGTATTACTGAATTTGATTCACTGTGCTGTATACAATAGTGCAAAATATAGGATAGTAAAAATTTGCAGTCATAATCTTTTACGTTGACAGACATATTTTCATAATCAAGTAAGGAATAGTATGAAAGTGAACAATTGTGGTAAAAAAACGGATTTCCGGAATTTGAAATTTGATTTAAAAAATCTTTGCCGTATATACTTGCAATGGCTTCAAATTCGTCTTTTTCTACAGAAAGCGAAAAAAGAGCAACATCATTAGATTGCTTTATAAAACAGTGTTTATCATTCGGGCGGAGAACAATCATTTGATTTGCAACGCAAATATGCGTTTTTTCATTTATAAATTGGGCGGTTTCACCCTGTAAAAAGTAAATTATTTCATAAAAGTCGTGTGAATGATAAATTCCCGAAAGCTTGCGATTATTAATTAACTGAAAAATATAATTGGTTTTTTCGTAATTTTGAATCTTTTTAAACTCGTAATTAATTATTTCCATATTGATCACCGAAATTATATTACATTAAATTAAAAATCTTTACAAGGATTAAAAAATAATTATGGTTAAAAAAAGCATTTTTATGCCCGCAAATCACATTTACATAGTATCGTTTTAATGATAAACTTTTATTATAAGATTTACGGAGGAAAAGATGCTTTATTTGATTTTACTTTCGATTGTTTTTGCTTCTCTAAACAGCGTTGTATTACATAAGGCTGATTTATCGGGAAGTACTGCTGTATATAAATTTAATATGATTGGTTCTGCAGTTTGGTGTGTTTGCCTTTTTGCGGTGAACGGTTTTAAATTACATATTGATAAAACGGTTTTGCTTTGGGGTGTTGTATACGGGATAACCCAAGCGCTCTTCATTCTTTTTAAAACCTTAGCGATGAATAGCGGTGCAGTTTCTGTTACTACACTTATAGGAAATACGTCACTTTTGGTGTCTGTGCTTTTTTGTTTTTTTGTTTGGCAAGAGCCGATAAACGCGGCAGATATAATCGGTTTAGCGATACTTATGTTGGGTATTGCTTGTTCAACTTATGAAAAGAAAAATGAAAATATAAGTCGCAAGTGGGTTGTCTATTCAATGTTTTTCCTGCTCTTTGCGGCGGGCGTAGGAATTTCCTTTAAGGCGTTTGGAAAAACAGGCAAGGTAAATTCTGCCGGTGATATGATGCTGATTGCTTCGGTTGTTATGCTTGCCTCCTGTGCTGTTATCTGTTTGTTTGTAAAAAAATGCAATGCTTCGCGGCAAAGCTTTAAAATGCAAAAAGAATTTATAATTTATGCATTGCTATCAGGCTGCTTAAGCTGCGTATATAACCGAATGAATATTTACCTTACTTCGGTTGTTGATGCGGTTGTGTTTTTCCCGTCTTTCAACGGCGGTGTTGTGTTTCTCTCTGCAGTTCTAAGTGTTATTCTGCTTAAGGAAAGGCTGAAGCTTAAAACAGCGATTGGTATTTTGTTAGGCATAGCCGGTATATGTATTATCGGTATATTATAATTTTTACAGAAAAGGGAGATAGCAAATGATTGAATTTAAACACAAGCTTCCCGCAATGCATATTGACGGGAAACAAAACGGAACCTACAACAATATTGAACTCGGCTTTCCGTCTGTTTTGACGACGGCTGATCCAAAGCTCGGGCTTTTTATCCGACAGCTACGCAACAGCATAAACGATGAAAGATCACTTGTTTTTATTGACGGTAAAATATTGATGGTTAATAAGAATTGGATTCGTGACTATGTTCATATAATGAAGGGTATGCGCCATTGGGAATATTCTCTAAAACCGTTTTTTGATTTTATTGTTGACACGCAACGCGAGGACGGACAGTTCTATGAGCTTATTAAACAAATGGATGACGAACATTGGAAATTTGTAAATGAAGACTGCCGTATTTTATATCCCGATGACAACCTATCCCTTGTAAGACTTGAACTTGAAGCCGATATTGAATATCTTGTAGTTGAAGGCGCTTTTTATATTTACAAAACAACAGGCGACGATGAATGGCTTAAAAAGGTACTTCCTAAATTGGAAAAGGGAATAAACTATATTACATCCGATGAAAAGCGTTGGGACTGCGAACGCGGACTTGTTAAACGTCCTTTTACTATAGATACTTGGGACTTCACTAATGCCCCCGATTCATCCTACAACCGCAGAATAAACCCAAATGAGCCCATGTCTATAATGCACGGCGATAATTCGGGCGTGTATCAGGCAATGAATCAGCTGGCTTGGTGTAACCGCAGACTCGGTAATGAAGAAGCGGCAAAAGAGTGGGAAGCGCGTGCGGAAATTCTTAAAAACAATATGTTTAAGTATTTGTGGAACGGAAAATTCTTTATTCATCAGCTTCATATTAATCATAACGGTCTTGACGATAAGGAAAATGTGCGCCTCTCGCTTTCTAATACTTACGATATTAACCGTGGCGTTACCAATCACGTTCAAACTAAGAGTATTATTGAAGAATATATGAAAAGACGCAATACAACAAAGCTTTTCTCTGAATGGTTTTCTATTGACCCGCCGTATGAAAAGTTTTTGTGTCACGAAAAAGGCCATTATGTTAACGGTGCGGTATCTCCGTTTACCGCGGGTGAGCTTGCCAAGGCGGCATTTAACAACGGATTTGAGGAATACGGATGGGATATTATTACACGCTTTATGAAGCTTGTTGAGCGTGACGGTGTGGCATATTTCCTTTACAATACCGATTCTACGCCACAGCCCGAAGGCGGACCGAGTGCATGGGGCGCCGCCGCATTTATCAGCGCAATTGACGAAGGACTCGCGGGCATTAACGATATCGGAGTTAATTATGACGAAATATTCTTTGCTCCGAGATTTCCTGTTACTTATTATACTGAGTTGCGTTATATAACGGGTTATGAGGTTTCGGGTGCGATGGTTGATGTGCGCTATATCCTTACCGAAGAGGGGATGCGTTATGATGTTTATTCTCCGGCAAAGTCGATAAAAGCACATATACTTTTGCCTGCGGGCAAAAAATGCACAAAATTGCTTTTAAACGGAAAAGAAACCGATTTTAAATGTGAACAAATAGAAAAATCGGTTTATGTAAATATTGAGACAGATACAAGTGCAAATATGATGAGCATAGAGATTTTGTTTTAGTGTGATACTGTAGTCTTCAAATTTTATAGATTCGGTTTCGTTTCATATACTCGGTTGGAGTAACGCCTGTTTTCTCCTTGAAAAGGCGGCAGAAATGATATTGATTTGAAAAGCCGCAAAGTCCTGCCACCGCGCCGACCTTTAAAAAGCCTTCGGTTAATAGCTGTTTCGCCTTGTTTATGCGTATATCTACTATAAACTGCTTCGGCGTGGTATTATATGTTTCGGTGAAGATTTTTCTGAAATAAACCTCGCTTATATTGCATTTTTCGGCTAACTCGGCGTTTGAAAGCTTTGGACTTTGATAGTTGCTTTCAATATACCTTATCGCAGGCAAAATTACATTATGCACCGAGCTTTCGGTAGAGAGTCGGTGAAGTATATAATAAAATACGCTCATCATTTTAGCTCTGTTTTCCTCAAAGAGGGACAGAGCTTTCATTTTTTCAAAATCCTTTATATATGTATCCGCGCTTTGGATAGGTAAGGAGATTACTTCATCACATAAGAAATCCTTGCAATCAAAGTTTATAACGGGAAATATTCCGCTTTTATTGCCGTAAAGGGAATAACTCCTGCCTTTAGGAAGAATAACCGCGTGATTTTGGTCGGAGACCGCCTGCTTTCCGCCCATTTCATAGGTTATTTTCCCCTCGGCACAAAAGGAAAGACCGTAGCTTTTCCTGTTTTTTATCTCTCCGCTTCTTCCTTTGGGAGAGGCTACGGTGAAGAGTTCTTTAATGTCGGTGACGGTGATTTTATTAAGCATATTCATAAAGTATCCGCTCCAAATGCTTGTTTTTATTTATTATAAATTCTTTACTTAAAAAAAGCAATTATAATATCCCAAAGATTATCAAAAACATCAAAGTAATATCGTTTTACACATTGTTAATACATACCGATTTGTTTATAATAAAGAAAAAAGCTTAAGGAGCTGAAAAATATGGAATTTAATGAAAAAACGGCAATATCAACCGGTGCGGCGTCGGGTATGGGGCTTTTGTTCTCACAGAACTGGGCGGCTTTAGGCGGAAATGTCGTTATGTGCGATGTAAACGAGAAGGTACTTAACGAAAAGGTTGAGGAAATCAATTCAAAAAACGGCGGCAGGGCGATCGGCGTAATCTGTGATGTGCGCGATTATGCACAGGTATGCAATGCAAGGGACAAAGCGGTAGAACTCTTCGGAAGTATTGATATAATGTGCAATTTTGCAGGCGGAACAGCAAGAAGAATGCTGAATGTGGGTTGGGAAGCAGATTTTACAGATGTGCCGATCGATGTATTTGATTGGGGTATAGATGTGAATTTGAAGGGTCCGTTTTATTTTGCACACGCGGTTTTAAAGCAAATGCGCAAACAAAAAAGCGGACTGATAATAAATATCGGTTCGATTACCGGCGCTGAGGGCAGTGCCGGCGGAATGGATTATCCCACCGCAAAGGCGGGGCTTATGTACGGCCTAACAAAGTCCATTGCCCAGTACGGTTCGGATTGTGGCATACGCTGTGTTTGCGTGTCACCGGGACCAGTGCTTACAAGGAAAGCTATGGCAAATATGAGTACCCTTTTGGGAAGAGCCGCCGATCCGCAGGAAATCATAGACTTGATTTTGTTTATTGCTTCGGATAAGGGTCAGTTTATAAACGGTGAAAATATTATGATAGACGGCGGCAGAAACGCCGCAAGTAGGAGTTGCTGATGAATAAACAAACCTTTTTTAACAATGATAAAGCTACACTTACGGTTATGGTTCAGGCTGATAACCCCGATAGAATTAAGGAACTTATGGATAAATCCGTACCCGAGGGAGCGGAAGCGTTCGGTATTCAGTTTGAGCAGACGGAAAGCCGTTACAGAAATAAAGAAAACTACAAAGAACTCTTTAATCACGCAAATGACAGACCGACCTATGTAACAAACTACCGTTATTCAAAAAACGAGGGTAAAAGCGATGAACAATTAGCCGAGGAATTGCTTGAATTGGCGGATAACGGTGCTGATTTATGCGATGTGATGGGTGACTGTTTTGATAAGCAACCCGATGAGGTGGCAGTAGACGAGACTGCGATAAATAAACAAATTGAGCTAATTAACAGAATTCACGAAAAGGGCGCAAGGGTGCTGATGTCCTCCCATGTTATGAAATACACCCCTGCCGAAAGAGTGCTTGAAATTGCGCTTGAGCATCAGCGTAGGGGGGCTGATATTTGTAAAATAGTTGTTGGTGCCGATAATATGGAGCAACAGCTTGAAAACCTTAAAATCATCAATCTGCTCAAGGAAAAATTAGATATTCCTTTCCTTTTTCTTTCCGCAGGTGAGTGCAGTATATTAAGAAGAATAGGCGGAGAAATAGGCTGTTGTATGTACCTTTGTGTTTACGAATACGACAGTTTTGCAACGCCGCAACAGCCTTTATTAAAGAATATCAAATTAATCAGAGACAATATGGATTAAACGGTTTTATCAAGCTTAGAAATCGCTTTTTTTGCGTACTTCCTTCGGAGTAAGCCCCATATGCGATTTTAATGTCCTTCTGAAATGCGAGGCAGAGCTGAAACCGGTTAATACGCTTATTTCCTCAACGGTTTTGTCGGTGGTCAAAAGGTATTCAATACCCTTTTTGCACTTGGCTTTAAGCCTGTAATTGTTGGGGGTACAGCCGACATTTTCTTTAAAAAGCAAATATAAATACGGCTTGCTTATATTACATTTCCTTGCGATTTCGGCAACAGAGCAGTCGGTGTGGCTTGTAATGTATTTCTTGGCATTCCCTACGATTTCGTCCTTTTTTGAGACGGGTTGATTTTGCCTTAAAAAAGGGATGATTTTTGACAGAGCACCGTAAAAAAGGCTGAGGGTTTCACAGCTTAAGGAATTGCCTTCGGTCGGAATTTTTAAAATTTGATTTTTAAGCTCTTTGTCACATTCGATAACCTGAAGATTAAAATTCAGTTTTTCCTTAGCCTCAATATTCGAAAAGCCGTAGGAGAGAAATTCTATTTTTTCATCGCCGTACCAATAGGATTCATAGGGAAGATTGACGGGTATAAAAAACATATCCCCCTCGTTGATTTTTATGGTGCTGTGCGTTGATACGATTTCAGCCCTTCCTTTCAGCATATAGGCGATATAATTCATGGGCGAGCCTTTGCTGTTATCGGTATAATGATATTTTTCAAAGGTTAATTTGTGAAAATTAAAATTAGCGGATAAAAATTTGTTTTCCATTTCATACATCTCTCAAATCATTATAGAATAATACCCTTTTATTATATTATATGGTATTGTTTTTTAATGTCAACAGTGGGTATAATTAATTCCTACCGAATAATTGCATTAGCAAATGCAATTATGCATAGTTCAGTTTGATCGGAGGAAATCGTAGTGAAAAGAATTAAAATCGCACAGATAGGAACAAGCGAATACAGTCACGGCAATGACATATTTAACTGTATTAAAAAACAAAATAATATTTTTGAAGTCGCCGGTTTTGCGTTTCCTGAAAACGAAAGGGAGAAATACCCACAAAGAATGAAAGATTTTGAGGGCTATCCTGAATTGACGGTTGATGAAATATTAAACAATCCCGAAATTGTAGCCGTCACGATTGAAACAGAGGAGCACTATCTTACAAATTACGCGCTTATGGCGGCAGAACACGGCAAGCATATACATATGGAAAAGCCGGGAGGTACGGTTCTTTCCGATTTTGAGAAGCTTACTTCTACAGTAAAAAAGAACGGCACGGTTTTTCATACTGGTTATATGTACAGATATAATCCTTATGTAATTGAGCTTATGAATAAGGTCAAGAACGGTGAACTTGGTGAGATTATATCCGTTGAGGCACAGATGAACTGCGCACATTCAAAGGAACAACGTATGTGGCTTGAAGGCTATAAGGGCGGTTCAATGTTCTTCTTAGGCTGTCATTTGATTGATCTGATTTTGCAGATTAAGGGTACGCCCGAAAATATAATTCCTTTAAACAAATCCACGGGAATTGACGGAACAAGGTCCGAGGATTTCGGAATGGCTGTATTTGAATATAAGAATGGCATAAGCTTTGCAAAGGTAAATTCCAATGAATTGGGCGGCTATGCAAGAAGACAGTTTGTCGTGTCGGGAACAAAAGGAACCGTGGAATTAAATCCTTTTGAAATGTATGCGGAGGGCGGACTGTTCACCGCAAAGACCGAATACAAGTCAGCAGATTGGGGCGATAGAGGAGAAACCTCCAAGACCGAGGTCTATGACCGATATGATGCTATGATGCGTTCCTTTGCGGAAATGGTTCGCGGTGAGAAGAAAAATCCGTATATATATGATTATGAACTTGAACTGTATAAAACTGTGCTTAAATGCTGTGGGGTGAAATAATGTATAATAATAAAAAGGTACTTTTGATAGGCGGTGGCGGTACGCTCGGAACATATACCGCAAAAGAGCTTTTAAGGCTCGGTTGCTTAGTTGATGTTATATGCCTTGAGGAAAAGGTGTCGGATAATGAAAAGCTGAGGTTTTTCAGAGAAAATGTGTCTTTTGAGTATTTAAGCGAGTTTTTGTCGCAAAACAAGTATGACGGTATAGTAAATTTCATTCATTATACCTCGGTTGAGGCTTACAAACCGTTCCACAAGCTGTTGTCGGAAAATACCGAACATTTGATTTTCCTTTCCTCCTACCGCGTGTATGCCAATTTACAGCACCCGATTACCGAAACAGCGCCTTTGCTCGCAGATGTTATTAAAGACGATGAAGAATTTTTAAAAACCGAGGATTACGCTTTGCCGAAAGCAAGATGCGAAAAATTCCTGCGTGAGGAATCGGAGACTAAGAATTGGACAGTTGTGCGTCCTGTAATTTCTTTTTCCGACAGACGGTTTGATTTAGTCACCGTTTCGGGACATGAGATTATAGCTGCCGCAAAATCGGGAAAAACCGTGCTTTTGCCCGAGCTCGCAAAAAATCTTACTGCGGGTCTTGACTGGGCGGGCAATTCAGGAAAGCTTATTGCAAACCTGCTCTTTAAAAAGGAATGCTTCGGCGAGGCTTACACCGTTTCATCGGCACAGAATTTAAGCTGGGGCGAGGTTGCCGAGATTTATACACGGCTCACGGGTGTAAAGTTCAGATGGACGGACACAGAGGAATATGTAAGCACCGGTCACGGCGGATATATTCTTATTTATGACAGGCTTTATGACCGTACGGTTGATAACAGCAAGATACTTAAGGCGACAGGCCTTAAAAAGGAAGATTTCATCTCAATTGAGGACGGAATTAAAATTGAGCTTAAAAATATAGATTTTAAAGCAGAAAGGGAAAATGTATGAAAGCAATTTTAGTAAACGATGATAGAAGTTTAAGATGGGACAATGTGCCCGACCCGGTTTTAGGCAATGACGACTGCCTTGTAAAAATTGAGGCGGCGGCGCTTAACCGTGCGGACTTAATGCAGAGGGAGGGAGATTATCCTCCGCCCGCGGGCTGTCCTGAATGGATGGGACTTGAAATCGCGGGTACAATAGTTGAAATCGCGGAGGGCGCAAAAGAAAAATCCAACTGGAAAATTGGGGACAAGGTTTGCGCGCTTTTGGGCGGCGGCGGATATGCCCAGTATGCCAATGTTAAATACGATATGCTTATGCCCGTGCCGAATAACTGCTCTATGGTAGAGGCGGCGGCAATACCCGAGGCTTTTGCAACGGCTTACCTAAACCTATTTATAGAGGGCGGAATCAAGGCGGGCAACACCCTTCTTATGAATGCGGGCGCAAGCGGTCTTGCAAGCGTAATTATTCCTATGGCTAAGGCATTCGGGGTAAGGGTAATCACCACGGTTCTAACTGATGAAATCGCTGAAAATATAAAGCACCTTAACGCCGACAGAGTGGTTGTGACCTCAAAAGAAGATATTGCCGAAGTTCTAAAAGAAGAATTAGAAAACGATCACGGTGTTGATGTTGCGATTGACTGTTTAGGCGGCGAGATAATGGGTAAATGCATTCATTATTTAACCCACGGCGCGCGCTGGATTATGATAGCCGCATTGGCAGGGCAGAAAACCGAAATCGACCTTAAAAACATATATGTAAGGAATGTGCGTATTGTGGGCAGTACCCTTCGTTCAAGAACACCCGAGGTTAAGGCGCAGATACTTGCAAGTCTTGTCCGCGATGTATGGCCCAAGGTTGAAAGCGGCGAGGTCAAGCCTACTATCTACAAGGTTTTGCCCATAACCGAGGCGGAGGCGGCGCATGATATTCTGTATCGCGGCGAGAGTATAGGAAAGGTAGTACTGACGGTAGAATGATAGATATAATTCCTATAGATTACGGGAATTCGGTTTTACCTGAAAGTATGATATTTGAAAACGGGGCGGAAAACAAATTCCGCCCTATCATATTCAGAATATATTTGCTCAAAACCGAAAACCGCTTTATATTGGTTGACGCGGGCTGTGAAACTATGCCAGGCTTTGATATGAGGGAATTTATAGGCCCTGTAAATGCACTTAATAATATCGGAATTTCACCTGAGGAAATAACCGATGTTATCATCACCCACGCGCACCATGACCATATTGAATGTGTAAAATACTTTAAAAACGCCGCTATTTATATCCAAAAGGACGAATACGAGGCGGGTAAAGGCTATTTGGCTGATAACTTAAATATCCGCACCTTTGATGAGGAAATGCAGATATATGACGGCATAAAAGCCGTTAAAATCGGCGGTCATTCCAAGGGCTCGTCTATTGTGAAAATAACAGACGCAGACAATAAGTATATAATCGCAGGTGACGAGTGCTATATGAGGGATTGCCTTACAAAACAAATTTCCACAGGCGCTTCATACAATCCCGAAAGAAGCCGTTATTTCGTTAAAAAATACGGCAACGGCGAATATACGGTTTTGCTCTGTCACAATTAATAAGCTTGATATAAGGATTTAATATATGTTTTTGGTCGTTCAACCTTATTAAAACACATTTTGTCATACTCTTGTACTATTTTTCCTACATTTATTTTACACTAAGGTAGACTCCTAAAATCATACTTTCAAAAAGAAACAGATTGATATATACAGACATCTCAGAATCGTATGATTCAAAGGTGTCTGTATTGTTATTAGGAGACAATAAATTAGCATAAGAAAAAGGCAGATACATGGTGGTTTTACATGTGCCTTCCTTGTTTTAATGCCTTTAGGCTGGTTTGCTCAAAGAGCAAACCAAACAACCACCCACTATGCGGGTGTGCGTAAAAAGTTATACAAAAAAATTCCCCTAAGTAGTACAATAAGGTAGTTCAAGTCTTAGAGTACTGTGAACAGGAGAATTTTAATGGCTAACAGCACAAATAGTTTATCACATACAAAATGGTTATGCAAGTATCATATAGTAATTGTTCCAAAATACCGAAGAAAAATAATATATAATCAATACCGAAAAGATTTGCAAGAAATTATTAGAACACTATGCAAATACAAGGGCGTGGAAATAATAGAAGGACATATGATGCCCGACCATGTACATCTTTTGCTAAGCATACCGCCTAAAACGAGCGTAGCAAGTTTCATGGGATACTTGAAAGGAAAAAGTGCGCTGATGATGTTCGATAAACACGCAAATTTAAAGTATAAATTTGGCAACCGACACTTTTGGGCAGAAGGATATTATGTTTCAACGGTAGGCTTAAATGAGGGCACAATAAAGAAATATATACAAGACCAAGAAAAAGCAGATATTGCTTTAGACAAGTTAAGCGTAAAAGAATACGCAGACCCATTTAGTTAACCCCTTTAGGGGTAGCCAAAGAGGCAAAGACTCTAAGGCTTGAACAAAGAGAAAGCCCGCGCCTTGAGACGCGGGTCGGCATTATGGGCTTTTAGCCCTTGTGCAAACCACCCGTTTGACGGGTGGTTATGATTTACTATTGCATTGAACCGGTGGTTTTGATTTATGCCAGATAATTCAAAACTTGTTATTGGATATTATAGGATTTTTTCGGTATGAGTTCGGAGACTGATTGTATTTTGATTTAAATGCACGCAAAAAATTCGAAAGTGAGGTAAAACCGGAAGCAAAGCATATATCGGTGACGGAATTTGTAGTTGTTAAAAGAAATTTAGCGGCGTGGTCTAAACGGGTGTCCAAAATAAACTGTTTTATAGTCTTTCCGATGGTTTTATGAAATTGATTGCTTAAATAATTAGGAGTATAACCGAAGGAAGCAGACAGCACATCCAATGTTATGCTTTTATTGTAATTCATCTGTATATACTTTGCTATTTCAAGAGGAATATTATTATTAATAGCTTTATCACAAATTATAGCATGCCTAACGATCTGTGCTATTAAACAATTCAGCAAATGCTTTTGAAGCAACAAATTATATTCAAGATCTGAGTTGTACTCATCATATAAAAGTGAGATAAAGGTATCTGAAATATTGTGACAATACATGCTTTTATCGCATAATAAACGTAAATCAGAATCGATATGGTTTGTGTCAAAATTCAAATTAATAAGTTCAATCGGCTCAATAACCGTAGCACTGTGCATATCTGTCGGAGTTAAAAAAATAATACTGTTTGGCTTACATTCGATTGGTTCACCGTTTATGTATTGTATGCATTTTCCCGATATTATGAATTCAATTTCGTAAAAATCATGAAAATGTATTTCATAGTCTTCAAGTACGGTGCGCCGGGTAAAAGAGAAATTCAGACTGTTGATTTGGTTTTCGGGAGTCACTTTTTTTATTATTTTGTTTTTCATAATGGACATTACCTGCTTCTAGTTATTTTTGGTTAAAAAATTTCCAAAATTTAAAAAATGATAATAAGTTTCAACTATATTATAGCATTCTGTGTAGATTTTGCAATATCTGTTATAAATTTTGAGAAGAAAATATTTTTAGGTGTGGTAAAATATTAACAAAAGATGATAAATATTAAGAGCTTTTATTGTTCAATTAAAAAGGCGGATCTTATTTAAAAAAGCAAAAGGGTGTTTGAGTTGTACAGAATAAAAGAAACCTTAAACGGAAAATGGAAATTATATATTTCAGAAAACAAACATTGTTCAGAGTTTGCAGATAGTATTTATGACGAGGCTTCACTTAAAGTACACGGATTAAACTCCATTTCTGCGAATGTTCCCGGCAATTTTGAGTTGGATATGCAAACTGCGGGCATGATAGATGATCCCTTTTACGGTGATAACACCTTAAAAATTCAAGAGCTTGAAAACCGCCACTTGTGGTATTCAACAACATTTAACTACGCGGGCGAATCACCCGAAAGGGTTTATATAAGCTTTGAGGGTATTGACACTTTTTCCGACATATATTTAAACGGCGATATTATCGGTTCCACAGATAATATGTTAATCCCATATGAATTTCGGGCAAAAGGAATTAAAAAAGGTGCAAATGAACTTTTAGTACATATTAAGCCTACTGCTATTGTGGCACGTAATTTTGACTTTGATATGGATGTCATAACACATTTGCATTACAATGCTGCATCGCTTTCGGTAAGAAAGGCGGCTCATTCCTTTGGGTGGGACATTATGCCGCGGATTATTTCGGGCGGTATATGGCGCGATTGTTTTGTGACAGAGAAGAAGAGCGATTACATAGAAGATATATATCTATCAACTGTCAGCGTATCCGACGGTATGGCAAATATCTTCGGTAGATTCAGTACGGTTATTGACGGCGATTTTTCCACTGATTATTCGTTGAAAATCAAAGGTGTATGCGGCAAAAGATATTTCTTAATTGATTATAATAAGCTTTGGCACAACAAGGGTGTAATTAAGTTTAAAATAGAAAACCCTGCTTTATGGTGGCCGCGGGATATGGGAGAGCAAAATCTTTATAAAGTCACTGCGGAGCTTTACCGTTGCGGCGAGCTTGTCGATACAAAAGAATTAAATTTAGGCGTGCGCACGGTCAAGCTGATTAAAACCGATGTTACCGACAGAAGCGGCAGCGGAGAATTCTGTTTTTATGTAAACGGTGTAAAAACATACATACGCGGCACCAACTGGGTTCCGCTTGATGCATTCCATTCAAGGGATGCCGGGAGGCTTCAAAAAGCGCTTGATATGCTCCTTGACATAAATTGCAATGCGGTGCGTTGTTGGGGCGGAAATGTATATGAGGATCATCGGTTTTTTGATTTTTGCGATAAGCACGGAATATTGGTATGGCAGGATTTCGCAATGGGTTGTGCTTCCTATCCTCAAGACGAAGAGTTTTTGGCTAAGATAGGCGAAGAAGTTGAGGTGATCGTAAAGAGGCTGCGCCAGCATCCGTCATTAGCCCTTTGGGCAGGCGATAACGAGTGCGATGAGGGGGTGGCCTATTGGAATCCCGCAAGGAAGGATCCGAATAAAAACCGAATTACAAGAGAAATTATTCCTAAAATTTTAGAGAGAATCGACCCGTACAGAGAGTACCTCCCGAGTTCACCTTATGTAAGCAAGGCGGCATATGAAAACGGCGACCATGATGTTCTTCCCGAAGCGCACCTTTGGGGACCGAGGGATTATTTTAAAGGCGATTATTATACGACAGCGTCCGCCCATTTTGCAAGCGAAATAGGTTATCATGGATGTCCGTCGCCTGAATCTTTAAAAAAATTCATTTCTCCCGAAAAGCTTTGGCCATGGCAGGATAATGATGAATGGCAAATACATTCTGCCTGCATGGAACTCGGCAATGATGTTCCGTATGAGTTTAGAAATGCTTTGATGGCAAATCAAATTAAGGTGCTGTTCGGAGAGGTATTTGACGGTCTTGAAACGTTCTCATTGGCAAGTCAGCTCTCACAAGCAGAGGCAGACAAATTCTTTATTGAAAATTTCAGAACGCAAAAGTGGCGCAGAACAGGGCTTATCTGGTGGAATTTAATTGACGGTTGGCCGCAAATATCGGATGCTATTGTAGATTATTTCTATAATAAAAAGATAGCTTACAGCTTTATAAAGCGTTCGCAGGAGCCTGTAGCTCTTATGATGATGGAACCTAAGGACGGATTTTTAACTCTTGTGGCGGCAAACGAGCTCCTGACAGATAAAACCGTAAAATACAAGGTTACTGATTTAAGCGACAATACTCTTTTATTTGAAGATGAATCAGTTGTAGGCTTAAACAACACCACGGTTTTAAATAAGCTCCCGCAAGATAAAGAAAAAACTCATTTTTATCTTTTGGAATGGGAATATGACGGTATCAAGGGCAAAAACCATTATTTGAGCGGAAAAGCTCCATATGACTTTAAGCAATATGTTTCGTGGCTTAAGCAGTCAGACCTAATTTAAATCATCGGCTTTTACCGGAAAGGTAATTAATATTTTATCAATATTACAGAAAGGGTAATTATTATGAAAAATAAGAAAAAAGTAATGGCGTTGGTGTTAGCGGTAGTTATGATATTAAGCGGTTGCAGATCCGGCAAACAGGGAACTGTTTCGGACAGTTCTGATGATTGGGAATGGGTTACTTCGGAAATTGATGTAGTACAATCGGGCACAGCCGGTTCCAATGCAGAAAATGCTACAAATCCTAATGATTCTTCTACAGCTTCTCAAGGGGATACAAGTTCAAGTGCAAAATATACGGTAAAGGCCAAGGGTTCAGTTTACGCTGACGGCATTTATTTACCGAAGCTTTCTAAAAAGCAGGCTGCAATTACTTATATGACCAATACTACTTGGGAGTATATTAAGAACGAAAGCACTGATGATGCACCTACTGCAATATATCACGCTATGAAGATTTGGAAAGAGGTTTACGGTGTAGACGTTCAGATTGATTTGACAGATTGGGACAGCTTTACCAACCATCTAATTTCTTCTGTTTCATCAGGCGAAGGTCCTGATGTACTTAGATATACATCCCATCCGAGTTGGGCAAACAGTAATTTGCTCGCGACGCTTGAAGACAAGATGAACTTAAAGGAAAACGGCTTTGATTACCAATATATGAACGAGAAAAGCATTAATAATCATATATATGCCGTTTACAGCAATGTTCCTAATATACCGTCTAATTATACTGTTTATAATAAGACCAAGATTAAGCAGGCGGGCGAGAAAACTCCAATGGAGTATTACAAAGCAGGTCAATGGAATATGACCCAGATGTCAAAGCTTGCTAAGAATTTAACAAACACCGCATCAGATGACTACGGTATTACAGGTACAGGCTTGTATCCGCAGGTATTGGTTTTACAAAAAGACAAGTCGCTTACCTCTTTACTGGCAGATGCAAGCTTCCAAAAGCTATTCAGCTTCACAGCAAATTTGTATACTCAGGGCTATGCGAGAACAGAAGACAAAGGAAGCACCAATTACCGCGAAACATTTGCTAAAGGAAAGGATGCAATGTTCTTTGCGGGCACTGCCTTAGAATATCCGTGGATAATTGAAAGAACGAAGACCAGCGGTGTAACCGATGAATTCGGAATAGCTCCTATGCCTGCTCATGATGAGATCGGTGAAACAAAGCCGAGAGGTAATAATTATCATTACGATGGGTTCTCAATCTCAATGCATTCGCAAAATCAGTCGGGGGCAGTTGAATTCTTAAGATTGGTAACGCTTGTAGGAAACAATATTTCTAAAAAGCTCGGTGAGTTTGGTCAGCTTGCAAACTATATGACCGATGAGGAAAAGGAAGTATTCAGAAATATTAAATATCAGGACACAAGCTCCTTCTTCCATAACGGGACGCCGATGAGCAAACAGTCTATATCAGGTTTTGAAACCTGCTATAATACTTATATAATGCCTGTTTTCGTTTCCGGCAACAAAAAAACCGTATCGCAAATAGTCAACGAGATGTCCGGACCACTGAAGTCCGTTATCAACGAATATGAAATAAGCGTTGGTGTTGCCAAGTAATGCTTGGCGTTCAGCAAAAAAAATTGGAGGCTTCAAGGATGAAGAAGGTTATTGCATTATTTCTTGCGATTTTTGTAATGTTTCAGGGCTTTTCAGTAGCTCTTGCAGATGGGGAGAATTTACCTGAAACGCATGATGTTGATGTAAATGCAAAATCATCCTCCGAGGCTTCCGATTATGCTGATTATCGGGGAAAGTTGCTTGAAGGTATAAGGAAGGCAGATTCCGATATTATTCTTTCAGGGGACAGCTCTTTTGAGCTGTCGTCCGAAAGTCCGCTGAATATTGATTTTGAATGCTTTGAAAGCGGTTTGTATGCCTTGGAGTTTGAATATGCTCCGCAGGATAGCAATAAATCAAGCTTTGATTTGGATATTTTGATTGACGGTAAGATTCCGTTTTCCGAAGCAGAGCAGCTGGTTTTGCCGTGTTTTTATACAATGAGTGAGATTACCGTCAATAACGACGGTAATGATGTGCGCCCCAATACTGAAATAGACACCTCTTTTCATAAGTTTGTTTTTTATGATGAAAACAGCAGTTTATTAGCACCGTATGAGTTCTATCTTTCAAAAGGTACTCATTCGATTTTATTAAAGCTTTCGGAAGGCAAAATTAAAGTTTCAAATATAAAATTATATGCTTACAATGCTTATCCGACCTATGATGAATACATCAGCAAGTATTCCGATAACTATAGCGGAGAAGCTTTACCGCTTATAGAAGCAGAAAATTTTCTTTTTACAAATTCGAATTATGTAATCGCTTCAAGCGAGCCGGGCAGCGCTGAAACAACACCGAGTGATCCGATATACAAGAAAATCAATGTAGTCGGCGGCTCCAACTGGAAAAATGTCGGAGACCTTATAGCTTGGCAGGTAATAGCACCCGAGGACGGATTGTACAATATTTCGTTTAGATATAAGCAGAGCTTCCAGTCGGGACTTAATTCATACAGAACCCTTTATGTAAACGGTGAAATACCGTTTGAAGAGGCTACATTATTAGGCTTTAAATATGATACTGATTGGCAGGTAAGCGATTTTAATTATAAAATATACCTTAATAAGGGTGAAAATACAGTTGCGTTAGTAGCTTCAATGGGTGAAATTGCCGCTGTTCTTGAAAATCTCAGCGAGGTTATTTCAGACCTGAATGACATTTACAGAAATATTATAATGATAACGGGGACTTCGCCTGACAGCTACCGTGATTATAATTTACAGGATGAAATCCCAAATATTAAAGAAGAGCTTTCCAATATTGCAAAAAAGCTTGACGCTGTGTATGCCCAGGCAATTGAATACATCGACGGAAGCGGATCGCTCCACGTCTTGACGGATACAAGCCGTCAGCTTACTGATATGGCTGGTGATTTGCGTTCTATCACTAAAGGAAGCAGGCTTTCAAGATTTAAATCGAATATTTCTTCAATTTCTTCGCTTTCGGCAAATTTACATAATCATCCGCTGATGATTGATTCCATTTCAGTATACGGTGATTCCGACGATGCTTTCATTGAGCTCGGATTTTGGAAGAAGCTGTCTTATCGTTTTAAAAGATTCATTTCTACCTTTGCAGAAAATTATAATTTTGAAACAGATGGCGAAGAAGTAATTAATGTTTGGATACCCTCCGGCCGAGATCAGCTTCAGGTTTTGAATGATTTGATTGAAAATGATTTTACTCCGAAAACCGGAATCAAAGTCAATTTGCAGTTGGTTACGGGCTCGCTTATACATGCGGTATTGGCAGGTAAGGAGCCTGATGTGTCGCTTAGTCGCGGCGAAACCGATGTGATTAATTTTGCTATGCGCGGTGCGGTGGAGGATTTGAGTAAATATGAGGGATATAACAAAGTAATATCACAGTTTTCCGATAATGCGGTATTGCCGTATTCCTATAAAAACGGTGTTTACGGATTGCCGGAAACGCAGTCGTTCCAAATGATGTTCGTCAGGACTGATATTTTATCCGAGTTAGGGTTAGAGGTGCCTGATACATGGGATGAGGTGATAAAAAATCTCTTGCCTGCGTTAAACAGAAACAATCTTACTATCGGAATCGGTGTTTTAAATACAGCCGGTGCATTACAGAGCATTTATACGACCGTCTTAACTCAGATGGGCGGATCACTGTATACCGACGATTTGCTTTCAGCCGATTTGACCAGCCAGAAAGCCTTCGATGCCTTTGATTTTGTTGTTTCGCTGTACCGCGATTACGGTATTCCGCAGCAATATGATTTTATTAACCGTTTCCGTACCGGCGAAATCCCATTGGCTTTGGCACCGTATACCACATACAATCAGCTTCAGATAAGCGCTCCTGAATTGTCAGGGCTTTGGGAAATGTGCGAAATACCCGGAATCGTTGATTCTGATGGAAATATCAACCGTTCTCAGATTATGTCAAGCACTGCGGCAGTTATGCTTGCCTCCTCGGACAAAAAGGAGCAGTCATGGGAGTTTTTAACCTGGTTTACAGGTGTCGAGGCTCAAAAGAATTTCGGCCTGCAGATTGAAGCGGTTCTCGGTGAGGCGGGCAGATATGCAACAGCCAATATTGAAGCTATGAGCGGACTTCTCTGGCAGTCGAGACAGCTTGCAACCTTGGAATTACAGAGAAGCGAGAGCACTGCACTGCAACAGGTGCCCGGCAGCTACTATATCGGAAAGGCATTGAACAGCGCGACAGTTCTGTCTGTTACAAATCAGGATATCATTCCAAGAGAAGAATTAACTAAATGGGACGATCTCATTGATAATGAAATAACCCGAAAATCGAAAGAGTTTGATTTCAGAGGAAAAGAGGGATAAGCAGAGATATGAATAATAAAAATAAGCTCAAAATCAAACGTTCATTACGATTCTCAGGCAGTCTGATAAGCTATGTTATGTTAGCTCCATTTCTTTTCTTCTTTCTTCTGTTTACGGTTATACCCGTAATCACAGGTATAATTGTCAGCTTTACTGACTTCAATATGCTCAGTTTTCCTTCCTTTGTGGGTTTCAACAATTATATCAGACTCTTGGTGGAGGATTCAGAATTTATAAAAAGCCTTAAAAACACATTGGTTTTTTCCTTTGTTTGCGGACCGATAGGATATTTTTTAGCATTTTTATTGGCGTGGGTAATCAATGAGCTGCCTAAAAAGCTCAGAGTTTTTATGACACTTGTGTTTTACGCCCCCTCAATATCGGGAAATATTTATTTCATATGGCAATTTATTTTCAGCGGCGACGCTTACGGCTTGATTAACGGCTTTTTGATGGGTATAGGTTTAATCAACGAGCCTATCCTGTGGCTTACAGACACCTCATATGCTATGGCGGTAGTCATAATAGTTCAGCTTTGGACCTCTATGGGTGTCAGCTTCCTTGCTTTTGTGGCAGGCTTCCAGTCTGTTGATACTACGCAGTTTGAAGCCGCCGCGATAGACGGTGTACACAACCGCTTTGAGGAATTATGGTATGTCACCATTCCGAATATGAAGGATATGCTTCTTTTCGGTGCTGTAACTCAGATTGCAAACACATTTATGGTTGGCTCCATTACCGACGCCCTGACAGGCGGATATTTAAGTGTTGACGGCTCAACACTCACCATTGTCAACCATATGAACGATTACGGAAGCGTAAGATATGAGATGGGTTATGCCTGTGCGATATCCGTGGTATTGTTTATAATTGTTTATTTATCCAAACGGCTGATATTTCGGTTGTTGAAATGGTGACAGGAGGTGCCGTTTTGAAAAGATCTCATAAAAAGGTCAGCAGGTCTGTCGGCGGAACGATTGCCCTTGCTTTGTTAATTGCTCTTGTCGGAGTTTTGATGGCACTTCCGATGATATATATTATTTCCTCTGCTTTTAAGCCCTTGGAAGAGCTGTTTTTGTTCCCGCCGCGTTTCTTGCCGCAAAATCCCACTCTTTCCAACTTTAAAGATATGGCAAGTATGCTTTCAAGTCTGTGGGTCACTTTTGACAGATATGTGTATAACAGTGTTGTAGTTTCGTTGATAGCGACCTTAGGCTATCTGTTTATCGCGACACTGGCTGCATATCCGCTTGCAAAGCATCAGTTCTGCGGCAAAAAGCTCATCAATGAAGCGATTATAATTGCGCTGATGTTCAATACCGCCGTAACGGGCCTGGTACAGTATTTGCTGATGTCAATGCTTAAAATGATTGACACCTATTCGGCAATGATACTTCCGTCGTTTGCAAGCACTATGGGCGTCTTCTTATGCGTTCAGTATCTTTCAACATTGCCTGACGTAATGCTGGAAGCGGCTAAAATAGACGGCGCAGGTGAATTCAGGATATTCTTTAATATAGTTTTGCCGAATATTAAACCTGTTTTATTTACAATCTTAATATTCCAGTTCCAGTCGGCATGGAATATTTCGCCGAGCAATGTGGTTTACAGGGAGGAATTAAAAACACTTCCGTTGGTTTTGTCGCAACTGTCCTCCGGAGGTATTTCCCGTGCGGGTGTAGGTTCAGCCGCCGCACTGATTATGATTATACCGCCGATTGTTGTATTTATATTGTCGCAAAGCAATGTAATGGAAACAATGACGCACTCAGGAATTAAGGATTAAGGAGGATAATATGCGAAAAATTTTATGCACCGTAGTAACTGTTATCCTTCTGTTAATGATCATTTGTATGCCTGTTGCTGCTTTGAGTAGGAATTACAGTTATACATATGATTCTTATAATGAGCCAACAACGATTTCCAATCCTTATTATGTGAAAAAAACAATCGGTTTCGAACTGGGACTCGATGCACCGAAGGATATAAAGATATACAACAGTGAGCTTTATATTCTTGATTCGGGTAATAATCGAATAGTTGTATTGGATAATAATTACAACTATCTTAGGGAAATTGTATTGACCGATTCGGACAATAATCCTTTTCAAGCTATCGAATTGACGGGTATCTTCATTTCAAATGACACAATTTATACTGTTGACCGAACAAACGAATGTATAATTAAAAGTGATTTGAACGGTAAAATTTCAAAAATATTTTACTGTCCGCAAAAAATCAAGGACAAGGGAGAGGTCAATTTTATTCCTACAAAATGCGTGGTTGACGGTGCGGGTTATATTTACATATTGCTTGAAAATGAGTACCGCGGTTTTATGGTTCTTAATTCGGAGGGTGAATTTTCAACTTATTACGGAAGTGCTAAGGTTGCGGTTACTTCTCAGGTTTTGAAAAATGCAATATGGCGCAACTTTATGACCGAGGAGCAAATTTCCAAAACCTCGCAGTATGTTCCAGGCGGTTATGCAGATGTTGAGATAGATGAAAACGGTTTTATCTATGCCACGAGAGGTGTTTCCGAAAGCAAAACCGAAACCATCTGTAAGCTGAACGCTACAGGTGATAATGTATCGATTTATCAAGGTACTTTCGGTGACTATGATTTGCCGAAGAATACTTCTACAGAATTTTCTTCAATAGCTGTTGACGATAACGGTTTCTTGGTTGCCTTAGATAAAACCGGAAAGAAATTGTTTAGGTATACGCCGGAGGGCGAGCTTATGTATATTTTCGGTGGCGAAGGTGACGGAAAAGGTCTGTTTAAGAACCCTTCCGAGGTTTGCTGTAACGGCACAGATATTCTAGTTGCTGATATCGATACAGGCTTTGTTACGGTTTTTTCTCCCGAGGAATTGACTACGGTAATAGATGATGCAAAAATTTTGTATTCCTCTGCTCAGTTTACCGAGTCTAAGGAATTGTGGAGGAAGGTAATAAATGAATCAAACAATTACGAATTAGCATTAGTAGGACTCGGCAAGGTATATGAGGCCGAAAAAGATTATACTACCGCCATGGAGTATTATAAGCGCGGAGGCTCTAAGGCGAATTATTCGTCTGCTTTTGAAAAGCAGCGTACTCTGCTGATGAAAAAGTATTTTACGCCGGTGTTTTTGGCTGTTGTTGCTATTGCAGTTGTAATTATACTTGTCAGAAAGCAGTTGAAAAAAGCAGGAAAGCTACAGAAAAAGGACTATGAGCACGGTACAAAGCTTCAGTATGTAAGATTTGCCGTTTTACATCCGTTTGACGGATTTGCCGAATTGAGATACAACAAAAAGGAAAACCCCGTTTATGCCGTAATAATCGCTTTTATTTGGTTTCTTGTTACTTGCCTGAATTATAATTACAACGGCTATATTTTCAATAAAGAAAATCCCGAACAGTTTAATTTGTGGATAATATTAGCTTCTACAATAGGCATTGTTCTTCTTTTCGTACTCAGCGAATGGCTACTCGGAACATTTTTTGAAGGCAAGGGCACATTTACTCAGATACTTTGCGGTGCCTGCTATTCTTTAGTACCGATAATAATCGGATGTATTGCAGAGTTAGTGCTGTCAAATGTACTTTCTGCCGATGAAACCTTCTTCATAACGGCTGTAAAAATGATATGTGTCTTGTGGACGCTTTTCCTAATATTTATTGCAATGAAGCAAGTCAATCAGTATTCGTATCTCAAGAATACAGCAACTGTATTTTGTGCGATATTAGGCGTTTTAGTAATAGTATTTCTTGTTGTACTGTTCTTCAATCTTTGGGTTCAGGTAACGAACTTCTTCCAGGTGATAATACAGGAAATTTCGTGTCGTATAGAAGCAATGTGAGGTGAAACGGCGTGAAAAACAATTTAGTTAAATTACTTTCATTAATCTGTCCGCTGATTATGTTGATTGCCTTAACAGGAATTAATGTGTATGCAGATGAAGTCGTTTTACCATCGGAACAGCTTATGGTTCAAAGCGATAGCTTAAGGCTTTCTGTTGACAAAGCTACTGGGAAGCTCAAACTTGAAAATTTGTTGAACGGCGATATATGGCTTTCAAATCCCGCTGACGCTGAGGAGGATCAGCTTGCAAGCGGAATTACCCGAACGAATTTGCTTTCCCGCTTGCTTGTGTGTTACAAAAACGGAAACAGCCTTTCGTATGCCAATGACTATAGCGGCTCGGTAATTAATGACGGCGTAACCTACAAGGTTAGCGGAAACAGTATATTAGCGAATTATAACTTTACCGACCTTGAATTTGTAATTCCTGTTGAATATTCCGTAAAAGGGAATGTGTTTTCGGCTAAGATACTTACCGAAAAAATAACTGAGGGTGATAAATACTTATTAAATAAAATAGATTTTCTTCCGTTTTTCGGTGCAGGCGGAGTAGCAGACCAAGGATATATGCTTATTCCTGACGGTTGCGGTGCTGTAATTAATTTTAATAACGGTAAAACCGACACAGACTCCTATTCAAAAGAAGTGTTCGGTAAGGATATTTCCGTTCAGAACCGTTATCAGGAATTGAATTACGAAAATATCCTAATTGCTTCATTCGGAATAAAGAAAAATAATTCAGCCTTTATAGCCGATATTTCGGGCGGTGCCGGCGCGGCGGAGATTAATGCATTGATTTCAGGTCAGGGCTGCTCATACAACAGAGTATACGCCTCCTTCTGCTACCGGAATATTCAGAATATTGATTCAAACGACAATACGGGTAATACCGTTTCGGGTATATTTACAGCAATAAATTCGGCTTCATCAGAAGAATTCTGCGTAAACTACACCATACTTGATTCGCAAAAAGCCGATCTGGCAGGCATGGCAGAGGCAACCTATGAGCGTTTAAAGGCGCAGGGTGTTTCAACTGAAACAAAGCCGCGTTTGGCGCTGGATATTTACGGAGGCGTCAAAAAGGAAAAGGCTCTTTTCGGCATCAGATATACGGGAACGGAAAAGCTCACAACATACGGTGACGTATTGGATATTCTCGACAGCTTAAACGATATCGATATCTCCAATGTTGATATCGCCCTGAAATATTTCAATACAGAAAGTGTTTCAGGCAAAATTTCAACCGGTTTTGATTATTCTTCAAAATTCGGTAAAAAGTCGGATTACAAGGAGCTTTTAAAGAAGAAAGGGATTTACCCGTATATAAATCTTAATATTTTCTCAAAAGGCTCGCTTGGCTACAACCGCTTTTTCAGCTCTGCGTTAGGCTTGAATCTGATTCCGGTCAAGGTATATGATTATTCGATACAGAACAGGGTATATGATGAGGTTTCGGATGTATCCTATCTGATATCTTATACAAAGCTTAGTAAGGCGGTAAGCTCGCTTACTAAAAATCTCGAAAAGCAAAATCTATACGGAGTTTCGGTGGACAATCTTGCAAACACACTCTATTCGGACTTTTCCAAGAAGGGTATTTTAAGAGACGGCGCCGAAAAGATGGTTTGCGGGATATTGGATGATATCTGCAAGGACGATACTAAGCTTACGATGTCGGCACCGAATGAATATGCTTTCAAATATGCAAACTTAATAACCGATTTGCCAATATCCTCAAGCGGATACGCTATTTTTGATTACGATGTTCCTTTTTGCCAAATGTCCCTGCACGGACTTGTCGATTATACATCAGAATCGGTCAACTTAGCTGCAATGTCAAGGCAACAGCTTCTTATGATAATAAGAACAGGCAGTCAGCTGAAATATTCTATGATTAAAAACGGAGGTAAGAGCATTGCCGGCACAGAGCTTGAATATTTGACCTCTGCCGATTTTGACGATATCAAGACCACAATAGCTGAGTGGTACAATGAGCTTGCGGCTGTGACAAAAGCTGTAGCAAGCAGCAGAATGACATATTATTATGAAAAAGACGGAATTTCGGTCACAGAATATAAAAATAATATTAAGGTTTATGTTAATATGACCGAACAAGACTGTGAAGTTGATGGGATTAAGATTTTATCGATGGATTTCACGCTTGTAAACCAATAGCAGAAAGGAGTGAGTGATTAACTGTATGGCAACCCAAAAAAAGCTTTCTGTTGAAAGAGCCAGAAAAAGAGCGGCATGGGTTTTCCTCGCTCCATGGCTTTTAGGTCTTCTTTGCTTCTTTATAGTACCTTTTATATATTCTGTGATATATTCCTTCAGTGATGTAGCAATCAGCTCGGAAAAGATAGGTCTGTCAATAACGTTCAAGGGTCTTTTCAACTACAATTATCTGTTTTTAAGGGATTCACAGTTTTTAATGACAGTATGGGACAGTGTGGCTGAGCTCTTATATTCAGTACCTGTAATATTCGTCTTCAGTATATTCATTGCCCTGTTGCTTAATCAAAAATTCAAGGGGAGGGGACTTGTAAGAAGCGTGTTCTTTCTGCCTGTAATAATAGCATCGGGCGTTGTAATGAAAATAATACAGCAGGATGTATTCGTCCAGACAAATATGAGCGGTTCAACCTCGACCTTTCAAACCGACGCGATTTCCGAAATACTGTTAAGAGCGGGCATTCCCGAAAAGGTGAGCGATATTATAACAGGTGTTACGAGCGGCGTTTTTGACCTCTCTTGGAAATCGGGAATTCAAATACTGCTTTTCATAAGCGCACTTCAATCAATAAGTCCCTCTTATTACGAAGCGGCATCGATTGAGGGCGCCAACGGTTGGGAAAGCTTTTGGAAAATCACGTTTCCGCTTCTTTCACCGACAAGTATGCTTGTAATAATTTATTCGATAATCGATTCATTTACCGATGTTTCAAATAAGGTTATGGAAAGTATGATGGAAAGATTCGAACATTTCTATTATGGCTTGGCATCGGCATCCGCAGTTATTTATATGCTTGCAATACTGCTTGTTGTCGGTTTGGTAATGCTTATTTTCAGGAAAAATGTTTTCCACAATTCTTAAAGGAGAGGAGACGCTGATATGACCTTGTTAAAAAAGAAAAAAGCAGGCGGCATACTGTTTTCGATATTCCGCACCCTGTTTTTTATCGGAATGATATATGTTTTGCTTTTTCCGCTACTTGTAATGCTTTCGCGCTCCTTGAGAACCGTGGAGGATATGTATAATCCTGCAATTATCTGGATACCGCAGCATTTTACACTTGAAAATTTCAAGCAGGCGTTCGAGCTGCTTGATTATTCAAGTGCGGCTTTGAAAACTGCCAGAGTATCGCTGTTATGCACATTGCTCTCAATGATTTCCTGCTCAATGGCGGGTTATGCGCTTGGACATTATAAATTAAAAACCAATGCAATATTTATGGTGCTTGCCATAGTTACAATTATCGTTCCGCTTCAGGCATATATCATACCGCTGTTCTTCAGATTCAGATTTTTTGATTTTTTAGGCGTCGGCAAGCTGTTACAGCTTTTCGGGATCGAAGCTACAATAAACCTTGTAAACGGCGAATTGCCTTACTATATTCTTTCCGCGTGCGGAATGGGCATAAGGTCGGGCTTGTTTATCTGGATATTTATGCAGTACTTCCGATCAATGCCGAAGGAGCTGGACGATGCGGCGCGCATTGACGGTTGCGGAGAAGCCTCAACATTTATCAGGATAATGCTTCCCAATGCTATCTCGCCGTATCTTGTTACCTTCATACTTTCGGTGGTATGGTATTGGAACGACACGGCATACAGCTCAGTATTTTCACAAAAAAATCCATTGCTTGCAACAAGTATGAACAACCTGAAGGCGTTATTGCTTGCAGAGTCGGGAGGTGCGAGTCGCGGAGACGGAACAGGCGAAACAGTAGTTATTTTTTCATCAGCTTTACTCTTCATATTGCCTCCGCTGGTAATGTATTTATTTGCACAAAAGGCATTTATGCAGAGCGTAGAACGTACAGGAATAGTTGGATAACTATTTAAAATATTTTTAAAAGGAGAATCATTATGAAAAAAACAAAAGTCTTGGCATCATTCATTCTATCCATTGCGATTCTGGCATCTTGTTTCTCTACACTTGGTATTTCAGCGGCAACTGCAGATGAGTCAGAAGCTATCACCGCCTTAAAAGCCGCATGGGCGGACCTGACGGAAAAAAAGACCGAGCTGTTAGCGATACCCGCAGCGGCTCAGCGTATTGAAACGGCTACAGCGACAGGTTTGACCGACGAAGAAAAGGCGGCGTTCGGCGATTATTATTACTACAATGCCGACGGAGCGAAATATGCTTATACTTATCCGATCGGACAGTCAGGCTTTAAGGATTACAGCAGCAAATCTAATGTTCGATATTCTTTTTACGCTAAATTTGTAAACATGTCTAACAATTTAGAGATGAAGTTCTATGACACGTCATGGTCAGGCAGAAGTTCTTGGCCGTATTGCGAACAAAACAAATTAACTCATATTACATTAGACGCAAGCAATGTTGGAGGCGCAGATATAAGAAAGATTAATGCGATTGAGATTCTAAATCCTAATAAGGCTGAAATGTATTTAGGCTGTATCTACGTTTCTTATGAGGAACCGGTTGATTTACCTGCTAATTATGAGTTTTTTACTGCTGAAGATTGGCTAAATACGGTCTACAGCACTGATTTTACCGGTTACAATGTTACCGATGAGTTTAAAGCAGCGTTTAAAGCTTTGGAGAACTGTACCGAAGAGGGTAAGAAGCTTTCTGCTTTAAAAGAAGCATATGGCAATTTAAAGAATACAACGACCGAGCTGTTTGCTATACCACACACAAAGTTCAGATATTCTACCGCTGAACTCAGCGATGAGGAAAAGGCTGCCTTCGGAGAGTATTATTACTATTATAACGCCGTAGCGGATCATATTTATACTTATCCGGACGGACAGACAGGTTATAAGGATTACAGCGGTCTATCCAATGTGAAATATTCCTTTTCTGCGAAAATAACAAATAAAACCACGAGTTTCTGTGTTAAAATGACCTCCAATTATAGTGATTGGGGAGCTGTATGGCCGACTTGTACACAAAACGAGCTTATGAGTTTTAAATTTTCCGCAGACAATTTTGGCGGTTTTGACTTAAGAAAGATTGTTGCGCTCCAGATAAATAATGCTAATAGTGCTGAACTGTATTTAGGCTGTATATATGCTTCTTATGATGAGATGATAACCACACCTTTAAATTATGAGTTGTTTTCTGCTGAAAAGTTGACAAATGCGATTTATAATACGAATTTAAGTGATTATGATTTAACCGAAGAGTTTAAAAATGCATTTAATGCGATTAAAACAGTATCTGAGCTTGCACGCGCGGATGTTAACGCAGATTACGTTTTTAACTCTGAGGATTTGGCGGTATTAAGACAGGTATTACTCGGAGTGAGAAACGATTATGACGGTGATGTAAGCGGAAACGGTAATACCGATATTCTTGATCTGGTGAAAATCAAGAAGATGCTCGTAACCGTTGAATAGATTTTCAGGTATACAATAATTAAAACAAAGTAGTTATTTTCCAACTATGCCATACAAAATATACGGCGGCTGATGAGAATGTCAGCCGCCGTATGCGGAAATCGGTTTGTCTTGCATATAAGCGGACGAATAAGCACCGCATTAACTTATAATACTGTTTTGCTATTTATCAGACAGTGTAGGAACGAATATAGGGATGATGGAGGTTTTTATGAATAATTATCCGAGCTTAATAAAAAAATCTCTTACTCGCTTGATCGCAACGATTACAAGCGTTATGATTGTTCTGTCATTGATACCCGGAGGCTTAACAATTGCAGAAACAAGCGATCAACAAGAGAAAATTGATGCATTTAAAACCGCTTGGCAGAATTTAAGAGTTGTTAAAACCGAGCTGTTTGCAGTTCCGTATAAACCCACCTCTAATGTGACTGCCGATAATACCGAGTTTACTCAGGCAGAAAAGGACGCTTTAGGTCCGTATTACTATTATACCGATACGGCGGGAGAAACCCTATATATGAACCCGGAAACCGAAAACCGTTGGGGTTATCCGAGTTATGCCGGCAAGGAAAACTTAAAATTTATCTATAACTATAAGTTAGACTATGGCGACAACACAGACAGACATTTCGAATTAGTCTTTGAAAATAATGCCAACAAATATTACGGAATTTGGATTCAAAAAGGCGGCACTGACCTTATAAATGGCTCGTATAATGCCGTAGAGGGCAGCCGTGATATAAGTAACACACATTCTATTATAATCAAAAACCCTGTAGGGCACAAAATAATTTTCGGTTGCATTTATGTTTCATATTATGAATCGGTTGCGTTGCCCACGGGCTACGAGACCTTTACCGCTAAGGAATGGATTGAAGCGGCAGAAAGCTTAGATTTGACAAACTGCGCAAGCACCGTGGAATTTAAAAACGCTCTAGCTGCACTCCGTGAGCTTACCGAAGAGGGTAAAGCTTTCAATAAGCTTTACAAGGCATGGAGCAGTTTACTGGTTTCAAAAACCGAGCTGTATGCTATACCGCACGCAGATTACAGATATTCTACCGCTGAACTCAGCAATGAGGAAAAGGCTGCCTTCGGAGAGTATTATTATCAAAATCCCTCGGGTTCTGCCGAGCATAACTATACTCCTCCTGTTGGACAGACCGCATTTATAGATTATTCCGGAAAATCAAATGTAAAATACACCTTTAAGTATAAGCAAGATACTGTCGGTAACTTCCAAGTTAAGCTTTCCTATACTAAGACAGACGGAACAACAGGCAACATAAATAGCTGGAACGGTAAATATGCTCCGTATTCGGACAAGACCAATACTATTCTCACCTATACATTAGATACAGCGGGGACAGATATAAGCAAGAATCTTATTATCAGATTGAATCCAAACGGGCGTAAATTAACTGCAGGTTGTATCTATGTTATATATGACGAGCCGATTGATATGCCTGAAAACTGCGAGACAATGTCTTTACGCGACTTTGTAAAGGCGGCTAAAAAGCTTGATTTATCACAGTTTCCGCAGGAAACCGCAAATGGCTTTAATGCAGAAATTGCGGCGGCAAGCAATGCCATTGAGCCTATTGTTATAGATGTTGAAAGAGCTGAAGTATTAAGACAGAATTTAATTTCGGCATGGCAGGGGTTAACATATTACGAGGATGTGCTATGGGCAATTCCCGAGGCTAAATACCGAAAGGAAACAACTGAGGAAGCTGCTCAGGCAGTCGGTCTTACAGTTGACCAGCTTGGCAAGTATTACTGTGATGAGAATTTTGATGCTATAACACAAAATACCCTCAATTACACCGCGCCTGACGGTTCTTATAACTTTGACACTTTGACCGATGCAGAAAAAATTACATTTTACTGCATCTTTAAGGATGATGATGGTAATGTTAAATCGGGCGTTGACGGCGGAAAGGTTAATATGCAGTTTAATGTTACCGATAGCGTTTGGCCTAATTCATGGGTAAAAAGCGTCTCCGTCAGCAAAAAATCCAGTAATTTCGCGGGCTATTTTGACGGTAGTAAAAAGGTAACAGGCTTTAAGTTCTTTAGAGAGGGCGGAAGCATTTACAATAATATAGTTATCAGCAGTGTTTTCAAAACCGCTATCAAAACCGAAGAACTCCCCTATGGATACGAGGAAACGGCGCTTCCCGTTTTGGTGGATTACGCTTCACAGCTTGATTTAACCGACAGCAAATATAATGAGGAGTCCGCACTTAATTTCAAAAACGCTTTGAATGATGCTAAGTCTATCTCCGGAAAAATGCTTTTGCAGAGAACAGACATTCTTTACAAGACCTTTGATGACGCAAATATTTCCGTCGACCCGGATTTTACCGTTGCCGAGCTTATCGAGTTTGCAATGTCGGCTGATTTATCGGTTGCCGAAAATAGGGATAATATTTCCGAAGCTCTTTGGCAGTTAAGGCTTTATACTGCCGACGGCGCGGCTATTAATAATCTTAAAGCAGCTTGGAGCAGTGTTCAAAAAGCGCTCCCCGATAATTTTGCTCAGCTTTCTGTTGAAAAGTGGATTGAAGCGGCGGAAAAAATCGGCGAGATTGCCGACAGTACTTTAAAGGATGAATTTGATTCTGAACTACGTCAGCTGAAGTACTATTCAACAGGTATTCCTGATATAGTAACCCTTAAAAATTATATTGATTCCGCTAATACTATGGATGCCATTAATTTCGTCAAGTCAACCTGGAACGGGTTTTCCAAGCAGGTTTATTTGTCTAATGAGGTTATCAATAATCCCTCTGCATTTACACAGAAGTATGCCGACGAAAGACTTGACGGTCTCCTTGAAGCTTGGGGAAACCTTAAGTACTATTCAAGAACTTTATATGTTGATTTTAATGACTATTATACAGGAGACCCTGATGTCTCACTTAGGTTTGCGCCTAGGGATCAGCGCAACACTTATGTAAGCCTTCTAAAGGATGTTAAGCTTCCTAACGGTGTTGACCGTGCGATAAAGGTTGTTAATGTCAGCTCCGCGGACGGCGTTATGACGCACGGAGGTAAAAAACTTATGCCTCTTACGGGATATTCCGCTCTTGAATTTTATATTGATTTAAGCGAATTTGATATGCCGAACGGATATGCAAGCTTCGGGCTTCAGCTTATGAATGGCGACGGAACCGAATGGAACGATTATTACTTCTCCATTACCAAAGCCGCCGCTGAAGACGGCTGGGTACGTTGCGTAGTTCCTATTAAAAGCTTTAACAATTACGTAAACGGAAAACGTCAAGAAGGCATTTATATGAATGAGAACGGTTTTATTGTCAGTTCCGTACGAGTTTTCTTATATGAAGGAGCTTCGGGAACCTATCGGCTTTCGAGTATAGCGGCACTTAAAGAAAACGATGCGAAAGCAGGAGCAGTTCCTAAAATCGAGCCGATTTCTGTTTACAGACCGCCCGAGATTATAAAGGTGCCGCCTAAGAATCCCTTTACCGGTGTTGACAGAGGTGACCCTTGGGGCGATGAATACCGCAAGACACATAAAAATGATAATATTGAAGATACCGATAAGGATACCGAAATTGTTTACGATGAGGATGAAACAATCGAAAGTGAAATGACCACTTCTGAGGAAGAAACATCATCCACTACTAAAGTCGTTGTCAAGAAAAAGGTAAAGAAAAAAGGTACACAAGCAGCAGAGGAAAAAACCACCGATAATACCTTATGGATTATCTTTGCTGTCGTAGGCGCCGCAGTGGTAATTGCAGCGATAACTACACTGCTTATCGTTATCAAAAAGAGAAAGAAAATCTCGAAATAAGGGGGCATAGAAATGAAGAAATTATTATCGGTAATAATAGCGCTTGCAATTATTATGGCTACATTTTGCAGCTGCGGCTCAGACAAAACCCCTGTAACTTCAAGCAAGAATGAACCGACACAGTCAAGCGGTTTAGCGTCCGACACTTCAAGTACTGATGATGTCGACAGCGCTGATTCTATTGAATCCGAAGCTTCGGGCACTCCTGAAAGCAAACCGTCTTACGTGAACACAGGCAATTCCGATACTGCAGAAACCGCGAGTGAGACGGCAAAGCCGCCTGTTTTAAAGGATAAAAAAGCTTCCTTTAAGGTTGGAGATACTCTTAACGGAGCAAATAAGCGTATTACAAATCTTTCATATACCACTAAATCCTTAAAGATTTACGACAAGATAGAGCTGAAAACCGATATTACAGGTCTTACCTCTGACCTTAATGTCTATGATGAAAAAGATGTTGATCTTTCCATCAGCCTTACTTCGTCAAGCGGAAAGAAGATTGTTATGCCTGCCTTCTATTATGAGGAGTATAAATTCACTGATGAGGGGCAGATTCTCGGAAAAACTGACGCAAAACCCGATTTTCGGTTCAGAATCACCCTTACAGAGGTTGCTTCCTGGGATTTCGTAATTAACCTAAAGATCAAAGGTAAAACCGTTGATACGGTTTCAGGTTATATAAATACCGAAGAAAATAAGGACGATCACGGTTTCCTTACTGTTGAAAAAACAAGAAGGCAGAATTTTGCATTTAGTGACGGAACCTTTTATACCGCCATAGGCGAAAATATTGCCTATGCCGCTTCCAAAGATGCAACTGCTACCAAGCGTTCGGCCAAAATGATCGAATGGATGAGAAATGGTGCTAAGTTCGGGGCTAATTACACCAGAGTCTGGCTTTTGCAGTGGTGGCTGAGTATTCAAACAACAAATTGTGCTCCAAGCGATTTGTCCGGCGGTATGGGCGATGCTGCTCAGTTCGATAAAATATTTGAAGCTTGGAACGAAATGGGTATGTACGGTCAAGTATGTCTCTTCTCGTTTAACCAGTTGAAGAGCGATCCGAATTCGCAAGAATCCGCGTGGCGTTCATTTCCGTATAATGCCGCTAATGAAAACGGGTATCTTGAACAGCCTGCAGACTTTTTTACAAACAAAAAGGCTATCGAAGATACAAAAATATACTTAAGGTATATGATTGCACGTTATGCATATTCGACTAATTTACATTCGTGGGAATTCTTCAATGAGGTAGACCTTACTGATGGATATTCACAAAACTTTGACAATGTCGTAGAGTGGCATAAAACCATGTGCAATTACATTCGTTCAATCGATCCGTACGATCATATGATTACAACAAGCACCGCTGGTAAGGATAGTGTCTTAAACACTCATAATATGTTTGATTTTGCGTCGTTACACTATTACAATTATAAAAGCATCAGTGAATTTGCGGATATTCAGAAAAGCTTCCTGTTGCTTTATAAAAAGCCTGTTATGTTCGGTGAGTGCGGTATAATGTCGGTTGGTTTGGATGAAGATCTTATCACTTTTCATCAACAAAACTGGGCAGGTGTTATGGGTGGAGGCGCCGGTACCGGAGCAACATGGTATTGGGATACCCTTGATGAACTAGGCGGATATTGGGATTATCAGGTTATAAGAGAAATGGCCGATCATATTCCTTGGAACAGTCCTTCAATGTTCACTGTAGCTACTAATAATATTAATCCAAATAACGATAATGTTCAGGCAATGGGCTACCGCGGAACAGATTTTGCATATATTTGGCTGTACGACAGTAAGTTTACACAAACCACAAAGATGGTTACTGATATCAAGAACCTTACATTCTCTGTAAAATTGAAAGACGGCAAATACCATGTAAGATGGATTAACACATGGACGGGTGTAAGTATTCAGCAGACTGAAGTGACTGCTAAGGACGGTCTGTTAGAGATTACGGCACCTACGTGGAATAGGGATGTGGCGGTTGCTATTACGCGTGATTAATTGTATCTTAAAATAACAATTACTTTGCTACAGACGAAAATTATCATATAGGTACGAAACTTCCCGCTACCTTTTATTCCGTAAAAGTTGAGCGGGAAGCGTAATTAATAATCTCAATTACCTATTTTGGAGATTTCATAACCTATTTGTGAGTTTTTTAGCAGCAGATTGGAGCTTATTATGAAGAAAAACAAAAGCATACTCTCTCTCATTCTATCCATTGCAATTCTGGCATCTTGTTTCTCTACACTTGGTATTTCAGCGGCAACTGCAGATGAGACAGAAGCTATCACCGCCTTAAAAGCCGCATGGGCGGACCTGACGGAAAATAAGACCGAGCTATTAGCGATACCTGTAGCGGCCCAGCGTAAGGAAACAGCCACAGCGACTGATTTAACAGATGAAGAAAAAGCGGCGTTCGGTGATTATTATTACTACAATGCCGACGGAGCGAAATATGCTTATACTTATCCGATCGGACAGTCAGGCTTTAAGGATTACAGCAGCAAATCTAATGTTCGATATTCTTTTTACGCTAAATTTGTAAACATGTCTAACAATTTAGAGATGAAGTTCTATGACACGTCATGGTCAGGCAGAAGTTCTTGGCCGTATTGCGAACAAAACAAATTAACTCATATTACATTAGACGCAAGCAATGTTGGAGGCGCAGATATAAGAAAGATTAATGCGATTGAGATTCTAAATCCTAATAAGGCTGAAATGTATTTAGGCTGTATCTACGTTTCTTATGAGGAACCGGTTGATTTACCTGCTAATTATGAGTTTTTTACTGCTGAAGATTGGCTGAATACGGTCTACAGCACTGATTTTACTGGTTACAACGTTACCGATGAGTTTAAAGCTGCGTTTAAAGCTTTGGAGAACTGTACCGTAGAGGGTAAGAAGCTTTCTGCTTTAAAAGAAGCATACGGCAGTTTAAAGAATACAACGACCGAGCTGTTTGCGATACCCCAAGAAGGGCAGCGTAAGGAAACAGCCACAGCGACTGATTTAACAGATGAAGAAAAGGCGGTGTTCGGAGAGTATTATTACTATAATGACGATGGAGCGGACCATAGTTATACTTGTCCGGTCGGACAGTCAGGTTATAAGGATTACAGCGGTCTATCCAATGTGAAATATTCCTTCTATGCGAAAATAGCAGACAAAAGTGCAAATTTCTGTGTGAATATGAGTGGCGATGGGAATAGTTGGGGAAGTCTATGGCCGTATTACAATCAAAACACTCTTAAACGTGTTGAAACTTCCGCAGACAGTATTAGCGATCTTGACTTAAGAAAGGTTGTATACATCCAGATAAAAAATCCAAATATGGCTAAAATGTATTTAGGCTGTATATATGCTTCTTATGATGAGATGATAGCCACACCTTTAAATTATGAGTTGTTTTCTGCTGAAAAATTGATAAATGCGATTTATAATACGAATTTAAGTGATTATGATTTATCCGAAGAGTTTAAAAATGCCTATAACAATTTATTGGACAGCATAGTTTTTTTGCGCGGAGATGTCAGCCAAGACGGAAAGCTTGATGCACGGGATTTAGCTGTTCTGAAACGCTGCTTGCTCAAGGTCGATGAAACCTGCCACGGCGATATTAACGGAGACGGGGTTGTTAATATATTGGATTTGGTGAAGCTGAAAAAAATGATCTGTAATATTTTCGGAACCGAAAAAACAGTCGAGAGTGATAATAAGCTTATGAAGCTTTCTTTTGTTACGGATACTCTGAAGGTTAACGAAAAAATCGAAATAAAAGCAGATATAGATAAATCTGTTTTCACTTCTGATCTTAATTATTATGATGAAAGCGATGTTGACCTATCCATCAGTTTGACTTCATTTAACGGTACAAATATCGTTGTACCTGGCTTTTATTACGAGGAATATAATTTTTCCTCGGATGGAGCAGTAACAGGCAAGGCAGATTCGGAAGGCGATTTTAGATTTAGGATTTCTCTGCCTGAGGTTTCAGCTTGGAAATTTGCAGTAACCCTTAAAATAAAAGGAGAAACAGTTGATACCGTTTCGGGATATATCAATACAGAGGAAAATAACGATGCTGATAACCACGGGTATTTAAGTGTTGAGCCGACCACAAAGAAGAATTTTGTCTTTACAGACGGAACGGGCTTTTCTGCGATTGGTGAAAATATAGCTTGGGCTTCTGATGCAGTCAGTACGTCTTCCTCACGTGGCGCAAAAATGATTGAATGGATGGAGGCTTCTGCGGAGAACGGCGCTAATTTCACAAGAATATGGTTGATGCAGTGGTTTTTTAGCCTGCAAAAGACCAACTTAGCTCCGGATGATTTGTCGGGAGGTATGTCTGATGCGGCACAATTGGACAAAATATTTGAAGCTTGGAACGAAATGGGCATGTATGGTCAAGTATGTCTCTTCACCTTTAACCAGCTCAAAAATGTCCAGGACTCTCACGACTCTGCATGGTACGCATTTCCGTATAATGACGATACAGCGAACGGGTATCTTGAAAATCCGATTGATTTCTTTACTGACGAACAAGCAATTAAGGACACCAAAACATATTTAAGATATTTAATTGCACGTTATTCCTATTCAACAAATCTACTCGCGTGGGAGTTCTTCAACGAGGTTGATGGTGTAGAAGGTAGCACGGAGAATGCAGATGCAGTTATTGAATGGCACAGAATAATGACTGATTACATCCGTTCTATTGATCCCTATAACCATATGATTACAACCAGCACTGCCTGCAGACCTGTAAGTCTTGACATCAATGATACTGAGCTTAAAAGCAGAATTAATGCTGATAGCATCTTTGACTTTGCTTCAATACACTATTACAATTACGAAAAAATAGAAGATCTTGCAATTTATCAGCAGAATTTCCAGAAGCTATATTCACGTCCTGTTATGTTTGGTGAATGTGGTATTACTTCTGTAGGTCTTGATGAGGATCTGGTGACATTTCATCAGCAGAATTGGATAGGAGTTATGGGCGGAGGAGCCGGTGCAGCAGCTTCATGGTATTGGGAAAAACTTGATGAGCTTAACGGTTATCATGATTTTAAGTCGCTGCGCGATTTTGCAGACCGTATTCCTTTGAATTCTACTTCAATGCTCACGGTTTCAACAAGTGATATAAATCTGAACAACACAAAAGTAAAGGCTTGGGGTTACCGTGAAGACGATTGTGCATATTTATGGTTGTATGATACTGATTTTACACAATATAATAAATCGGCAAGTGCTATTGAAAACTTGACGTTATCTGTCGCTTTAAACAACGGAATCTATAAAGTTGAGTGGATTAATACTTGGACGGGTGAAATCATCAGCCAAAGCACAGCAACTGCCCACAACGGTGTATTAGAGCTTTCGGCACCTGCGTGGTGTAAGGATGTAGCAGTTTCGGTTACGGCCGAATAAATAGTTTTTATACTTTTCAGTAAATGTGGTTACTACGCCGACATCTTTGACTTAATATGCAATGAAAAGATGTCGGTATTTTTTGGGGGTTCATATGATTGGAAAATTGATGAAAATATCTTTTGTAACCGACACCTTTAGGACTTATGAAAAAATAGAATTAAAGGTAGATGTCGCAGGGTTAGACTCAGAGCTTAATGTTTACGATGAAAAGGATGTTGACCTAAACATAAGTCTTATATCCTCTAGCGGAAAAAGGATTGTTATGCCTGCATTTTATTATGAGGACTTTATTTTCTCAGAGGAATGCGAACTGATTGGTAAGACGGATTCTAAAGGCGATTTTAGATTCAGAATTTCGCTTTCTGAGGCCACGGTTTGGGATTTTATGGTAACCTTAAAGATTAAGGGTGAAACAGTAGATACTGTTACGGGAAATATTACTGTTGAAGAAAATGATGATAATCACGGATATTTAAGTGTTGAGCCGAACCGAAAGCAGAGCTTTATCTTTACAGACGGTATGCCGTTTGTTGCGATTGGCGAAAATATTGCATATGCCGCTATTCCGGAGGTTAACAAGCGCGGTGCAAAGTTGATTGAATGGATGAAAGAATGTGCGGATAACGGCGCTAATTTTGTTAGAACCTGGTTAATATATTGGGGTTTGACCATACAAAAGACTCATCAGGCTCCTAATGATTTTTCAGCCGGACTCTCCGATGCTGCCCAGCTTGACAGAGTTTTTGACGCTTGGAGAGATATGGGAATGTATGGGCAATTTTGCATATACAGCTTCAATCACCTCAATAACACTCCTAATTCTCCCGAAGCTGCATGGAAGTTATTTCCTTACAATTCAGAAAATGAAAACGGTTATCTTTCAAATCCGATTGAGTTTTTTACAGATGAAAAGGCTATTGAGGACACTAAATCTTTTTTGAGATATTTGATTGCGCGCTATTCATATTCTACCAATTTATTTTCATGGGAATTTTTTAATGAGGTTGACGGTGCAACGGGCGCTGTCCAAAACCCTGAGGTTGTTGTAAAATGGCATGAGACAATGTGCGGGTATTTACGGAGTATAGATCCGTATAAGCATATGATTACGACCAGTACCGCGTGCTACCCGGGTAATGCCGATAAAAATGATTTGGAATTGAAAAACCGTATTCATGCGCAGGATTTTTTTGATTTTGTTTCGATACACCGTTATGATTATAATACCGTTAAGGAGTTATCCGATTATTTGTCGGCTATGCAGAAACTGTATTCACGTCCTACAATGTACGGCGAGTGCGGACTGACGCGCATATTGCTCGATGAAGATCTTATAACTTTCCATCAGCAGAATTGGATGGGCATTATGTCGGGTGGTTCGGGTACCGCTATGACATGGTACTGGGAAATGCTTGATAAATATAACGGATATAGCCTGTTCAAGCCGTTAAGAAAGGTTGTCAATATGATTCCTTGGAATGACGCAGGGTTATCTGCCGTAATGGTAAGCGATTCAAATACTTCTGCGGTCGACGTTAATTATTTAGGCTACCGCACTGATGATTTTGCCTGTTTGTGGTTGTATGACAGCAAATATACACAGTCGAATAAGGAGGCAAGAAATATCGGAGGAGTGAAATTTTCCGTAAATTTAAAAGACGGAGAATATTGTGTGAAGTGGATCAACTCCTATACCGGCACTATCGTATTGGAAACACGGCAATCGGTAAAAGACGGAGATTTAATGCTTATTGCACCCGATTGGAATAAAGATATTGCGGTAGTTATAACAACGGGATGATCCACAGAAATTTAAGGAGTGTACTTTATGACATTTGAACAGTATATAAAAGATATGTCAATTCGCGATATGGTAGGTCAGTTGATTTGCCCTGCAATTCGCCCTGCATATCGTGAAAACACCGATCCGCGCGAGTACTTTGAATACGTGTTTAAAAAGCCGGATATAAAACCCGGTTCCGTCTTTTTATTTCCCGGCGATAAAGACGATGCTGTTAAGATGGCGGCAAAATTAAAGGATTATTTAGGCAGTCATCCGTTAATAGCTATGGATATGGAGACCGATCCTGCCTGTCTTTCAGGTTGTGCGTCCTTTGGTTCGGCTATGGCTATCAGTGCAGCTGACTCGTTGGATGACGCTTATCTATGCGGAAGCGCATGTGCTTTACAGGGGATGGAACACGGAGTGAGTTGGGCGTTTGGTCCTGTGGCTGATTTAAATTGCAACCCAAACAATCCTATTATGAATATACGCTCTTGGGGAGACGATGCCGAGAGGGTAGGCAATTTCACATCAGCTTTTATTGACGGAATGCAGAGTAACGGTATGATTGCGACCGCCAAACACTTCCCCGGTGACGGAATGGATAGTCGTGACCAGCATTTATGTACATCTGTAAACAGTCTTTCCCGTGAAGAATGGATGTTGACTTATGGAAAGGTGTGGAAAAGATTGATTGACGGGGGTGTTCGTGCAATAATGCCCGGGCATATCGGTCTTCCTGCACTCGAAAAAAACAACGAGATTGTTCCTGCTACAATCAGTCATACTCTGCTTACTGAGCTGTTGCGTGGTGAGCTGGGATTTGACGGTATCATTGTGAGTGATGGTATGAATATGGGCGGTTTGGCACCGTATGTCGGCATAGAAGAAGGTATTATTAAAATGGTCCAGGCAGGATGCGATGTTCTGATTTTTGTCAACTTTTGGGCTGAACCGTCATATGTGGTTGATGTACTTGAAGATGCTGTTAATGCCGGGAAAATCAGCATTGAGCGTATCAAAGAGTCGATTTACCGAATATGGCGAGAAAAGAAACGCCTTGGTTTGTTTGATGGCGATGAATGTATGCTGTACCGTCCATGCTCAAAGGATAAAAAACAGGAGTTCGCAGAAGCAACTAAGCGTATCGCAAAAAACTCTATTTCTATTTATAAGAATGAGCTTGGTGTATTGCCGCTTAAAGAGGAAAATGTTAATAAGGTGATTAGTGTGGATGTAACCAACGCTGAAGGCTCTGTTGACAACAGGTTAGATGTCGTTATGCGTGATAAGGGAATTGAGGTTATAAAGTACGGCGAATACACAGATGACGGCGTGGTTAGTGTAATAGAGTTGCCTAAGGCAGATGCATTAGTGCTTAATTTCTATTACGGACCTGTTTGGGGGTCTAATCATATTACTCCAAACGGGAAGATGCTGCAACGTATTTATGAGTATATTTTCAAGGCAGATATGCCGGTGGTGTTGATATGTCACGGCAGTCCGTATATTATCAATACCTTTCCTTATGCCAAAACAGTTATCAATACCTTTTCATCCAGTGATATTGATGCTAATGCAATTTATGAAGTGTTGTTTGGCAAACAGGAAGCTAAAGGAATTACTCCGGTTAAGCTACCGTAATATAATATTATTCCAATATGTTCAAAGGATACCAATGTATTAAATAATGCTTTCCGATATGGGGGGACATCTAAATGAGTATAAGGAAAAATATATCCGACAGGATAAATAACGGTGAAAACTATCTTATTATCGCAGTTGGCGACAGCATCACCTGGGGGCTTAACCATTGCAGTGAAGAGGAAACATACTGTGCAGAATTGGCGCGGCTGTTTGCAAAAAGTATGCCCGAGTCGAATGTTGTAAGATATGACGGCATCGTAAAAGAGGCGCGCAAACCGCTTGAATGCTATTCTGATCCTGTAGAGGTTCAAAGGGGCGGCAAAGCTACGCTTACACTTGTAAAAAGCGGAGTGGGCGGCGATACCGTACAGAGGGCGATTAACCGATTTGAAGATTATTCGGGAAAATTTATTAACGGCGAAATGCCCGATTTGTTCCTGCTTATGTTTGGGATAAACGATGCTCTTGCGAGTGATCCTGATAAATTTGTCTCTCCGGATATCTTTTATCTGCATTATTCAAAATTATGTGATATGCTTAAAAACAGTAATCCTACTGCTGAAATTGTACTGATGACCCCTACTTATAATGATAACGGAACGAGTACGCAAAGCTGTCTTGACCCATATGTCAGGAAGGTAATAAAGCTGGCAGAGGAAAACGGCTTTAAATACATAGATTTGCATAAGGCTTGGATGGAGCATCTTATTGTCGGAAGTAATAATTACGGTCAGCGCGATTGGCTGAGCGGGGCAGAGGGAGATTCCTGTCATTTTTCGAAAAAAGGTGCAAAGGACGCGGCAGAGTATATTTTTTCAAATTTATAAATAATAACAGGCGGCTTGGCTGCATTTTAAGACGTTACGGACTGCCCGCATCTTTAATTTCAATACCTGCTCGTTCAATGAAAAGTGCTGTACGGTGAATTTGTTGGGAATCCTGCTGGAAGCACTGAAATTAACGATGAAACGCTTAATATTACAAGTCCGTTGAAGCGGTTTTTTGTTGGTTAAAAAACACGACGAAGCGAACTGATTCCCTAACAGAACTCCATAAACCGAAAAGAGGTAAGTATACTCTGCCTTACCGCCGACCTCGTCGGGGTACTGCGTTTTCTTGTACTCGAAGGAGATCACTGTCAAATACGTCGCCGTTGGTGCCCAAAACGTAGCCCCATCCTTTGGCGTGGACATACTATGCCAACGTTATTATAGGGGGACGGAGGAGCTGTTCCACTGTTTTTTAAAAGAGAATTTATGATTTGAATTATAGGAGTAAGCAAATGAAAAATCGAAATATTAAGGCGGCGCTGTTCGACCTTGACGGCGTTGTTGTATTTACCGACAAATATCACTATCTTGCGTGGAAAAGGCTTGCGGACGAAAACGGCTGGGAGTTTGACGAAAAGGTAAACAACAGATTAAGGGGTATTCCGAGAATAGCCTCTTTAGAGGAAATTTTGAAATACAACGGCATTGATTTACCTTATGAGGAAAAGGAAAGGCTTGCCGATATAAAAAATACATATTATAAGAAATTACTGAACGAGCTTAATCCCTCGGATATTTACAAGGGCTCGGTAGAATTTATTGAGGAGCTCAGAAAGCGGAATGTAAAAATCGCGCTCTGCTCCTCAAGCAAAAACGCGGACTTTGTTTTAGAAAAGCTGGGACTTTCTTATTTGTTTGATAAGGTTGTAACGGGTAACGATATTGTTAATTCAAAGCCGCACCTCGAGGTGTTTTTAAAGGGAGCGGAAAAGCTCGGAATCCCTGCCTTCCATTGCGTTGTGTTTGAAGACGCTTTGGCGGGTATTCAGGCGGGAAAGGCGGCTAAAATGCGTACCGTCGGCGTGGGAAACCGCGAGGAAACAGAGGAGCTTGCCGACCAGTTTATAACAGATTACAGCGAAATTGATATTCCCGTGTTTTTGGAAAGCGGTAAAATCAAAAGCTATCCCATAAGCGAAACCTCATTTGTAGAGGATAATTTTTGTTTAAACGATGTTAAGCATATCGAAACGGTTTTCGCCCTTGGAAACGGATATATGGGCTTAAGGGGAACATATGACGAGGAAGATGAAATAGGTCAAATTAACGGTATGTATATTAACGGAATATTCGCCGTTAAGCCCTACAGTCACCCCGCGTTATTTAAAGGCTTTGCAAAGCGCGATCAATTCACGGTTAATCTCTCGGACTGGAGAATTATTAATCTTTATGTTGACGGCGAAAAAGCCTGTTTTTTAAAGCACAATATCAAGGACCATTTCAGAGAGCTTGATTTTATCAGCGGTCAGCTCAAACGTTCCTTTATTTTTGAAACCGCCACGGGCAAACGCATAAGGGTTGAAAGCCGCAGACTTGTAAATATGGACGAGGTTCACTCGGCTGAAATTTCATATACGGTCACTCCGCTTAATTTTGATGGAGAGTTAATAATTGAGTCGGTTGTTGTAAAGAATACAACTACATTCGACGAGGTCTGCACAAAAACCGTTTCAGAAACCGAAAGGGACGGGATATATACAGAGCTGCTTTGTGTTCCGACTACAAAGCAGGAGGTCTCTGTTTCCGTGGCTCATACAGTTGACGGTCAGGTATTAAAAACACAGTCTGAGTACAGCGCGGAGCGATACAAATATACCGTTTATGCCGACTTAAAGAGAAACACCTCTGTTACATTAAATAAATTTGCGGCATTTGCGGCGACTATAGACGGAATTGATAATCTTACGGAATTTTCACATAATATTGCCCTTGAAAACGCAAAAGCCGGCTTTGAGGTTATCGCTAAAAGACAAAAGGCTTTCTGGGACGATTATTGGAAAACAGCGGATGTTAAAATCAAGGGAAACAGTGCCGACTGTCAGGCGGTAAGATTCAGTCTGTTTCAACTTCGTCAGCAGTTAGCAACTGTAAACGATTGTTCAATAGGTGCTACGGGACTTACGGGACCCCAGTATAGCGGAAAGGTGTTCTGGGATACCGAAATGTATCTTATGCCCTATTATAATTTCACCTTCCCTGAATCTCAAAAGGGACTGCTGATGTACCGCTACCGAATTTTGGATAAGGCAAGAGAGCGTGCCGCCGAGTTTGACGCTCCCGGAGCAATGTATTCCTGGTGCAGTATAGACGGCGAAGAAACAAGCGTTGTTTTCGAGGCTTCCACTGCGGAGTATCACCTCAACAGTGATATTGCCTATTCGATATGGCGTTATTATGATTCAACCGAGGATAGGGCTTTCCTTTACGATTACGGTGCGGAAATTGTATTTGAAACGGCGAAATTTATGTTTTGGCGCGGCAATTTTTCGGCGGCGCGGGGCGGAAGATTCTGCCTTAACGCGGTTTGCGGTCCCGACGAATATGCCTGCGGCGTGAATAATAATTGCTATACCAATTTTATGCTGCGTTTCCATTTTGAATTCGCCCTTAAGCTTGCTAAAGAAATGCAAAATAATGCACCCGAAAAATTTGCACGGCTGTGCGAAAAAATTTCTATAACAGAAAAAGATTTCGCCGATTGGAAGAGAGCGGCGGATAATATTTATTATAAATATAACGAGCAATTAGGTATTTACGAGCAGGACGATTCCTTTGTTTATGAGGACGAGGCGGATATGTCTGCGCTTCCGATGAATTATGATTTAAGAGGTATGTATCACCCGCTTGATTTGTGGAGACTTCAGGTATCAAAGCAGGCGGACGTTGTTCTTTTAAACTTTATTCAGGGCGACCGTTTTACAAAGGACGAAAAACAGCGCTGTTATGACTATTATGAGCCTAAATGTAACCACGGTTCCTCGCTTTCCGCGGCTATTCACTGCATTATGGCGTGCGAGCTTGAAAAGCCCGAGGCTTATGAGTTTTTCCGCTCCACGGCATATATGGATATAAGCGATTTTAAGAAGAATACGGGTCACGGACTGCATATAGCCTGCCTCGGCGGAGTGTGGATGTCGGTTGTAAACGGATACCTCGGTATGCGTCACTATACGGACGGAATACATTTTGAGCCGCGTATTCCGAAAGAGTGGGAGGAATATACCCTCAATTTCGCATATAAGGGAGCGGTAATGAAGATTACAGTAAATGCCGGAAAGGCTGTTTTTGAGCTAATAAGCGGAGAATCGCTTGAATTTAAGGTTTACGGTAATTCGGTTGCGCTTAATAAGACGTCTGCCGAATATGAGTATAGCTTTTAAATAACGTTCGATTAATACAAAAAAGGTGACAAAAATGAACTTGAATTTTAATGAATATAAAGACAAGGTATATGCCTGCTGGATAGGTAAAAATATAGGCGGTAGTGTTCTGCACTACCTACGCTATTATTCTACCTGCAATCACCGTGGCAATATTGGTTTTGAGATGAAAAATAATATCTAAATACGACTTGTAACGGAAAAGAGGAAAATAGTATGGAAGAACCAAAAAACGGAGTTTGCCGTGGAAAGCCGATTGAATTGCAATCAAACAGAGATATTGAATATCGAAAAACATCTCCTTTGATTTCACTTGTTCTTGTATACTTCAAAAAATGGTTGGCGCATTTATTACAATACGGTAAGCATTTCGTAGTTGCCGGTATAATGGTGTCGTAAAACACATAAGCATTAATTACCTCTCATTATCCGGCACGGTTTCTTTCTGATAAAATTTACCGCAACCGTTATAATCTGAATTTTGGCAAAGAACACGGAATTGAGTTATGCGGACCGGCAATCGGCAGATGAAAAAAGGTGAGTTACAGTGAAAATATTAGGCTTTGATATAGGCGGCACAAAGTGCGCAGTAATAACCGCCCTTTGGGACGGAAAAGAAATTAAGCTTTTAAAAAAGGATAAATGTCCGACCGAGCGGGTACTTACACCGACGGAGATGATAGATAAGCTGATAACAATGGCGGACGGTATTCTTGACGGCAAGCCTGACACAGTGGGGATTTCCTGCGGCGGACCGCTTGACTCTAAAAAGGGGACTATTATGAGTCCGCCCAATCTCCCGGGGTGGGACAATATCGAAATAGTAAAGCAGATAGAAACGCATTACGGAGTGCCCGCGCACTTGCAGAACGACGCGAACGCCTGTGCCGTTGCCGAGTGGAAATTCGGTGCGGGCAGAGGTACCGAAAATATGGTATTTATGACCTTCGGTACAGGACTTGGTGCGGGGCTTATTCTTGACGGCAAGCTTTATTCGGGTACTAACGATAACGCGGGTGAGTTAGGGCATATCCGCCTTGATAAATTCGGTCCTGTGGGCTATAGCAAGGCTGGCTCCTTTGAGGGTTTTTGCAGCGGCGGGGGACTTGCACAGTTAGGCTATATGAAAGCTCTCGAAAAGGCACAGAGCGGCGAATATCCTATGTATTTTAAAAAGGGTATGACCGCGGCGGACGTTACGGCCAAAACGGTGGCCGACGCCGCCGACGCGGGTGACGAAACTGCCCTCGAGGTCTACCGCATTTGCGGAGAATATTTAGGTCGCGGACTTTCGGTGGTAATAGATTTGCTTAACCCCGAGGTTATAGTAATAGGCAGTATTTTTGCAAGAAGCAGAAATCTTTTGTGGGAGCCGGCAAAACAGGTAATTGAAAAAGAGGCGTTAAGACTGTCGGCAAATTGCTGTCGGGTTGTTCCCGCCGAGCTGGGGGAGAAAATAGGAGATTACGCCGCCGTAGCTGCGGCTTTGCTATGAGGCTTTAAATGAAAAAAATAATTAATTATTTTGAAGAGGCGGACAGCCTTAATAACATAGTATATATACCGGATAATGTAAACACTGATATTTGCGAATTGCCGTTATTGGTGTATTTACACGGTGCGGGTGAGAGAGGAAGTAATCTCAGTCATTTATCGAGACACGCTATTCCGCGGCTTATTGATAACGGCGGTGAATATCCTGCTGTAGTGCTTTGCCCGCAGTGTCCCGCAGATGCAGTGTGGGATAATATTCCTGCAAAAATTAAAAAAACTATAGACATTACCGTAGGCGAATACGGCATTAAACCCGACAGAATTGTTTTGACGGGGTCGAGTATGGGCGGCTTCGGCTCAGTTATGATGGGAATGACCTACAGGAATTTTTTTGCGGGAATTGCGGCTGTATCAGGTGGTGGTATGTCATGGCGAAGCGAAAACCTATCCGCCACTCCGATGCTTTTTTATCATGGCGACAAGGACGATGTAGTACCTGTGGAATATTCTTTAATGCTGTTTAATGAATTAAAAAGAAAAGGCTTTGAAGCAGAAATGAAAATATTAGAGGGCTTCGGTCATAATGATGGAATCGAAAAAGCATATGAAGATCCTTATCTTGTAAATTGGCTGATAGACCTTAGAAGGCAGAATTTTAATCTCCTTCCTGAATTCTTGGAAGAAATGTTTTAATTACGGAGGAAACTATGATTACTGAATTATTGAATCGTTATCCGTCACTTTGCGAGTGCAAAGACGATATTGAAAAAGCCGCAAAAGCTATTATAGAGTGCTACGAAAAGGGCGGGAAATTACTCCTTTGCGGCAATGGCGGAAGCTGTGCCGACTGCGAGCATATCGTCGGCGAGCTGATGAAGGGATTTTTAAAGAAAAGACCCCTTAGTGAAAGCAAAAGAGCGGAGATGAAAAGCAGGTGCGATTTAGTCGATGATGAGTTATTAAACAAATTGCAGGGCGGACTTCCCGCGATTGCAATTCCCTCGATAGCGGCGCTTAATTCCGCTTTCTGTAACGATGTTGACCCCGAGCTTGTTTATGCCCAACCGCTTATGTCCTTAGCAAAAGTAAATGATATACTTATAGGAATAAGCACATCAGGTAATTCAAAAAATGTTTTCGGTGCGGTTAAGGTCGCAAAGGCGCTCGGAATAAAGGTTATAGGTCTTACCGGTAAAACCGGCGGCAAATTAAAAGAAAACGCCGACATCTGCATATGCGCTCCCGAAACCGAAACCTTTAAAATACAAGAGCTGCATCTTCCTATTTATCACTATCTCTGCGCGGCTGTCGAGGAGTATTTTTTTGTTGATTAAAAATATCATAAAAAGCACTTTAACTATAGGATGACAAGGATTTTCAGCTATAAATAATTAATGCATATGAGAGGAACGTTTATGATTCACCCTGATTCTTTTATCTCCGCAGGCTATGAATACGCGGATATAGAACACTTTGTTGCGGCTCCGTTTTTTCGAAAGAAATTTACGGTACAGGAGACCACTAAAGCTGATATTATAATAGGCGTTGCGGGCTTTTACAGGCTTTTTCTAAATGGAAAGAATATTACAAAGGGCGAGCTTGCGCCATATATCAGCAATCCCGACGATATTGTTTATTATGACAGCTATAATGTAAGCGATTATATTAACGAGGGCGAAAATGTTATTGCGGTTCTGCTCGGAAATGGTCTTCAAAATAATTCGGGCGGGGCTATGTGGGACTTCGATAAAGCCCTGTGGCGCGGCGCGCCGAAATTCGCAATGCGATTAAGAATTACCGCAGAGGACGGAAGCGTAACCGAGCTTGAAAGCGATGAAACCTTTAAGGTTTGTGAATCGCCGATACTCTTTGACGATTACCGCTGCGGAGAGTATTATGACGCACGGCTTGAAATTCCTGATTTCCATTCCGCCCATTTTGACGACAGAAACTTTAAAAACGCAATAAGGGTAAAATCACCGCGCGGAGAAAAAAGGCTCTGCACCGCCGACCCCGTCCGATTTTATGCGGAATTAAAGCCTGTTTCGGTTACCAAAGAGGAAAACGGTTGGCTTTACGATTTCGGAGAAAACAACTCGGGAGTATGCCGAATTTCGGTCAACGCAATGGAAGGACAGAAAATAACCCTCCGCTACGGCGAGTGGTTAAAGGAGGGAAAGCTCTGCCTTGATAATATCCGTTGTCCACAGCAAAGCGACAAGCAAAAGGATTTTGTACAGAAAAGCGAGTATATATGCAAGGCGGGCGAACAGACCCATACTCCGAGCTTTATTTACAACGGCTTTCGCTATGTATTGGTTGAGGGCATAACCGAGGAACAGGCGACCGAAGATCTGCTTACTTACCTTAAAATGAGCTCAATTACAGAAAACGCGGGAAAATTCACCTGCTCCGATGATGTTATTAATAAAATACAGGAGATAACGATTCGTTCGGATATTTCTAATTTCAACTATTTCCCGACCGACTGCCCCCAAAGGGAAAAGAACGGCTGGACTGCTGACGCGTCCCTCTCCGCCGAGCAGGTACTCTTAAATTTCTACCCCGAAAAATGCTACAGGGAATGGATGCGGAATATCTATAAAGCAATGAATGACAAGGGGCAGTTGCCGGGTATAGTTCCGACAGGCGGTTGGGGATACCACTGGGGCAACGGTCCCGCTTGGGATAACGTTATTATAAATCTGCCTTATTATACCTATGTTTACCGTGGAGATAAAGAGATTTTAGAAGAGCTGTCAACTCTCCTTATGCGTTATCTTAATTACCTCTTTTCAAGGCTCGACGAAGAGGGACTTATGGAGATAGGTCTCGGGGATTGGTGTCCGCCGGGGGTAAAGGAGGACGAATTTGAAACTCCGCTTGTCGTAACCGATACTATCCTTACCTATGATATAGCAATCAAAGCGGCGTTTGTTTATGATGTTTTAGAGCAAGATCCTCAAAGGCAGTTTGCGCTGTCGCTGGCTAAAAAAGTAAAAACCGCCTTCAGGGAAAAACTTTTGGATAAGCAAAGCGGTGCTGTTATGGGTAACACCCAGACAGGGCAGGCTATGGCGATATTCTACGGGCTTATTACCGATGAGGAAAAACCTAAGGTGTTAAATCTCCTACTAAAATATATAGACGAGGCTGACGGTCATTTCAATACAGGCGTTTTAGGCGGCAGGGTTATATACCGCGTGCTTGCCGAAAACGGTGAGGTGGATTTGGCGTACAATATGATAGTCCGTCCCGATTACCCCTCCTACGGCAATTGGGTGAAGCGCGGAGCCACCACCCTTTGGGAGGGCCTTTACCCAGAGGGAGCCAAGGTGGGTGGAAGAATATTGTCCTTCAATCATCACTTTTGGGGCGATGTTTCAGCTTGGTTTTATACCTATCTTGCGGGAATAAGAGTTAACCCCACAGGGAAGGACGTAACAAATGTAGATATAAAGCCGCTTTTCCCCGAAAAGCTTAACAGCGTAAGCGCGTATCACGATTTGAGGGACGGCAGAATTTCGGTATCTTGGGAGCGTACAAACGAACGTAGTATCACATTAAAAATCGAAGCGGCGGAGAAGCTTCACGGCAAAATCATTTTACCTGACGGCTTTATTTTCGCCGACGGTTCCAAAGAAAAAACGCTTGCGAGCGGGGAATATATTTTAATAAAGGCTTGATATTCTAAGAGAAGTTAAGCAATTAATACAGAAGAAAAATACCCTTTACTGTTAAAGCCTGTTATTAAGTAATACCTTTTGGGCGGCACACGGCTTAAAACCGAGTTTGACTTTGAAACCGACAAGGAAATCGCCGCCGAGGGGTGGATACTTTCCTGCCATAAGGACGGCACAAATACCGTCGAAAACGGCGTTTATTTAGGCAAGCCTCTTGACGAGGTTTTAAGATTTTGGGGCTATGAAGAAAAATTTCCAATTTTAATAAAGCTTATCGACGCTAAAGACAGCTTGCCGAGTGCGAGTACTTTAAAACCGTAAAGTTCGACCTTGACGGCGAAAAGGAAATAAATACCAAAAATGGCTTTGTTTCGCTCCTTGTATTAAGCGAAGAAATAACCGTTAAATATGACGGAGGTGCGGTTGTCGCACAAAAGGGCGGAAGTATCCTTATTACGCTTGGCTTAAAGGTATTAGTAAGCGGTAGTGCAGAGGTGATTTGCTCTAAGGATAATTGAGCAAAACAATTCATACTATTTTGTCAGATAAAAAACACTTAGTACAACTTGTAAAGAAAAGAGGAAAATAATACGGAAGAACCAAAAAACGGAGTTTGCCGTGGAAGCATAACAAAGCCGATTACATGGCAATCGAACAGAGATATTGGAAACAAAAAATTTCTGCATGGATTTCAGTTGTTCTTCTTTGTTTCTGAAAAGTCGAAAAAAGTCATATTTTGACGTGCAATGAAGCGCTGTCAGACTGAATGTTAATTACGGTCTGACAGCGCTTTTTGTGTGATGTTTTTCAACTGTTTAATTTAAGAACCAT
>OOIG01000141.1_pt1 | contig 64231 bp, 57 predicted proteins | sample 1692091 | NCBI WGS metagenome assembly OOIG01 (sample SAMN06348188, study PRJEB24527) | human gut metagenome | biome: human gut; feature: ankylosing spondylitis patient; material: feces | host: Homo sapiens | place: China | collected 2015-10 | reverse complement strand
AAAAGAATACCGAGAGCGTGACAACAGAAGCGACCGAGGAGCCGGAGACAACTCCGGTAACCGAAGTCAGCGATCCGCTGATGGATCAGGCAATGCAGATCGCTGCCGGTATGACCTTAGAGCAGAAAGTAGCGCAGATGTTTATGATCACACCGGACGCACTGACCGGAGTGGACGGAGCAACGATGGCAGGAGATTCCACAAAGGCAGCCTACACGCAGTATCCGGTAGGTGGTCTGATTTATATGGCAAAGAACCTGACCGGAACCGACCAGACGACACAGATGCTTACCAATATGAAGAACTACAGTCAGGAAATAGTAGGAATTCCAGTGTTCCTCGGTGTGGATGAGGAAGGTGGAACTGTAGCAAGGATTGCATCCAACAGTGCTTTTGGAGTGACAGATGTTGGAAATATGAGTGATGTAGGAGCGACCGGGGATTCCCAGAATGCATACAATGCAGGAAGTACGATTGGAACGTATCTGAACACACTTGGTTTTAATATGGATTTTGCTCCGGTTGCGGATGTGCTGACGAATCCGGATAACACCGTGATCAAAGACCGGTCATTTGGTTCAGACAGCCAGCTTGTGGCGGATATGGTCTGTGCTGAGATGCAGGGACTGAACGAACACCAGATATTAAGCGTGGTAAAACATTTTCCAGGACAGGGAGCTACAGCAGGGGATTCCCATGACGGGGCAGTTTCTACAGATAAATCTTTGGATGATCTGCTGGCAAATGAGCTTGTTCCATTCCAGCAGGCAGTGAATAACGGAGCATCTTTTGTGATGGTAGGACATATTTCAGCACCAGCTGTTACAGGAGATGATACGCCGGCTTCGCTTTCCTCTGTCATGGTGACAGATGTGCTTCGCAACCAGCTCGGCTTCCATGGTGTAGTGATCACAGATGCAATGAATATGGGGGCGGTCACCGCAACATACAGTTCTGCTGATGCGGCAGTGACGGCAATTCAGGCAGGTGTGGATATGATCTTAATGCCGGATGATTTCCAGAGTGCATATCAGGGTGTGATGGATGCAGTGGCTGGTGGAACGATCACAGAGGATCGTATCAATGAATCTGTTGCAAGGATCATCAAGGTAAAGCTCACAATGTAGTATAATAACACTTTACTTTTTGAAACCGTTATGTTATTCTGTGACTATGGTGCGGTAAGTGTACCATAGAAATATTTTTTGGAGGTACTTTTCAATGAACAAAGGTACAGTAAAGTGGTTTAACAACCAAAAAGGATACGGATTCATCTCCGATGAACAGGGAAATGATGTATTCGTTCACTACTCAGGTCTTAATATGGAAGGTTTCAAATCCTTAGAAGAAGGCGCAGCAGTAGAATTTGACGTAACAGAAGGCGCCAAGGGTCCTCAGGCAACTAACGTAACAGTAATTAAATAGTTGCAATAATCAAGGTTTTTCAATGTACCTTTCTCAGATATAGAATTTGATTTTTAATAATGATTTTTTATGTTGATTAAGATATAACGAACGAATTTGATTAAGAAAAATGGGATTGCTCCCTTCGGTATTACTACCGTTGGCTGCAATCCCGTTTTCTTACCTGTATGCAAACAACATAGAAACTGCTGCTCCGATAAAAATAAAGAAATCGGAAATATTAAATACAATTCTTGAAAAGCGTTTCCACGGTGTATCAAAGCGGATATAATCCACCACATGCTTCTTATGAATTCTGTCCCAGAGATTGCTTAATCCGCCGCCAACCATCATACTCATACCGGTTTTCAGTCCTGTATTTCCTCTTCTTAATACAAACCCATATATGGTCATCAGTCCTGCCATGCATGCACTGTGTAACCCCAGCATAATTTTCGGTTTCTTCGCCAGAAAGTTCAATGCAGCTCCATTGTTATAATATTTTTCAATTACAACCGGAAGCTTTGGAACTCTTTTTTCTTTTCCCAACGGCTCCTTCTTATCAACCCGCTGCTTGATTCCTTCATCCAGCCCGAAAATGGATGCCACCAGTAATAAATATTTCATGGAAACTCCTCCTTCTTTTGTTCTACCTGATTCCTTCTGTCCTTTTCTTTCTCTCTTTCTGCTCCGCCTGCTCTATAATTCTATGTCAGCAATCACATCCCGCAGTGCTTTTGCTGACGCATGAAGCCTTGCCCGCTCTTCTTCGTCTAATGACACAGGAAGAATCTGCTCCACGCCACCGGCATCCACCACTGCCGGCATGCTCAGCACGATATCAGAAATGCCATATTGCCCATGCATCAGACTGGACACCGGAAGCACCGAATGTTCATCCCTGACAATACATTCACAAATCCGCTTAATCGCCATTGCAATTCCATAATAGGTTGCCTGCTTACGCTCTATAATTTCATAAGCACTGTTCTTTACTTCTTCATATATACGCTTCGTATGACTTTCATATTCCTCATAGCCACGCAGCTTATAAATCTGTTCCAACGGAATGCCGGATACATTGGCAGAACTGAATACCGCCACCTCACTATCTCCATGCTCTCCTACAATAAATGCATGCACACCACGATTGTCGATGCCAAGCTGTTTTCCCAGCATATTTTTTAACCGGGCAGTATCTAATACTGTTCCGGAACCGATTACCCGGTTTTCCGGAAAACCGGATAATTTCAATGCTGCCAGTGTCAGTATATCCACCGGATTTGATACGATGAGTAATATGCCACGACACCTTCTGCTGGCAATTTCCGGGATAATATTTTTGTAAATGGCTACATTTTTCTTTACCAGCTCAAGCCTTGTTTCTCCCGGTTTCTGGTTTGCTCCCGCCGTAATGATAATAATGTCGGCATCCACAATGTCATCATAACTGCCGGCATATATTTTCATCGGTGCGGCAAATGGCATTCCATGGCTGATATCCATGGCCTCTCCTTCCGCTCTTGCTTTATCCACATCAATTAGAACCAGTTCGGAAAAGAGCTTGCTCTGCATCAGTGTAAATGCAGTGGCAGAGCCGACAAACCCACATCCGATAATGGCTGCCTTTCGTAAATCAATTGCATGTTCCTGCTCCATCTTTACCCTCCTGCTTCGTGTTTTCTATATAGAATCCCACAGAAGCAGTTATTCTATGCAAACAAGAACCTCCTATGTCCGGCGCAACTGTTCGAAGGTCTGATAGAGATTTAAGGTTCCATATCCCCATTCCCGGTTCGGATAAACTCTGCTTTCTAACCGCACCGCACCGCGGATAAAATCATTTTTAATTTCTGCATTTGTAATATCAGTATTATAACCACGCTCTACTGCCCATTCCAGATACAGTGCTGCAGCTCCTGCAGTAATTGCCGCTGCAATGCTGGTACCACTTCTTGCCTCAAACCGGTTGCCCGGTGCCGGTCCAATCACATTGACACCCGGTGCTGCAAAATCCGGCTTTACCAGTCCCGATGCAGTGTATCCTCTGCTGGAATTCAGATAAATACTGTCATTTCCTGCATTGTATCCACCTACTGTCATCGGTGCAGCTGCATTTCCCGGCATGGTAATTGTCGTATCCGGATTAGAACGAATAAAAGAAATATCACCGGCAATCAGTCCGGTAATCGGAAGCCACATGTGATATCTTCCTTCTATACTGTAATCGCCATTTACCTCAATCGTCCAGATGCCTCTGGTGGGCCGGTCAAACCGGATATAAATAAGCTGATCTCCTGTGGCAGTGCCAACAATGTGGTAATCAATGATAACCTGTGTATTTTCAAATACAAAACGGTATACCTCTCTGCCATCCTGCTGCACCCGGACACCTGCCGTCCGCTCTCCTGTTGGCGATATAATCCGCACCGAATAAAGCTCCGGAGCCTTTGCCCACATTTCAATATGGAAACCCGCCACTGCATCTTCCACATTTACTTCTACCACATCACTCTGCTGCCCGAATGCAACTTCTCCGTAATAATGATGTCTGGCAGTAGCTTCATTCCCTGCTGCTACCACAACTGCCGTATTCCGCTTGAAGGAAACATAATTAAGATAATACGAAATCACACTGTTTCCACTGTGATCCCCGGAATTGCTTCCAAGCCCAAGATAAATCACCAGAGGGCGGCGATATCGTTCCGCCAGTCTGGTCAGATATGCCACCCCCGCCATAATATCATTTTCCTGATAAGCCTTTGCAGCTTCCGGAATATAATAAAAACGCCTTAAATATTTCTTTGCCGGCTTCAGCTTTACCATGGCAATCTGTGCATAGGGTGCTACTCCGGCAAATTTCTCCGAAAGTTTTTCGCTTCCTGCCGCAAGACCTGCCATAAAGGTACCATGTCCTTCTTCATCCCGGTGAGGTACTACCCGAAGAGGTGCATCTGTTAACAATGCCATATCGATCTGTTCTTTTGTATATTCCGTTCCATAGAGGAATCCCTCTGGTGTATCTTCACTTCGAATGCTCTGATCCCAGATTCTTAATATACGGCTGCTGCCATCGGAATTACGGAATACTTCATTCTGATAATCAATTCCGGTATCCACAAATCCAATCAGAACACCCTGCCCTCTCAAAGCAAGATTTGGCTGACTCTGTACCCTTATGATTCCGCCTGCCTGCAATGCCTCTTCGTCTAATGTGGTAAAACATTTTGGAATTGCCGAATAGGTATACTGGTCAATATCCAGCTTCGGCAAGCCTGCACTCTGCAAATAGACTACATTAAAATCTTTATCAATATTCTGGATACAGCCTCCCGGAAGATATTCATTTTCAAGGCTCAGATAGGAAACCAGAAGGTCGTAATATTCTTCCGAGTATGGTGCGTCTTTACAATCTTCCATATAAGCTCCGGCACTTATTTTCTTTTATTTTATTCGTTTACCGGTAATGCTGCCACTCCACGCATAGTAATAAGCGGTCCGCCCTTTTTTTCAATATAATCTCTTGTAATCGTTACCTGGCCGATGTTTTCGTCCTTTGGAATCTCATACATGATATCTAACATAAATTCTTCGATAATGGAACGAAGTGCTCTTGCTCCGACCTTCTTCTCCTTTGCTTTCTCTGCAATTGCCCGCAGTGCATCCTCTTCAAATACCAGATTGACTTCGTCTAATGCCAGAAGCTTCTGATACTGCCTGATGATAGCATTTTTCGGCTCCTTTAGAATACGGACCAACATATCAACAGTAAGTGATTCCAGAGTAAAGAGAATCGGAAGTCTTCCGATAAATTCCGGTATCATTCCAAACTTCTTTACATCTTCTACCGTTACTTTCTGTAACAGATTCTCATCATTATCATATTTATCCTTTAAATCTGCCTGAAATCCAATGGATGCCTGCTTATTGAGACGTTCTTTAATAATCTCTTCAATATCCGGGAAAGCTCCACCACAGATAAAAAGAATATTCTTAGTGTTAACGGTAACCATCGGAACCATGGCATTCTTGCTGCTGGCTCCCACCGGCACTTCCACTTCTGCTCCTTCAAGAAGTTTTAACATTCCCTGCTGCACGGATTCTCCGCTGACATCACGCTGGTTGGTGTTCTTCTTCTTGGCAATTTTATCAATCTCATCAATGAAAATAATGCCATGCTCTGCCCGCTCTACATCATTATCTGCAGCTGCAAGCAATTTACTGACAACGCTTTCGATATCGTCTCCGATATAACCTGCCTCAGTTAAGGAAGTCGCATCTGTAATTGCCAGCGGCACATCCAGAAGTCTTGCCAGTGTCTTCACCAGATAAGTCTTACCACTTCCGGTCGGTCCAATCATTAACATATTGGATTTCTCGATTTCAATATCATCCATCGTATCGGTTGCCACACGTTTATAGTGATTGTAAACTGCCACAGACATTACCTTCTTGGCATATTCCTGTCCAACCACATATTCATCCAGGCTTGCTTTAATCTTATGTGGTGCCGGAATCTTCTTTATATCTAATTTCGGAGCTTCTGCTTTCTCCTCTTTGGTTTTCTTTTTCTTAATCTTCTGGCTCTGCGGCATAAAGCCCTGCAAATCTGAAAGATTAATCATGCTGATATTGGGCATCTGACCATTTGGTATAAAATCACCCATTGGAAATCCAGAGTTATTCATGCTGTCGAAGGTTCTCTGCATACAGTCTTTACAAATGCAGATATTATTCGGAATCTTTATCATCTTACCGGCAACACTTTCCGGTCTGCGGCAGATGTAACAGATTTCTTCGTATTCATCCTTCTTCTCATCTGTGGTCTCTTTCTTTGTCTCTTCTACAGTATCTATATTTTCAAGTTCTCTCTTGTCTTCATTCTCTGTCATATCTGATTCTCCTATTCTCTCAAATCTGTTTTAAGATTCTAAAACATTGCTTTTATTATAATTCAAGCCGGTTTTAATCTCAACCTTCGCAGCCATAATTTTATAAAATCTTCATATATGACAGAACCTGATATTTTTTACTATTTTTCAAAATTTGCAACCAATATTTGACAGTCTCCCTATTAAATGCTAAACTTTCAATGTAATTTATTAGATTTTTATAAACCAAGGAGGACATGAAAATGGGTGTCGCAGCATTAGTTTTAGGAATTATTTCCATCGTTGTTGACGTAGTTACAGTAGGTGTTTATGGCTGGATCGGAGCAATCTTAGGTCTTATCGGTACTATCTTAGGCGCTGTTGGACATAAGAATCAGGCTAAATGTGCTACAGGTGGTCTTGTATGCTCTATCATCGGATTAGTATTAGGCTTACTGCTTTACATCGCATGTGTTGCATGTGTTGCATCTGTTGCAAGCGCATTCTAATATTTGTTTTTTGAAAGGATACATGGAAAAAGATGGCACTTTATCTGAATATTCTGGGATTTCATATCCCATCTTATGGATTTATGATCACACTTGGAGTGATTACGGCAAATCTTTTTGCCCTGTATCCGCTCAGAAAATATAAGCTTAACTTCGATGATATGCTTATATTAGAAGCTTACACATTACTTGGCGCCTTCTTAGGCGCCAAGCTTTTGTATCTATTCATTTCTTACCGGGACATTGACTGGTCCCGTATGTTAGAACCCCAGTATTTTAATTACATTATGCAGAGTGGCTTTGTATTTTATGGCGGACTGATTGGAGGACTGCTTCTTTTTCTGCTGGCCGGAAAAATACATCATATTGACTGGAAGCCTTTTATCATTCACCTGATTTATCTGATTCCATGGATTCACGGTTTCGGACGTATCGGATGTTTTCTTGCCGGCTGCTGTTATGGAATTCCATATGATGGACCTTTTGCAGTACAGTTCCCGGAGCATTCCATTGCGCCATCTGATACTACGCTGTTTCCAGTTCAGCTGGTGGAAGCAATCTGTCTTCTGATTCTTGCTGTCGTACTTGCAATACTGGATTTAAAGAAATCTTATCCGCACACGATTGCCATATATTTTATTGTCTATGGTATTCTGCGGTTTCTGTTAGAATATGTCCGCTATGATGCCGTCCGCGGTCATCTCTTAGCACTCTCCACTTCCCAGTGGATTAGTCTTGGATTTGTAGTGGGAACCGTATGCTATCTTATCAGAACTTCTGTTTCCAGAAAAAAGGCATAAGTTTGGCTTCTCTTTATTGACAGACTACAGTAAAAACATAAAAATCCTGCAACATGACAGGTATTTCTGATACCTTCATACTGCAGGATTTTTTATACATATAAGGAAAAGCTTGCATGCATTCCCTGTTATTTATAACACTTCTTTATAACAGTTCTTTCAATATCTTATTTACCATTCCAGGATTTGCTTTGCCCTTCATGGCTTTCATGGTCTGACCTACTAAGAAGCCGATTGCCTTTTCTTTCCCATTGCGGTAATCTTCTACCGACTGTGGATTCTCTTCGATGACTTTGGCAATGGTATCACGCAATGCACCTTCGTCATTTACAGTCTTTAATCCATGCTCTTCCACATATTTATCCGGGTCAATATCCTCTGCAAAAATCTGCTCAAATACTTCTTTTGCTACATTGCCATTGATGGTTCCGACATCAGTAAGCTCGATTAATTTTGCCAGATTTTCCGGTGAAAATGCGATATCCTCCGGGTCTTTGTTCTGCTCCTTTAAGATACGCATGGTTTCGCCCATCAGCCAGTTGGATACTTTCTTTGGCTTATTACAGATTGCTGTGGTTGCTTCAAATACATCTGCCATCTTCTTTGCAGAAGTCAAAATATTAGCATCATATTCCGGCAGGCCGAATTCATCCTGATAACGCTGACGTTTTGCTTCTCTTAATTCCGGCTGGCTGTCCTTTACACGCTGCAGCCACTCATCACTGATGACGATCGGTACCAGATCCGGTTCCGGGAAATAACGGTAATCCTGGGCATCCTCTTTGGAACGCATTGCATAGGAATATCCCTGGTCATCATTCCATCGTCTGGTCTCCTGAACCACCTTTTCGCCAGACTCAATCAAATCAATCTGTCTTGCAGTCTCTGCTTCTATGGCTCTTGCAATTGCTTTAAAAGAACCGATATTTTTCATCTCTGTACGGGTACCGAATTCTTTTGCACCTGCTTCACGCACAGATAAGTTCACATCGGCACGCATGGAACCTTCCTGCATCTTACAGTCAGATGCGCCTAGATACTGCACGATCATTCTTAATTTATCAAGATAGGCTATTACTTCTTCTGCAGAACGCATATCCGGCTCTGATACAATCTCAATCAAAGGTACACCGGAACGGTTATAGTCTACTAAAGATACATCTTCCCAATCGTCATGTACTAATTTTCCGGCATCCTCTTCCATATGAATCTCATGGATTCCAATGGTTTTCTTTCCATCTGCTGTTTCAATCTCAATTCCACCATCATGGCAGATTGGCAGATAAAGCTGGGAAATCTGATAATTCTGAGGGTTATCCGGATAAAAATAATTCTTACGGTCAAATTTACAATACTGGTTGATTTCACAATTCATGGCAACACCTACTGCCATGGCATATTCTACCACCTGTTTATTTAAAACCGGAAGAGAACCCGGCATACCGGTACAGACCGGACAGGTGTGTGTATTTGGTGCACTTCCGAATGCAGTAGAACAGCCACAGAAGATTTTGGTCCTGGTTGCCAGTTCCACATGGACTTCCAGTCCGATGACGGTTTCATACTGTTTACTCATAATCTTCTTTCCTCCTATTCTGCTGCTAACGGGCTGTGCTGATATGGTCTTGTCTGTTCAAAAGCATAGGCTGCACGGATGATATTCTTCTCTTTGAAGCAGTCTCCAATCAACTGCATGCCAATCGGAAGACCTTTGCTGTCAATTCCGCAAGGAAGACTGATTCCCGGAAGTCCTGCCAGGTTCACCGATACAGTATAGATATCGCCTAAATACATTTTCAGCGGGTCGCTTAAGGACTCTCCTAGCTTCGGAGCGGTGGTCGGTGCTGCTGGTCCTAAGATAACATCATATTTTGCAAATGCTTTATCAAATGCCTGCTTAATCAACGCTTTCGTACGCAGCGCTTTCAGATAATATGCATCATAATAACCGGAGCTTAAAACAAAGGAGCCTAACATGATACGACGTTTTACTTCTGCTCCGAAGCCTTCGGAACGGGATTTCTTATACATGTTGTGAAGTCCTTCGTAGTCTTTCGTACGATAGCCATATTTTACGCCATCAAAACGGGCAAGGTTGGAGCTTGCTTCTGCATCTGCAATTACATAGTAAGCAGGGATTGCATATTCTACCAAGCTCAAATCGAACTCTTCTACGATAGCACCTTTTTCTTCTAATTTCTTAGCGGCTGCTAAAATAGCATCCTTTACTTCTGCATCCAGTCCATCTCCAAAATAATCTCTTGGAATACCGATTTTCATTCCTTTTACATCATCTACCAGTGCACTGGTAAAATCGGTTTCTTCCCGCTTAATAGAAGTGGAATCTTTCTCATCATAAGAAGTAATTGCTTCTAAAATAGCAGCACAGTCTGTTACATCTTTTGCTACCGGTCCAATCTGGTCTAAAGAAGAACCATATGCAATCAGTCCATATCGGGATACGGTTCCATAGGTTGGCTTAATTCCTGTGACACCACAAAATGCACTCGGCTGACGGATGGATCCACCGGTATCAGAACCCAATGCATAAAAGCATTCTTCTGCTGCTACTGCCGCACAGCTTCCACCGGATGAACCACCCGGTACATGCTCGGTATTCCATGGATTTTTGGTCTCTCCAAAAGCAGAGGTCTCTGTGGTACTTCCCATGGCAAACTCATCCATGTTGGTCTTTCCAAGAATTACTGCCCCGGCTTTTTCCAGATTTAATACTGCTTCTGCGGTATAAGTCGGAATAAAGTTATATAAAATTTTAGAACTGCAGGTGGTCAGCATTCCTTTTGTGCACATATTATCTTTGATTGCAACCGGAACTCCTGCCAGCGGTCCTGTCAATGTGCCGTCATCAATGAGCTTCTGCACTTCTGCCGCATGCTTCATTGCACCTTCTTCATCTACGGTAACAAAACTGTGTACCGCATCCTCTTTTGCTGCAATGGCATCTAAGGCGGCTCTTGTAGCTTCTTCTACTGATACTTCATGGGCTTTGATTTTCTTTCCAAGCTCTACTGCTGTCAGTGATAATAAATTCATCTTCTGCCGCCTCCTTTACTGATCTACGGTCTTTGGTACAACAAATGCCCGGTCTCTGCGCTCCGGCGCGTTGGCAAGGGTATCCTCGCCGCCGTCACCATTGGTTACTACATCTTCCCGGAATACATTATGCACCGGAAATACATGGGACATCGGTTCTACACCGGATGTATCCAGTTCGTTTAATTTATCAATATAATCTAACATGCTTTCCATGTCTTTTTTTGCTGCTGCTTTTTCCTCTTCGGAAAGCTCAAGCTTTGCAAGGATTCCAACGTATTCCATGGTTTCATCTGAAATCACATTTGCCATTGTTTTTCCTCCTTAATCACGTACTTTGATATGAACTTCTCTTAACTGCTGCTCGGTTACTTCGTTTGGTGCTCCGCACATCAAATCCTGTGCATTTCCATTCATCGGATAAGCAATGACTTCACGGATGTTATCCTCGTTACGCAGTAACATAATCATACGGTCAATGCCAGGAGCCATTCCTGCGTGTGGCGGTGCTCCAAACTGAAATGCATTGTATAATGCTCCGAATTTATTTTTCAGCACTTCTTTATCATAACCTGCGATTTCAAAAGCTTTCTCCATAATCTGCATATCATGGTTACGGACTGCACCGGAGGAAAGCTCCACACCGTTGCAGACGATATCGTACTGGTATGCTAAGATGTCCAGCGGATTCATGGTATTGAGTGCCTCTAAGCCGCCCTGTGGCATGGAGAATGGGTTATGGGTAAATCCGATTTTCTTGGTCTCCGGGTCACGCTCGAACATTGGGAAATCATTGACATAACAGAAACGGTATGCATCTTTCTCAATTAAATCCAACTTCTCGCCTAATTCATTTCGAATCATGCCTGCATAATATGCGGCACGCTCTTCTTTATCTGCCATGAAGAAAATGGTATCTCCTACTTCAAGGCCTGCCAGCTTTCTGAATTCTTCTTTCATGTCATCCGGGATAAATTTATCAATCGGTCCCTTATAGCTTCCATCTTCTAATACTTCCAGATATCCTAAGCCGCCCATACCGATTCCGGTTGCAAATTTCAAAAGTTTCTCATGGAAACCTTTGGACATCTCTGCATGTACACGGATGGCTCTTACGGTCTTTCCGATAAATGGCTTAAAGGTACATCTCTGGAAGAACTCTGTCACATCGATGATACGAAGTGGGTTCCGAAGGTCCGGTTTGTCACTTCCGAACTCTAACATTGCCTGCTTATAACTGATGATTGGATACGGTGCTTTCGTTACTTTGCTGCCTTCCGGTGCGAATTTCTCAAAGGTGGCAGAAAGTACTTCTTCACCAATCTTAAATACATCTTCCTGGGTTGCAAAACTCATTTCAAAGTCAAGCTGATAGAACTCTCCCGGTGAACGGTCTGCTCTTGCATCCTCATCACGGAAACATGGTGCAACCTGAAAATATTTATCAAATCCGGATACCATCAGAAGCTGTTTGTACTGCTGTGGTGCCTGTGGCAATGCATAAAATTTTCCTTTGTATTTTCTGGATGGCACGATGTAATCTCTTGCGCCCTCCGGAGAAGATGCACAAAGAATCGGAGTCTGAATCTCTAAGAATCCCATCTCTGTCATTTTCTCTCTTAAGAAAGAAATTACCTTGGAACGGAAAATAATATTGTCTTTTACTTTCTGGTTTCTCAAATCCAGATAACGGTATTTCAACCGGACATCCTCACGGACTTCCTTACTGGTCATTACTTCAAATGGAAGCTGTGTATAAACCTCTCCTAAAATATCTACGCTCTTTGCCTCTAATTCAATGGTTCCGGTCGGAATCTTTGGATTGTAGGTCTCTTCATCTCTTTTTTCAATCAGACCTTCTATGGAAACTGCCTGCTCCTTGCGGATTCCCTCTAACAGTTTTCCATCCCGGATTACAATCTGCATTACTGCATACATATCTCTTAAATCAATAAAGGATACGCCGCCATGGTCCCGGATATTCTCTACCCAGCCTGCTACCCGAAGTGTCTTTCCAATGTCGTTTTCGCTTACCTGATTTAAGGTTACGTCTCTGTAAATGTTGCTCATCTTATCTACTCCTTTTCTGATATGATTGTCAGCCCGGAGTATAAAAATAACCCCGGAATACTGACTCGTATTCCGGGGCGAATAATCTTCTTATCCGCGGTACCACCCGCATTGGAAAATGAATGCTTCATCTTCCCTCTCTTCGTGCGTAACGTGCACTACGTACTGACCTACTGTAATTCAGCCAATCGGCTCCAGAGTGTTCCCTTTGCTTTCTCTTCCAAACAGCGCTCTCAGTCGGTGACGCTGTATTCCTGTCGGTCTCTAAAAGTAAGAGTCTCTTTCCCAGCTTTTGCAACTATATCTCCTAGTTGTTGACTATGATAGCACTGCTTTTTTTGTTTTGCAAGTATTTTTTACAAATCTGATGCTATTTTTTCACTATGTCCTTTATATTGTCCAATTTTATTTTATATAATGAACATAATCTGTTTTTCTCGGAGCTGCGTCTTTTGCCGGTTCTTTTGCATAGCCGATGACACAGTTTCCAATACCTTCGTAATCTCCTTCAATGCCAAGTTCCTTTAAAATTGCTTTTCCCTCTTCCCGCTCAAAAGTTTCTTTTGCACGGTGAATCCAGCAGCTTCCAAGGCCTAAGGAATGTGCTGCCAGCATCAGATTGCCCATAACGAGGCTTCCATCATAAAGATAGGTAGGACGGCTCTTATCTGCTAACACCACCAGTACCACCGGTGCTCCATAAAACGGATCGCCGGTTGTTCCCATAATCTCAGCATTTACCTTGGAAAGTCTGTCCCTTACTTCCTTATTGGTAACTGCAAGTATAATCGGAGACTGCCTGCCCATTCCGGTAGCCGCATAGGTTCCGGCTTCCACTACTTCTGCAATCAGCTCTTCCGGCACCATATCTTCCTTATAACCTCTGATACTTCTTCTTGTCTCCATTGCTTTTATGATATCGTTCATTTCTTACTGCTCCTTTCTGATGCTTCGGCGGAAAATTTCATCCGCCTCTTTTACTACTTCTATCTCTCCGGTCTCAATCATATGTTTGATGCGGTTCATATACCAACTGTCACTGATTCCAAGGGGATATTTTAACAACAGATTTCCTATGAGTCTTGCCTGTATGATTTCGCCCTCCGGCAGTTCTCTTCGAATCAGGAAATCATAAAAATCATCTTTTACGCCCACCAGACAGCCATTTATCAGAACCCGAAGAGGTGCATCCTCTTCTTTAAGTTCGTCCCATCTGGATGCAAATACTTTCTGCTCATGCTCTGAAAGTTCCTTTTCCAATGGGAGGAATCGATAAAACTGTCCGGCATCTACTTCTCCCCAGGAAGAATAACGTACCGTCGTATTTTCCTCTTCTCTTACAAAATCCGGCAGACGTACCACGGATATCGCACATTCATATTTCCGCAGCACACTGACTGCATGGCAGAGTCCGCACAGGGAATAAGGCTTGTTGCTGTACCAGATACGGAAAGATTCTCCCTGCTTTGCAAACTGCTCCATCCGCTGCAGCTCTTTTACATAGGTTTCCACTGCCTGCTCTAATTCTTCCCGCCCCTCTTTCTCATCCTCATTCCAATAGACACCATACTGCTCTAAGATTATCTTCTTCCGATATGTACCATCCAGCGGTTCCCTCAGGCTGCCAATGTCCAACATAAATGGCAGTATAATGACCTCCGCAGAAGTTCCGCCAACTGCTTCTCCTGCAAACATGTCTTCAAAGGTGGCTTTGTCCGGCTTTTCCCCAAGCCATGCGGTTGGTCCATCCTCATAATCTGGCTGCTGATAGTTCTTCGCAAGCTTCATGGCTACGCCTTCACTTTCGCCAAATAAGATTTCTATCATCTACACTTCTCCCTGCTCTATGAGATATTCTAAAAATGCTTCGCATCCGCGTGTTACATCCGCATAGGTTTTATCGAACCTGCCGCTGTACCATGGGTCAGATATTGCTGCCTGCTCTCCGGCAAAGGAAAGCAGCATGGATATTTTACCGCCACGATGCCCGGTTATCCGCTCTATTCCACGGATGTTGCTTTCGTCCATCCCTATGAGGTAATCATAAATCTCATAATCGGATTTTGTCAACTGTCTCGCCCGCTTGTCCCGAAAATCGGTCTCCGGCGTATTCCCGATTCCATGCTTCTTAAGCTCCGCCTGCGCCGGCGGATAAATCGGATTCCCAATGCCATTCCAGATTTCTTCGGTGCTGGTGGCAGCCGAGGCTATCTCGAAGCAGTCGGTGAGCCCTCGTCTGGCGACGAGGTCCTTTAGGATGAATTCTGCCATGGGGGAACGGCAGATGTTGCCTAAACAAATGAAGAGAACTTTTATCATAGTTTTGTTTACTCCTTGTTTTGTCCTGGAATGCCCTGTTTTGCGATGGTTTCCGGGATTTGTGTAGTTTGCTCTGAAATTACGGATTGTGGTAAATCAGAGCAGAATTGAGCAAGTTGTTACTCTCTGTTAGTAGTAAAGTTGGTAGTAAAATGGGTTTGGGTTACTACTAAGGATTTTCTATAACTCTATTGATGCATTTAATATCGCATGATCTGAGACTATGAAGAAAAGTCTGTAAATAATAATCTTCTATAATAATGATTGAACTGGAAGCACTAAATTGGAGCTTCCAGCTCTTGTTTTATATATACGACATGATTTCGGGCATGTCAAGAGCGGACGTTAAAGACGTCCTTCTCATCATGCATACAGATTCCGGATATAAGAACGGTCTCTATAATGCAGATATGGGCAGAACCTGAAAAAGCGGCCCCGCTATTTTTTATGCTCTTGTTTAAATAGCCTTCCGTCTATCAGCTACCCATCAACTAAATTCCCACGCCAGAAAATACGTCAACATCCAGAAAACAAAGCCTTTTCGCTAACAGATACATAGAAAAATTGTTAAATCATCAACTATCCATCAACTAAATATATGTACCGGCATTCCTATCAAATACCCATCAAATAAACACACGCCGAAAATATCAAGTTTTTCCGGCATAATATACCGCTAATAAACTGGTTTTATCAAATACCCGTCAAATAAATTAGCACTGTTCAATATATTCTCTCAAATACTTAAACGGAAATGGAAGAACCGTATATTGACTATTACGCACAAATTCTACTGCCATCAACGGAAGAGCCTCCTCATATTCAAGTTCTTCTCCCAAAGAAATCACCTTACGCATACAACAAGCATTTGGATATGCTAATCTCTTACTCTTAGCCCCCACATAATATACAAATGTACGTCCATCTAAGTAGTCTTTCTCATTGTATTCGTACTTGATGTTTAAGAGATTTCCAATTTGGTAAGTCGCTTCAAATTCCCCTTTTCTCAGCTCGCCATCAATCCAGACTCCATACTTTTCATGTAAAAACCTATTGAATTTTGATGCAATCCCTGTGCGCATATTTAAAATCTTTTTCATTGCTTTCTTGGTAATCATTTCTGTTTCTGCAGCCACCTTACTTTTCCATTCAGAAATGCATTCCCTTGAATCAATATTATCTTTTTCAAAATCATCTATTGCTTCCAATAATAATTCTTTTGAAACTCTTTCTTTTGCATCCGTTTCCATAAGTGTATTCATTAATGCTGATATATTAGGCAATGTCTTTTCGCGTGTTAACAATATGGCATGAATATTATCAATATCCGAATACATTAATCCTTCTACCGGATTCTGTGAACCACGATGTTTGTCTTCTACAAAATCATATGCATAACAAATCTTGTTCCACTCTTCTGCTTCATCTTGATTACTATCACAAAATGTATCAAATTTCATTTCACCATTGCAATCAATTTCCAAACGATAATATTGGAAATAATTGAGTGCCTTTTTATTAACATGATTTATATGCGCTGCATTTTCACCGTATTTTGTTTTTATCTTCTTTCTAAGAACAAAGGTCCAATCTTTTCCAGAATCAAGTCTTTCCCAATCAATAATTGAAATCATGCGTTCTCTTACATCACCTTTTATTATAAGTTCCTGAACAATCTTCTTTATATCTGGAGAACTTCCCTTTGTATTTGTAAAATGCTCGGCCTCTTCTGTTATATGCTGTACAATATATCCTTTTAAGTTATCACTGTGTGGATCATGCGTCTCATTTTCAGCATAATATTCACCATCATGAATGATTCTGATATTATATGCTTCTTCCGAAAGATTTCCTACCGCTGCCTTTACATGATAATACTTCTCCAACTCCTCTTGGAGCTTTGCTACAATATCCTTTGATACTTCAGAGTTATTTTCATCTACAATTACAACACCCTTTTTCTGTAACATTTCACCATATTCAAACTCTGATATTCCCCTCTTTTCCAAATTGGAGATATCAAATTCTTGTGCATCTTCCCTCTCCACAATGTCTATGGACATATATTTAGAAAGATTATCATTCACATCTCTTAAAAACTGCTCCATTACGCCCATCTTACTTTTCCTAAAATGTGCAATATCAGATATATCAAAATTATCTACTCTAAAGTGATTATGCGGCAAGGAACCTTCCTTGTATGTAATGACATTGGTATCTGTCTTTAATTTTTTTCTAAACTCACCAGTCTTTGAATCTATTACATACAATCCGTTACTTTCTCGATCATATCTCTTGAAAGTTTTATGTTCCAAATTGAGATACATCCCTGGATCAATAACAATCTCCAAGAATCTGATAAAATTCACCTTACCTGTTAATTTATCTTTATGTCTCCATGATGGGTCATGATAGAAAAGCTTACCTGTGAGATTATTATACATAAAAGCCTCATGCTTAGGCGTTCTCATTGAATTTATCAGGAGTTGTGCAAGTAATCTGTTTTCAAAATAAAAACATTTATTGCACTGCTCGCTATCAAACAAATCAATCTTTTGGATTTTTACATCCTCATACTCTTTCATAATACTTTCTTTAAATTGTTTTTCTGTCACCTCACCCTTACGGAACAGCACCAATGCAGTTGCGCCAAAGGTCCACTGAACTGCTGCCGCCTTAAATTCATATACTGCCGAATCTAAGATATTGTATTTGTAATAATCCTTATTAGACTTCTCGACCCTAAAAATATCAAAGTCAGCATCAATATTTTCTATATTGTAGGTAACATTAATTCTGTTAGTTAACATTTTCGAAATCCTCCTTACAAATCATATGTAAATTTTCATAACAAACTGTACCATCTTCTCTTATAAGCATCGGAATCTCCACCAAGCACTGATCCACTATGGCACTCGGCTTGTAATTTTGATCTGATACAACATTTATGATATAAACCCGTTTAGCCCCTATAGCCTCCAACTTTCTCAATATATCTTTTCTGATTTCGTCTCTATCCTGCACATATGTAAACTTCCAATTCTTAAAATCAACATACACATCATCAGATAGCTTATAATCGAAGAATTCAAAATATTCCGGCACTGTTATTGGTGATAATTCAATTCCCAATTCTCTTTTCAATATAAACTTACCAGCCACTTCGCCCAATGCACCTTTATAAATATTATGAAACAACACTGGACTAAGAAGATATTCATTCATTTCAAATTTCAATGCATATCCCATTTCTTCAAAATGAGCTTTCATTCCGGGATATCTAAGTATCGCCTGCAAACCGGATTCCTTTTCACTCATTTCATAAATAGCAACTTCATCAGAATTCCCCTTTATTTTAGCTCTTTTACTGTTTTTAAATGCCACCTTGTCGTTTCCAAAATCTATAGTAACATCATTGAAATCTGAATACTGTGAGTAAATATACTGGTTCCGCTTTTCTCCACTTGTAATATAAAGTTTTTGAAGATATTCATTATTCTGCCAGTCATATGTACTTGCCGTCGGATACTGTAATACCAACGACCTTAACTGTTCCCACAACTGCATACTTTCAATAGTCCAATCCTTTGCCAACATTCTTCGAATCGTCCAAAGACCAACCGAGGATATCTTTTCCGCCTTATTAAGCATAAGGTTTTCGTCCGGAAGATAATCCTTTCCAATTGTCTCTCGCATAGATACAATTGCTTTCATTTCAGGTGATAATATACGTTTATTTATTTCACCAACATACAATTTCTCTAACAGTTCCGACTCAACAAACAAGTATATATTAGGACTCTTTACAAATGTTCTACACATACGCCCCACTGCTTGTAAAACCATTCGGCTAGCTTGCACAACTACACTCTTTAACTTATACAACTTGTTTAAAGTGAATTGGTCACTTCCTGTATAAGAACGAAACGCAAGCTTTAACATTTGGTCCTTTTCAGAATAATTCATTTCACCGTTCTCGTATAATTCCTCAATTTGAAACAACATCTGCAACAAATCATGAGATGTTATTGTCTCATCCTGATATGTATTTACTGTCATATTAGTTATATTTCCCAGATACAATGCATCGAAATCCTTATATAAGAATCTCTTGTCACCTTCGGTAAACTCTCCCAGTTGAACAACTTTTTTACCTTTCAGAATCTTATATTGTAAATTCTGTCCAGCACCTATAGTCTGATAAGATGACATAACAAATATCTTTTCTCCACATGACAATCGCTGCTGCAATTCTTCCTTATCCTGTTCAAAATTGTCGCTTTTCAAGAAACAAACACTACTATTACTCTGCTGTGTTTCCATCTGAGAGTATTCAAACAACTGCTGCAGAACGCCTTCATCCATGCCGGGATTGTTCTTTTTCGGCAATGCCATTCCCAAGTACAACATTGATTGAATATCTTCATTCCTATTAAAAATACACATTGATTGAAGTACATTGCAGTATCTTATTATCTGATATTCGTTATCTGTTATATTGGTGATAATGTTTGAAGCATAACGTGCAAATTCTGCATCCATAAATGTTTTGCAATAATCCTCTGCATTGAATCCTTGTATATTACTGCTGATTACTTCCCCATGTACATTTATCTCGCCATCTGCATAAGCGCTCCATCTTTTTTCTAATGCAGTTCTTGTTTTGTCCTTTAAATAACCCGGCGTCTTATGAAACCTGTCTTTTAACCGCTCCTTCAAATATCTCAAATCATAATTTCCAACAACTGTATCAACTTCAGCAGTTGCCGATATCCCAAACACAGTTGCTTTTCCTGCAAGGTATAACATGATTTTTTCAGGAGTATCATATACCTTAACAAATTTAAGATTTGTATTGTCATGATGAGAATCATTATCCTCAAATTCATAATACTCCATGCCAACTTGATAGAAGCTTCTATCCTCCAATATCAGTTCACGATTATTTCTAATCATTTGGCAAGTTTCACCCATCAACAAATCTCTTTGCTTATTAGTTAATTCTAATCTTTTTAGGATTGTACTAATAGCATTCTCCAAATTCATCGCATCCATGATACCGCTTCTGGAGCTATTTATAATTTCCATGTAATTTCTTGCCCATTCTATAGAAAATAACCTAAAATGCAAAAGAAATACATTAATCTCACGCAATAAGCTATATAACACAATATCCTTCTCTTTGTTTCTGTTCTTGAAAAAATCATCTTTCCCCTCAAAGAAAACATCAATACGATTGTCTTCTTTATTTAAGGATGAGCGGATATACTGTGCCCCTTCTTTTAAAACCGTATGGAATGAACCATCATTAAACAAGAAAATCTGTCTCTGATCCACTAAATCTTCTTTGGTTTTTATACTTAACCTTACATGATAATTCTCTGCAATTTTTCTTGCTTCATCCATTAGTGTTGTAAATGTATTTCTATTCCCTGATTTTTCAACCTCATCCATAGCTTGTCTCATACTGGAAGAAAAATCGTTTGGATTCAAAGTACGATATATCTGACGAAACAACTGTATATAGTCTTCCTGCATTGCCAATGACTTATCAATCAGCTCACTTTGTATAGTATCCTTCGTTGCATCAAATTCATCAATAACAATTACTGCGTTTTCTATTAAATCCGAATTCAAAAACTCATAACTGGAATCAATAAGAATAGAATTTCTCTTCATAAACTTACTGACACTCATTAATATTATTTTGTAATCGTCTGTAAATACTGCAGGATATAATTTCCCAATCCATTTATATTTAGCATCAGTTCTAATAGCATTTTTTCGCTGTGTCTTTGTTTGAAATCTATTCTTTAAACGTTTAGTAATTTCATATCGAAGCTGCCTGTCCCCTTCTGTTATTCTGTCAGCCAATTCTTTTATATATTCCTTATCAGCATATCTTTTTTCCACAGCATTACGATAAAGGGAAACATCCTTGCATAATTTAAGATACGCATCCGTTTTCATTTCCTCCGGCACTTCAATCCCAAGAATTTTTTCTACAACCTCATCAAAATTAGAGCGTAATCTCAATACATTACGCTTATAAAGCTCCTCACTCCCATATGCCGCCCTCAATGCATCTTCTGGTAAATTCTTATTTAAAGTTGTCAGGTAAATGATTTTGGTATCATCGCCAATTGAATCTGCATACTCTTTCATTGCCTGTGCCGAATCAAAAGTCTTTCCGTTACCAGTCGGTAATTCGCACAGATATAAACCATGCTCTTGTTGTTGCATAACATCTAATAAATAATCTTTCAAATTTCAAACCTCCTCTATTAGTTTGCTCGTGTCCCATGTGAATGTTATTAGTAAAATTATATATAATTTTACCACGAAGTGCAAAAAGAATTGCCGCATATTTGCGTCAATTCTTTTCTTCATAGAAATTCATATTATGTTGCAACAAATTAATTATATCTTCTTTTACATTCTGTGGTTCCACAACTTCTACAGATTTCAAGCCCAACAACCATCCAAGCAGAATAACCGAAGGCACTGCAATAAAAGTTACCAACAACTTGTCTTCTGAATCTTCAGAAATTGTAATTCGTTTACCAAACTGATCTATAAATGCTCCAACCAAAGACTCCGGAATCCTTACATTTATTACCTGCTCTTTTCCTGAGAACATGCCCATTCGCCTTGATACATATGTATTTGCATTAAAACTCCTGAACTGGTTTTTTCCTTCTCTCGGAATGTCAGACAACTGAATATTGTCAAGCTTATCCACTCTATAGTTTCTTTCGCTCAATACACCGTCCGTTTCTTTTATATCATAACCGTACAAATAATATCGGTCATTCGCCCATATTAATGCCCAGGGATTCATGTTATATCTTCGTTCAGACTTTTTCACCAGCTTTTTATTTTTATCCCAACCCATATAATCAAAACTAATCTGGACGCCTTTTACCAAAGCCTCCTGAATAATATTTACATTGTAGAGAATTTTCTTATTCTCCGCTTTTGCAATGTTAATACCTAACACACTTCTGTCTAAGTCTTCAGCATCATAAGCACTCATGGTACTCTTTAGTTTATCAATCATTTTGGTTGCAATACTTTTCTCAATAAAATTAGATGCATTGACAGAGTCAATGATAAGCTTCATCTCTTCCTTTTCCAAAAGTCTAGTTCCGATAAAGTAGCGAGCATTCCTTCCACGACTAGAAATCACATCTACACCCAATTCATTTCTTAATTGCTTTATATAGCGTAGAATACTGTCTTCACTGCAAGAATAGCCTTCAGATTCCATATATAACAATATATCCTGCATAGAAATCTGATGCTGCTCGTCCGTATATGTTGTGAGAATTTTATATAATGCCAGTACTCTGTTTTTACTGAAATCATTCATGCGCCAACTCCTGCTTTTTACGTATAATAATTTGTATTATAAAATGTACAGATTTCTCTATCGATTCTAACACATCTTCTAATGATTTTCATTTAAAAACCTCACTTTTGATCTTGATTCTGAATTCCTTTTATGGTACTATTAACAAAGCTAAAAAATTTACTCTTTACATTTCAATAATTATATAGTACCATAAGTTAAAACGAACGATCGTTCGGCCAAATAAGGAGGTGCCTTACAGATGGAAAAAACTATATGTGAATTATTTGCAGGCGTTGGTGGTTTTCGTTTGGGAATGGAACGTGCTAGCAAAGAATGGACCACTGTATGGGCCAATCAGTGGGAACCTGGAAAAAAAACACAACATGCATTTGACTGTTATTGTGCACACTTTGGCAAATCAATTAACCATGTTAACAAAAACATTTCAGAAATTGAAAAATCTTCAATTCCTGACCATAACCTGTTAGTTGGTGGCTTTCCATGTCAGGATTACTCTGTTGCGCGAACTGGTGCAACTGGAATTAACGGGAAGAAAGGTGTCTTATGGTGGGATATAAGAGATATTCTTGAAACAAAATCTCCTAGTTTTGTTATTCTTGAGAATGTAGACCGATTACTAAAATCACCAGCAAATCAGCGTGGAAGAGACTTTGGTATTATTCTTACTTGTTTCAACGAATTAGGGTATAATGTAGAATGGCGCGTAATTAATGCTGCTGAATATGGTTTTGCACAGAGAAGACGACGGACTTTCATTTTTGCATACAAAAATGAAACCAATTATTCAACTCATATCAGCAAGTCAGTTGCTAGACCAGACTGTATTTTCAACAATATTGGTTTCTTTGCTCATACATTTAAGATTGTTTGTGTATCTAATGATGATATCAGAAGTACCGTATTAACTGAATCTGACTTAGCCGATGTGACTGAACATTTTTCATACGCTTTTGGCAATGCTGGCTTTATGTATAACGGTACAATTTACACATGTGATACAACACCTATTTACGAAGAATCTACAATGCTTCGTACTCTTCTTAATAAAGATGTTGAAGAACGCTTTTACCTTGGCAACAACCTTGATAAATGGAAATATTTAAAGGGCGCAAAGAAAATAGAACGTACCAGTAAAACTGGTCATACCTATACTTTTTCTGAAGGTCCTATTGCGTTTCCTGACCCAATAGATAAGCCTGCACGTACAATGTTAACAAGCGAATCTAGTCTCAACAGAAGTACTCATGTTATTGAAGATCCTCAAACCAAACAACTCCGACTTCTTACTCCAATAGAAGCTGAGCGTATACAAGGATTCGATGACGATTGGACCAATACAGGAATGCCTGAAAAATTCCGCTACTTCTGCATGGGTAACGCATTAGTTGTTGGGCTTATCACTCGCATGGGAACATATCTCAATACAATATTTGATAAAGAAGCTACTCCTGTAGAAACTGATAACAAAACCCGAGAGGCAATGTAGTCTCTCGGGTTATTATTATCTTGATTCTATATCGACATTAATCACTATTTTATCGGTCACCACAGAGTAATCACTCTTTTTTATCATAGGAACTCCCCTACTCTTTTGGAATGCATCAAGTAATTTTGACAACTTAACATTTCCTTCTAAATAATTAAGTATAAATAGATTTGCTGCACTTGAATTTGTTCTACCACTAGATAACTTGTATTTATCTTTCTTATCTATAACAATGTTTTTATAATAATACTTACAATCTTCATTCTGAAACAATAAATCCACCAATTTAATAAAACCTTCAAATGAAATTACTTGATTGTTCCCAAGATTTATCCATCCCATCTTATCATTGAGTGTATACCAAACATCTTCTTCCAATTGCATAGTATACCACTCTAGCTGAATTTTCTCATTTTTTTCAATCTTTTCTCCAACTTTGCTGATTTTTACTATTTCACAATCATAACTCATCTTTATTTTTTTATATTCATGCATATAACCCATTCTAAAAAATAAAGCAGCTACGTACTTCAAATAAGCATTATGATTTCTAGAAATATCATCTAATATATCCCATATAGCACCAAAGGATAAATCAATTGCATACTCTCCTGTCTTCAATTTAACTTTTGGTCTAAAATCTAATGGCATCTTAGGATTTTCAGTTGATTCCTTACCTGGATACTGAATATATACTTCTTCTCCCTCCATTGTTTTATACAACATTATTCTTTTTTCTAGCTTATCATACTTCAACTGTTTTCTCTCTAAGGTATTAAATGTATCAATATTCCACTGTCTTCTTAATAATGACTCTTTGTTAATTGTTTTCGCACTATAGTCTGCCTTTAAAACAGCTATCAATTCTTCATTCGACAATAATTTTGCCATATAAACTACCCCTCCTTAAATTCATCTTTTAATTGTGACAAAATGTAATGATTATTCAACCAGAAACACTGTTTTGGATACTGTCTACCATCTGGCAATTCATATGTATCCTGTGCATTTTGAGCATGCGGTCTCACGTGGCAAACCGGATTTTCTGAAGCATTAGGAAAGTTGTTATAATTCTTTCCATTACGTTGTTCTATCTGTAATCCCTCTATGAGCACCTTCTTTGTCCTATTCCACACCTTCTGTACCTCATTTTCTAAATCTACGTATGGAATATTCCAAAACTGGCAACCTTTTAAGCGAAGCACATCATTTTCATCAAACTTGTACACCACAAAAAAGAATCTAGTCTCACTCAAATATGTACCAAACACTGATGTTTCCCACTCTTCTTCTATCACTTCTTTGAATTTGAATGTCGGAAATGACATACTCTCTTTAATCTTGTTGTTTTTGCCAATTCGAATAGTTTTTACAACAATATTAGCCTTTTCAAATTCTTCTGCATGATTTCCCTTAATGCCAAGTATACGATACGCGAGCATTGCTTCAAGATTTTTAGGTTTTTTATCAAATTCGATTTTAAATTCCCTACAAAGAGCTTCGACAGTATAATCCTTATATGAGTTAATCTTTGATATAACATAATCTTCAAAATTACATTCGATTCCATCTTGCATAATAGCTTCGTATGTATCTTTTCCCGGAACAATATAATTGTTCAGCACATATGTCATATATGAATTTTTAAATGCAAATGCTCTTGGTTTAGCAGGCTCATTGCTAAAAGGTTGTTTTCTCCTATCTTTTGATGTTGCTGCTTTAGGCGCAGCTCCCAAATACATCGTATCACCCTCTGATAATTCGTGAGCTTTTCCTGCTTTTATTTTCTCGACAATAATCTCAAAATCATTTTTTATTATTTTAATATCTGCCTCTGGCGGTGAAAACAGTTTTGCATATCCAATTCTATAATCAAGTCGGCTTTGTATTTCCTGTTGATAAAAATAATATATAAGCAAAATCAATCTTGCCTTATTCCACATATGGCTACTTTCAAAACTTTCTTCTATAACCGAAAAATAATCAATCATAGTGATAATCAATCTTTCTTTCGCCACTAGTGTACCATTCTTATTTACTTTATAAGGTGTCACTTTTAATTCTACACCGGCCTTATAAAAATCAGGTCTAGAGTCATTATTACATTGATAATGAAAAAATCTTTCTTCAATAATTTCTCCTAAACCACCTTTTCGTTTTTTATTTTCATGACTAGTTTCATAATCACTTGTTTCACGAACTACAATTGACTTGCCTAAATCATCCTGGTTGCATACATCAGCAAATGTTTTTCCAATTAGTCTTTGCGCATACTTTTCTATCGATATAGGATTTGATTCATCATATTCAACTAAATCATCCAAATTATAACCTTCCTTCCATCTCAACGCGCGTCATTTCCTAACAATAGCTTTTTCTTGTTATATGTCATAGATTTCTCTTCATTCTATTGATAGTATTATACAAAGTTTTTATCAGGGTGTAAACCTGCGTTAACCATAAAAAAAGCAATATAAATACTCAGGGCACTCTATCGTGCCCTGCTTCTGCCACTTTCACCCCTCTCATTCATCTTTTCATCCTGCATTTCCATGGTCTTATCATAAATTCTCTGATAATCCCCATACACCTCATCAAACTCCATCTTTAATCCGCAAGCCTTCAAAACAGCCATATGAAGCTCCAGATTATAGTTATTATCATCCGACAGGAATCGGAACAATTGCTCTGTTGAAATCAGCTTTGTATTCCACTCTCTATTACTTGTGAGTGCTGCACTTGTAATATTTGAGCTGCCAATGATAATACGATAGATTTCATCTTTTTAAAAAATATATCCTTTTGTGTGAAATCCTTCAGCAGCAACTTCAACATCATATATTTTAAAAGTTCATCCTCTATGGATGATATTACTTTCTTTCCTTCTTTATGATTATTTGATATAAACTGTGGTCGATACAAGCTGCTCGATACAGTAGAACCATCTATGTATGCTGTTTCAAAACCTAATCGTACTTCATCAATTTTACTTCATTGCATTAATTTCTTTTTCTAAATGTGCCCAATAATATTACCTTTTTCTACAACTGATTATACTTATCCGATTTACCTTTTGCTTTTTCAACTGGATACTTTGCCTCATTCTGTGCCATTTTCATATTTATAATCTCATCTGCATCAAGTTCTAATTTATCCAATAAATTCTGACTGTATACCATTACATCTGCTAATTCTTCTTTCACATGCTGCAAATCATATTTTTCATCCGACCATTGGAAGCATTCCAATAATTCCGCCGCTTCAATAACAATTGATTTTGCAAGATTTTCCGGTGAATGGAGTTGATTCCAATCACGATCTTGTGTAAATTTTCTGATTCTGTCTATCGTTTTCTGTTTCATAGTCACCTCACTACTGTAAGCATTCTCTCAAATAATCTGCCAATTTTTTATCTGTACAATACACATAACATCCTTTCATTCCCCTCGTCATCAAAGTACGATATGTATTTTTAATAATCTCGTCTGCTTCCTTTAATGCACGATTCGGATCCTCTTTATATAATTTTTTAATTCCTTTTAAAGATTGATCTGTTTTAGCTCTTTTTGTAAAATCAGTAACTATATGACCAGCTTCATATCTCATATCATCGCCAATAATTACACCAGCATAATCGAATTCTAGTCCTTGAGATGTATGTATACATCCAACTTCATTGACAGAATCCTCATCAATTGCAAAAGTTGAAGTATTGCCCAGATTCCAACTCATTTCAAAATCTCCTATTTTTATGTCATGGACATCAGAGTTGTTCTGGCCTTCTTTTAACCATGTCCAACAATATCCTGCCAAAATTCTTGATTGATTTCTTGTTTTATTACACTCTATTATTAAATTCCGAACTTCATTTGGTGAATCCATAATTCTGATATCATAATCTATATCTTTCATATCAAAATTTGCAGTTTGTCTAATTTCCAAAACATCATCCAGCCATGCCAAGTAACCGTCAGACCCATCACACCTAAACTGTGATACAAGCTCCATCTCCTGCACTTCCGAATTGAGTCCATCTGCCCACTTTACAATTTCAGAAACAGTACCAATATCACTAAGTGTTACACGTTGACTTTCATCAATAAAAAAAACACTGCATAAGCCTGCATTAATTATTTCCTTTATCTGATTTTCTCCTAAATTGTGAAACACTCCAGACTTGTCATTTAATCTATGAGCTTCATCGCAAATAATAACATCTGCCATATTTTTTTCTGCGTCAACATAAGAACCTGAGCCTTTAAACATATTGTTTATACTAGTCTTTTTGTGCCCTGTAAGCTTTTTTGCATATACATTTCGTGGTGCACTATTTTTTGATGTATACTGTACAAATAATCCTTCATTGGTAAGTTTAGCTAAAAGATTAATTGCTACGACTGTTTTTCCTGTTCCTGGTCCACCTTTCACAATAACAGTACGTTTTTTCTGATCCAACATACATTTTAATGCTGTTTTTAAGATTTCCTCATATATAACCTTTTGCTCATCCAGCATTATAAATTCCTGATTTCCCTCAATCATGCTTTTAATAGAGTTCTGTAGGCTTTTTGAAGGTTTAATTTTTCCATTATCAATATCATATAAGAGTTGTTTATCATCACCCATTTTTACCGATTGTTTAATAAACTCCCGTAGCTTTGAAACTTCACCTCTTGCAAAAATAGGTGCGTCCTCAACATATTCCTTATATTGATTTTGTTCTAGTTTCTCCGGATTATTTTTCCTATAATTATGCATATATGCACATGGATGAAGAATGATATTTCCCATCTGTACATTTTGATTATAGTCATAAATCATTGCAGCATATGACCATGCTTGATACGATGGATGAACAACTTTACGCATTGCTCCACCTGTAAAAGTTTCTACTAATGCATCCTGTCCTTCCACAACTTCTACCTTATCCCATTGTTTCAATTCAATGATTATTATATTCGAATCTTGTTTTTCTCCGTATCCTGAAACAATAAAATCCACTCTTTTAGAAGTCTGTGGAATGTTGTATTCTATTGCTACTCCAGCATTTTCTGGAATTTCAGTATCATTCAAGACCTTATACATGTATTCCAACGAGTTTTCCCATGAGCGAAATTCGTTTTGAGCAGTTCTTCTATTCATTTTATTATATATATTTTCTTCTATCTCAGCAGCAATTGAATCCTGTTCTACTGCAATTAAAAAATCTCTTTTTGTCCCAGAATATACTATCATCTAATTTTCCTTTCTCATTTTTCATGATTCTCCCAGTTTTTTTACAGCAATTGTTTTCTAAATCACCACCCCATTACAATGATCTATCTCATGCTGAATTATCTGCGCTGTCCAGCCGGAATATTTTCCATGCTGCCGCTTAAAATTCTGGTCAAGATAATTCACCTCTATCTCCTGGTATCTGGTGCAGGGACGAACTCCTTCTAATGACAGACATCCTTCCTCCGTCTGATACGCCCCAAACTTTTTTGTAATTACCGGATTAATCATTACAAACTGGAATGGTCCCGCTGCCACTACGATAATGTTCTTTTTCACGCCAATCATATTTGCTGCCATACCAACGCAATGTTCCAGATTAGCTCTTAGTGTATCTAATAAATCTATTGCAACCTGTTTATCTGCTTCTGTTGCATCCACTGATTTCTGTGCAAGAAATAACGAATCTTTTACTATTTTCTTTACCATGTTAGTATTCCTTTGCTATCTCTTCATTTATTCCATACATAGACTTAAATTGTTCCAGGTCTGCCGGTTTTTTTATCAGCATAACTTCTTCTATCCTGCCAGTATGTATATCTTTAAAGCCAGCAACCTGCTCTCCATTGCAAATGCTCGCTTTAATTACAGGCTTTTTATTTTCCTCATCATAGGACTGTGTTATTATTTTCTTTTTAAAAAGTGCCATCCTAATCACCATCCTTTGACTGTACCACTAGCACAAGTTTCTCAAATGACTGTGCAAAACGCTCATCATCTTCATTTGTCCGCTTCTTCGGGTCTCCGCTTCCGCTCCGGTCCGCGCAAAGCCGATGTCCACCGGACATTGTACGCCCCTTAATATGATTCTTAGAAGAACTTCGTCTTGCTTTCTTATTAAGATGTCTTTCCATCAGCATCCGGTCAATATTTTCATCCGTGTACCACTTGCCGGATTGATGAATCGCATATGCACCCTTGCCAAGTGCCATTGCAGCAACACCATAATCCTGAGACACTACAATATCTCCCTTATGACAAATACTAATCAGCTTATAATCTACTGCATCAGCTCCGGCTCCCACCACAATCACTTCACTGTAATCAGAATATAATACATGGTTCGTATCACACAGTAATGTGACTGGAATATTATTTTTTTCTGCAATTGTCTCAACAATGTCAACTACTGGACAGGCATCCGCATCTACAAATATCTGCATTATTACCTCCCCATTTCTTTCTGTATCCACGTCATAATTACATCCACAAGGTAATCCTGCTGCACTTCACTCAATTCTCTGCCTGGCTGCATCTTGTGCCATTTCCGAATGCACTCCCTGCAGCATGTAGCCGTTGCGTGCTGTGCTATAAATACAGGATGTCCCTTGGTCGGAGTCTGTTTCCCATCATTGGAAATTACCGCCGGGGCTTCTCTTTTGGCAATAAAGTCTTTAGCATGTTGCCGGATAGTATCCATTCCCTTTTCATTTACATAATCGATATCTTTCTGTTTCAGATGAAAACTGCTGCGGAACTTGGAATTACCTAGTCGCTCGAACAGCTGCTTATACCATTCGTCTTTCGTCATTAGAATTTCACTACTTCCGGCTCATGGGTAAATGATGAGAAGGTGGCTGTTGCATTCTTAAAATAGAATACCTCTGTATTACCATCATCTGCAGAATACATCTTCTGTAATGAAGGATATGCATCCAGCATGGACTGTCTTGCTTCCCTGCGGTCATCTTCTACAAGTTCACCTGCTACACGAAGCCACTCACCATTCTTAAAAGCACATATTTCAACCTTTGGATTGGTGTGAATCTGCTTTGAAACATCCTTAATCTTACCTGTCTGAATATAAAGCTTTCCCTCAAAAATGTGAGCTGTTCCGAAAGGTCTGACTCTCGGCTGGTCTCCCTCAACTGTTGCCAGATAATATGTTTCTGCTTCTTTTAAAAATTTTTCTACTCGTTCCATTGATTCATCCTCCTTTGATTATGCCCTCATTATCAGCTTTTTCATATAATTTATCGTACATCAAAATATTTGATTTTTCAATGTGAAAACAGTTCTGTCAATGCTGCATCCCATTCCTACTCTCCCAGCATCTCCAGAAGTTTCTCCACCCTGCTCTTCTCATCCAGTCTCTTCAGCATCCCCATGTCATGGTTCTTAATATAGCATACTACATCATAAAAATTAGTCGAAGGTAATTTCTGCTTATGATATCCCTCCATACATTTTGTATGTACTTTTAATGCATTGTTTTTTCTCGCTTTATAATTTTCATGATGCAATTTTACTACTTTGTCATCCCGAATATAAATTAGCCATCTGCTGAATGTGGTGCGGATAAATACAGCACCTACAGATATATGATATTCCACCCGAAATTTATCGCATATCAGACTCATGTTTTCTGTCGTCAATGGCAATTGCCTCAGATAACTGGCTGTTTCATGCAATTTTCTACCCGATTGCGGCCCCCAGCCAAGCCGGCTCCAGCTGTCTGTGCAGCCACATACTTTACAGACTTCATTTCTATTGAAAACATCTGTTTTTCCGCAAATCTGCCACTTTATCTTTGACATATTCTGAACATAACGGCAATTTTCTGTATGCAATTTATGTGTTTTCGGATTCCTATAACAGAATTCCTTTTCTGTCTGTTTTTCATATTCTTTATAGCAGCTGCAAAACAGCAGATACATATAATTTGCATCATGTTTGGAATAATGCAGATAATTCTTTTTATATTCTATTCCACCTGCCTTAAATCTCTTTCAAATCCTATCTGATTTCTGCCATCACCTGCAGCTGTTCATCTGTTGCCACAATGCCAATCTGTACCGGCTCTCTATCCTCTATCCCCTTTGTTCCGGGCGTCTGATTCCACTCCATGTCTACAAATAAATATTCAAATGTTTCTGCCATTTTCTTATCTGTCACTCGATCACCAGTCCTCATCCCACTCGTCCATTGCATCATCTACGCCTTCTGCATAATCGTCATCTGTATCGTACCTGTCTGAATCGTAGTCTCCGTCCATATAAATGTCATCATATCCATCATCATATGAATCATAATAGTAATGTTTTGTTGTACTGCTGCCAGAATTTCCACTATTCGTATATTCTGTAGTCTGTTCTGTTTTCTCCGTATTACTGTCTGTTACTCCACTGTCAGATGGTTTACTATATGAATCTTTACTGTCTGACGAAGTGCTGTCTGATGGCGTGCTATGATAAGATGATGATGGTTTGTGAATATAGCAATAGTCACTTCCAGATACACGCTTATTGTCACATCCGGCTTTGATACATTTTGGTTCACTGGTCTTACCCAGTGTTCCTATTAGAAAAAGTACAAGAACAAATACAAGAACTACCAATACACTTTGTCCAAAAGAATTTTTTCTCATCTTACACGGTCTCCTCTTTGCATTTGATTTATTAATAACTATCCCTTTTATAAGTCCATTAACACGGTCTTATTATAAATTTTTCCACTTTTCCCATAAAGAAAAAAGGCTCTCCAGATTATCTGAAAAGCCTGTACATATTATATTCCTAATCCTGCTTATCCTCTTCCATAACTTTTTCCTCCATAACTTCTTCCTCCAAAATCTCTTTCTCCAACAGCTCATCCTCCGGAGCATCTTTTCTTAACATTTCCCGGAACTGCTCTTTCTTGGCTGCCACAGCGTCCTTGAGGGCAAGCTTCTTCTCTTCGCGGTTCTCTAAGGCTTCCTGCTTCTTTGCGTCACGAAGTTTTTGCTGTTCTTCGCGCTGCGCGGCTTTCTTAAGCTCTTTTTCCTGGCGTTGCTCTTCTTTGATGCGGAGCTTCTCGGCTTTATCCTGCTCCTTCTGCTGCAGGCGGTTCTGGCGAAGCTCGTCTTTCGCCTGCTGCTTCTGGCTCTTCTTGACCTGCTTTTTGGCGGAACGCTCGATAGAACGGATCATGCTCTTGGCATCACCGACTCTGCGGCGGGCACTGCGGTATGGATCGTAGAGGAAATAGGATGCTGTGGTAAGTGCCAGCAGCACCAGTCCTACGATAAGGCAGATTGGAAGCAGGAAATCGTAGAAGCCGTACTTTAATTCATAGCCGATAAAGAGAACCAGCATCACCGGGAAAACTACTGCTGAGAAAATGTCGCAGATGAGTCTCCAGAGAAAGAAGCACTGCTTCTGATGTACAAAAATGGCAGCCTGCACGCCGGTAAAGAACATCAGCATCAGACAGATTTGTGATGTGATTCCATGTAAAAAGCCTACAAAGACGCACAATGCCAGTGAAAAGAAAAACATGGCAAGGGCGTAGCCTCTGCGGTATGCATATTTGTATTCCCGCATTCCCTCTCGCTTATCTGCACTCAGGTCATGGATTTCATATACCCGGTCATTGACCCGCTCCTTCATGTCCTCCCGGTATTTGCGGCCTTCTCTGGCATGTGCCATATTTTCGTCCATGTCTTCGTCCAGTTCCTGCAACATTTTCTGTTCCATAAAAATCTGCTGCAGCAACTCATCTTCCCGCTCTCTGCGCTTTGTGATTTCATCCTGAATCCAGCTTGCCTTCTGCATCTGGAGACTCTCTTTCATCCATTGTTCCTTTTCCATATTTTCACCCATAGCTGCCTTCTCCGTTTCGTACGCTTCCATTCTGTTCTATTCCTAATCAATCAAATCATTCTGAAATCTCGACAAATGCTCATAAGGAAGAATCAGTCTTCCCCGGTATAAGCCGCAGCCGTCATTCATCAGGCTGTTGCTTACTGCTGTAAACATGTCGACATCCACACCGGAAAGCTCCAGTTCCTGCAAACGCCTGCACCGTTCATAAGCTTCATCAAAATAAATGCATTCTCCCTCCGGGATGGTATCCCGGCGTGCTCTGGATGCTTCCTGCTTTTTCTCATAATTAATATGGTTGGCGGAACCGATTTCTGCAATATCATCCATCTGCTTTGTGCGAAGCTGCATTTCCACATAACATCTCGCACTGTTATCATAAAAAGTAATATGTAAGGATTTGTAATCGTCCTCCTTTTCGCTGGTGATATAATCCCGGTAATATGGTTTTACAGCATCATCCAAAAGCGGGGAACTGCTTCTTAAGACACCGCCTGTCGGCTCTGCCGTAAATCCACGCTCCTCTAAAAACTGTGGCAACACATTTGCAATCTGATAAAGGTGCTTTAATTCCTCTTCTTCGCGGTTCTCATGATTTTTCAAATGACACCGTGGCATGGAAATCACAATCCGGTATGCAATCAGATCACGGAAGCAGTTCAGCTTTTCCTTTAATTCTGCAATGTCCGGATAGCTTTTATGCTTTTTATAATAATCATAAATGTACTCTACAATATAGCCGTTGAATTTGCCCTCCGCACGAATCAGTGACTTGATTCTTCCTTTAAAAGTAAAGGAAAGATAAGGATATTCCATTGCCATATATTTGTAGAACTCACGGATTTTCTGGGACTGCGCTGTCAGGAAATCATTGTGCTCTAACAGCTCCATAATCTGAATCAGGAAATTGCAGTGCACCAGATCCACTTCATTTTTTGATACTTTTGCGGATGCCCGGAGGTCCTGCGTATACTTTTTCAATATCCGGAACACCGTTGCTCCGGAGTATAAGTAATCATTTAATGTAACCATTTTCCCTCGCTAAAATATCTTTTTATTTCAAATACTCTGCCAGTTCATATACCCTGTTTCTTGTTAATTCTGCCGCCTTATCATTTTCCAATAATGGCTGCAGGCTTCCGCCCTCGGCATCTTTACCGGCTTCCTCTACTGCACTGTCTTTTGTCTTAATCCAGTCACGCTCTTCCTGGGTAAGAGTCGTCATAGTGTCCTCATCCAAAGTCTCTTTTAAACGGCTCCAAATAGAATTCAGCTCATTATCCCACAACTGATACAACTGCAGAGACAGGGTATTCATTTCCTGCTGTGTCAGTTCTCCACTGGAAAGGTCTTCCTGCATGGCTGCTGCTTTCTCCTCGATTTTCTGCAATTCACTCTCTATGGATACATCGGAAGTTGTGGTTTTATCATTTACCGTAACCTTATCCCCACTCGGTCCTAAAAAGGTATCAAAGGTCAGCACATTAAAAATTGCATAGAATGGAAGCGTCGTATCATCATCGGTAAGACCAATGGATGCCCAGTCCAGGAATCTTTCCGGCAATTCATCTAACGGTGCACCCGGCAGATAAATATATAAATCATAAACCTCTTCCAAACCAGCCGGTCCCGTGTAAATATATTTCACGCCGCCTTTAATTTCCGTGTCGCCTTCTGTTTCCTTCGTTGCAATATTCTCCAACTGCATCTCATAGGTATAATCATTTATCTTTTCCGGCTGGGTGAATTTTCCATAGAAATCACAATAGTAAAGGGTTCCATTTGGATATCCATCCCCGCTATCTCCCGCATCTGCATCATGATAATTTCCCACAAAAGAGCCATCCTCGGATAAAATCAATGTAGAATCCCATGCACCGACTCCGCTGGTAAACATAAAGCTTTCTCCTGCAAGCTGTGCAAAAATGTCATCTTCATCCACATTTTCCGTTTCTGTCTCCTCTGTCACCTCTTCTGAGTTTTCCGTTTCTTCCGTCTCAGTCTCTGCCTCTGTTTCTGTGGTCTTTTTCTCCGGCTCCACGACTCTGCTTCCGCAAGCCGCAAACGTTGACATTCCAAACGCTGCACTTAATATCATTGCTAAAAACTTTTTCCCTTTCACAAACGAATCCTCCTGATGTTCCTTTTCAATTCCCGCCCCTTTTTTATCTTTCTATGATTCTAAATCAAATACATCCTGGTTTCTTCCCCGTTCTTTTGCAGCATAGAGCTTCTCATCCGCTAAGCGGTATAATATCGTAACAGCAATTCCTTCTGTATAATGCTGTACACCACTGCTGAAAGAGCATTCGATATTCTTTTCATGCTTTGTAAATTCCTTATATTCCCATCTTATATGCTCTAGCATTTTACCGATTTCATCCGTGTTCATCCCCTTTAAAACCAGCATAAATTCTTCTCCGCCAAAGCGTACCGCGATACCTTTATTCTTTACATGCTTCGTTAAAAGTCTTGCAAATTCCACCAGAATAATGTCTCCAAACCCATGTCCGTAAGTGTCATTCACATGTTTAAAGAAGTCAAGATCAATCAGTACCGCATCAAATTCTTCCTTCTCATCCAGAATAAGGTCTCCCAGATACTGATTTAAGTAACGACGATTATAGAGTCCTGTCAGTGCATCTTTATCTGCGGCATCTTTCAACTGTTCATTCAACTTCTTTACTTCTTCTTCCTGTCTCTGTCTCTGCATCTGAAGCAGGATAGAAATTAAAAAGACACAAAGTAAAACGATAAGCAGGGAACAAAGTGTGCTCTGCAGCACGACTTCTTTTGACAGTTTTTCACTTTCCAGCGGTCTCATATAGGCTAAAATAACTGCTGCCACATCTGCTACAATTACCACGCCGGCAAACCGGATTGCATTTCCGGTTGGAATAAAAATCGCAATTGCTACCATCGCAAGTACCATGTATACAATCGTTCCCGTCTGATATATATAATACAGTGCCGGAAATTCCACAAGACTTAAGACTGCTATCATCAAATAAGACGCATAACGTATCTGTCCTTTTTTTATTCCAATGAAACTTCCTGCGACCATAAGTAACATACAGATTCCGCAGAAAATCGTTGTTCCGCTCCATCCGAAAATCAATGCATTTCCAATAAATCCTGCCAGATTTCCGATACAGCTTCCCATTGCCAGCACATAAAACTGTCTGCGGCTCACATCAATTGAGGTATCAAATAAAAAATTCATCTTTCCTCTCCCATTTTATGAAAATAAAATTTTCAATTTATCCAGTGTATTTGCACATATCGTAAGTTTCTTTTTTAATTCATCATCCGGCTGTGTCTGATCCGGAACCATTGCCACCTGACAGCCTGCCTGACAAGCACTCATAACCCCATTGGGCGAATCCTCCACCGCAAGACATTCTTCCGGAGCAAGTCCAAGTTGTGCACATGCAAAAGTATAGATATCCGGTGCCGGCTTTCCGTGTTCTACCATGGTTGCACTGATGATTTCATCAAAGTACGGATATAGTCCTATCTGCTTTAAATATCTTTCTGTCCGTTCCATGTCGGTTGCCGTTGCAACTGCCCGCCGGATTTTCTTTTCTTTTAAGAAATTCAATAACTCAATAGCTCCTCTTTTTATCTCAATACCGTTCTTTGCAAGATATTCCTCCATCAATTCCTTCCGGTAAGCCCGGATAGCCGGATAGTCAAGATTCTCATCTGCAAACATTTCCTTTAAATGCGCCGGTGCAAAGGGTTGTCCTAAGGAACGCATGGACAATGCCTGCTCATCACTCATTTCATAGCCAAAATGCGCCATTGCCTTAGGCCAGCAGATTCTATAGTATTTCTCTGTATCAATGAGTGTTCCATCCATGTCAAATAAAACTGCTTTTATCATATTACATTTTCTTCCTGCCTTTTTCATTGACTAATTTGCCATACCCACTACCACAGTTACCGAAAAAAGATTTTCTTCCTGTTTCAGAAAAACATCCCCGTTCATTTTATGCATCAGCTTTCTGCATATATAAAGCCCCAGTCCGCTTCCTTCCTGGCTTCCTGCATTGGAGCCACGATAGAAGCTGTCAAAAAGATGCGGAAGTTCTTCTGCCGGAAGAACTTCTCCTGTATTTTCCACGGTAATCAGCACACAGTCTTCTTCTTTTGAAATTGATATACCAATTTTTTTGCCACTACCATATTTTATAGCATTTTCTATGATATTCTGCAATACTTCCAGCAAACGTTCTGTATCTGCTTTCACCAGAGAATTCTGATACTCCCCCATGTTAAACCCTATATGAAGCTGTGAAAGTTTATCTTTATAGTATACTGTATCTCAACGGACATTTCCGATGGCATGCCTTCTTCCGTAAGTTCTTCTGCCAGGTCATCTAATTCTTTTGCCAAATCAGCCCGGGTCTTTCCTGCCATATTACCCATTGCCTGTGATACATCTGATATGTAGACATCACTTTCTTTTCCAAATGTCGTAATCAGATTCTTACTTTTCATGGTATCTGTTGTAATAACCACTCCCAGCATAAAAACGGAACAGAGGAAAAAGGACAATATAATCGTAAGGAACCGTCTTGGACTGCTTAAAATATCATTGACTGCCAGATACCAGGTACTGTTAAAACGGCTTTTTCCCAGCCGGTAAATGGATTTCTTTTTAAAGCGTTCTCCGGACTGACCGTTTCGAATAGCATCCACCGGTGTCAGCTTCTTTACTTTTCCGGTACACCGGTATGCAAACCAGATAGTAACTGCAATAACAATGACTGCTCCTATGAAATTTACCGTAATGGCATGACTGTTTCCCAACATCATATTTTCTGTCACAGACTGCAGCAGCATATTGCCAAATGGGATGCTTGCCAGGAATCCAATTGCTGCTCCCACAACAGCCAGCATCAGATATTTTACAAGATAAAGGCTTCGTATCTTAAAGTCCGTAATTCCGATGGCTTTCATGACACCGATTTCCCGGTATTCTTCTGTCACCGTAAAAGTAATCGTAAATTTCAACACTGCAAAGGATACTATCATCAAGCATACACTTAAAACCAGCACCACAAATGCCCCAATCATATCCATGACATAACATAATTTAAAAATGTCCCGTCCCCGGTTAAATAGGATGTTGGATGCATTGCTTAACAAAGAGGCTATTTCCGATGGATTGTCTGTGTCAATATAAATAATCTCGCCACGGTATTCTGCAAGACTTTCATCCGATGCAAATTTCTGATAATCCGCTTCATTTAAAATAAATCTTTTATTTCCCATAAATTCAGAACCCAGCAGCGCATCTTTTGCTTTTCCGGCAATCGTAAACTCCACACTGTTTTTGCCATGGGTAATCGTAAGTTTATCTCCCTCTTTTAAATCATTTGCATCTAAGAAATTTCCTGTGACATAGACCTCACCCTCAGGCACTTTTGTAAGCTCCTTATTATCCTTTGTGAAAAAATGTATCTCACTTTCGGAAATGGATTCTATGATCATTGCCTTGTTTGCCATATCAAGTTCTTTTCCCTCTGCCTTGATATTCCCCTTGGCTGCATACATAATATGATCCATGCGGTAGTCTTTTACATACTGACAGGTATCCAAAAGCTCCGGCACACCGCCATCCCCCTGCTGGGTCAATACTACATAATCTCCAATGTCTGCCTGATTAAGATAATAATCGGTTCCATTTACTACCGTCAGTACATTGTTCAGCCCGCTTGCCACAAACATGGCAGCTAAAATAATAAACAGCAAAATTACAATATTAATTGTTTTCTTTCGCTTTAAGTCTTTGCGTAAGATATCCCAAAACATCTTCTGCTCCTTTCTATCCTCTTAGTATACCTCAACTACGCGAAACACGCTTTGCAATTTTCTCGCTACTTGTAACAAAGAATGTGCCTTGGCACATTCCTGCGCCTGCGGCGGTCACTTGCGACATCTACCTTATACGCCGCAGTGTGCATCCTCGCGTTTTTTTACTTTGCAGGCAATTTCCTGTAAAGGGAAAAAAAGAACCGGCAAAGTTTTATTTCCTTTGCTGGTTCTACTATAACGAATCAATTATTAAAGAATCCTTAAATCTGAAAATTCTTATTTCATGCTTTCTTTTAAAATAAATGCCATCAGAAGTGCATCCGGTCCGATATGGGTTCCGATTGCCATTCCAACTTCATGTAAGCTGCTTTCTGTCAGGGAAAAAGCATCCATGGTTTCTTTCTGGAATTCCTCTCCCATTTCCGGATTATTGCTGTGAGCAAATTCTACCGGCATGCAGCTATCCACTTCTCCTTTTTTCAAAAATGCCTGCATTCCGCTTTTGGCTGCCTTTATGCCGCGGGCTTTGGAATATCCTTCAATCTCTCCATTCCGGAGCAGCAGCACCGGCTTGATTCCCATTACATTTCCCACCGCTGCAACTACCGGAGAAATACGTCCGCCCTTTTTCAAATATAATAATGTGGACGGAACACCGGTAAGATAAGTGCGGTTCTTTACTTCTTCCAAGATTCCTGCAATCTCTTCTGCACTTTTGCCTTCTTCTTTTAACTTCACGGCATACTCCACCAGAAGCCGCAAGGATAAGGATGCCTGCAGGGAATCCACGATATATATCTTTTCATATCCGCACATTTCTTTTGCCAGCACTGCTCCGTTATAGGTTCCTGAAAGCTTTGAAGAAATGAGAATCACCAACACTTCCTCGCCTGCTTCTTCTGCCGCTTCATACTTTTCTAAAAATGCTGCCGGTGATGGCTGGCTGGATACCGGAAGTTGTTCCTCGCTGCGCAGTTTCTCATAAAATGCTTTGAAATTCTCTTCTGTATTCCGGTCGAATATAACATCTGCAAAGTTTGCCGAAATCGGCACCAGATCCACGCCCATTGCCTTTGCTTCGATTTCTAATATATCAGATCCTGTATCTGTAATTATCTTCATTTTCGTCTCCATCTCTTGACTGTTGTCTGTATCTATGCCACACTATATGTGAGATAATTTATATCACATTGTTGTGACTGCATAAGTAGCATTGTAGCATAGTTTTCCCTTTTTTCAACGGTTTGATGTGAGACATTTTATATCATTTTGTATCATGATACGGATGTGGTGCAGGTGGGTGGGACAGAATATGATATTCGTTTCTTACGATTTGCATTTGATATGTGCATTGGTTCATTACGCAAAGAGCGTTATTTTTCTTAGCACTGTATTTTTCTTGCTGTCAGGCTGTCCTTTCCGTTGCTTTGACCGGATGCCGGCTCTGTCCGTCTGATGCGGATACCACATTCCGTCTGAAAGAGACGCTAAGAATTCCGTTAAAGTTTCCGTATCTTCCGGCACCCGGCACATATTCGCATCCATGCTTAAGATGTGCCTCGCTGGCACATCCCTGTGCCAGCGTTGCCGGTTGCTGCCGGAATTCTAAGCGGCTCTAACAGACTGCATATATCGTATCCGCATTCAGGCGAACAGAGTCCGGCATACTGTCAAACATTGGAAAGACAGGCTTTATCGGCAAAAGAAAAATGCAGTGCAAGAAAAACCGCTCTTTGACGTTAGAAGCAATGTATGTATCAAATACAAATCGTAATAACAAATATAAAGCGACTGTCCCACCCACCGGCACACATCCATAGCACATACGAACAGGAGCATTTAAATGAAAGAAACAGACAAACGATACGAAGCGAACCGCCAGGTAAAATTAAAGATTGCCCGTGCCCTGACCAAACTCATGGACACCAAAGCATTTTCCGATATATCCGTAACCGATATTATTACCACTGCCAGAGTAGCAAGAGCTTCCTATTACCGGAATTTTCATTCCAAGGAAGAAGTGCTGATTAAAATTACGGACGATATTATGGAAGAATACCGGAAGAGGGCAGAAAAGCTTGAAAATGACTTTTTCAGCTATGAGGCAATTTTACTGATTTTCCGGTATTTTAAGACTTACAAGAAATTTATTTTAAGTGTATATAAGGCAGGTCTTGCATACATTTACTTAGACCTTTTTGATCAGGAATTAGAAAATCATATGGGTGACATGCCTTATAATGATATTCACCGGTATAAAGTCTACTTCTATTCCGGTGCGCTCTATAATGTTTTCTTAAAATGGCTGCAAAACGGAATGAAGGAGCATCCTTCCGCTATGGCTGCCATGGTGACGGAAATGTTAGAACAGGGAGCCTATCCGCTAGCTTAGCTGCCAGCGGACATGGCTTCCTTCTTCATCTTTTGTAATAAGAAGCTGGTCTTCCATTTCCTGCTTTAATTCTGTTACATGGGAAATGATTCCAATAAGCTTTGAGCCGCCTGCCATCTCTTTTAATACCCGGACCGCCTGCTCTCTTGCATGCTCATCTAGGGAACCAAAGCCTTCATCAATAAACATCATATCAAGATGTATGGCAGCAGAATTTTCCTGAATCTCATCTGCCATGCCCAGTGCCATGGACAACGCCGCCATAAAGGATTCTCCTCCGGAAAGCGTACGGACTTCCCGCTCTTTTCCGGTCACATTGGAATATACCATAAGGTCAAGTCCCTTATTCTTTCCGATTGCAGCCTTCTTCTCATCAAACATTCTAAGTTCAAACTGTCCTGCTGACATTTCTTCAAAACGGCGGTTTGCTGCATAAAGAATCCGCTCCAGATAATAGCGTTGCACAAAGGTCTCCAAATCCATACGGCTGCCAGACACATTTCCGGAAATGACAGTATAAAGCCGTGTTATACGGTTGTGCTGCTCTAATACCTGCTGCCGCCCGCTCCATATTTCCTCTACCGCTTCTAAGATTTCCGTATCCTTCTGATTAGAAATCTCCCACTCATTGGCCGCCCTGCCTGCAAGCTTACTCTGCTCCTCTGCTGCCTTAAGTTCCTCTGAAAGCTTCTCTACGTCCGGTTTTTCTTTCTCTCCTACCGTTTCTCTGGCTGTCTCATAGCGGCTCTGATACATCGTCTTCTGATTCTGATAATCTTCCCTTTTCTGCCGCATCTCTTCCATGGCATCTATCGAATACTGCTCCACCAGAGTCTGCCATTCCAGTTTGGAAATATCTTTTTCTTCTATATATAAATCATATTTTTGCTGCTTGGCTTCTGCTTCCTTTTTCCGTTCCGGAAGTTCTCTTTCACAACGGACAATGCCTGTCTGTGTACCGGTTTTCTCTTCCTCTAAACGGCTCTTTTCTTTATCAGCCTTTGCATATGCACTTTCTGCAGAAGCCTTCTTCTGCTGTGCTTCTGCCAAGACTTCATCCGCTTCTTTTTCAGATGTATAGTCAAGGGTGCGGTTCCGCTCTGTGTAAGCTGCCTGGCAACGGTCAAACTGCTCTTTTGCCAATAGCTTCTTTTCTGTTGCTTCTGTCTCTTCTTTTTGAAGTGCAATCTTTTTTGCTTCTGCCTCTTCTAATTTATCAGACAATTCCTTCTTCTTTTTTATCTCCTGAGAAAGTGTTTCTTCTTCTTTTGCAAGCTCTTTCTTTTGTGCGACAAGCCACGGTTCTATTTCATTATCGGCTGCCGGGTTTGCTTCCTTTCCAAAGTCTTCTATTTTATTCCGGCACTTTTCCTTTCTTTCTGCCAACTCTTTCTCCCGGTTCTCTCTTCTTACGTGGCATGCACCGGCTTCTGTAGATGCCGCTTCCTGCTTCTGTTGTAACTTTGCAATCGTTTTTTCTAAAGCTTCTAACATTTCCCGGCTTAATTCTTCCTGCATTTCTACCGCAATGCATGGCTTTGGATGTTCCATGGAACCGCAGACCGGGCATGGCTCTCCCTCTTTTAATTCCTTTGCTAAAATACCTGCCTGCGCATCGAAAAACCGCTTACGATATGCTTCGTATTCCTGCTGCTTTGCCTGATACTGTCCGGATGCTTCCCGATAAATCTCTTTTGCATGTTCCTCCTGTTTCTTTTCTTTACCAAGAAGCTGCTTTGATTCTGTAATCTCTGCTATGGCATCTTCGATTTCTGCAAGAGCATTTTTCTTTCCGGTAATCTGTAACTGCCTTACTTCCATTCCTTCGAAGGCTTCTGCTTCTTTCTTCCACTGCACGATATTCTGCTCTAAGACAGTGCTTTTTTCTTTTGTCTCTTTTTCCGTCTCTTCCGCCTGCTGCAAAGCATCTTTACTCTGCTCTACTTCCTGTGCGGCTTTTCTTATTTCTTTCAATGCCGCTTTCGTGCGATTTACTTTTTCTTCTATAATACTGTACTTCTTCTGCTGTGTTTCCTTTTCCGCCTCTGCTAAGTTTCTTTCCTTTTCTGCCTCTTTTAAAGCTTTCTTTATCTCCGGCAGCTTTTCTTCTAATTTCTGCTGTTCAGCCTTTAAATCCTCCAGCCTCTTTACCGCTTCTTCATACTGCTGATAGAGCTGCTTTGCATCATAGGCAAGCTTTATCATCTGCTCTAACCGGGCAGTCTCTTTTATCTCCTCTTCCACTTCAAAAAGGCGTGCCAACTCCCGCTGTGCTTCTTCCATCTGGGTAAAGGATTTTTGCAGATTTTCCGCTTCCTGCAACGCACTCCTGCAATGCTCCCGCAGTTTTTCCGCTTCCTTTGCTTCCTTCTTTTTCTTCTTTCCCTCTTCCTTAAGATACTGGCACAATTGCTGCATCAATTCTAAAAAGCGTTCCATCTCCGGTGCTTTTGCATCCGCCTGCTGCATCTTCTTTTTCAATGCCAACAGGGCTTCGGCTTCTTCAAAGGCTTCCGGTATGTCCGCATTCTCAGCTTTGGCATGAAACTTCGTACGGATTGTGGCAATCTCTGCATCTAATTTCCTTTTCCGTTCTCCTAATTCATTGGCAATCTTTTCATATTTTTCTGTGTGGAATAATTTTCGGAAAATCACTTTTTTCTCATCGGATTTTGCCCGGAGCAGTTCCATAAATTCTCCCTGGGGAATCATTGCCACCTGCATAAACTGCCCCTTGTTCAGCCCGACAATATCAATGATTTTCTGATTCGTTTCCTTTTGCGAATAAACGGTTTCATCCGGCATGATTAAGGTAACGGATTCGCTTTCTTCTTTTTCACCATTTCCCCGTTTCAATGGGCGGACATGTCTTGGCACACGGCGCACTGTATAGACGCCGCTTTCTTCTGTTCCTTCACAGAATTTCAATTCCACATAAGGCTCTGCGCCTGCTGTAGCAAACTGACTCTGCAGCTCTGTTCCACTTTTTTTATTAGCTGTAGAACTGGCTTCTCCATATAACGCAAAGGCTATGGCATCAAAAATAGTGGACTTGCCGGAACCGGTATCTCCGGTAATCAGAAATAAATTCTGGGATGGTTTTCGAAAATCAATTTTCGTCCGGTCTCCATAGGACCCAAATGCCTGCATTTCCAAGGTTAATGGTCTCATAACTCACTCTCCTCCTCTACTTTATTGATGACTTCCTTAAGAATTTCTCTCTCTTCCTCGTTCATCTCTCCAATAAACTCACAGCATAGCGAAAAAGCATCAAGCTCTGCCTCATGCCGGAATTTTTCCATTTCATAATTGGCTTTGTGCAGCGTTTCTCTTCGGATTTCCAGCAAATTGGGAAATGCATGACGCAGCCGATCCTGCATGTCAAAGACATTGACATCCACCTTATCGGTAAGAATCACAGTTACAAAATTATCGGATGGCTGCTTTAATACTTCTTCTAATTCTCCTTCCACAATACGCACCTGGCGCAGTGGCTTTAACGGAATTACTCTGGTGGAAAGCTTGCCCTTTTCTTCCAGTTCCACCATAATAATGCCTTTTTTCTGTCCCGCTTCACTGACGGAGCAGGCAAGAGGTGTTCCACAGTAACGATAACACTCTTTTCCCACGGTCATAGGCTTATGAATGTGTCCCAATGCCGCATAGTCAAACCGCTCCAACACATCCGCAGACACTTCATCAATATTTCCCACGGTGCGGATTTCGGAATCCATCCGCTCGACATCCTCCGCCGCTTTTCCTGCCGGCAGATAGAACTGGTGGCTCACCAGCACATTCCGCTCTGCTTCATTTACATTTTCTCTTTCCAGAAGCTTATGCAAAGTTGCATCATAGGAAAGGTTGTTATCATTTTCATCCGTTCCCACAATCTGCTTTACCATAGACGGCTTCACAAAAGGCAGAAGATAAAAATTCACTTTTCCATACTTATCCGTCAATGTCACTTTCTCAATGTATTCCTCTTTCGTCTCAGGCGGCTTTCCTATCATATATAAATGCTGTCTTGATAAAATGCTTCGAAAACAGTTCACTCTTGGTGCGCTGTCATGGTTTCCGCTAACCATCATAATGACAGCCTCCTGCACCATCTCCGTCAGTTCATTGATAAAATGATCGAATACCTCTACTGCCTCTGCTGCCGGCACTGCTTTATCATAAATATCACCTGCAATCAAAATGGCATCCGGTTTTTCTTCTCTGGCCCGCTCTACAATCTGATGCAGGATATATTCCTGGTCTTCCCTTAAATCATGATTCATTAATTTCAATCCGATGTGAAGGTCGGATAAGTGAAATATCTTCATAGCCCATGTGCTCCTTTTCTATACAAGATTATCCTACAAAGTAAGATTATATTTTTCTCTATCTCTCCTAGGACAGAATATATCCGAATGCATCTGCTACCGTTCTTTCTGGTATCCCTAAGCGGGTATCTGCACAAACTTTTATTGATGGACACCGGGCAAAACTCGCATCATATTTTCCTGCTAAATATAAAGAATCAAGCTCAGACATTTGCCCGGCATCCATTTGTTTGCTGCGATACCCGCTAAGGGATACACACGAAAGAACAGTAATGCAGATGCATTCCGATATATTCTGTTCCAATAGAGATAGCCAAGTCCAACTCTTACTTTGTATTATAGCTTGTCTGTGGTGCTGCCGCAACGGACTTCTGTAGAATTATATGGCAGCATTTTTAAGCAGGAGGCTAATTCTTTAGGGGGAAAATCTTTCAACTTCCTTCACTTTATAAAAATTTCGCAGTTTTTTTATTGATTTTATGACTTATTTATGTATAATAATTATGATGACGTAACTAGGATTTATAGTTTCTCAGTCAAGATATCATAAAAACCTGCTTTTTGCGGGCGATTATCATATTACTATATTTAAAGGAAAGAGGTAAAAAACAAAATGGCAGAAATCAATTTAAGCAAGTATGGCATTACTGGAACAACAGAAATTGTCTACAACCCATCCTACGAAACATTATTCGCAGAAGAGACCAAGCCAGAACTGGAAGGCTATGAAAAAGGTCAGGAAAGTGAACTTGGCGCAGTCAATGTTATGACTGGTATCTATACAGGTCGTTCCCCTAAAGACAAATTCATCGTTATGGACGAGAACTCCAAAGACACTGTATGGTGGACATCTGATGAATACAAAAACGACAACCATCCAGCATCTGAGGAAGCATGGAGTGCTGTAAAAGACATCGCTATCAAAGAACTTTCTAACAAAAAACTTTATGTAGTAGATGCTTTCTGTGGTGCTAACAAAGATACCCGTATGGCTATCCGTTTCATCGTAGAAGTAGCTTGGCAGGCACATTTCGTAACAAATATGTTCATCCAGCCTACTGAAGAAGAATTAAAGAACTTTGAGCCGGACTTCATCGTTTACAATGCTTCTAAAGCAAAAGTTGAAAACTACAAAGAATTAGGATTAAACTCTGAGACAGCAGTAATGTTCAACATTACAAGCCGTGAGCAGGTTATCGTTAATACATGGTACGGCGGAGAAATGAAAAAAGGTATGTTCTCTATGATGAACTACTATCTGCCATTAAAGGGCATCGCTTCCATGCACTGCTCTGCTAACACAGATATGAACGGTGAAAACACCGCTATCTTCTTCGGACTTTCCGGAACAGGTAAGACAACCCTTTCAACCGATCCTAAGCGTCTCTTAATCGGTGATGACGAGCATGGTTGGGATGACAACGGCGTATTCAACTTCGAGGGTGGATGCTACGCTAAGGTTATCGACCTTGACAAGGATTCCGAGCCGGATATCTACAATGCAATCAGACGTGACGCTCTTCTTGAGAACGTAACATTAGATGCTGACGGAAAAATCGATTTTGCTGATAAGAGCGTAACAGAAAACACCCGTGTATCTTACCCAATCAACCACATTGAGAACATTGTCCGCCCGATTTCTTCTGCTCCAGCAGCTAAGAATGTCATCTTCCTTTCCGCAGATGCATTCGGAGTACTGCCTCCAGTATCTATCTTAACTCCAGAGCAGACTCAGTACTACTTCCTGTCTGGATTTACAGCAAAACTTGCTGGTACAGAGCGTGGAATCACAGAGCCTACACCTACTTTCTCAGCATGTTTCGGACAGGCTTTCTTAGAGCTGCATCCTACAAAATACGCTGCAGAGCTTGTTAAGAAAATGGAAAAGAGCGGAGCTAAGGCTTACCTCGTAAATACAGGATGGAACGGAACCGGAAAACGTATCTCCATCAAAGATACTCGTGGTATCATCGATGCTATCTTAAGCGGAGCTATCTTAACCGCTCCTACAAAACAGATTCCATTCTTCAACTTTGAAGTTCCTACAGAGCTTCCAGGCGTTGATTCAGGCATCTTAGATCCTCGTGATACTTACGCAGATGCTTCTGAATGGGAGACAAAAGCATTAGATCTTGCTGACAGATTCATCAAGAACTTTGCTAAATACGAAGGAAATGAAGCTGGTAAAGCTCTTGTTTCTGCAGGTCCTCAGAAATAATTTTCCTGATAAGGAAATCAATAGAAACGGAAAACCGGATGTGATTCCACATCCGGTTTTCTTTATCTGTTTCTTATTTTGCTGCCAGATCCTTTACTACTTCACCTGCGATAATCAGTCCAGCGACAGATGGCACAAATGCCACACTGCCCGGAATATCACGCCGCTCCGTACATTTATGGGCTGCTCCCGGCGGACAGATACAGTTGGTTCTACAGCTGATTGCCATATCTTCAACTGGTCTGGTTGGCTGCTCTTCGGAATAAACCACCTTAAGCTTCTTTACGCCACGTTTCTTTAACTCACGGCGCATTACTTTTGCCAGCGGGCATACCTTTGTCTTATAAATATCTGCCACACGGAACTGACTGGCATCTAACTTATTTCCGGCTCCCATACTGCTGATAATCGGCACATTCATCTCCTGTGCCTTCATAACCAGTGAAATCTTCGCTGTTACCGTATCTACTGCATCTACGATATAATCATACTCTTCAAAAGGAAATTCATCCGCATTTTCCGGCAGGAAAAAGCATTTATGCACTTCTACCCTGGCATCTGGATTAATCTCTAAAATACGGTCTTTCATGACGTCTGTTTTATATTTTCCAACGGTCTTTCTGGTTGCAATAATCTGACGGTTGAGATTCGTCAGGCATACCTTGTCATCATCAATCAGATCAAAAGCTCCAACTCCGCTTCTTACCAGTGCTTCGCAGACATATCCACCTACTCCGCCAATTCCAAATACTGCAACCTTTGCATTCTTTAATTTTTCCATTGCTTCTTTTCCAAGCAATAGTTCGGTTCTTGAAAACTGTGTCAGCATCTTCTATCTCCTCTTCTTTGACTACGCTACATTTTACCGCGTCCTTATGTTCTTTGCAACAGAAAAATGCTGCACTCCCATTTCTGAAAGTACAGCATTTTTATTTTTCATTTCATGACTTTTCTATTTCCGATATATCCCTTTTCACTTATTTCATACGGCGTCCTGCATTTAATCTGCCATATGCTCCCGCAGCCACTCCTGCCGCAGCAATCAGTACAAGAAAATACAGGAATATCTGATTGTCGTCTCCGGTTTTAACCTGTGTGCTGCTATCAGACGTTGTTGCTGCCGGTGTCTGTAGCGAAGATGCGCCTGGCAATGTTGTAACAACATTACTTCCGGCGGTTAATGACGCTCCATTAGTATTTCTATTTGGTGTAGTTCCATTAGTATTTCCATTTGGCGTGCTTCCACCTGGTGTATTTTCCGGATTATTTCCGCCGCCCGGGTTTGACGGGTTTAAGCTGTCGGAAGAAGGAAGTCCTTTTTCTACTACAATCTGTGTTGCAGAAGACACATAATAATTGCGTGTTTCCTGATAACGTACCAGATAAGTTCCGTCGGCAAGTCCGGTCAATTCATTTTCTGTAATTGCGGTATAGGTAGTTCCATCAATACTGTATTCCATTTCCGCATTCACACCACGAATCTTTCCATCATTTTTGCCATCAATGGTTTCTGCTACTGCGGTAAGTCCTGTTGGTGCTCCACGATGTGCTTTGGTAATGCTGAAGTATTTTGTTACACTGTCTAAAAAGCGGGAACCACTGATAATTGCTGCAGCTGTATCACCCACTTCAATATTATCAACATAAGTAACCGTAAAATCCCTTCCTTCAGTTAATGTCATTCCATCATACGTTACGGTTACAGCCGGCTCTTTTCCTGTGCCATCATAGACAAAGGCAGCCGGGCTTAAAGTAATGTCCGCTTCTGCCAGCTTCTTATTACGAAGTACCAGATTTTTGGCACGATTTCCGGATTCATCCAGTACTGTAATATCAGTATCAACAAAAACTGAATATCCGAAAGGAATTAATTTGTCCAATGCCTGTTCCATTGCTGGTACATTTTTATAGTTTGCCAGACCACTTATCATGTTTTCTAGTGTAATTACAGAATCGTCATCCGGTGCTATTGTAATCATTTCTACAAAGAATGAGCAAGGGGATGCCTGTGAACCTACATGAAGTCTACTGCTCTTTAATTCCAGACCACCATTTGCAGTCCAACTTATCTCATGGATATCCGCTTCCACATTTTCTAATGTACATTTATCAGAAAGACTAGTATTTGCATCATTGAGCATTCTCAGGTTAAGCTTTCCATTGGAAACGCTTAAGTGATTCATGATATTAAATGCATCTAATGTTAAACTCTTCCCATTTAAATCAAGATTTACAGCCTTATATACAGAGGATAAATCAATTGTTTCACTGCTGTTCTTATAATCAACTAATAATTTTACAGTATTGTCTGCATTGGCATTATGGAATGCATCGGACAGGCTGTTATAATTTGTTACATTTCCGCTGGCATCTACAATAGCAGCCACCGGCTCCTGGTCATCACAAACAACACATTTTCCATTGATACGCTTTGGATGCGTACATCCGCTGGCAGTATATACGGTTCCATCTACGATGGCTCCTTTCTTTGTGCCGTCTACAAGCTGGATTACACCTGTTGCAGGAATCCCTTTCACCATGGAAGTTAATGCTGTTCCTTCCGTATTTCTCTTTAACGTAACCGTTCCACCTGCATTCAGGTCGACTGCATTCAAAGTCGAAATTACATATGTGCTGCCTTCCTGTTCTATTGTAATATCCCCATCAGTACACTCAATACTTCCACCTGCTCCACCCCAGGTAAGTGATGAATTTGTTGTTCCATTCTGTTTCAGTGTTACATCATTCTTTGCCTTTATATCAAGTTCTGCCTGAAACATCGGTACAGTTGCATTAGTTGAAATGCTTACTGCTCCTGCCAATGCCCGAATCGTCAGCTTACCATCTTGCATGACAGAGTTTGCAGTCTGTTCTATTGTAACATCCCCATTGGTTGAAGTTAAGCTCACCTGTGGATTACTCTTGCTTGTTATTCCCTTCGCTGATTTTAAAGAAATATCTCCTGCAGCTTCAATCGTAAGATTACTGTCAGTCAACACCCCTGTGCTGGTATTTTCCAGTTCCACCTTTCCACCGGTATTTTTCAGGGTAACATTTTCTGCATGGAAAATTGGATAATAATCAGATGCAGAACTTAATGCAAGGTCTCCTTCTGTCTGTGTCAGGTTCAGTGTGGATACTCCACTGTCAATCATACCACATGGTGCGGTTATCGTAACTTTCTTTCCACTTAAATCAACCACTCCACTGCTCAAAGCAATTGGCTCTGAAGACGTTGATGCAGTTTCCAGTGTAATATCACCGGTTGTATCTATCTCAAATCTGCTGCCACCGTTTATTACATTACTATTACTTGTCACCTTAAAATTTCCGGTAAAATCCTTTGTGACAACGGCAGCACCGGTTCCGGCTAACAGAAATGCAGGAGAAGTTCCTTCTACAGTAAAATTTCCTGCTCCGGAAATTGTTAAGTTTCCGCCTGTTACTGTCACCGGATTCGGTCCGGAAGTAGCAATCTCCATATCATTATATACAGTCATGGTTGCCGTATCTTTATCAAAATAAATATAACCACCACTTTCCGGTTCTTCCCCTACTTTATCGACGCCACGAATCGTTGCAGATGGTCCCGGTGTAGAAGGAGGATCCACCGCCTTCACATACCAGCCCGTCTCTAATGTTGTAATTCCTATTTGAACGGATGCCGGCGTATCCTCTGCCTTTACCAATAGTCCGGCAGCATCTCCCATAAATAAGCCTGTCATCATAGCCAATGCCATCAAAAATGCCAGACATCGTTTTTTTCGTTTCTTTCCCATATTTCCTCTCCTTTTTTTATTTCTATTTCTTTTGTTCACACAGTTTCTATCTTAAGAAAACGCTTAAAATTTTGCAACCAATTCTTCCAAATTGTGATTTTATCTTCCTGATTGTCGATAAAAAATGATTTTTATTTTCTTTCAATATGTTATACTTGTTTCGTATCCGGTGTTTTTTACTTTTTATATACAGGAGAATAATTATGCTGATTTACTTATGCGAAGATTCTGAAAGCGATGCCTTACGGCTGAAACATCATCTGAATACATATGCCACGAAACATCATTGTAATATGGAGATTCTACTTTTTTCTTCGGGCGAAGAGATGATTCAATATTATAAGGAAGAAAAGCGTTATCCGGTTCTGCTGTTTTTAGATATCTATATGAATAACCAGGATGGTGTGGAAACAGCACGTATCCTTCGTTCACTGGGCTATGAAGGTGGCATTATTTTCACCACTTCTTCTACGGAACATGCCATGGCAAGCTATGAGGTAAATGCTCTTTACTATCTGCAAAAGCCTTACTCACACACAGATTTTCTCAATGCCATGAGCCGCTGCGATACGCTTTTAGAGGAATCCAATGAAGTATTTACCTTTTCTGTCCGTAGGAAGGAATATTCTCTTCCTTACTCAGATATTCTCTTTTTTGAAACCGGGCAGCACAATGTCCTGCTGCACGCTATATCAGAGACTTTTACGATTCCCGGAAACCTGACACAGCTTACCGAGGACTTTGCCTCTGTTGCCTGTTTTCTTCCGGTTGGCCGCAGCTATCTGGTAAACCTAAACCATGTCACTGGAATTCTGCAGCACGACCTTATTATGGAAGACCACTCCATTGTGCAGATTCCTTTTCGTAAACGTGACGAGGTAAGCAAGGCCGTTAATAGCTGGTTTGCAAAGCTTGAGAAAGAGCCAACTCCTCCCGGCTTATCCTAAGGCCAGATATTTCCCATGTTTCCAATGTACTCCTATTGCGAAAATGTTACAGACTTGTTACAATTCATTTGTACTTAGCTAAGACATGATTTCAAAGAAAATAAGGAGGACGAAACTATGTGTTTTAATTTCAATAGCTGTTCCGAGTTATTTAACACAATCTGCAAATTATTCAGACTCGGATGTTAATATGTTTTATGCGATTTGCATAATCACCAAAAAGGCTGTAACCCTTGAAAAATCAAGGATTACAGCCTTTTTTCTAGTTAAGCTGGCAACGGGAATCGGACCCGTGACCTCCGCACTACCAATGCGACGCTCTACCGACTGAGCCATGCCAGCAATTCTGTCGGAACTAATCCCGACTTGTAATACTATACTATAGAGAGCTATGATTGTCAATACTTTTCTACAGCATAATGTCAGATTTTTCTTTGCTATGCTCAATCTTCATATTTAACTTCCGGAACGGAATTGCAATTACAAGTCCAATCAAAAGTGAGATTATAATATAGATGCCCAAGATGCCGAGGCATTTCCAATAAGTCATTCCATACATACCACCAATGGTCTCTCGCAGGGCATCCATTCCATAAGGGAATGGGAAGAAACGGTAAATCCGCTGATAGATTGCCGGCAGTACTTCGATTGGGAAGGAACCGCCTGCTCCTGCTACCTGGATAACCATAATGACTACCGCCAAAGCCTCTCCGACATTTTCAAAGGCTACCGTTAATGCATACATAAATAAGGTAAATACAAAGCTGCAGCATGCGCAGGCAAGCCAGAATAAGAATGGGTTATGGCATTGTATCTTAATATAAAACAAATCTCCCAGTGCAGTAATCAATGCCTGCACCTGTCCAATCAGGAAGAATGTAATATATCTTCCAAAGAATTTCTGGTAAGGTTTTGCATCCGGTATTTTCTCATCCGGAAGTACCTTTACATGAATGATTGCCACCAGAATCAACGCACCTACCCACAATGCCAGTACCGTATAGAACGGTGACATTGCCGAACCATAATTGGAAATCAGATAAATCTCTTTCGTCTCCATATTGACCGGAGAAGATAAGAAATCTCCTAACAAAGTCGGGTCGGTCTCTAAAATTTTCATCAAAGCCTGATACTGGTCACTGATTTCCAGAGCACTGAGACTTGTAATCACACTGTCAAGTCCGGTCTTCATTTCCTGTGCTGCTGCCAGTGAATCACTTAAGCTTTCATTTCCCTTATCGAGGGTTTCACTATAAGCATCCAACACTTCCGATACTTCATCAAAATCTCCATCGACACCATTTAAAATTGCCTGTGTCTGATTCAGCGACCCCTGCATGGACTGAATGGTTGTCTCCAGCTGACCTTTTACCGAATAGTCAAACGTATCTTTTAAAGCTTTTATTTTGGTCTTACAGGAAGTTATTTCGGTAGATATTTCAGTGTTTAAAGTATCCTTTGCAGTATTTAAATCTGTGACATTATTCTGGACACTGTTTAAATCTGCTTCAATTTTATCTAACTGTGCTTCGATTTCTGCAATCTGACCGGAAACACTTTCATCATCCTTCCAGTCTGCCACACTGTTTTCAAATAACTGACGGATCAGCGGCATCATATTAATTGCGCTCTGCAGTCCGCCGGAAGATAAATCACCATAGTTATCCAACTGATCTAAGGCATTCTGTATCAGCGTATTGATGTTGTCAAGGCTGTCGGCTGCTGTATTAAGATTTGCTGAAATAACCTCAGCCAAAGCACTGGCATTAAGGCTGCCGGAATTCAATGCTCCCTGCATGGTATTTACCGTATTCGAACCATCATCTACCATCGTATTCAGATTCGGCAGCATAACCTGTGTCGTATCAATCAGGCTGGATGCCGAATTGGTAATGCTGACAAAAGAATTCAGCAATGCAATATAGCTGTCCAAATCTCCGCTTAAATCATTAAGCTGTGTCAGAAAAAGATTCATCATAGAGCCGGAATCCATTCCATTTTCTACCATGACATCATTTACCTTTAACATGACTTCTGCCAGAGTGCTGACAAAGGTTGCATTAACCTGTTCCTGCACTGCCGTTTTTGCCTTGGATGTAATCTTTGGTGCAATGGCATTTTTCTTCTCATTTTCATAATAAATAATCTGCGGATTCTGTACTTCTCCGTTAAGGAAGCTTATCATTTTCTCGGAGAAATCCTCCGGAATAATCAGTGCCGCATAATATTCACTGCTGTATACACCGTCGGTTGCTTCATCCATGGTATCAGTAAACTGCCAGCCCATAGTCTGATTGGCTTTCAGGGCATCAATGACGCTGTCTCCGATATTTAAAGACAGACCTCCCATGTCAATTCCCTCATCTGCGGAATATACTGCTATCTTAAGATTTGATGTAGATTCCGGTCCATACGGGTCCCAGTTGGACAATATATTAAACCATGCGTACAGTGACGGAATAATAGAAAGACCTATTACAATAACCACTGCTACCACATTGGTGCTGACTCTCTTAAAATCCCGGTAAAAGATTCTAAAAATATTTTTCATGTGTTATCCCTCTGCTACTCCTTTGTGCTATCCGTTAAAAGTTCCTGCTCTGCCGTCTGAAGTACGGTACGAATCCGTTCTTCTACCTGGGCAATTCCATCGCCAATCAGTGCATCTCTCTCCTGTTGCTCCCGGTTAGAAATCTCATTTAATTTTTCCTGTAATTTATAGTCCGAATATTCTACGAAAATTAAATATCCTGCCAGAATAAACAGCGATACAATCCACAGAATCAAAAATACAATTTTTGAGCTTTCTGTCCAGAATAACAATGCCAGGAAAATCAGTGGAATAATGATAAGGCACCGCAATCCGATGCGGATACGTTTCTGGTTCTTCTTATGAATCTCCTGCTCATAGCCTAAAAGCATGTCATAAAGCTTTTCATAATCTTCTTTCTTTTCCATCTGCTCTTCACCTGCTCTCTTACATCATCTTCGTATCTTTCATTCGCTTTTCTACGAAATGATTGATACCCATAAATGGTATGCGAATCATCAGTCCGATTAACAATGCCGCTGCTGCGAAAATCAGAAGCTCTGCCAGATTCTTCTCATAGGTTCCGCCATACATGCCGCCAATGGTTTCACGCATGGCATTAATGGCATATGGGAATGGGAAGAAAATATATACCCGCCGGTAAAATTCCGGCAATATCTCAATCGGATATGTTCCACCGGAACCTGCAATCTGGATAACGACCATTACAACCACCAGTGCTTTTCCGATATCTCCAAAGGAAAGTGTCAGTGCATAAATTAACAGCGTAAAGGTAAAGCTCGTCAGCGACGCCGCAAACCAGAACAATACCGGATTCTTCACCTGGCAATGCAGCAGATAAATATTACCCAGCACAATAATCAATGCCTGTATCTGTCCCATCACAAAGAAAATGAGATATCTTCCAAGGAAAAGCTGATAACGCTTCGGATTCGTCAAATCCTTTTCGGATGCCTTTACCTTAATCAGTGCCACCAGTACAATACCGCCTACCCAGAGTGCCAGTGTTGTATAAAATGGTGCAACCGCAGAACCATAATTTTTAATCTCATAAACCTGCTTTGTCTCCACTTTTACCGGCTGTGCAAAGAATTTACCATAGGATTCCGGATCTCCGCCCAAAAGCTCCATGATAATCTGCATCTGTTCATCTTCCGATGCTTCATTCAGCTTGCTGATTGCTTTTTCTATCTTTGTATCACAGGTCTGCAGCAATGTCTGAATCTGTGTAAAGCTTTCATCTGTAGCATCTACCATATCCAAGGTTCCATCGAAAATGGTTCCCATGTCACCTAATGTATTATTCAGATTATTCAAAAGATTGGTTACATTGACCAGTATCTGGGATGCCGTATCCAATATTCCGGATACTCCCGGCACCAGATTATTGGTGTATACATTCTTCATATTTTCAATGGTCTTGCTGCAGGTAGACAATGCTGTATTCATTCCGCCTGTCACAGTATCTACCGTATCTTTTACTGCATCTGATGCATTGTCCGGCATCAGTGCCTCTAAAAGCTTCTGCATTTCTTCTGCATCCTGCTTTAAACCTTCAATCTGTGACATCACATCATCCATATCCGTTTTCTGCTCGTCCGTAAAGCTCTCATCTGTCTTGAGTCCGCTGATTGCTCCATAAAGCGACTGCAACTGGTCATTTAAAGTCTTGATATCATTCGTTGTTGTCTCAATACTTTCAGTTGTCTTCTTGGCAGAATCTCCCAGTCCGGCATTGGTAATATCCGTTGAAATCTTATTCAAAGAATTCTCAATATCCGTTAAGGTTGTCTCCACATTCTTGGAAAAATCTGAAAGTGTAGTATCCGTACTGTCTAATTGTGTCTTTGTTCCATTCAGGGAATTTACAGCTGAATCAATTTTATCTTCCACCTTTGACACACTGGAATTGGCTTCATCAATCCCTGCGCTCAGTTCTTCATTTCCGGATAGGAAGCTGTCTATCATGGCATCATAGTCCTTTAAATTCTGGCTGAGCTGCTCTAATTTCTGGCGGAATCCATCCACACCGCCATCTTCACTTATTTTCTCAGAAAGATTATCCATCTGGGCAAACATGGCACTTGCCGCTGTCTCAAGAAATGTCTCATTGATACTGGACTTTAATGTGCTCACTGCAGTATCGGTAATTTTCGTTGCAATGGCATTTTTCTTCTCATTCTCATAATATGTAATGGTCGGATTCTCCAGTCCTTCTGTAAAAATACTGAACATGCTCTCGGAAAAACGGTCACTAATAACTACTGCCGCATAATATTTTCCACTTTCTACTCCGCTGATTGCTTCATCAGAGCTGTCTACAAACTGCCAGCCGATAGATTTATTCTCTTTCAGCTGCTCGATCACCTGGTCACCCATATTGACAGTTGTGCCATCCTCTAATTTCATTCCTTCATCTTCAGATACCACTGCAATATAGATATTTCCGGTGTTGGCATAAGGATCCTCGTTGGAATAAATATTAAACCATGCATACAAAGATGGAATAAAACACAATCCGATTGCAATGACCAGTGCGAAAAAATTCCTGCAAAGTCCTCTTACGTCCTTACGAAAAATGTGAATGATATTTTTCATGCTGTTACTTCCCTTTCAACTTCTTCTTTAAACGCTGCAACGCATTATCCACAGCCTTCGGCTCTTTTCCCATAGCTTCTGCAATCTGCTCATAGCGAAAGCCCTGCAGATAATACGACAACACTTCCTGTTCCATTTTGCTTAAAGTTTCATTTACTTTCCGCTTGAAATCTTCCCGGTCTTCCTGACTGATAAATAAATTCTCCGGATTCGCCTCATCTATAGTCTCTAACACATCCGCCAGATTCCTGCCTTCCGAATCCTCACTATCTGCATAAAGTGGTACATACGAATTGAGCGGTGCATGCTTTTTCCGATTGGAAGCCTCCACCGCTGTATACATCTGCCTTGCAATACAAAGGTCTGCGAAATGAAAAAAGCTGCTGTCTTTATCCGGCTGATAATCCCGGACAGCTTTAAACAGGCCAATCATTCCCTCCTGAATCAAATCGTCCGTCTCACCACCAATGAGATAAAGTGCTTTTGCTTTTTTCTTTACAAGACTCTTGTATTTGTCCATCAGATAATCTGTAATTTCTTTTTCACCACTACGAAGTGCTGCAATTAATTCCTCATCACTCATATTCTGATAAGATTGCATCTCTCTCTCCTGTTAACTTAATCTCTGTCTTACAATTTCATAAGCTAAAACACCTGTTGCTACCGATGCATTTAAGGAGTCAATATCTCCCTTCATTGGAATCGATGCCACAAAGTCACAGTTTTCTTTTACTAATTTGCTGACACCTTCTCCTTCATTTCCGATAACCAGTCCGATAGAACCTTTTAAATCCAGATCATACATGGTTGTGCCACCCATATCTGCACAGACAAACCACATGCCCTGCTCCTTTAATTCCCGGATGGTATTGGTAAGATTGGTTACCTTTGCTACCGGTGTATAATAAATGGCTCCTGCGGATGCCTTTGCTACGGTAGCGGTCAGTCCCACTGCACGGCGCTTTGGAATAATGACACCATGGGCACCTGCCAGATTGGCAGTACGGATAATTGCACCCAAATTGTGCGGGTCTTCAATATTATCCAGCAAAATGACAAATGGTGCTTCATTTTTCCTTCTGGCATTTTCTAAAATATCTTCTACCGTTGCATAGGAAAATGCTGCTGCCATGGCAATGACACCCTGATGCTTCTTCGTCTCTGACAACTGCTCTAAACGTTCCTTTGCAACAAACTGTACCAGCGTATCATGCTTTTTCGCTTCTCTTAAAATGGTCTGAATTGGACCGTCTTTACAGCCATCTAATACAAACAGCTTGTCTATGGTTTTTCCGGAACGAAATGCTTCTAAAACTGCATTTCTTCCTTCTATCTTCGTGCTTTCCGCCTGTGTGTTTTCCATCTGCATTTCTTCCATTCTACTTTCCTCCTGCCAGATCATTCTTTCCGGTCTTCACATTATAGTGTCTGATTGCTTCTTTCGCCAGTTCCAAAATCCGCTCAAACTGATCCGTCAGATATAAATAGCCCATCAATGCTTCAAAGCCGGTGGCACGGCGATAATCTGACATAGTTGCGTTTTTTGCCATGGTCGGAGACTTGGCATTTCTGCCTCTGCGGTAAATTTCCGTTTCGTCTTCCGTAAGCATCGGAGTCAGTGTCTCCATCATCGTTGCCTGCGCATGCGCTTTCACCAGATGGCTGGTGGTCTGATGCAGACGGGATGCCTTGGTATTGCCTTTTCCAACTACAATGCTTCTTATGACAAGGTCATAAATGCCATCTCCTATGTAGGCAAGTGCCAAAGGGGAGTAGGTTGCTACATCCACCTTTGGCAGGTCAAAATATTCTTTGATATGGGAATCTATGCCTTTTTCCATTTTACACCCTCTCTGGTATCCTCTAAGACAATTCCTTTTTCCAAAAGTTCATTACGAATTGCATCTGCTTTGGCAAAATCTTTTTCCTTCTTTGCAGCCTTACGCTCTTCGATTTTTTCTAATACATATGCTTCTAAATCTGCATCAATCTCATCGGCAGGATTTGCCACTTCCCCTGCTGCTAAATCAAGAGATAATACATAATCAAAATCTTTTACCAGTGCAAGCTTGGTTGCATCGGTCATATCGGCTTTCAATACTTCATATACTACAGTCAGTGCCATGGAAGTATTTAAATCATCCTCTAATGCCTGCAGGAATTTCTCTTTGTATGCATCAAATTTATCCAGCTCTACTTCTGTAGACGCATCCAGTTTTGCAATGGTCTTACGAAGCTTTACATAGGAATTTTCCATATTATCCATTACTTCATAAGAGAATTCCAATGGCTTTCTGTAATGGGACTGCAGACAGAACATACGATATACCAGCGGCAGATAACCTTTTTCTTCCAATAAGGAAACGGTCAGGAAATCTCCCTTGGATTTACTCATTTTTCCTGATTTATCATTCAGATGATGCACATGGAACCAGTAATTACACCATTTATGTCCCAGATATGCTTCACTCTGTGCAATCTCATTGGTATGATGTGGGAAAATATTATCCACACCGCCGCAGTGAATATCCATATATTCACCTAAATGCTTCATGCTGATGCAGGAGCACTCGATATGCCAGCCCGGATAACCAACGCCCCATGGACTATCCCATTTCAGTTCCTGGTTATCGAATTTGGACTTGGTAAACCACAATACGAAATCACTCTTGTTGCGCTTATTTTCATCCTCGGATACATCATCCCGGACACCTACCATCAGCTCTTTTTCGCTCTGGCTGGAGAATACATAATAATCATTTAATTTTGATGTATCAAAATATACATTTTCTCCGGCAATATATGCATAGCCTTTCTCTAAAAGTACCTCTATCATATGAATAAATTCCGGGATACAATTGGTTGCCGGCTCTACCACATCCGGACGTTTGATATTTAATTTGGAGCAATCGGAAAAGAATGCATCGGTATAATACTTTGCAATCTCCATAACGGTCTTGTGCTCACGCTTTGCGCCCTTTAACATTTTATCCTCACCGGTATCTGCATCACTGGAAAGATGTCCTACGTCTGTTATGTTCATGACACGCTTTACATCATAACCTGCATAGCGAAGTGTTTTCTCTAATACATCTTCCATAATATAGCTGCGCAGATTTCCGATATGTGCAAAATGATATACGGTTGGTCCGCAGGTATACATTTTCACTTTGCCATCTTCGTTTGGCACAAAGGTCTCTACTTTTCTTGTAAGGGTATTAAAAATCTTTACGTTGTTCTCCATGTTATCCTCCATCGTTCCTGGAATTACTTATTTAATTCTTTTCTACTTCCTGCTTTAATGCTTTTATCTCTTTTTCCATATCAATGATACGGTTGCATAATTCTGAATTTTCCCGCTGCAATACATTGATGTCTTCCTGTACCGGGTCCGGCAGATTGCACTGATCCATATCGCTGCGTGGAATTTTTACATTGTTACGTTTTACGATTCGTCCCGGAACACCTACTACGGTACAATTTGGCGGCACCTCTTCAATTACCACACTTCCGGCACCGATTTTCGAATTCTCGCCTACCGTAAAGGAACCGATGATTTTTGCTCCTGCACTTACCATTACATTATCCTCTAAGGTCGGATGACGCTTTCCGGTCTCCTTACCGGTTCCGCCCAAAGTTACACCCTGATATAAGGTTACATTATCTCCGATAATTGATGTCTCTCCGATGATAACGCCGGTACCATGGTCGATAAAGAATCCTTTTCCAATTACTGCGCCCGGATGTATCTCAATTCCGGTTTTTCTTGCTGCTTTCTGTGAAATATATCTTGCCCGGAAGAAATGTCCCTTCAGGTAATGCTTATGTGCACGCCTATAACTAAGCATAACACGAAATGACGGATAAAGCAAAACCTCCATTGGAGATTTTAATGCCGGATCACGCTCCTTGATAATCTCAAATTCCTCTTTTAATTCTTTTATAAAACCCATGATTACAGCCTCCTGTTCACTGTATAGATTCTTTCCTTTATGCATGCAAGCATGCGATTTTTACTTTACAGGAAAGCAATTTCCTATAAAGTAAAAAATCGTCTCTATATAAATATAGAGACGAAGTTATTCCGCGGTTCCACTCTAAGTAAAGCATTGCTGCTTTCCCTCAATACACGTAACATGTGCTATTCGTTCCTGGCTACTTGCTTTCACCGGGACTGCTTCCGGATGCACTTCATATACTTTGGAATCAAGACTGCTTTCAGCCGATGACAGTCTCTCTCTTTTATTCACGCATGTATACTACTCTTTCCGTTCACTGCATTTATCAATTCATTTCTGAATCATTTTTAAATTCTTTTTACGCTACTAGTTTATGCACGAATTGCCATTTTGTCAATAGAAAAGTTATTTTCCGCATCCCGGGCAGCCTGCACAATTTCGTTCACTGCCTCCCACTGCTATGCTGTTTTCATAGATACTTGAGATAGCACAGATTGCCTGGGAGCTGATTCCATCTTCGCTTCCGGTAAAGCCAAGCCCTTCCTCTGTGGTTGCCTTTACATTTACCTGACTGACGTCTATCTTCAATGCCTGTGCAATATTTTCTTCCATCTTCTCAATGTGTGGACGCATTTTGGGCTTCTGGGCAATAATCGTAGCATCGATATTATCAATGACATAATTCTCTTTCTCTAAAAGCTGTCCCACTTCTTCCAATAATTTTATACTGGAAATCCCCTCATATGCCGGGTCTGTATCCGGAAAATGCTTTCCGATATCTCCTAAAGCCGCTGCCCCCAGCAACGCATCCATGATGGCATGTAACAATACATCTGCATCCGAATGTCCCAGCAAGCCAAGACTGTGCGGTATCTCCACTCCGCCTATGATTAATTTTCTTCCTTCTACTAATTTATGAACATCATATCCCATTCCTACTCGCATGTGATTACCTGCTTTCTTTTTTTCTTTTCAACTTTCCGGCTCTCTGCTTTCGCCCTATCTCGATCCAGCTCCGCAGTGCACGCAGGAAGTTGCTTCGCATCTTCCCGCTCACGGGCTTTCGCCCTATTTCCTTTCTCTTCCTCCGCAGTGCACGCACGAAGCGGCTTCGCCTCTTCGCGCTCCCGGGCTTTCGCCCTATCAAAATCAAGAAAAATCCATCTTTGCCTGCAAGCAGTCAATCTGGATTTTCCTTGATTTTGGCACTGCTCAATGCTTACGGACATTATAGCATACTTTGATTATTTTCTGATACAGGTTTATAGATTTCTTTTTTCATATTATTTCCTGTTTTGTTTCATACTATAGTATTAGGAGGTATATTTATGAATTCTAAAAAAATTTTTATCTGGGGATTTATCTTTGTGGCTATCGTTGGAACTTTATTCCATTTTATCTATGACTGGTCTGGCAATAATTCTATTGTACGACTTTTTGCGCCATGGAATGAGTCCACATGGGAACACATGAAACTCTTATTTTTCCCGATGCTTATCTTCATTTTATTTTTGTTTTTTAAGCTTCCGGAACAAAATCCTCTCCCTGTAGCATTGTCCATTGGTGCACTGGCAGGATTGGCTTTGATTCCAATTCTCTTCTACACATACACTGGTGTACTTGGTTTCTCTGTTATGGCAATCGATATTGCTATCTTCTACATCAGCGTTCTGGGAGCTTTTCTTGTGGGATGGTTCTTAAAAGACAAACGTTCTCTTGCTGATCATCGCGCACTTGCTCTTATTTGCCTGGTGATTCCTGCTATTTTATTTTTTATCTTCAGTTTCTATCCACCTGAAATCGGACTCTTTCAGAAGCCATAATTTTTCCGCTTTTGTAATTGAACAAAGAATGTGCCTTGGCACATTCTCGCGCCTGCGGCGGTCGCTTGCGACAT